>Ga0247783_1000732_pt1 | contig 10444 bp, 9 predicted proteins | sample UWRJL064202C5_FD_179911 | JGI IMG/M metagenome (GOLD analysis project Ga0247783, IMG submission 179911) | Plant litter microbial communities from Arlington Agricultural Research Station in Wisconsin, United States - UWRJ-L064-202C-5 | ecosystem: Environmental > Terrestrial > Plant litter >... | reverse complement strand
GAGGCAATCCGTGGCAGCCCGGGCTCCCGCAAGGGGAAGCGCAAGTGTGGGGATTCGCATTTCCGACGGTAAGTAGAGTTCGAATTCAAACTCGACTTTCGTGGCGGCAGGGGCGGTCCTTTCGTGGCGGCAGGGGCGGTCCTTTCGTGGCGGCAGGGGCGGTCCTTTCGTGACGGCAGGGGCGGTCCTTTCGTGACGGCAGGGGCGGTCCTTCGAGCTGTGGCGGGTTCGATCGCCGCAGTGCTATTTTCCTGGTGTCGAGCTGTTGCGGGCTGGCCCAGGGCGGGCCTATTTTTCTGGCGGCAGGGGCAGTCCCCATAGGGGGAACTCACCGCGAGCAGCGAGTTCGATGGCCTGTGAGGATTGTGCGAGTAGTGTCTCGCCCTTAGTCGTGAGCCAGATGCGATAGGAAGTACCGCCGAACTCGGGGCCGCGGTCGACCAAGCTGCGCTCGGCGAGGACGCCCATCAGATACGAAATCGTGGCCTTGTCTAACTGGGTGCGATGCGAGACTGCGCGCTGGCTCACGGCGTCCGACGTCTCGCGGATGAGCTGCTCAGTTGTGTACAGCACCCACCACAACAGAAACGACAGGTCGTATGCGCGTAGGGTTGCTTCTGCTCGCTGACGAATTCGGGTCGCTAGCATCCACAGCTCGATCAGCGCTCGTGCGCCTGCGCGCTTCTTGGCTTCTGCCGGAGATTCTGGCCGCGGAGGCAGCTCGGGAAAAGCGGCCTCTTCCTGCCGAACACGCGCGAAACGGCGGTTTTTCACGCGCGGGAATATGCACGGTTCGTTCCAGCAGCGATCGGCGCCGCTCGTGCGCTTTTTTCGCTGCGCCGTGCTGCGCGGCGGGCAGCGGTCGGCGGTTGGGCGAGCGCCGGTCCAGGCGCGGCCGTGGCCGGTTTTAGCGCCGGTCCAGGCGCGGCCGTGGCCGGTTTTAGCGCCGGTCCAGGCGTGGCCATGGCCAGTTTAGCGCCGGTCCAGGCGTGGCCATGGCTGGCTTACTGATAGCCCTGTGCCTGCAGTTTGAACATGCGCGCGTACTTGCCGTCTTTTTCGAGCAAGAACTCGTGTGAGCCGCGTTCGACGATTTGCCCCTGCTCGAGCACGATGATGCTCTTGGCCATGCGTACCGTGGGAAAGCGGTGCGAGATGACGATCGTGGTCCGACCCTTGGCCAGCTCGCGGAAGCGTTGGAAGACCGCGTGTTCGGACTCTGCATCCAGTGCCGCGGTGGGTTCATCGAGCACCAAAATGTCGGCTTCCTCGCGCATGAAGGCGCGCGCCAGGGCGACCTTCTGCCATTGACCCCCCGACAGCTCACTGCCTTTTTCGAACCAATGTCCGAGCGGCGCGTCGAGGCCGCCGGGGAGCGTCTGCAAAAGCTCGCTCGCTCCGCCGCGTTCCGCCGCGCGCTCGATGCGCGTTTCGTCCGTCAGGTGCGCCACGCTGCCGAGGCCGATGTTCTCGCGCAGCTTGAGCTGGTATTTGTTGAAGTCCTGAAAGAGCACTCCAAAACGCCGACGCAGCTGTTCCGGCTCCCAAGTCGATAGATCGCGTCCGTCCAGCATGATGCGCCCTTCGCTCGGCTGGTACAGTCCGGCCAATAGCTTGACGAAGGTGGTCTTGCCGGCGCCATTTTCACCGACCAAGGCCAGGCTGTCACCGGGCAGGATGGCGAGATCGACGTGACGCAGGGCCCAGCTGTCCTTGCCGGGATAGTGAAAGCCGACGTTCTCGAAGAAGATCCCGGTTTCGGAGCTGGGCTCGACGTCGAGTCGACGGCGGGCCCGCTCGCGCTCTTTCTGCTCACTCGCCTCCGAAAGCTCGATGTAGCTGAACAAATTGGACATGTACAAGTTGTGCTCGTACAAATTCCCGATCCCGCTCAGAACGGATTGGAAGGCCTGTTGGCCTTGGCGTAGCGAAACCACGTACAGCGTCAGATTGCCGAGCGTGATGCGCGAAAGAGCGGCGGCCACTGCCATCACCGCGTACGTGCCGTAGAAGGCAAAGGTGCCGATCAGGCTGAACAGGTGCGTGAGTAGGGCGCGCCGGATCGCGAGCTTCTTGTCTTCCTCGAAGAACGATTCCGCGAGCGTTCGGTAGCGCTCCAGCAGGTGTGGCCCGATACCGAACAGCTTGACCTCCTTCACGTGCTCGTCGTTGGCGAGCACGTACTCCAGGTACAAGAGCTTTCGTGACTCCGGAGAACGCCAATTTCTGATTCGAAACGCGATCTTCGAGTAGCGCATTTCCGACAGCGTTGCCGGCAACGTGGCGAGCAACAGCCCGAGCACGATCCAGGCGCTGAAATGCGCGAGCATCACCGCGTAGCCGAGCAGCGTTATCACATTTTGAACCAGCGCAAAGCTCTCGCTGAGCAGGGCCACGGGCCTGGACGAAGCCTCGCGCCGCGCGCGCGTGAGCTTGTCGTAAAACTCGGCATCCTCGAAGAACGACAGGTCGAGGCGGAGCGCTTTGTCCAAGATCTGCACGTTCACGTCCGTACCCAGCCGCGCACCCAAGAGCGAGCGCACGAGGCCCTGAGCGCGCTGGGTCGCCGCCGACAGCGCCACGAACAGCAGCTCGAGAGCCACCCAATCCAAGGTCAGCGGTCGGCTGTGTTGCACCACTGCGTCGATGATGCGCTTGCCGGCATACGCCATCGCCAGCGGCAGCACCGCTCCCGCGACGCTGAGCCCCGACAAATAGAGCAAGAGCGACGGCGATGAAGCCCAAACCAAGCGCAGTGTCCGGCGGGTATGCCCGAACAGCTCCTTGGTCGCGAGCAGCCCGGGTTTTACGGGTGAGGAAGGCGGGGGGACCAGCAAGCGGAGAACTTAACACCCGAAACCGCGCGCGGACACTTGCCCGATCGGCTAGCTGTCCACGGCTCTGTCGGGTGGGCCTGGTGAGCGCGCGGTGACTAGGTACGCAGCAGGAACGCATTGGGAACGCCCTGGCTCGGTCACGGAATGGGACGCCGAAGGCTGAGACGCACTGGAACGAGCCTCGCGACCATCAAATCCCAAGGAAACGCTAGCGACGCGGCAGGGGCGATCGCAAGGTGACGGCGAGTTCAGTCGTGAGTTGCCCGCTCACTGAGAGTATGGGATCTGGGGCTGTCAGGAGAGCGTGTGCAGTCGATCATTTCCGTCACGAATCTGACCAAGACGTATGCCTCGGGCTTTCAGGCGCTGAAGGAGGTCAATCTGGAGATCCGGCGCGGTGAAATCTTCGCGCTGTTGGGGCCGAACGGCGCGGGCAAGACCACGCTGATCGGTGTCGTGTGTGGCACCGTGAACCCGACTTCGGGTCGCGTCGTTGCCGATGGTCACGACATCGTTCGCGACTATCGCGCTGCGCGCGAGAAGATTGGGCTCGTGCCGCAAGAACTGTCGACCGACATGTTCGAGACGGTTTGGGACACGGTGTGCTTCAGTCGCGGCCTGTTCGGCAAGCCGAAGAATCCCCAATACATCGAGAAGGTGCTGCGAGAGCTTTCGCTGTGGGACAAGCGCGCGAGCAAGATCATGACGCTGTCTGGCGGCATGAAGCGACGCGTGCTGATCGCCAAGGCACTTTCGCACGAGCCTCAGATCCTGTTTCTCGACGAACCCACCGCGGGCGTGGACGTCGACCTGCGACGTGACATGTGGCAAATCGTCCATTCGCTGCGCGAAACGGGGGTGACCATCATCTTGACCACGCACTACATCGAAGAGGCAGAGCAGATGGCCGACCGCATCGGCGTGATCAACAAGGGTGAAATCATCCTGGTCGAAGAGAAGGCCGCGTTGATGGTGAAGCTGGGCAAGAAAGAGCTCATCTTGCAGCTTCGACAGCCGCTACCTGCGCTGCCGGTAGAGCTGTCCGAGTTCGAGCTCGCGCTGGCACAGGACGGCGCGCAGCTCACGTACACGTTTCACGCCGAGCGCGATCGCTCGAAAATGTCCGCCCTCTTGCGGCGCCTGGCGGAGCTCGGCATCGAGTTCAAGGATTTGCAGACGCGCGAGAGTTCGCTGGAAGACATCTTCGTCAGCTTGGTCAGGTCGAAGTCATGAACCGTCACGCGATCCGCGCAATCTTCATGTTCGAGATGTCCCGTTTCTTTCGCACCATCTCGCAAAGCATCGCAGGTCCGGTGATTTCGACTTCGCTCTACTTCATCGTCTTCGGCTCCGCGATCGGATCACGCATGACCGACATCGAGGGCGTGGGATATGCCGCATTCATCGTGCCGGGTCTGACCATGCTGTCGTTGCTCAACGAGAGCATCTCCAATGCCTCGTTCGGTATCTACATGCCCAAGTTTTCGGGCACTATCTACGAGGTGTTGTCGGCACCGATCTCGTACGTCGAGATCGTGTTGGGTTACGTGGGGGCCGCTGCGACCAAATCGCTGATTATCGGCACGATCATCTTACTCACCGCGCGCGTGTTCGTCAGCTATCACATCGCTCACCCGCTGTGGATGGTCGCGTTCTTGATTTTGACCTCGGTTACCTTCAGCCTGTTCGGCTTCATCATCGGGCTGTGGGCGGATGGCTTCGAGAAGTTACAGCTGGTGCCGATGTTGATCGTGACGCCGCTGACGTTCCTCGGCGGCAGCTTCTACTCGATCAAAATGCTGCCGCCGCTGTGGCAGAACATGACCCTGTTCAATCCGGTGGTGTACTTGGTGAACGGCTTCCGTTGGAGCTTCTACGATGCTTCGGACGTGAGCGTGGGTGTCAGCTTCGGCATGACTTTGCTGTTCTTGTTCGTTTGCCTGGGCATCACGCGCTGGTTGCTCAAGACCGGCTATCGTTTGAGGAACTAGAGCAAACCGGGCTCTTGCTCGCTGGCAGTGAAGTGGTGCGCTTGGCCGCGCCCTAGGTTCAGCCGGTAATCGATGCTCGAATGCGCGGAGCCGCCGGCAACTGGGCGAACGCGCTGAGCAAGGCTTCCGCCGCAGCGCGCGTGGGCGCTGGCAAGCTGACCTTTTGGCGCTCGAACACGCAGCGATCCACGAATTCATTGGCCTCGGCGAGGGACAGCTCCAAGTGCTTCGCGATCGCGCGGATCACGGCCACGGTTCCGACGCTCATCGGTCCACAGAGATCGCCTTCGATCGTCAACGTAATCACGGTCATGGCGGGCGCCAGCTTGGCAAATTTCGGGACCGGGCAAAATGCAGAACCGCGGCGTGCCCAGCGGGAGCGGGACACGACGCCGTTTTGCAGCGCTTGCAGCGCTTACTGCACGTGTACGTGTCGTTCGGTCCAGGTCGCTCCACCGCGGTCGTCGTGCACGACCATCCACAGCGTGAGATCCCGACCCGACGCGGCCTTGCGCGCGGCCCAGCCGGTTTCGGGTTCGGTGGCGATCTTGATCTCGCTTTCGAACACGCCTTCGGTTGCGTAATACTCGATGATGACCTGCTCTTCGAAGTCGACGCCAAACTCGGTCCTGCCGGACTCGACGCTGTCCGCGGTCGGGCGCGCGCCGATCTGGTGCTTGCTGTCGTCGGCGCACGGTTCGTATTCGTTGCCTTCGGTATCGCAGGCAATCACCTGCTTGACCTCCGCCTCGGGCCAGTCTGCTCCGTCGAACGTGACCTGTTCGATGCGGGGATTTTGGTTGCGGTCCGTCGCTCGAACTTGGATGCGTTTCAAGCCGACGATGTACTCATCGAGGGCAAAGACGCGCCCTGTGCCAGCTTCGGTGCAGGAAAAGGGCAGATTGTTCGAGCCTCGCTCGAAGCTCAAATCACCCGGGCAGGCGATGCTGACCACGCCGATCATGGCCGACGCTTGTGCGTCGGTGGGCAATGAATCGAGTGCGTCTGCAGGCACCGTGTAGCTGAAGTGATCGAGCTCCGGTCCTTGTGCCAAGATCGGCGAGCTGCCGGAGGCCGCGGCGTCGGCTCCGATTTTGTCCAGGCAGCCCTGAACCGTGGACGCGTCGGGGTTCACGCACGCGCTCCAGGCCCAAGTGACGTTGCGGCCTTGCGGATCGTAGCCGAGGGAGGTGATGTTCACGGTTTCGCCCGGCTTGGCGAAAGGCACGTCCGTTTGCTGGCCTAGCACGCGGTAGGAAGTGACGCGCGCCCCTGGGTCGAAGTCCGGCGCGCAGCCAAACAGACTCGATAGGCCCAGCAGAAGTCCGATAGTCGCTAGCTTTTTCATAGTTCGCCTCGCAGTCCGATGATCGGCAAGAACGGGAGCCCAGTCAGGTTCGAGCTCTTCGAGTAGTTGTAGTTGTAGGAGACGCCTTCGGGGTTGGCGTGCAGATAGCTGTTTTGCACGTCGAGGTAGGCGCTGAGTTTCCAGGCGCTGAAGGTCCAGGTTTTGTCGATGCGCAGATCGAGTTGGTGAAAGGCGCCCGTGCGCCCCGAGTTGCGGTCGTTCGAGCTGATCGGCGCGTAGGTGCCCGCGTCGTAGTCCATGACGCCACCGAGCTCCGGAGTGTATGGAGTACCGGAGACGAAGCGGAAACGCATGCCCGCTTGCCAACCGCGACCGAGCTTGTAGCTGCCGAGCGCGGTCAGGATGTGCGTCTGGTCGTAGTCGAAGAGGTAGGTTGCGTTGCCGGCGGCGTCGCGCCGCTCGCTGCGCGACAAGGTGTAAGCCACCCAGCCGAAGAAGCGTCCCTCGGGCTTGTAGCGGAGCAAAAACTCCGAGCCGTAGACCCGCCCAGAGCCGTTGTTCTGATAAGATTGTCCGTTGCCGGAGGAGCTGGCCGCGGCTACCGGAACCACGAGGTTGTTCAGATCCTTGTAGAACCCTTCCACGGACAGCTCGAGCGGACGGCTGAGTTCCTGCTCGAAGCCCGCGCTATAGTGGATTGCGCTCTCGCTGCCGACGCCTTTGCTGCCAAAAGGCTCGATGCTTTGGTACGGCTGCGGCGGTTGATGATAGAGCCCGACTCCGCCTTTGAGGGTCGTGCGCGGATAGCCGCCGTGTAGGTCGTAGCGAACGCCGATGCGCGGGTCCACGGTCCAGGCTTTGGTGTCCGTGTGGTAGTCCGCGCGTACGCCCGGGAAGAGCTTGAGCCCCGCAACTGGCGTGAGCTCGAACATGGCGTAGCCAGCGGGTCGAAACACGTCGCCCGTGCCCTTCAGCTCCACGCTGGGTCGCCCAAACAAGGGGCCCGTGCTTTGCGTGGAATCGAAGTTCGCGGGGGGTGCTTTCCAAGTGACGTCGTAATCCAAGTACTGGAGGTCGATACCCGCCACTGCGGTGATCGCTTTCGAGAGCTGCACGCGGACGTCCGAGCGGGCGTCGATCGAGCGCAGCGTCAAGTCGAAGCCCAAAGTACCAATCGAGGAGTGCTGACCTTCACGACCCACCGAGATTTGCGAGCTGATGCGGCTGGTGGCCGACGGCCGTGTTTCGAGCCGCGCTTGCAGCCGTCCGAAGCTGCTGGTTTGGTTGGCATCGCCGCCGATCGCGGGATCCTTCGAATCCGGGCTATTCAAGGTCAATTTGAAGCGGTCGTCGGCGCCGAAGGCGAACAAGCGCAGCGTGGTTTCACGTGAGAAGTCGTGTTCCACCATCGCTTGGTAGTCGTAGTAGACGGGCGCTTTCGTCACGCCCACGCCGCTGTCCTTCAGCATCGGGCCGATCCAAGCGTCGAGCCAGGAACGCCGACCCGCGAGCATGAAGCGCGTACGCTTGCTGATGGGACCTTCGATCAGCAAGCGACCGTCGACCAGATCGAATTGCAAGAGGCCTCCGAGATGGTCTCTTCGCGGTGAGCGAACGCCCACATCGACCACGCCGCCCATGGCTCGACCGTACTGTGGCCCGAAGTTGCCCGGGTAGAAGTCGATCTTCTCCAGCATCTCGCTCGGGATGACCGAGGACAGCCCGCCGAAGTGGTAGACCATCGGAATGTTCGTGCCATCGACGAACACCTGGCTGTCGTTGGGTGAAGAGCCGCGCACGATCAGCATGCCGTCCCCGCCTGGCGGACGAGCCACGCCCGGCATGTTGCCGATGGCGCGCAGCGCGTCGCCGTTGGTGCCGGGAATGCGGCTGATTTCCTCGGCGGCGAGCACACGCTTGGTCGGCTCGCGCGGCGGCTTTTCGCCTTGCACCTCTAGATCCAAGGCTTCTCCTGCGGCGCTCGAGCTTGCAGCTGCGCTTGCCGGCGGAGCGGCTGCCGCGACTGGCGCTGCGGCCGCGGCTGCCGCGGCGGGGGGCGCTACGGGTTCGCTCGGAGGAGCGAGCTTGAACTCGACCAGGTAGCGGATCTTGGCGCTGATCGCCGCGCCGTTCTTGTGCGCGGGCTCGAAGCGCAAAGCGCGAGCCGCCTCGACCGCGGCCTCGTCGAACTCCGCGCCTGCCGACTCCGCCACGGCCACGTCCGTCACTTGGCCGCTGCGATCGATGGTCAGGGTGAGCGCGACGCTCGCGCTTTCGCCGCTCGCGCGTTTGGCTTCGGGATACGTGGGCGGGGCGGATTCGATCAGCTTCGGAGGCACGAGTGCTGCCGTGTCCGATTCATTGGCTTGTCCAACTGCGATGCTCGGATATGCGAGCGCGCAAGCAACTGCGATCCAACTGAGTTTCATGTTTGCCTCGGGGCCGCCTACAGCAACCTTCGGGCCAAGTGCGCCGTGCCACCGCGAGTCGTCTTTTCTCCTCAAGGCGACCCCGATCGGGGTTCGCGATCGCTCGGGACGTTTGTCCGAGTCCGCCTTTTGCTGTCCGTGCGTTACGGACAGCTGTCCGCCCAGGAGCGCTCACGCCCCGGCATTCGTCGCGAAAATAGCAGTATTCAGGCCGAATTCGTGACTTTGGTCGGGGTGGCACGCGGCGTGCTCTGTGGCCGAATCATGAACACGAACATCGTCGAACGGTCGAAACAGATTTTGCTCGAACTCGGGGCCACGCCGATCATGTACTTGATGATTGTGCTCAGCGTCGTGAGCGTCGCCATCATGATCGAACGCGGATGGTTTTTCACTACGGTCAGCGAGAACATCCAAAAGCTGGCCGAGGCACTCGCGGAGCGCTTGAACGGACACGATCTGAACGGCGCGAGCGAGTTGGTTGCGACTTCGAAATCTGCCGAGGCGGCGATCGTCGCGGCGGGCCTCAAGCAACTCGGACGCGGCGCCGAGGCCGCGGAAGAGGCGATGGCCAGCGCTACGGCGTTGCAACGCATGCGGCTCGAGCGGCGCTTGGCATTCCTCGGCACGGTCGGCAACAATGCCCCGTTCATCGGGCTCTTGGGCACGGTGATCGGTATCGTGCAAGCCTTCGAGAAGCTCGAGCAAGCGGGTGGCGTCGGGGGCGCAGGGTCCGCTGCCGCCGTGATGGGCTCGATCTCGGAATCGCTGGTAGCGACCGCAATCGGCCTGGTCGTGGCCATTCCCGCAGTCGCCGCGTTCAACTACTTTCAACGCAGAATTCGCGCCACGCTCGCGAACTCCGACGCCTTGACGCACATCTTGCTCGCCTACGCCAAGGGCGAAGCGGCAGCCTCTGGCGGCGAAAGGTCCGGCACGCGTCGCGCGCCCTCCGTGCGCGAACCGTCGGAACCCTTCGGCATGCAACGCATCAGCACCCTCCCCAGCTGAGCGAAAGGACAGCTCCCCATGGCAAGTGTCAGCAATAACGACGACGAAGGCATCAACGGCATCAACGTCACGCCGCTCGTGGACGTGACCTTGGTTCTGCTCATCATCTTCATGGTGACGGCCAAGCTGATCGCGGGCCACGGTCTGCCCCTCGATCTGCCGAAGGCGGCCAGCGCGGGTGTAACCCAAACCATGTTGACCTTGAGCATCGACGCGCAAGGCAAAGTGCTCGCCAATGGACAGCCCGTCGCAAGCGACGCGGCCTTGCGTGAGCAGACCCAGAAAGCGCTCCGCCAAAACCCGGAGCTGCGCACGGTGATCGCGGCTTCGGCGGCGGCCAGCCACGGCAGCGTGATGCACGTGGTCGACACCGTGCGCGACGCAGGCGCGGTCAAAATCGCGTTTGCGGCCGACAAAGTCGCGGCCAGCGCGGCCCACTAACCGTGTCCCAAATGGAGACGACGATGAGCATGAATCACAGCGAAATGCCGCTCGACTCGTGGGTGGGGGAGCTGTTCGGGCGCGCCTCGCGAAAGCCACGCTGGGTGGCGGTGGGCTGGGTCCTCGCGCTGGGCAGCCACGCAGCGGCCGCGCTGCTGTTCGCCGGCCATCACCAGGCAGCGCTGCTCGAACGCAGCCCGCCGCCGGTGGAAGTGGAGTTCGTGGTTCCGCCCGAGCCGCCTGCGCCGCTGCCGGAAACGGCCGTCCCGGAAGCGACGAAGGCCGCGCCGACTCACGTCGCTGCGCCCGCGCCTGCTAGCGCGGCGCGCGCCGGAGCCCTGCACCTCGCCCAGACCGACGCCGCTCCCGCGCAGCAAGCAGAGGAGGCCGTCGACTTCACCACCGATGCGCACGGGGCAAGCTATG
>Ga0247783_1000731_pt1 | contig 10448 bp, 14 predicted proteins | sample UWRJL064202C5_FD_179911 | JGI IMG/M metagenome (GOLD analysis project Ga0247783, IMG submission 179911) | Plant litter microbial communities from Arlington Agricultural Research Station in Wisconsin, United States - UWRJ-L064-202C-5 | ecosystem: Environmental > Terrestrial > Plant litter >... | reverse complement strand
AAGTTATAAAAAAAAACAAAAAAAAAAAAGAGTATTTCATCTTTTCCCTCCGAGGTGTCCTCTTTTCTGGACGTAGTGTGTTATAGGCCGGTCCTTACTGGACAGACACGCACACACAGACACACAGGCGAAAACTTGTAGACGAAACGTCTAGAAAAAAGAAGTAGACGAAACTAGTTGAGAAAACAAGTAGACGAAACATCTAGGCGAAACACCTGGAAACAAGTACCAGGCGAAACGCATTGGAAAAAGATGGAGACGAAAGGCTGGAAAAAACTTAGGTGGGAACTACTAGCAGGTAATACGAGCGAAGCGAGTAGGGGACCGAAGTCCCCCCATCTTGTCAGATACGATGTAGTAGCTGAGTGCCTGGGCAACACTGGCCGCCTACATCGTCAATGTTCCTGCCTTCGGAGTCTCGCCTCACAGGCAGTCGGCAGTCTCTACACTTCAGACTCCGCTGGGAGTGTCGCTGGGACTGATGTTTGAGTAGTGCCCTCAGTTTCTCAATCATCAGCGCATCATCGTTGGATACACTGTCCATGTATCGCACAAGTGCATCTTCAATCAGCCGTGAGTGTGAGATACCGAGAATACGAGCATGGGCCTTGCTCTTCTCCCATATCTCTTCAGTCGCGACATAGATGGTGTGGTTCTTTCCCATTACCATCTCGCAATTTCCCAAGTAACGGTCGTCACCACCGGCTCGTCCGTATACCAAGTGGAATACGACTCCTTCGCCATTTCAATGGCAAGGTCGTTTTCTTGCTCTTCGAGGAAGCCTCGGGTCTTAAACCCGTTGGCGAAGGTGACACAGTAGAGATACATGTTGTTCTGTCCTTTCGGAATGTCAGAAGTGGGACCGACCAGTGGATTCTAGTCGGCCCCTGCGAAGTGGACTACTCGTCCTCGGGCACGTCTACGCCGGCCATCTCCGCCGCCTTTTCGCGCGCCTCGTCCTCGGTATACTTGCGCTCGCCAGTCGCACGGTCCTTGAGTAGACGCAAGTCCTTGAGGAAGTTCCGGTAGGCAATCATTGGGTCGTCTTCTGCCGTCGGCTTGACGATACCGGCATTGGTGAGAGCAAGTGCCAATGCAGCGCCGCGCTTCTTGGCGAGTTCCTCAGCATTGCGGACCTTGAGTGTCTCCTTGTCGGTCAGCGGCTTCGTCTCCGACATGTTCTCGAAGACATCGAACGTGAAGGTGTAGGGAATGGGAGTGGCGAGCGTTTCGCCGTAGGCCGTGCGCGCAACTGACTTGCCAGTCTTGGTTTTCATTGTCTCGTCTCGTCTCTTGTCTGCCCGGTGTCGGCCGGGTCCGTTTGGCGCGTTCGTCTCAACCGCCGATACATAAGAGTATCACGAGCAAGGTCCGCCGCAACAACAATCGACAACGTGCCGTGCGAATAGTTTGCAATTGTGTGCAACGCCCGGCTTTGCGTCTCAGAGCGCTCTGCCACCTGCAAAGACCTTTGCCGCGCATAGCACTTTGCAAAACAGAGCGAACCGTCACCATGCATACCATATCCATGCATAGCATCCATCTTTCCATCTTTCATTCTTTCCATCCCTAATTCAATGCAAAGGACTTTGCAAAACAGAGTGCGCGAAACTGCACAGAAATGCATACACGAAACTGCACACGGGTGCATACCGTTGCACACTTTGGCACTCTGCCTCGGGGGGAGGGGGTGGTGTAGCAATGAAATGTTGGTTGAAGAAAAAGAATTAGAAAATATATCCCAGAAATAAGGTACCATAAAAGATGGTTCCATATGTCTGATACAGTAAGTTTACAGTCCGGGTAGACAAGTAAAAGTCATCTATTTTTGGGTTCGTAAACCGTTGCGATCAAAGGAGTTAGGTGGGATGCCCGATTTGACTTTGCCCGCGAGTTTCGGTAAACTCGGAGGCGGGCCTGAAGTATTTATACGAAGTAGTAATAATCTTTGAGTGCGCATTTAAAGTAGGAATCATATGGCGGTTGGATTAGTGGACGATGATGCATTCGAGCGGGAGTTGAATCGTGGAGTGGAGTCAAAACAAAAGACTCCTACTCCGGCGATAGAAGTATTGACTCCACGCGGGCGCAAAGAGGGAGACGTGAATGTCCCCGATAGTCTGAGAAAGATTATCGGAGAGACTTCTGTCATCGAAGGACGCGCCGCTGCATTGAGTCTCGCATCTGAGTTCGGAATCTCTCCCTCAAGTGTGAGTGCGTACGCAAAAGGTGCGACTAGCACTACATCTTACGACAAGCCCAAACCTAGTATCATAGATCATATTAATAAGTCTAGGCGTAGGGCTGTTTCAAAAGCAAGTAAGACTCTTAACGCTGCACTTGGAAGTATCACGCAGGAAAAACTAGATTACGCAGATGTGAAAGACTTGTCTACGATTGCAAAGGACATGTCTGTCATCATTAAGAATCTAGAGCCGCCCCCGGAAGTAGTTACATCTGACGACAAATCTAAAGGTCCGCAGTTTGTAATCTTCGCTCCTTCGTTTAGAAAAGAAGAACAGTTCGATGTGATCACAGTGAACGAATAGATGGGTATGACATCTATTGACGCGCACTTGTCGCCGGGCGTAGCCCGGTCATACCTAGGTTTGGGTCATAGAGTCTCCCCCCTTTTTGCGGAAGAAGTATCTGTCGGGGTACTTCTTCTTTCTTTCGACGAAAGGAATAAACAATGGAACTAGTCAGACCTTTGTACCACGATCCATTTGCACCTGTATTGTTCAACTCTCCTATGCTGGAGATTACGGAAGAACAGCGACAATACATGTGGGAGATTTGTCAGGTCGCTGCATCTGACAGTCGATTCGCTCAGAAATCTTATAACGCACTTCTAGTCGTCCTCACTAAAGGCTCCGTCAGGATGCCAGTCGTTGGTAGTCTATCCCCCAATACAGCCGCACTTGGATCAGATTCATTTACTCTGCATGTTCATGGCGAGAACTTCGATGAACAGTCACAGATTGTATGGAACGGTGGACTAGAGCCTACAGTCTTCGTGTCACCTACTGAACTGACCACAGGCGTAAACATGGGAACTGCACAAGTAGCAGTAGATATTCCTGTGCAAGTGCAGTCAATCGAAGGTGCGCTGTCTAACAGTGTGTTGTTTACACTTACCCCGGAGGTACCAGTGGCACGTAAAGAAGACAATCCAATGACGAAGAAAGTCGAAGAAGCTGCAAAAGAGATTCGTGACGCAGAGCAGAAGCGACGAGATGAAGAACAGAAGCGTGTAGAAGCAGTGCAGAAGGAAGCTGACAAGCGCGCAGAAGAAGAAGAGAAGAAGCGCAAGGAAGACGACGAGAAGCGTAAGCTAGAAGTCAAGAAGTCTGTAGAAGTCGAGAAGGACGTTACTATTCATCCGCCTACCCAGAAGAAGTAAGTCATGGCAACAGAAGCAGTTCCGATTGGAATGCTTGTCACTTTGAAAGCAAATCAGATATACGCACTCCCAGCAGTGGGGACTACTCTCTTTACGGATGCGCCCGCACCGAGTATCGCGCAGAGTAACAGTCTGACGTTTGCTACGAGTTCTCCAGTAACACTTACTGCGGGCGTGTCGAAGGTATATGGCGCGTTTATTCGTGCAACTGCGGACACTGTAGTCGTGCTGAAGCGAGACTAACATGGGTATGTTTGGAAATATAGGTTCTGCAATGGGTGGCGTATTCGGTATGGGCCAGAAGTCTCAGCCTATGTCTCAGATGCAACCTAAACAGCCCCAACAGATGAATCCCCAGCAGAATCAAAGTGCGATGGGTCCATCTAATAGAATGATGGGTCAGCAAGTAGCGGGCGGGGCTATGGGTCGGCAGCCTATGCAACAACCTATGCAGCAGAATCAGCCCTATAATAATCCCGGTTTTATGGGTGCCCAAAAGCCTCAACTGAATAATCCCTATCAGCAGCAGGGTGGCACTAGTAATTTCCAACAACAGATGCAACAGATGATGCAGCAGAACCCACATAAGATGGGTCTGTTTAATACGCCCAAACAGTTTCAACAGCCTGTGATGCATAATATGATGCAGCCGCAGCAGCAGCAGCCTCAGTTTAGTCCGCAGCAGCAGCAGTCACCAATGGGTCCGAGTCAGGGACTTGTAGCAACTAAATATCCAGAGCCAGGCGTTCAATACTAAGAGATGTCCAAACTACGTAATCCAAATGAGTGGCGTCCAGAGCCTAAACAGGAATTATTTCTAAGTGTTCCCACTACAGTCAAAGAAGCGTTCTATGGAGGCGGTGCGGGATCTGGAAAGAGTGATGTACTTCTACTGTACGGCATCGTTCATAGATGGCATGAACATCCACTATTTAAGCAAGTATTTATGCGGAGGACTTTTCCCGAACTGCGAAATGAAATTATTCCGAGAAGTAGAGAACTTTATCGAAAGTTTGGAGCAACTCTCAATAAGACTGAAATGTGTTGGACCTTTCCTAGAGAAGATCAGTTCGGGACAGGGACATCAACTAAATTTGGCCCGCATAATGAAGGAGCAATGATCTTTCTAGGTCATTGCGAGAATGAAGATGATGTGCATAAATATGATTCAATGCAGATCAACTTATTCACTCCTGATGAACTTACCTCCATCACCGAATGGATCTACTTATACATTGGATTCCAGCGCGTTAGAAGTCCTGTGCCAGAACTGCCCTCTATTATACGCGCAGCAGGTATGCCAGGAGGCATTGGACACACTTGGACTTATAAAAGATTCATTAAACCGGCACCAAAAGGTGGAAAGATAATCATAGGACGCGGTGGGAACAAAAGAATATACATCCACTCAACTCTCGAAGATAACCAATACGTCGATCCGACTTACAAACAATCGCTACAGGGCATTACTATTGACGCTGAGCGCAAAGCCAAGCTCTACGGAGACTGGGATGCGTATCAGGGCCAAGTATTCGACGAATTCCGTGATAGAAAGTTTGAAGATGAACCCGAAAATGCCTTACACGTCATAGAACCGTTTGAAATTCCGGACTGGTGGCCGAAAATAGTCATCGGTGACTGGGGTTTTGCGGCTATGACCTGGATAGGATATGGGGCCATCTCTCCCGCGAAAAGAATCTACATCTATCGTGAGCAACATTGGGTCAAGACGAAGATTGCAGACTGGGCGCCCCTAGTTAAACACTATATTGACAAAGAAAACCCGAGATTAGTTCGTTTCTGCAAAAGTGCAAGTCAAGATCGCGGGCAAGAACATACAATTCAGCAGCAAATTGAAGAAGAACTAGGTCAGCAAATAGAACTATCGAATAATTCCCCTGGTTCACGTCTGGCAGGAAAGATTCTTATCCATGAATACCTACGATGGAAGCCAAGATTCGTAGAGGAGAGTGAAAAGCCGGTCTATAACGAAGAATACGCGATGTGGATTCATCGCAATAGAGGAATGACGGAGTATAAATCTTACTTACAGTCATTCGATGACGTAGAGCCGGAGAGAAATATACCCAAGCTCCAGATCTTTTCTGGGGTTTGTCCGGTATTAGTCGAAGCAATTAAGGCTTGTAGCTATGACAAGCCAAAAGGGAATAAGCCAGCAGAAGACATAGCTGAATTTGAGGGCGATGACCCTATCGACGGACTGCGATACCTAGTAGACGCTGCGGAAAGTTTCTTCGACGATGCTAACGTAGAGTTTAAGCGGATTCAGGCTCAAGATGCTTTGGTCAGGAAGTTGTCAACGGACCAAGACTGGACTGCATTCTACCGTAACTCTACGAAAGTCGAATCTGACCTGACTGAAGTCATTAAACCTGTGGGTAGGTATAGACACTAGTTATGAATTGGGATGAAGCATTTGAACATTTAGTAAATATATCCTATCTATATCTATCACATGAAGATAGGAACATACGTGATATGGCAGTTTTCATTTCATCTCTGAAAACTCATCAAGAAGCGTTGAAGAAGATTCTAATTTACAAATGATAAAAGAACTACTCTATAAAATTTTCCGTCTGGAGCCAACGCCTTGCCCTGTATGTGAAGTTCTACGCGAACAGCTTGCCAAAAGCGAGCGGGAACGCAGTGAGCTACTACAGAGAGCGTTGGCTCCACCTTCTTCTGTAGTCGAGTCCACTAAGACTCCTACAGAAGAAATGACTCCTATAAAGCCTCAGTTTATTCCGTGGCGTGTCAGACAGCAGATGCTTGAGCAAGAAGATAGAGTCAAAGCGCGACTGACTAAGGATAGAGTAGAAGAAATTGCTGCGCTAGAGAAAGAACTGGGCGTAGGAAATGAAGCACAGACAGGAAAGATAGTAGTGAAATGATTACAACAATCATTGTTCTCATAGTCTTAGGCGTGTGCCTCTATCTAGTCGAGACTTACATTCCGCTGAGTGCGCCCATTAAGATTGTAATCAGAGTCCTTGTCGTCTTGTTCTCTGTTCTGTATCTACTACGCGCATTCGGTATCGCAGATGTTCCTGTCTTGAAGTAGCGAGAGAATAGAAATGGGATTCTGGTCGAAACTTGGCAAGATTGGTCTAGCTGCGGCTCCATATATTGCTGCGCCATTTACAGGTGGTGCATCTTTATCCTTTGCGCCTATGACGAATAAGGCGCTAGGTGCATGGAATGCTAAAGACGCGCAGAATAATGCTGCACAAGGACTCGGGCCTTCTAAGTTTGACTCGATTCTAGGAATGGGTAGTAATCTCGCTGGTGCTGTGAGTTCATTCAAGGGCGGTGGAGACTCAGAAGACGAAGGCGGGGCTATGGGCGGCGGAAATATCATGAATATGATTAAAAATCTAGCCCCCAGTCCACAAGCAGCAGAAGCTCCACAAGTATCACAGAATAGACCTGCACTAACGACACCTCAATACGGGATGGTTTCTAATAGCGCGGGCGGATCTACTGGCGCGTCAGCGCCCCAATCAGGAGCCGCACTAGGCCCGAGTGATAACTTTGTGCAACAACTAGCAGGTAGTACCAAAGCGCGCATGGATCAGGCTGCTATGAGTCGCCCGAAGCCACAGATGCGTAAGAAGTCGTTCCAATACGCGTAGACATATGAGTACAGAAATTAGAGTAGTTGACGGAGTTGTATACAAGCAATGCAGTTCCTGTCAAGAATTTAAGCATCTCGGTAAAGAATACAGTTACCATGCTCAAGGATTCATGAGCACACAATCTCTCTGTAAGGAATGCAGAAGGATTCGTGGTCGGCAATACTATGCAAATAATTGGGAAAAGGACAATGTCCGAAAGAGGAACTGGGTTCTTAAAAACACGTATCAACTTTCTCGTGAAGAATATGATGAAATGTCGAAAAATGGTTGTGAGTCCTGCGGTGAAAAAGAAGCTAGACTATGTGTGGACCATGATCATAAAACTAATAAAGTCAGAGGAGTCCTATGCACTAGATGTAATACCGCATTGGGTTCGCTCAAAGATAACGAAGACTTAATCTTGAAACTTGCTGCATATATCCGTGAAAGAATGCCGGTGACATCATGAATAAGGAACTAACTGATGACACTAAGCGTTTATTGAAGCAGCTCGTAGACCACTTCGACGACGAAGACCGTGCTGTTAGGGATAGACAGATTCGCGTATGGCGACGATTGAAGTTGCTATGGGAAAATGTCCATCATACCTACTATTCGGAAGTCGCACATGATTGGCGCATACCGGAGAGTGAAAGAGCGGGTCAGGATTCGGATCAGGGTTATTACGACAAGCCAGTCAACGTCTTCCGCGCTTATCTTGAGTCTATTATCGCTGCTCTATCTGTTACTGTACCTCCTATTACATGCTACCCTGATGATGCTGAAAATTCCCTAGATATTGCGACGGCAAAAGCGGGGGATAAAATCTCTGAACTAGTTTTCAAACATAACGACGCGCCCTTGTTGTGGCTGCACGCACTCTTCATCTTCTGCACTGAGGGGATGACTGCATGTTACACATATCCGAAGACTGACGAGAAGTATGGAACTTACGAAGAGAAGCAATACGACACTGCGAACGAATATCACGAACAGAAACTCTGCTCATCGTGCGGTGCAGAACTAGAAGACAGGGATGTCACGCATGACGAGATCATGCAGGATGATGATGATGTCTTGCAGGAACAGGCACTAGCAGATTTGCAAGAACAAGCAGAAATCTGTCCAATGTGCGCTGAACAGATGATTCCTGAGATGGCTCAGAAGACTGTCTCAGTTACTAGACTTGTAGGAATTACAAAGCATCCGAAGACACGCATTGCGATGGAAGTCTATGGGGGCTTGTTTGTAAAAGTTCCTGTATGGGCGCGCACTCAGGCTGAATGTAGTTATCTGATCTACAGTTATGAAACTCATTACGCTAATGTCTTGGAGCAGTATCCACACCTGCGAGACAAGATTCAGCAGGGAGGAGCTAATCACGATCTGTACGAACAGTGGGGACGGACGAGTCCGCAATACAGAGGTGAGTATCCTGTTAATAACGTCACTGTTCGTAACTGTTGGTTCAGGCCGAGTGCATTTAATATCCTGACTGAAGAAGAGTGCGATGAACTCAAAAAGGACTATCCGAATGGAGTTAAAGTCGTAATTGTAAATGAATTTATTGCGGATGCATGTAATGAGGCAATGGATGACTTCTGGACTATCACGCACAATCCGTTGTCTGACTACATTCATTTCGATCCTGTCGGCCTATTGCTTACATCTGTTCAGGAAATTACTAATGATCTCATAAGTCTTGTCTTGCAGACAGTCGAGCATGGAATTCCACAGACTTTTGCAGATCCGAAAGTATTGAACTTCAATGCTTACCGTGAGAGTGAAGTAATTCCGGGTGGAATCTATCCTGCGACTCCTAAATCTGGTCATCCACTAAGTGAAGGATTCTATGAAGTCCGGACTGCAACTCTTAGTCAAGAAGTATTGCCGTTTGCAAACAAGGTTCAAGAAATCGGACAACTGGTTAGCGGAGCACTCCCTAGTCTGTTCGGTGGACAGATGTCTGGATCAAGAACTGCATCTGAATACTCCATGTCCCGTGCCCAGGCACTTCAGCGCCTACAGGGCACTTGGAAGATGCTCCTCTTGTGGTGGAAGAATGTATTCGGAAAAGTAATTCCGATGTATATTAAAGAAGTCAAAGACGATGAGAGACAAGTCAAGAAAGACGAGTTCGGAAACTTCGTCAATGTCTTCATTCGTATGGCTGAACTTCAGGGTAAGATTGGCTCTGTTGAAATTGAAGCTAATGAAAATCTGCCGATTACTTGGAATCAGCAGAAAGACGCAATCATGGAACTGTTCAAACTGAACAACGAGGGCATAACTGCGACGCTTGCGTCTCCGGAGAATATCCCGTATATTAAGCGTGCGATTGGCCTGAACGATTACATCATACCGGGTGAAGACGACAGGCAGAAACAATACGAAGAAATTCAACTGCTAATTACTAGCGAACCTATTGAAATGCCACCTGATCCAATGATGGCTGAACAAGCTATGATGATGGGTCAGCCGCCGCCGCCTCCTACAAGAGTTCCATCTATAGAACCTGACTTCGACGTAGATCAACATATCTTGGAGTCAGATATTTGTAGACGTTGGTTAGTAAGTGACGCGGGTAGACTCTGCAAGTTAGACAATCCGCCCGGATACGAGAATGTCTTGCTGCACATGAAGATGCATAAAGAAATGGATATGCAATTCCAGATGCAGGAAGCTATGAAACGGCAACAAGCACAAATGGCTATGATGCCTCCTCAGCCTATGGGTCCAGAAGGGGCAAGTACTGGTGAACAATTACCAGATGGTCAAGCTGAGCCTACTGTAAACTAGAGATGGAGAGTCTGACTCCAACAAACAGACCCAGAGGAATGAAATATGGAAGATGAAGTAATCGGAACTGATAGTTCTACCGAAGAGACATTTGAACTACTGAATGCTGAAGAAGAGACTGAAGTCTTAGAACTGCCGAAAGAAGGAGAGAAGAGTGGGCAGAAAGAAGATTCCGACGAAGAAACTGAAGAAGAAGGAAGCGAAGAAGGCGAGGAAGACGAACTAAAGGAAATTGAGGAAGAACTAAAGCGGGCAGAAAAAGACGAAGATGAAGACGAAGATATTAACGAACTTGTCACGCCCGTAAGGCGTAAAGACATTCTCGCAAAGTATCCAAAGCTCTTTAAGGACTTCCCGTATCTAGAGAAGGCTTACTACAGGGAACAACAGTTTACTGAAGTATTTCCGACTATTAAAGACGCGCGCGTCAGTGCGGAGAAGGCGCAGATACTAGACAATACTGAACGTCAGATCATGAGCGGCGACATTAGCTCTATTCTGAGGGCTGCGCGAGAAGAGAGTCAGGAAGCATTTAATAAAATCGCAGATAATTATCTTCCTGCACTGCGTAAGGCAGATCAACAGGCGTATTACCACGTATTAGGTGGTGT
>Ga0247783_1000730_pt1 | contig 10469 bp, 6 predicted proteins | sample UWRJL064202C5_FD_179911 | JGI IMG/M metagenome (GOLD analysis project Ga0247783, IMG submission 179911) | Plant litter microbial communities from Arlington Agricultural Research Station in Wisconsin, United States - UWRJ-L064-202C-5 | ecosystem: Environmental > Terrestrial > Plant litter >... | reverse complement strand
TGGTCGACCGGCAAGGCCAAGTCGTCGATCGCTTCGCGCCCGACGTGACGCCCGAAGAGCCCGACCTGGTGCGCGCGATCGAAGCCGAGCTCGGAAAGAGCTGAGCCTTACTTCAAACGTCCGTCGAGCGCGACTGCCGCGCACGCGGTCATCGTGGCTTCGCGGAGCGAGCGCAAAGCTGCGGCTCGATCTTCGGAAGGCGGCGTGTGCGTCAGGATCACCTGGGCAAACACCCGCGCCGCTTCGTGCAGAGCGTGGTAGTGAACGAGCTTCTCGGGCGTCGGCGAGTGGTGTTCGAAGACGTACGTCGGATCGAAGTCATCTTGGCTCATGGGCCAAGTTTACCTCGACCTCGGACCCCAAAGGCCAGGCCGGGCTACAGAGTCGAGGAGAATTTCCCCGAAGCGACCAGTAGATAGAGCACGCGGAGCGTGCCTTGATAGTACGGGCCGTCGTCCAACTGAGCCGCGAGCCAGCCGGCCACGTAGCCGTCGAATTTGCCCTGATCAAAGCCACCGGCCAGCGCAAACGCGCCGACGAACGCGCTGTTCTGCTGCTGCGCCGCCTTGGGCAGCCCACCGTGCTCGTCGACCCAGCGTGAGAGATTCGTCATGAAGGTCTTGGCGCGGGTGTCGCCGCTCCAGGCGTAGTCGACCGCAACCCTCCAGGGTGTGCGGCAGGCGTCGTACCAATATTGGCTGCCGTTGTAGTCGCTCCCATCCGGAGCGCTCCAATCAGGCACCAAATCACTCATACGCGCTTGGTAGATCGCGTACAGCTGATAGGAGGCGTCGGTCAACGCCGTCCAGCTGGCAGCTTGGCTGCTGAAATAGTGCGCGAAGACCTTGTAGTAGCCCGGTGAGAAATAGGAGGGATTGATGCGCCATTCGTAGCCGTCACGGCAACCGCCGAACGCGTCACCCGGACGCAGGATGCGCCTGCCATCGCACATGTCGGTTTCGAACTGGAGGATCTTGGCGGCCAGTGCTTCGGCCTTGGCGAGATAGCTCGCCGTCGCATTCGGCCAGCGCGCAGAGGCTTGGATCAAGGCCATGGTGGCGTCGAGGTCGCCATCGGTAGCGGCATTGGCGTTGTTGTTGCCAGGGGCGGCACACTTGTCCACCTGCCAATTCATCAAGCCGTTCTTGTCGAGGTGGTCTTGGTAGAACTTCCACAAGCCATCGAACAGCGGTTGATCAGCCATCGCCACGGACAACAACATGCCGTAGGCAATGCCTTCCGAAACCACCTGGCCGTCTTTGACCACGACCAACGAGCCGTTCGTACACGTCTCGACGTGTGCCATCTTCCAAGCTGCGTACTCGGTTTCGAGCTGCGCCGTGCTGATGGCAACGGACTTGGCGCTGTTCCAAGTCGCAGGCGGCGTCGTCGCGAGGCTGCTCGAGCCCGAGCCAGCACTGCCACTCGTGGCTCCGCCATGGCCAGCCGCGCCCGGCGCGAGTGCGACGCCGCCGCCAGGCACCGGCGCATTTCCGCTCACACTGCCAGCGGTCGCGTCGCCGGAAGCCGTTGCTCCGGCAGCTGCGAACGCGGAACTCGCGTCAGCGGATTCTCCGCAGGCCGGCAAGAGCGCAAAAAATAGCGCGAACAGCGGCAAAACAGCGCGGATTGTCATAAAAAAAACGGCCGAACGTTAAGGGTAACCATACTGTGGCGCTAGAAGCACAGTCTGGCCACATCAATCCGCATTCGGCCAAGCCAATGGGGTGGGTGAAGCGCTGCGCCGCGTCGCACCGACGCTTCAGGTGTTGCTGGTCGTGCAGTGGCGTAAGCCGCCAACGCCTGCTTTCCGGGCTGCGCTATTCGGCGGAGCGCGCCAAGTCCATGACCGGAGGCGGGAGCTGAGACGCGACATTGCTGGGCAACTTCTGAACGATACCCCAAGTGCGCAGTTGCGCGTCGATCGGCGGCGCCCCCTCCGCTGGCACGCGCCGTCGGTAAGCGCCATCCGGCTGCATCTCGTACACCCGCTGGTTGTCGCTCGCGAGAGGCAAAACACATTCATTTCTAATGCGCGCCCGAAGCGCCTCATTCGTGACCGGAAATAACACTTCCACGCGACGATCGAGGTTGCGCGGCATCCAATCGGCCGACGACAGAAAGAACTCCTCTTCGCCTTCGGGACCGAACAGAAACACGCGCTCGTGCTCCAAAAACCGTCCCAGCAGCGAATACACTCGAATATTGTCGGAAACCCCCGGCAAACCGGGGCGCAAGCAGCAAACACCACGCACGGCGAGCTCGATCTCGACGCCCGCGCGCGAGGCGCGATACAGCTCACGAATGATCCCGGGGTCGACCAATGCGTTCAGCTTGGCAAAGATGCGGGCCGGCTTGCCGGCGAGCGCGCGGTCTGCTTGTCCGCGCACGTGCGACAGCACCGTCTCGCGCAGCGTGATCGGCGCGACCGAAAGCTTGCGATAGTGGAAGCTGGTGGAGAACCCCGACAGCGCGTTGAACAACTCGGAAGCATCTTCGCCAATCTCGGCGTCGATCGTGAATAGCCCCGTGTCGGTATAGAAACGGGCCGTTCCGGCGTTGTAATTGCCGGTAGAGAGGTGAACGTAGCGGCGCAGCTCGTTGCCTTCACGGCGCACGATCAGCAGCACTTTGGCGTGCGTCTTCAGCCCGGCAGCGCCATAAAATACGTGCACGCCTGCGCGCTCCAGCGCACGCGCCCAACCGATGTTGTTCTCTTCGTCGAAGCGCGCCTTGAGCTCGATCGAAACCGCCACTTGCTTGCCATTTTCCGCGGCATACATCAGCGCGCGCACGGCTTCCGAGTTGGAACCGGCGCGATAGAGCGTCATCTTGATGGCCAATACGTTGGGATCCTCCGCGGCCCGGCGCAGAACCGTGAGTACGGGCGTGAAGGCTTCGTACGGGTGATGCAAAAGGATGTCGCCTTGACGAATGGCCGCGAACGGATCGCCGGCCTCACTCAATTCGTGCGGTACGCGCGGCAGGAGCGGCGCGTCGTGCAACTCGGCGCGTGGGATTTGGGCCAAGGCGAGCAGCCCCGAGAGACCCAAGAGGCCCGCCGTCTCGTACACGTCCTCCTCGTCGAGCTCGAGATTTTCCATGAACAGCTTGCGGATCCGGTCCGGCACCCCGGGCGACAGCTCGAGGCGCACGGCCGCCCCGAAGCGGCGTTTGCGTAGCTCGCGATCGATGGTCGCCAGCAGATCCGCGGCTTCGTCTTCCAGGATATCGAGGTCCATGTCGCGCGTGACGCGAAATGGGTAGCAGCCGACCACGTTCACACCGGGGAACAGCTCCCCCAAATTGCCGGCGATCAGCTGCTCGAGCGCCACGTAGTCGTGAGCCACGCTGGGGCGCGAGGATTCCTCGCCCTGCGGTGCAATCAAGATGAAGCGTGGCAAGCTCTCCGGCACTTTGATGCGAGCAAAGCGCCGTTCCGAAGTGAGGGGATGCTCGGCTTCGACCGCCAGCGACAGGGACAGGTTGGACAAGAACGGAAATGGGTGCACGGGATCGACCGCGAGCGGCGTGAGCACCGGAAATACGGAGCGTCGGAAATAGGCGCGCGCCCAGTCACGCTGCGTCGCGGATAGCTCGGAGTAGCTGCGCACACGGATCTCGTTCTTCGCCAGCTCGGGCTGTAACTCGTTCAACCACAAGGACACTGCGGCTTGCGTCAAGCGCACGACGAGCGCGCGAATCCGCACCAGCTGCTCGATGGCCGACAAACCATCGGGCGCCGAGCCCGGCGCTTGTGACTGCAGTTGCTCGTGCAAGCCCGAGACGCGAATCATGAAGAACTCGTCCAGATTCGAGCCGAAGATGGCGAGGAATTTGATCCGTTCGAGCACCGGCCAAGAGCGGTCGCGCGCTTGGTCGAGCACGCGCTCGTTGAACGCAAGCCAGCCGAGCTCGCGATTGAGGTAAAGTTCCGGGTTCGATAGTTCCTGCTCGTCGTGGTTTGCTTCGGTGGACATGGCTGCGCTGGGGGCGTGGAACGTACGTCAAAACGCGCCGGACGTGCGCGCGAGACCGCATTCGTCACACGTTCGTCACGGAGTGCTACGCTCGCTGGGCGCGTGGCCCGACAGCGAAAGATCCCGATTCTCTCCGTACTCGTCTGCTTCGCGGTCTGCGGCTCATACCCACGGAGCGTGCAGGCCAACGGCGCGTTTCCCGCGGTCAGCCAATTGCTGGGCGATCCGTCGGATCCGGCGCACCTCGTGCTGCGCTCGAACTTCGGTCTCTTGATCAGCCACGATCACGGTAAAATCTGGGACTTGGTGTGCGAGGCGGGCCTTGGTTACCAAAACCTGGAGCCCGCGATCGCTATCCTGGCCGACGGAACCACGATCGCGGCGCTCCCGAACGGCATCGCCCGCGGCACGACCGAATGCGCGTTCGGTCCGGCGGACGGCATCGCCGAGTACGTCGCGGACGTGGCACGGGTGCCTGGAGCGCCAGGACGAGCCGTTGCCGTGAGCGTCGACATCGACGGCGGCGTATCGCAGGTCTGGCATTCGCTGGACAGCGGGCAATCTTGGAACGCTTGGGGCAGCGCATTGAGCGAGCTGAACGCCACCACGCTCGACAGCGCGGGCGATCCGGCAGGCACGCTGTACGTCAGCGGTGTCTCACAGAACGGAGCCGTCGAGGGCGTGCTCGCGCGCAGCGTGGATGGCGGGCAGACCTGGTCTCGGTCGCACGTGCCAGGCGCGAACAAGCTGAGCGCACCATACATCGCCGCTATCGCCGCACACGACGCGGACACGCTGTACGTACGCTTGAGCGGCACGCCCGGGCAGCTGCTCGCCACGCATGATGGCGGAGCACACTGGTCAACGGTGCTCGATTTCGCTGGCCCGCTCGATGGCTTTGCGCTCTCACCCGACGGGCGCTACGCGCTGGCCAGCGGGCGTGTCGACGGCGTGTGGCGCGCCAGCACCTCGGATCTCGCGTTCGAACGCGTGTCCTGCAGCAAGCTGCGTTGCCTGAGCTGGACGAGCGCGGGCCTGTTCGCCTGCGCGGATGAATTTCAAGCAGGCTTCTTGGTCGGCGAATCTCTGGACTCCGGGTTCACGTTCGAACCCAGGCTGCATTTGTCGTGCGTGCGTGGACCGCTTGCGTGCGAAAGCGAGAGCTCCGTCGCTCGAGCCTGCGACACTGCTTGGCCCGCGCTGTCGGAAGTGCTCGGCAGCGACTGCGCCAACTCCGGCTTCACGCCGCACGGCGATTGTTCGAACGGAGGCGGTTCGAGCGCAGGTGCTGGCGCAGGTTCGGGCGGCGTCGCGGCGAATCCTGGCCAGCGAACAGCTGCGGGGTGTTCGCTGAGCCCGCGCGCGTCTGGCGCCGCGCGCACGGCTTGGCTCACTGTGCTGCTGACGCTGGTGTGTGGAATTGGACGCCGCCGGGCGTCCGCGCGCAAAAGCGCTTCGTGAGTTCGAGCCCGAGCTGCGGGTTATTTCGCCCCGCGTGGACTTGTGCCCCGACCTTTTTTCGCCTGTCGCGAAATCCCCTGAACAAGATGGCCCGAATCCACGGCCAGCTGCCTCGGCCAACGGTGGCACGCGGCGTGCGTAGCCTGGGTGCACATGCTCGAGCGCTTACTCGATTACTCCCTTTCCCATCGCATCGCCACGTTCGTTCTGACTGTCGTACTCCTCGGCGTCGGCCTGTTCGCATTCAAGAACTTGACCATCGAGGCGTTTCCCGATCCGACCGACACGCAGGTTCAAATCATCACGCTGTTCTCCGGACAGCCGACTGAAGAAGTCGAGCGGCGCGTGTCGCTGCCCTTGGAGCGAGCGCTGAACGGCACGCCGGGCCTGACCCGCCTGCGCAGCATCTCGCTGTTCGGGTTGTCGTTCTTGACGATGACCTTCGACGACGCGACCGATCCGATGCGCGCCCGCCAGCAAGTGACCGAGCGCATGGCCGACGCGGCACTGCCGCAAGAGGCGCACCCGACGCTCGGCCCGTACGCCACACCCATCGGCGAAATCTACCGCTACACGTTGGAGAGTACGAAATCCGACCCGATGACGCTGCGCACCCTGCAAGATTGGGTGATCTCACCGCGCCTGTTGCAAGTGCCCGGCGTGGCCGACGTCGTTTCCTACGGCGGTCTGGTGCGCGAGGTCCACGTCGAACCGGACGTGAGCAAGATGGTCGACCTGGGCGTGAACCTGAACGACGTCTTCGCGGCGCTCAAGAAAGCCAGCAGCAATGCCACGGGCGGCTACGTGGAACGCGGCGCGGAGATGTTCGTCATCCGCAGCCTCGGCATCTTCAGCAGTATCGACGATCTGCAGCACGTCCGGGTCGGCTACAACAAAGCGCGACCGGTGGAGCTGCGCGACGTGGCCAAGGTGAACGAAGGCTATGCCCCGCGCCAAGGCGTGGTAACGCGTGATTCGAACCAGGACGCGGTGGAGGGCATCGTGCTGATGCGCCGCGGCGAGAACCCGACCGTGGTGCTCGACGCGCTACGCGAACGCGTCACCAAGCTGGGCAAAACACTGCCAGCCGACGTCAAAATCAAACCTTTTTACGACCGCACCGAGCTCGTCAACACCACGCTCAAAACCGTGTTCGAGAACTTGGCGGAAGGGGCCACGCTCGTCGTGCTGGTGCTGTTCGCGTTCATGCTGTCGCTGCGTGCGTCGTTGATCGCGGCCGCGGTGATCCCGCTCTCGCTCGCCGCGTCATTCGCCTTCCTGTACTCGCGCGGCATGTCCGCCAACCTATTGTCGATGGGCGCTGTCGACTTCGGCATCATCGTGGACGGCGGAGTGATCTTGATCGAACACTTGTTCCACAAGTTGTCCCCGAGCGCGCATGGCCCTGCCACGAGCGATCCGTCTCGGCCCCTGACCGAGCGCGTCGCTGAAGCGGCGAAAGAAGTCGCTCGACCCACGCTGTTCTCGCTTCTGATCATCATCGCCGCCTACATCCCGATTTTCTCGCTGCAGCGCGTCGAGGGGCGAATCTTCTCGCCGCTCGCCTACACCGTGGTCAGCGCGCTGGTTGGCGCGCTCTTGGTCAGCTTCACGCTGGTACCGGTGTTGTGTGCGATCGCTTTGAAAAAGCCGAAAGTCATGCGCGATTCGCCGCTGCTCACGCTGGCTCGACGCGCGTTCGATCCGACCATTCGCTTTGCCATGAAGAACGTCGTAATCGTGTTGATCTTGGCGGGTGGCGTGTTGGGCGGCGCTGTCGCCCTGATGCCCCGCTTGGGCAGCGAGTTCTTGCCCGCACTGAACGAGGGCGCGCTGTACGTCACGGTGCTGTTGCCCGGCAACATTTCGCTCAGTGACGGCCGGGCGCTGACCCCCAAGCTTGCAGACATCCTGCGCCGTACGCCAGAGGTGGTCTCGGTGTTGTCGCAGCTGGGGCGCCCCGAAGACGGCACCGACACCAAGCTGCCGAACAATTTGGAGCTTTTCATCAAGCTCAAGCCGATGACCGAGTGGCGCCACGACAAGCACACGATGAGCGATCTGATCGAAGAGATGAGCTTTGCCCTGCAGCAGATCCCAGGCATCGACTACAACTTCTCGCAGCCCATCCGCGACAACGTGGAGGAGAACGTGTCCGGCCAAAAAGGTCAGGTCGCGCTCAAGATCTACGGCGAAGATCTGGACAAGCTGACCCTGGCCGCCGAAAAGGCGCGCGACGTGGTCGCCAAAATCCCGGGCGCGGTCGACGTCGGGATCACCAAATCCGGTAGCACGCCGCAGATCGCGGTGCACCTCGACCGTCAGGCCCTGGCGCGCTTCGATCTCGATCTGGGCGACGTGCAGGATTACATCGAAACGGCGATGGGCGGGCACACCGCCAGCGAGTTCTGGGACGGCGAAAAGCGCTTCGACGTCACCGTGCGCCTGCCTACTTCCACGCGCGAAGACATCGGCGCCATTCGCAAAATCATGTTGCCGCTCAAGGACGGCACCTTGCTGCCGCTGTCGGCGATTGCGGACGTCTCGATGGCCACCGGGCGGGCCGCCATCACCCGTGAGAACGGCCAGCGCTACATCGGTGTGCGCATGAACGTGCGCGGTCGTGATCTGGGCTCGTTCGTGGCCGAAGCCCAACGAAAGATCACGGCCGAAGTCCCCGTTCCCTCCGGCTACGAAGTCACCTGGGGCGGTGAGTTCGAGAACCAGCAGCGTGCCATGGCGCGACTCCGGATCGTGATCCCCTTGGCGCTGATGATCACGTTCTTGCTCTTGTTCTCGGCCTTCAACTCGATCTTCGATGCAACGTTGATCCTGTTCAACGTGCCCTTCGCCTTGGTGGGCGGGATCTTTGCGTTGGGCGCCGCGGACATGCCGCTGAGCGTGTCCGCCGCAGTCGGGTTCATCGCCCTGCTCGGGCAAGCCGTACTCAACGGCGTGTTGGTCGTGGCCGCGATTCGCGGCCGCCTCGGCAACGGTGAGCCGCTGGAGGAGGCGGTCGTCCAGGGCACCCGTGATCGACTGCGCGCGGTGTTGATGACGGCGCTCTTGGCGTCGCTCGGGCTATTACCTGCCGCCATGTCGCACGCCATCGGCAGCGAAACACAACGACCAATCGCCGTCGTGGTCGTCGGAGGAACCATCACCGCCGCCGCCCTGGCCCTGATCGTGCTGCCCGTCACGTTCTACCTGGCCAGCCTCGCGCAGGATCGATTTCGGCGGCGTGCGCTGACCGAGCTCGCCGCGGAGTGAGCGCACGCCGGTATTTCCCGAGTCTTTTCTAGTAACTGCGGCGTTCGGGGCGAGCCCGGTCTAACCTGACATCGGCGGCGCGGCCTTCCGCGCTGCTCTGCTCGGTATGGATCCAAACACCATCGCCCTTTGGTTCGCGGGGTTTCACGCCCTGCGCTTGTTCTCGCGCAGCGCACGTTCGTCACGGCACGGCATGGGCTGGACCGCGGTCAGCGCCTTGATACTGCTCACGGGGGCCATCGGCTGGCTTCGCTTCCGCGATCTGGTGGGCTATGTGACGTTCGCACTGACCGTGCTGCTGATCCTGCTGCCATGGTGGGCGCACGGTGTTGCAGCGCGAGCGGTCAGACGCTCGCAGTATCGGCGCGCCTCCCGCTTTTCGAGCATCGCCGCGCTACTGCATCCCCTCGATGGTTGGCCCCGAGTCACGCGCCTGTTTCGGGCTTTCGAGCTTGCACGAGTGGGCAAGAGCGCTCGAGCCGAGTCGATGTTCGCGGATCTCTCCCACGGAGACGACAGCGTGGCGGCGACCGCTCGCGCGCATTTGCTCAAGCTCTCGGGACGCTGGGACGAGATCAAGGCCTTGGCGGAGCGAGCGGGACCGCATGCGTTGGCTCACGATCCGGGTCTACTCATCATCTACCTACGCGCCCTGGGTGAGCTGGACGAAAGTCACCATTTGGCTGAATTCATGCTGGCGCAGGAGTCGAGCTTGCTCGCCGGAGAGGCCCTGGAGCCCGCGTTCCTGTACTTGTTCGTGTATACCGGGCACGTGGAATTGGCCCGCCAAGTGCTGGCTTCCGCGAGCCTTGGCTACGACGAAGACACGCGCGACGCCTGGCTCTCCCTGGCCAGTTTTCGCGCGGGTAATTTCGAGCAGGCTCGGCATGGCTTCTTTCGACTACGCCGAAGCAGCAGCAAAACGATCCGCGAGCGCGCCGAACACTACCTCGCCATTTTGGCGCAAGCGAACCCGTACCAACCGCCCAGCACCCGCACCGCGCACATCGTCACCCACTTTGCGCGTATCTTCGCGGATCGCCAAAACCTGATCTCGATGCGGCCGCCCCAGCGGAGCGAGCGGCGGGTGACCTTGGCGCTCGTGCTGATCAATGCGCTGATCTATGCCTGGAGCAGCTACCCGTTGCTGCTGACCTCCAGCAGCGAGGAGTTCCTCGAACGCTGGGCGTTCATCGCGCCAGACATCCTGTCGGGCGAGCTCTGGCGCATGTTCAGCTACCTGTTCGTGCATGCCAATTGGTTGCATTTGGTGATGAATCTGCTCGCGCTCTGGGCGCTCGGGCCATTCGTGGAGCGGGCCTTCGGGCGCCTTCGCTTCAGCCTGATCTACCTATTTTCGGGCTTCGCCGGCAGCGTGGTTTACCTGTGCCTCGCTTGGTACCAGGTCGGCGAGCCACACCTCTTGGTCGGTGCTTCGGGTTGCGTCATGGGCCTCTTGGGTGCAACCGGCGCGGTGATGCTGCGGGCATGGCTCAAGCAGCGGGCGCCCATGGCCAAACAGATCTTGCTCCGTCTGCTGGTGGTGGTCGCCTTGCAAGTGACGTTCGACTACAACACGCCGCAAGTGGCAGGCCTTGCGCATGCCCTGGGTTTGGTCGCTGGCTTCCTCGCTGGCTTGCTCTTGCACGAAAGCGTCAACGCGCGACGCTCCGTGCAGGCGTTGGCCTGAAGATTGCGGCTATCGTAAAATAGCGGGCTTTCTTTTCTCGCGTCGGGGATGGGCTGAAAATTGCGCCG
>Ga0247783_1000728_pt1 | contig 10471 bp, 9 predicted proteins | sample UWRJL064202C5_FD_179911 | JGI IMG/M metagenome (GOLD analysis project Ga0247783, IMG submission 179911) | Plant litter microbial communities from Arlington Agricultural Research Station in Wisconsin, United States - UWRJ-L064-202C-5 | ecosystem: Environmental > Terrestrial > Plant litter >... | reverse complement strand
ATGAAACAGGCCCTGGTCCCCGTCCAAGCGGGACAACAGAGCGTTGGTTCGCACGAGCACGCCGTTGAACTCTTTCAGATTTTGCGAGGCCTCACTCGACAGCTGAGCCGCATTCAGCGCTTTCAACTGCTTCGTGAGCTCGGTCAGGGAGGCGTTGGCTTGGTTCATGGTCTCGGTTGCGCGATCCGGGAGTTTACCGGCTTGAATCTGTTCGGCGACTAGCCGTACTTGAGTCATGGCGCGCGCTGCTTCATCGGCGATCTCCGGAAATCGGTTGGTGGTTTTGAGGAGTGTGTCTTCCAGATTCTTCATCGTCGAAGCAGCGGTAGGGATGTAGTTGGCCGGCGTTTCGAAGGGCAGAGACTCTACCGGGTTGCTCTTGGGGTCGAAGAAATCGATCAAAACGAAGCGCACGCCCGTGATCCCGGTTTGCGCCAACTGCACGCGCAACTCCGGCGGGATCTTGGTCTTCTTCAGCCCACCACCGGATACTCCCAAGTCCAGCCGGCTCACTTGTTCGACGCCGAGCTCGCAGGTCACCTGCACGTGCCGCAGATCGCGCGCGATGTCGATTTCCGATACGCGGCCGACGCTGACGCCCCTAAATTTCACCGAAGTCCCGACCTCTAGCCCCTGAACCGATTCATCGAAATAGCTGACGACTTCGACCGTCTTCTTTCCCCAACTGCGCGCGCCCAGGAGCAGCAGCGCGCCAAGCGCGACGCCAAGCCCTACGAGCACGAACAAGCCAAGTTTCCAACGATTGGTTCCTACTGCCACTGGGGGACACTCGTTTCACGGTTGAAGAATCTGCGCACGCGCGGGTCGTCGCTCTCGCTGCGAAGTTGCTGGGGTTCCCCGCGAGCGATGATGCTGCGCGTCTCTCGATCCAGCATGATGCAATGCTTGCCGACCTTGAAGATGCTCTCGAGCTCGTGCGTCACCATCACGACGGTCAAGCCGAGGTTGCGATTCAAAGCCAAAATGAGCTCATCCAGTTCGACCGCGCTGACGGGATCCAGGCCGGCGGAGGGCTCGTCCAGAAAAATCAGGTTGGGCTCGAAGGCCATGGCGCGCGCGATCGCCGCGCGTTTGCGCATGCCGCCAGAGAGCTCGGCGGGCAGCTTGCTTTCCGCCCCCTCCAATCCGACTAGGGCCAACTTCGCGCGCACGATCGCGTCGACCGCCTCCAGCGGCAGATGCGTCCACTCCTGTAGGGCAAACGCCACGTTCTCACCGACGGTCATCGAGCTGAACAGCGCCCCTGACTGAAACATGACCCCAAAGCGCGGCGCGGCCCCGTCGAGCCGAGGGGTGCCCATGCCGGCAATGCTGATCGTGCCAGAAATCGGGTCTTCCAAGCCAATCAGGTGGCGTAGCAAAGTGGACTTGCCACAACCGCTGCCGCCCAAAATGACGAAGATATCTCCGCGCTCCACTTCGAAGCTCGCGTCACGGAGCAGTGTGGTCTTGCCGTAGCCCATGCACAGGTCGCGCACCGTGACCATGGGCTTGCTCATATGCCGAAGACTCCGAGCAAAACCGTGAATAGTGCGTCCAGTAGGATCAGCGTGAACAGGATACCCACCACGGCGCTCGTCGTACGGCGGCCAACGCCTTCGGCGCCGCCCGTCGTCGCTAGCCCCTGCTGACACGAGATCAGGGCGATTGCCGCGCAAAACACGGTGCCTTTGATGATGCCGGAAAGAATGTCGCTGGCTTTGACGGCGCTCTGCAGCTGGATCAAGAAGCTGGCCGGCGTGATGTCCAGCGCCAATGACGCCACCAGCGCTCCGCCGCAGATCCCGATCGCGTCTGCCATGAGCACCAAGACCGGCGCGAGCAAGATCAGGCCCAGCATGCGTGGAATCACCAAGAACGGAAGCGGCAAGAAGCCGAGCGTTCGCAAGGCATCCACCTCTTCGGAGACCTTCATCGTGCCCAGCTCGGCGGCGAAGGCTGCGCCCGAGCGACCACAGATGATGATGGCCATCATCAACGGGCCGAGCTCGCGCGTCATCGAAACGCCGACCAAGTCCGCGACATAAATGCTGGCTCCGAACTGCTTGAGTTGGGCCGCGCTTTGATACGCCATCACGAAGCCGATCAAGAAGTTGATCAAGAGCACGATCGGCGCGGCATCGGCGCCCGCTCTCTCGATCGTCAAGCCCACGTCACGCAGGTTGAGGCGCTTCGGATGTCGCGCGACATGGACGGTGGAAGCCAGCAATCGACCGAAGAAATCCAGGATTTGCTTGGCCTCGTCGATGACGCTCAGCGTCGCCTCTCCTACTTGCGCGATGGCGCTCACCGGCCGCCGCTTGGCGCGCGTCTGACGTACTCTGCTTCGCCCTCCATACAGGTCGACGATGCGACGGACTTCTTCGCTACCGCCCACGAACTCACAGCGCACATTGCGCTGACGAAGGTCCGTTCGAAATTGCACCAAGAGCGCCATGCAGGCGCCGTCGAGCCGGTCGACCCGCGAAAGCTCGACTTCGATCCCCTGCAACCCCTCCTCGATGTGAATCAGGGTCTCGCTGATCCGTTTCCAGAGTGCCGCTGCGTCGTCGATCGTAATCTGTCCACCCAGCTGGACACGGGTGCGCGTGGGGCCGAGCTCGCTTTGCTCCCAAGTGAAGCGTTGCAGCATGCCCGCGACCAAGCTGAGTCGTTGATCGAAGGCCATCGACGGCCGGTCGAGTGTCTCGCCGTCAACCATGACAAAATGACGCTAATTTCTGGGACGCACGCGAGTCGAGACAATTTGCGCCAAGTACTCGCCATGTTGGATGCGATTTTCGCGGGCAAGCACGAGGATAAGCCATTGAATCGTCTCGAGTGCACTCTCCGTGCCCGGCGCTGGCAGCACGCTTGCCGTTAGAGCTGGTCGACCCAGACGCGCATGTTCTTGGTTTCGAGCGGGCCGAACTCGGTGATCAGCGCAACGTCGGCAGCATCCCGACCATAGGCGATGGCGATGCGACCGCCGCGTGGCTCTGCTTGCGTCGCGTCGAAGGTGTACCAACGACCGTCGATAAAGGCTTCGAACCAAGCGTGCAGGTCCATCGGATCCAGGCGGTACAAGTAGCCCACTACCATGCGCGCGGGGATACGTAACGCACGGCACAGCGAAATACCAATGTGGGAGAAGTCACGACACACACCCGCCTTGTCGCGGAGCGTATCGCTGGCACTGGTCGAACCGTTGCTGACGCCGTACTTGTATTCGATATGCTCGCGGATCCAGGCCCGTATCGCTTCGACTTGGTCGTAGCCCGCCGCCCGGCCTGTCACGACCTCGTGCGCGAGCTCGTCCAGCGTGTCGGATGGGCAGTAACGGCTCTGCAGTAGAAATTGCAGCGCCGAATCCGGCAGATCTTCGATAGTAGTCAGCGCGGCTCCAGGCCGGACCGTTATCTCATCGGCGACCTCCACGGTGACTTGCGTCTTTAGGTGGAGGCCGCCGACCGGGACGACCAAACGCTGGCATAGATTTCCGAAGCAATCGACGTATTCGGTCGCCTTCACGAATGGCTCGAACTCGTACGTTTCTTGTACGATCCACTGTGCCAGGCCGCTACGCGGGCGGAGCATTGCGACCAACGGTACTGGGCTGGTCGCAGCGAGGGTCATCTCGCAACCCGCACGAAGGCGCATTCGATCAAGCCAACACGTTACGGTTGGACAACTTGCCCATGACGAGCAAAAGCACGAGCGCTCCCACGATGCTACCAATGATGCCCGCGGTGTTCAGGTCGGTAACGCGATTGTCGGTCACCAGGCTGACCAAGAAGCCGCCCACGAACGAGCCGACCACGCCCAAGATCATGGTGGCAATGAGCCCCATCTTTTGAGTGCCCGGCATGACGGCACGCGCGATGAAACCGACGACCAAACCGAAAACTAGGAATAGAACGATGCTCATGACTGAACTCCTCAAAAGGTGAATCTGCAGCGAGCAGCGCTCGCAACCCCGCACAACGCAAGGACCGCGCCATCGCGAAATCACGGAAAAATGCCCGTCATCGGCGGGCGGCTATGTAGCGAAGCGCCTCGCAATGTCCGAAGGCGACTTCCAGGCGCTCGCTGGTTACTCGACGCCGGCTCTCCTTCCCATTTCGGAACCGGCCGAGCTTAGCGACGCCCCAATCCGTCGCCTCATCGCGCGCTCCCCGTGAATAGCGCACCCTTCCTGGATTGCTGGACCGAAGCGTTCTCCGGCTGCTTTAGGGACACTCGCGAGTGACTGCCCGAATGCGCAGCGCGCCGTCCACCTTGGGATCGTTGGTTTGATCGCCAAGCGCCAAGGTGCCGTTCGACACGTAACCCGTACGGGTGAGCTTGACGGTGCCGTCGACACTGAAGGTTGCGAGCCCCGCCCCATCGACGGACAACACATAGGTGTGATACGCGCTCCAAAGCGAAACCGCGTTCTCTCGTCGGCGTTGGATCAGTGCCAGGTAAACGAGGCTTCGAGGCTCGGTGAGATCACGGTGTCGCGTTCGGTTGGCGTGGTTCCGAAATAGCTGTCGTTCGGCACGCCTGTCACGTGCATGTTCGCATAAGCCAGACGAGCCAAAATGCCGACGCTCCAGCGATCACTGATCCACCAGTCGTGGCCGACACCCGCCATCAAGCCGATCCCGTCCGGCACCTCAATGGTGGTGTCGCCTTGGTGGAAAAAGCGCGCGTAGCCAACGAGCGCCTGGACGTGCCAACCGAGCGCTGCGCTCGGGTAGTAGTCGACGAAAGGGCCCGCCATGCCCCAGAATTTCAGGTAGGGGCCTCCGCTATCTTCCCGCCAAGTCTTGTCTCCGTTTGCGGTGCGATCGGGGCTCCCGAGCCAGGAGAACGAAGTGAGGCCACCGATGCCGAGCACGAGGCCTGGCCGGAGCGGCAGCCCGAGCAGCAACGAGCCCGTTGCTGTAGCGCCGCGTTGGAGGGCCTTGTACTCGATCTGCGGCTCGGCGCCCGGATAGTAGGCAGTGCTCGAGTAGCTGATCGCGCCCAAGCCAGTATCGAGCGACAAGTAGAAGCCATCGCGCGCGTGTGGGGTCGCCTGACACTCGCTGCTGACGAAGAACGCGACCAGCAGCGACGCTGCCAAGAGCAAGTGGTGAATCCGCATCGTATCGCCCCTTACAGCAAGCGCCGCGCCAAGTTCGCTCGGGCAGGCCGGTTTTGGAGGTCTAGCGAAACATGGGCGTTTCCGCAGTGCAGGAGGCTGACGGCGTGTCGCGGGCTAACCACGTGTGGCAAGCGCGGCCCAGGGTCACGGCGCGTCGGTCATGGTCGACGGCAGACTTACTCGTTGCAGACGTACTCGTTGGCAGGCCCGCTGCCATGTCGAAGTGCTGCTTAGCTCACATCGCCACACAGCTTGCGGCCGTGCAATCAGCACCAGTTCCATCGCAGACACACGTGAGATCGTTGCAGCTCGTGCGCTTGATGACGAAGCCGGCCCGGCATTCGAGCATGTCGTTTCCACCACGTCGCATCCATTCGTCGATTCGTGCCGTTAGCCGACAGCACGAATGCACCGCGCGTGCACGACATTGAATTCGATTATTGGATCGCGCGGATTGCTGGCAAGAAGCGCTCGGGCGGAACGAAGTCGTTGTAACGCGCGGCTTCTTTGCCTTGCGAATCGAACAGTACGACCGTCGGCAAGCCGCGCACTTTGAACGAGGCCAACGCGGCTTCCACGTTCGGGTCGTCGGAGTTGGTGGCGTCGACCCTGACGTTGACGAAGCGAGCCATCTCGGGAGCGACCAGAGGCGACGAGAACGTGACCTTGTCCAGCTCCTTGCAGGCTGCACACCAGGCGGCTCCGAAATCCACGAGCATTGGTCGGTTTTCGCGCTGGGCGCGGCCACGGGCGACGTCCAAGTGATGCTCCCAGGTCACCACGTCCGCCGGCTTGATCGCGCCCTCGATGCCCATGAACAAGCCGCCGCTGACGAGCAATATGCCGAGGCCCTTGGCGATCTTGACGCCCGTGCCCGGCTCCGTGAATTCGCGATGCACCGCGCCGAGCAAGGCACCGATCAGCACCAAGCCCGCCATCGCCGCGAAAAACGCCCACGAAGCGCCGGCAAACTGGGTCAGCACGGGAAACGCGGTGCTCAGAAAGTGGAGCGCAAATGCCACCAGGCCGATGCCGAGCACGGATTTGACGTGCACCATCCACGCGCCGCTCTTGGGCAACTGAATGGCGAAAGCTCCGACCAGAAAGAACGGCACCCCGAGCCCCAGGCCGAATGCGGTCATCGCGCCCGCGCCGAGCGCTGAGCTGCGTGAATTGGCGATGAAGGTGAGGATGCCCGTGAGCACCGGGCCCGTGCAGGGCGTGGCAATCAAAGCGCAGGCCATGCCCAGCGCAAATGCGCCCTTGTAGCCAATGCCGCCCATCACCGCCAAGCGATTGGTCAGCGCGGAGGGCAGCGCGAATTCGAACGCGCCGAACATGGCGCTCGATAGCACTAGGAAGAGCAGCGCGATGCCCACCACGACGATCTTGCTCTGCAACACGGCACCGAAGATTTGCCCGCTCTGGCCGGCGATCACCCCGAGCGGCACGAGCATGGCCACGATGCCGAGCACGAACGAAGCAGACAGGGCGGCTCCTTGAAAACGGGACTTGGCTTGCGAGGCGCCGAAGACGCTGACCGTGACGGCCACCATCGGATAAACGCAGGGCGTCAAGCTGACGACGAACCCGCCGGCAAAGGCAGCCAACGCGGCGTACAGCGGCCCCTTGGCCAAGGCGCGCGTGAAGGCGTCGCCAGTCTCTGGCGAGACGGGCGAGACGGGCGAGGCGGGCGCTGCCTGCGCCAAGCTGGGCGCGAGCAAGCAAAGCGCTGCCAGCGCCAGCGCTAGCGTGAATCCGATTCGAACTGGAGAGCGGAAAGCCTGCACGATGTCTGTACCTGGAAAGCCGGCGAGTGGTTTCAAGCCGGGGGACTTTAACTTAGCACTAGGCCGCGCCGCGCTGCCCTGGTCGCCCTGGCCTCCCGGGCCGCATCGCCCGCAGCAGCCGCCGGGCGTGGGCAATTTCACCAGACAATGCCACTTCCAGCGCGACCCGCCCGCTAGTGGTGCGTTTGATGAACAAGCGCAAATATTGCCGCGCAGCCGTAAAATCACCCGCTTCGTAGGCCAGCTCGCCGAGCACGAATTGGCCGTAGCCCTGCCCGCAAGGCGCGTCGGACAGGCGTTCCCTGAGCGCGGAAAGGTCCGTCTTCCCCTCGCCCGCCGCGCGGCGCGCCAGGGCCGCCTGAGCGAGGTAGAGCGGCTTCTCGGTCGTACCCCAGCGCGATGCACGCATCAGCGCGCCGGCCGCCTCGCGGTGGTGACCCATCAAGTACAAGATGCTGCCGAGGGTCCACAGGTGAAACGCGCGCCGCGCGGGCGGGCTGACTCGGCTAGCCAAACGCAAGTGGTCGACCGCGCGTTCGCGCTCGCCGAGCCCCAAGCAGGCACGCGCCGCGTCTTGGCGTGCGACATCGGGCATGATGTCCGCCAAGATCATCTGCTCGGCGGCAGCCAGAGCTTCCGCGAAGCGGCGCGCCTCCATGTGCGAGAGGTACAGCTGCCGGAGCAGCAAAGCGCGCGTGGTCCGGTCCAAACCAGCGCTTACTGCCAGGCCACGCTCCGCGTACTTGGCGCGAGTGCCCGAGGTGCGTGCGAGCGTCGCCTTCCGGAGCAACAGCTCGGGAGTCGGTCGCGGGGCACTGCTCGCGCGCGTTCGAGGCATCCATAAGCAAGTTAGCAGCACCTGCACACACGTCCAGATTTCGGCAGACAGGCGGCCTGCCCTGGCTTTTGCCTGGCGTTTGCCCGCGGCCAGCAGCGTTGCTGCGGCTCTGAACTCGGGGCGAAGCTTCAAAAACTCGGCAATTGGCGGTTGCCCTGGGCGCCGGAAGCGGGCAAAAGCCACGGGACCGCATGCGCTCGCTCGGCTGGCTCTTCTGCCTCTCACCTCTCCTCACCTGTAGCTTCGGCTGCGGTCACCCCGCGACCGACAAGGAATGCCAGGAGATCGTCGAGCGCATCGCGATCCTGGAGCTCGAAAAGCAGACCGGCAGCAGCGATCCGAAGTCGGTCGGCGCGCAGGTCGATGAAACGAAGAAGGCGCTCGCGCCCAACACGCTCAAGGATTGCGTGGGCAAACGCATTACGGAGCGCGCCATGCAGTGCGTGCGCAGCGCCAAGAACTCCCAGCAAATCGTCGACGACTGCTTCAAATGACGCGTTTCGTGAGCCCCTGCGGGGGAACGCGCGGCGCGCTCGCTCTCGCGCTGCTGCTCGGCTGCGCGCTCTCGGCGCAAGCCTGCGCCAAGCGCCCGTCGCACGACGAGTGCGAGGCTTTGCTCGATCACTACGTGGAGCTGCTGGTCAACTCCGATCGCCCGGGCACGAACGCCGCCGAGTTGCAGAAATTGCAACTGCAGGCGCGCGAGAAGGCCAAGGAAGATCCCGAATTCGGCGCGTGCAGCGAGCGCGTCTCGCGGCGCGAGCTCGATTGTGCCATGAGCGCGTCGAACGCCGACGTGCTCGAGCAGTGCCTGCTCTGAGGCGCTTCACAAGTATTTGGAGAGCGCCTTCACGGCCGCGGCCACGTCCGGGCGAACGGCCATGAAGCCCGCGAACGGGTCGCCGACTTCCAGCACGCGACCGGGCAACGTGAGCATGGTGAAGCGCGAGGTATCGAGCGCGACGTGCAGTTCGTTCCAGCCGATGGGCGTGGAGACGGTCGCCCCCGGATAGGAGCGCACCGAGTACGGCGCAACGATCGTGCGCGACGGCCCAGTCTGCCCAGTGTCGACGTACACGCGTGAGCCGCGCTGGTTCACGCGCCGCTCCATCGTGGCAATGGTGGGGTTCTTGTCGGTAACCAGCCGTCCGAGCAGCTCGACCAAGAGTTTGGCGGTGTCGAAGTTCACGCCCGGCCCGAGCGGCACCAGGACGTGCAAGCCCTTTTGCCCAGAGGTCTTGGGAAAACCGACCAGGCCCACGTCATCCAAAATGACGCGCAAATCCAGAGCCAAGCGCACCGCGTCCGAAAATGGTCGATCGGCAATGTCGAAATCGACGGTGAGGAAATCACATTGGTCGAGCGTGCCGCGCTGGGCTGCCAGCACGTGCAGCGGGATGCAACCGAGGTTTGCGATGTATACGAGCGCGTCTGCGCTATCGATCAGAAACAGCGTTTTCTTGGCAGAGCCGGGCTCGTCCTCGTCGGTAAGCTCGATGCGTTCGATCCAATCCGGAGTACCAGCGGGCACGTTCCATTGATAGAAGTGCTTGCCCGCGATGCCGTCGGGGTAGCGTACGAGCACCACGGGCCGCTCGTGCAAAAATGGCAACATCACTTCCGCGATCGAGGCGTAGTAAGCGCACAGATCACCCTTCGTGTAGCCTTCGTCCGGCCAAAACACCTTGGTCGGATTGCTGACGACCACGCGCATAGGGGTGTTGCTCGGCGCAGAAGCTTCGCTCTCCGCGTTCGCCAGCAGCGGAGCCGTGACCGGCGCGGGCAGCTCCTCGATCAGCTCATCGGCTGGGGCCGCGCGGCAGTCGCCCGGTGAGACGTCGTCGCGCAAGCCGCGATAGACCGGCGCGCGCAGCCGAGCTTCACCGTCGGTGAAGCCCAGGAAACGCACGCTGACGACCAGCTCGGGACGCACCCAAAGCGCGCCCTTGGCGTCCTCCGGAGGCTTGCCGTGAGCAGGAAAGGCCGCGATTCGCCGAGCCTCCAGGGCCTGCTCGAGCGTGGTCAAGGTGGCGGCATCGAGCCCACTGCCCACCCGCCCCCGATAAAGAAGACGTTCCCCGGAGTAGCTGGCCACGCACAACGCGCCCAGGGCTGCGCGACCGCCCTTGCCGCGCATGAAGCCTATCACCACGAACTCGTCGTCGCGCTCACTCTTCAACTTGACCCAGTCATCCGTACGGCGCGGCCCGGGCCTGTAAGGCGAGCTCGCGCGTTTGGCGACCACGCCTTCCAGGCGCTGTGCGCGGCACAACTCGAACAAGGGACGTCCGTCTCCTTCGAGATGATCGAGTGCGCGCACGTAGCCCTTACCGCGCACCAATTTCATGAGCAGAGCTTTGCGCGACACGAGCGGCAACGAGCGGAGATCGAAGTCGTTCAGCGCCAGCAGATCGAAGACCAAGTAGCTGACCTGAACCTCGTTCATCGCCGAGCGCACGTCGAGCGGCTTTTCGGCGTGGATGCGCGGCAGAATGCGCTGAAAGCTCGGCCGGCCTTCGGCGTCGAACGCCACCACCTCGCCGTCGAGCACGACGCGCTCCGGTGCCAGCGCAGAGACCGCACGCGCGATCTCTGGATAGCTGGAGCTGGCTGCGCGCCCATTCCGATAGCGCAGCGCGACGGCTCGTGCGTGCTTGTCCGCCACGATCCGAACGCCGTCGATTTTGAGCTCGTAAATGCGATCTTCATCGC
>Ga0247783_1000727_pt1 | contig 10490 bp, 7 predicted proteins | sample UWRJL064202C5_FD_179911 | JGI IMG/M metagenome (GOLD analysis project Ga0247783, IMG submission 179911) | Plant litter microbial communities from Arlington Agricultural Research Station in Wisconsin, United States - UWRJ-L064-202C-5 | ecosystem: Environmental > Terrestrial > Plant litter >... | reverse complement strand
GCCCGGCTGGCAGTTCACCCTCATCGACAGCAGCTTCGACCACCAGCGCGAAGCCGCCATCAAAGAGCATGAAGCAGGCCTCACCCTCATTCACGACACCTTCACCAGCGTCCCCACCGCCATCTCCATCGATCCCGGCTACTCCGACGAGCTCTGGATCCAGGGTTCGCGCCTCGTGGACATCTCCGGTCCGGCCATCGTCATCTCCAACGAGAACAACGCACGCACCGAGATCAACCTGGAAGAGGTCACCGCCACCAACGTCCCCAAGCTCGCCTACCTGCGCGAATCGAAGCGCGAGATCCCCGGCCAGCCCACGGGCAGCTACCTCATCAGCTCCTTCACCTCGGGCCTCATCATGAACGACGGCAAAGACCCCGGCGAGATCAAGAGCACCATCCACGCCGAAGGCCTCGCCCTTACGCCCAAACCGCTCGCGCCCGCGCTCACACCGCTTCCATCGCCCGCAACGTGGGTCAACATCCGCGACCTCGGCGCGAAGGGCGACGGCCACACCGACAACACCGCCGTCTTTCAGAAGGCCATCGCCGAACATAAAGCCATCTACGTTCCCATGGGCTACTACCTCGTGAGCGACACACTGGAGCTCAAGCCCGACACCGTTCTCGTAGCTTTGCATCCCTCGCGCACGCAGATCTTCCTCGCCGACGGAACGCCCGCCTTCAACGGCGCAGGTGCGCCCAAAGCTCTCCTGCACGCGCCCGCTGGCGGAGCCAACATCGTCTCCGGCATCGGCCTCTCCACCAACGGACAGAACAACCGCGCCGTCGCCGCGCTCTGGGAGTCCGGCGCGAACTCGCTCATGTCCGACACACGCTTCCTCGGCGGCCACGGCACGCAGAACCCCGACGGCACACCCAACAACATCTACAACAAGGATCACTCCGCCGATCCCAACCCCGCGCGCAAGTGGGACACGCAGTCGCCCAGCCTCTGGATCACCAACAACGGCGGCGGCACCTTCTCCAACATCTGGACGCCGAGCACCTTCGCCTCGGCGGGCCTGCTCGTCTCCAACACCACCACGCCAGGACACATCTACGAACTCTCCTCCGAACATCACATACGCAACGAAGTAAAGTTCGACCATGCCGCCAACTGGGGCATCTACGCACTTCAGACCGAAGAAGAGCGCGGCGAAGGCGGTTCCACCTTACCCATCGAGATCACCAACTCGCATGACCTCACCTTCGCCAACTTCCACTCCTACCGCGTCGTCTCCAGCTTTCAGCCAGCGGAGACCGCCGTGCGCGTCACCAACTCTCAGAACATCCGCTTCCGCAACCTGCACATCTACTCCGACTCGAAGGTCTCCTTCAACAACGCGCTCCTCGACGTCGGCCACCGCATCACCATCCGCCAGCGCGAGATCGCCTCTCTCACACTGACCGGCGATGAGAGCGACGCGACCAAACCCGTTAATCCGCAGTTCGTCGCTGGCCCGGTGGAGAAGCTCGCCACCGGCTTCTTCAACATCTCCGGCCCCGCCGTCGATCCCCACGGCACGCTCTACTTCACCGACCCGCACACGCAGCACATCTATCGCTACAACGCGGCTGCGAAAAAGACAGAGACCGTCCGCGATGCAAGCGCGCCCATCGATCCCGCCAACCTCGCCTTCGATCACGCGGGCAATCTCCTTATCACCTCGTACACCGGCACTGGGAGCGTCTACGCGCTCAAGGTCAGCGATCCCAAGGCAGAGCTTCAGACTCTGAAGCCCGTCGCCTCCAAACCAGAGCCCGGCAAAACCGCCATTCTTCCCGTAGACTTCTGGCGCTTCGAGAACGACTTCAAGCAGGGCGTGCCCGTCAAAAAAGCATGGCACTTCGTCTCGCCCGACGGCACAACCTTCCTTCCCGCAGGCGATGACTTCATCAAGGGCGCGCTCTACTACGGCATCAAGATGGAAGACATCCTCCGCGCCTTCTCTCTCACCAAGGTGAAGACCGGCGACGTAACCTTCCTCTCCGACGAGTCCGAACATAAGACCTACTCCGCCGTCATCGCCCCCGACGGAACGCTCACCGATCTCGACCTCTTCGCCGAACGCGGCGGTGAAGGCGTCACCTCGGACGCGCACGGAAACGTCTTCATCGCCGAAGGCCAGATCTACCTCTACGACCCGCAGGGGAATGAGGCGGGCATGCTGGAAGTTCCCGAGCGGCCTATCGCTCTGGCCATCGGCGGCACAGACCACAAGACGCTCTACATCCTCGCAAGGACATCGCTCTACGGTGTGCGTCTGAAGTAGGTCAGCCTTGACCGCCGGTTCGTGGAACAGAAAGAGAGCTCACTCGAACCGGGGCCATTGGCCTATGGTTTCGCTTCGTCTATCTCTTCTGCTCGACCAGTCTCTTCCTCAATGGAACTCCGAAGAGCCTGGTCGAGCAGAATGCCCTTCGCCAGAGAATTCTGTTCCTCGAGACTGTTTTTTTGGCTCTCGAGTAAAGACAACTTCTCGTTCACCCTTCGGTCATTGATATCTTCCACGCTGCCGTACCAACGGGTAATGTCACCGTTGGGCGCAAAGCGCGCGGTCCCTCTTGATCGCATCCATCTCCACGATCCATCGATTCCCATCACCCGGTACTCCACATCGATCGGCGTGCCCTGTTGCAGCGCCTGCTTCATGGCCTTGATCGTGGGTTCAAGATCATCACCATGCAAAGCTTCAAGCCAACGAAGGTTGCGCGTTTTGTCTTTTCCCAAAGGCGTCGTCTGAACCCATCGCGAACTGACCTGCAGATTATTTCCTTCCCCATCCATGACCCAGGGCGTCTCCGGATTAATCTCGGAGGCGGATCCCTGCGAAGTGGCACCCCGAAAAACTGCCTCATCTAATCGTCGGTGGTCCGTGACATCGAGAAGCGAAACTGAGATGCCAATCACATCGTCCGCTTCGTCCCATGCAGGCTGATAGGAAGCGATCAGCTCCCGATCGAGTTCGCCCGGCCTCGAACTGGGCCGGTGTATTTCAACACCTGAACTTGCCTCCCCTTTGAGAGCCCGAAAGAGAAAGGGCTCGAAGATCGGAAACCATTCCGGGTACATCTCGGAGATCGTGTGTCCCAGGTGGGCCTTGACGGAGATGCCGTTCATCTCGGCGAGTCGCCGATTAAGGCTCACATAGTGGAAAGTCTTGTCCAGAAAACATAAGCCCACCGGCGCCCCGTCGTAGATCGCCTGCAACTGAGCCAGACGCAGCGTAGGTAGAGCCTCCAGACTCGAAGTTGCCCAGTCATCTCCAGGGGTAGCCAGACCGGGGTGCGCATGAATCGGCAGCGCGGCAATCGTTCGAGGGATCGCCTCAGCCGCCTCAGCCTTTCCGTAACGCCATCCCTGGGCCTGCTGACATCCAAGCCAGATCAGCATATCGGCCTGTTCTTCCGTCTCCACGCCCTCAGAGACAGTCTCCAGGCCAAGGCTCTGTCCCAGGCCGATGATCGCAGCCACAATCTTGCGGCAGTTACGGTCCGTCACCATCTCCCGGACAAAGCTCTGATCGATCTTGATCTCGTCGAACCACATCGATTGGAGATGACGCAGGCTCGAGTATCCCGTACCAAAATCGTCAAGCGCCAGCCTGCACCCCATCGCTTTCAAATCCTCAGCGACCTGCTGTGCCCGCTGCAGGTTGTGGTGCAACGCGCTTTCTGTAATCTCGATGATCAGCCTGGATAAAGAGAATCCGGACTCTCGTGCACTCTCCTCGATCTTCCGCGGCAGGGTAGAATCCCGCATCTGAATGGGCGAGACGTTCACAGCAAGCGTCATTTCTTCTGACAAAAGATGCGAAGCAAGAAAGGCTTTCCGGCAGATCTGACGGGTCAGTTCTTCGATCAGACCATGTTCTTCCGCCAGTGCTATGAAGTTGCTCGGCAGAATAGGCCCACGCTCGGGATGATCCCAACGTGCCAGAACCTCAAAGCCCTTGAGCCTTCCCGTGCGCAGCTCCACCACCGGTTGAAAGAAAGGTATAAGTTCTTCCCTCTCCAGAGCAGCGACGACTTCTGGCAAATCGGCTAGCATAGTACCTCTGAGCGCAGGGACACCACGTGTACGGAGAGTACACCCTCCTTCGTTTTAAAGATGGTCTGTAAGATACACATTCGACTCGACTCGCTCGATTCCAACGATCATTGGCGCAGTTCAAGTCGGCAAAAGACAAAAGAAAAATGGTACGGTGCAGGCGTCTTCGCATGACTTGAAACAGCCTCCGCGCAGCAATCCTCTCGCCTGACAAGAAAAACGGCCCGCTCGAAAGCGGGCCGTTCTACTTGTCATCCGCAAGCTTCCTTCGTCATGCCACAGCCTTTTTACTTTGTTATACGTAGCTCTTTTACTTTGTCATCCCGTAGCGAAGCGAAGGGATCTGCTGTTCTCTTTTCCCTCAGAGCAAAACCAACTACCCCTTGATAAACGCCAACAGATCCGGATTAATCACCTCAGGATGCGTCGTGCACATCCCATGCGGAAATCCCGGATAGACCTTCAGCGTCGCCTTCGGCAGGATCTTCGACGACAACAACCCCGCCGCACCAATCGGCACAATCTGATCGTCATCCCCATGCAGCACCAGCACAGGAATATCGATCTTCTTCAGGTCTTCCGTGAAGTCCGTCTCGGAGAACGCCTTGATGCAGTCATAGTGGCTCTTCGCCGAACCCAGCATCCCCTGCAGCCACCAGTGGTCGACAATCCCCTCCGAGATCTTCGCGCCCTCGCGGTTATACCCGTAGAAGGGAAGCGGCACATCTTTGTAGAACTGCGTGCGGTTGGCCGCAAGCGCGGAACGTAATCCATCGAAGACCTCAATCGGCAGACCACCCGGATTCGCCTCCGTCTTCAACATCAGAGGAGGCACGGCGCTGATCAACACCGCCTTCGCCACGCGCTTCGTTCCATGGCGTCCGAGATAGCGAGCCACCTCGCCCCCGCCCGTCGAATGTCCGATCATCACCGCGTCCTTCAGATCCAGCGCATCGAAGAGCTCGGCTACGTCGTCGGCATACGTGTCCATCTCATTGCCGGTCCATGTCTCGCCCGAACGTCCATGGCCGCGGCGGTCGTGCGCGATCACGCGGTATCCCTTCTCCAAAAGAAACAGCATCTGGTTCTCCCAGTCATCCGCTGTCAGCGGCCAGCCATGCGAAAACACAACGGGCTGTCCCTTACCCCAGTCCTTGTAATAAATCTCAATCCCGTCTCGAGTCGTAATCGTTGCCATTGCAGTCCTTCTCCTTCTAGGCTCTGTGGCCTGTAGGCTTTCGTGAACGTGCGGAGGGCAGATATGCCCGGTGAGGAGATGCCGTCAGCATCTCGTAGAGAGATTAACGCATAAGCTCAGAAAGCATCCAACCCATTCAGTGAACTCGAGACCACGTGGGCTAGGAAAGCCAGCGCACATCCCATCCGCGCCTAAGCTCATCCATCTACATACAAGAAAGAAGGCATCATGTCCGACGATCTCCTCGCAGTACCCGAAGAGCAGCCCACGAAAAAGGGTCCGCACGACCCCAACGAGATCAATCCCAAGCTCTCCTCCGACATCCACTACTGGGCAGAGGAGTTTAACGTGACCGGACAGCAGCTTCACGAAGCCATCCGCGTCCACGGCACCCACGTCGTCAAAGTCCGCGAAGCCCTCAAGCACCACAAACACTAGAACGGGATAAAACCGGGTGCCCCATGTCCCGCCTTTGGGACATGGGTTATGCGCCGAAGGCGCACGATCACAACAGATCCCTCCGCTACGCGACGATAAAACTGTCGCTCCGGTCGAGATGACGGAAGGACCCCCGCTAGCCCCACACACCGCCGTCATTCGACCGAGTGTGTAACCGCGCGGATACCGTCATTTCGACCGAGCGTGCAGCGCGAGCGGAGAAATCTGCTTCCGCTATGCGCAAAGCGCATCCTTCGCTCGAAGGAGCGACCCAGACTCCAGTCTTGCATCCGCACCCCTCAATCCCATACCTTCATCTCCACCATGCAAACCTCTCGCAGAGCCTTTCTCGCAACCGCCGCCGCTACCGCCGTCGCCCTGCGCGGAGCAAAGCTTCTCACCGCGCAGAACTCCGCCGAAGCCAGCATTACCGTGCTCGCCGACGAGCCCATCGCGACCATTGCGCCCGAGATCCAGGGTCACTTCATCGAACAGCTTGGCGGAGTCGTCTACGACGGCGTCTGGGTCGGCAAGAACTCGAAGATCCCCAACGTCACCGGCATCCGCAAGGACTTCATCGACACCCTCCGCGCCGTGAACGCGCCCGTCCTCCGCTGGCCCGGCGGCTGCTTCGCCGACTCCTACGACTGGCGCGACGGCATCGGCCCCAAGCGCCCGCAGCGCACCGCCTTCTGGAAACAGGAAGATGCCAACCAGTACGGCACCCACGAGTTCATGCACACCTGCCGCGCCATCGGTTGCGAACCCTACCTCGCCGCCGATCTCCGCTCCCTTCCCGCGCGCGACTTCTACCAATGGGTGGAGTACTGCAACGCGCCCGCAGGCATCGGCAACGACCTCGCCGCGCAGCGCTCCGCCAACGGCGACAAAGAACCCTTCAACGTGAAGTATTGGGGCGTAGGCAATGAGAGCTGGGGATGCGGTGGCGACCAGACCCCCGAAGAGTACGCAGGAGAGTATCGCCGCTTCGCGAACTGGCTGCCCACCTATCCGCAGGTGCAGACTTCACTCGTTGCTTGCGGCCCCAACGGCGACGACATCGACTGGAGCCGACGCCTCGCTGCTGGTCTGCGCGGACATCTCCCCTGGGGCCTTTCGACGCACTACTACACCTCCGGCGACCCCGCGAAGTTCGCCGCAGGCGAGGCCATCGACTTCACCCTCCCGCAGTTCTACGATCTGCTCGCGCGCGCCTCCATCATGGATCGCGTCATCACCGACGCCTGGTCTGCCTTTGGTGAAAACGACAAGAACCATCACACCAAACTCGTCATCGACGAGTGGGGCGCATGGTACGGCGACTCCACACGCCTCGCTCCGAAGTACAACCTCTCGCAACAGATCACTCTGCGCGACGCCCTGCACTCCGGCATCACCTTCGACATCTTCCACCGCCATGCGGACAAGATCGGCATGGCCAACGTCGCACAGTCCATCAACTGCCTCCACTCGCTCATGCTCGCGCAGGACGACAAGTTCGTCCGCACGCCCGTCTTCCATGTCTTCCGCCTCTACATGGCGCACCAGGGAGGCACATCTCTGCGCACAGAGGTCGTGGCGCCCTCGATCCAAAACACCATCGCACAGACCAGCCCCGTGGGCGGCGCCAGCACCGTAGGCTCGACCGCCGCGCAGAAGACGCTCTCCGGCCTCTCCGCCTCAGCCTCACGCAAAGGCAACATCCTCACGCTCTCCGTCACCAACACGCATCACGACCGCCCTCTCACCACCACACTCAACCTGCCCGGCCTCAACCTCCGCTCCACCACAGCCGAAGTGCTCACCCACGCAGACATCCACGCCCACAACACCTTCGCCGAACCCAACAACGTCACCACCAAACCCACCACCGTCGCCGCCCCCGCCAATAACACCATCACCCACACCTTCCCCGCCGCCAGCGTCACGACGTTCACCCTCACCCTGGCCTAAACTCCGTGCCCCAACACGATCTCCCCTTTGTCATCCCGTAGCGCAGCGAAGGGATCTGCTGTTCTTTCAAACGCCCACAAAACCGGGTGCCCCATGTCCCGCTTCTGGGACATGGGCCATGCGCAAAGCCCAGCGCTTTCCTGCGCCATCCCACGCCCACTCACAACACAAAAAAGCCATCCGCATCCAACCCTCTACTATCCACGCACGGACTAAAAGAGGAACAAAGATCATGGCAAAGAAAACCGCCCCGGAAAACACTGCTGACGCCAAACCAGCGCTCGCCAACCGCATGTACAAGAACCGCGTCGACCTTCCCGACGAGACCAAGCGCAAGGTCGTCGAGATCCTCAACCAGAACCTCGCCAACGCCTTCGACATGTACTCGCAGGCCAAGTTCGCGCACTGGAACGTGAAGGGAATGAACTTCTACCAGCTTCATCTCGTCTTCGACGCCACGGCCGATGTGATCTTCAAACAGGTTGACCCCATCGCCGAACGCATCACCCAGCTCGGTGGCACCGCCCTCGGAACCATGCGCATGTCCGCCGAAAGCTCCGAGATCGCACCCTACGACACCAACGCCATCAGCGGCCCCGAGCACCTCGTCGCCCTGGCCAACTCCCTCGGAACCTACTGCTCCAAACTCCGCAAAGCCTCCGACGACATCGACGAAGCAGGCGACGAACCCTCCGCCGACTTCATCAAGGCCCTCGTCATCGAAGCCGAAGAAGAGCTCTACTTCCTCGAATCCCACCTCGAAGCCGGCGACGTTCAGTAGCTGAGTCTCAAGACATCAAAAAGGGCCGGAGCGCATAGCTTCGGCCCTTTGTCACGTGCTCAAAGAAAGCGTAAATCTCATCTCCGAGCCATCTAAACTAGCCTAGCTTGCAGGAGAGGTGAGATCGCATGGGGGTCGCATCCATAATTTTGTCTTTAGGTCTTTTTCTCGCGGACGGCCACGCACAGGTCTCGCAAGCACCTACTGCAACGCTTCCGATCCAACCGGAGGCACTTCATGTGGAGATCCGAAGAGGGATCATAATCGTGCCCTGTACAGTCGCGGGCATTTCTCCGCTGCGATGCATGCTCGATACGGGGTCATCCATGACAGGTCTGGCGCCGGAACTGGTCCAACGGTTGAAACTCACTCCGACAGCAGAACCTGGCGCGTCGAGTTTCAGTGCACGCGCCTACACGCTGCCTTCGCAAAGGGTACAAATCGGAAAAAACGTCTTCACCGTGGAGCGCGTGGGCATGGCCCCTCTTGAAGTCGTGAGTAAAGCAATTGGCGAAAATGTGGATGTGCTTCTTGGCACCTCGGTCTTCGAACAAATGCAGATCACGATCGACCCCTCTGCGTTGGAGGTAAGGATCGCGGCTTCGGGTGCCGCCGTAAGCAGCGCCGCGCGTCCCATGCAAGTCGTCACAGCACTACATCTCCCCATCGGCTTCGTGCAGATGAGAACTGACAGCAGTGGCAGTATCGTGGTTCCATTTCAAATCGACACAGGATCAATGCCTGCTCTACTGCTGGGGAAGCCGTACTTTGACGGGCATGCGCATCTCGCTACCAGCAAGCCAATCCACCGAACCGATGACGTTCTAATGACGGTGGATTCCATCAGGTTTGGGGAAGAGCTCCACAATGTACCTGCAGGCGAACCACTGCATCCCAATGGCGTGCTTGCCACCAGACAACTCGGCGGTTATCTCGGAGCACCAGTTCTCAATCGTTTTGTCATTACCTACGACCTAGGTCGCTCCGTCATGTACGTTACGCCTCTGCCTGATATCGCACGACCGTTCGACCCTTTACCAGCAACACCTTAATTTTTCATCGATCACTTCAACTTCCGCCCAAAAAACTCCGCCGCCATCCTGTAACTCGTCACCCAGTTCTTATGCACCAGAAAATCATGAATCTCATCCGGGAAGACCTTCTCCTCCACATCCACATGCCGCTGGCGTAGCGCATCCGCCAGACGCACCGTCTGCGCGAAGACGACATTGCGATCGTCGTCACCCTGGATCAGAAGCACCGGTGAGCGCCACGTATCCAGTGAAGACATCGGCGAAGACAACCATGCCAGCCGCTTGCGCGCCTCCCAATCCACCTCCGGGTCGCCCGAGGGACGCCAGAATCCCATCTCGTACACCCAGTCGTGTACGCCGTGCAGATCCACACCGGCTGCATACAGATCGCTTCCACGCGCCAGCGCCAGCGCTGTGAGATAACCGCCATAGCTTCCGCCCCACGCTCCGATCCGCCGCGCATCCACATCGCTGCGTCCGTGCAGGTAAAGAGCCGCGCCGATCACATCGTTGTACTCGCTTCCGCCCTCAAAACCGTAGTGCAGCGCCTGCCTGAACTCCATCCCATAGCCGATGCCGGAGCGGTAGTTCACACTCAGCACCACGTAGCCCAGCGAGCAGAGATACTCGTTCTCCGCATACGTGTTCGCGTAGTACTCCATCGAGTGCCAGCCCAGAAACATCTGCCTGCGTGAACCGCCGTGGAAGAACACAATCGCCGGATCGCGTCCGTCTCTTCTAAGCGCATGGCTCTTCGGCAGAAAGATCTGTCCGTGAATCTGCATGCCATCGGCAGAAGGGAAGATCACCTGCTGCGGCGCGATCATCTGCGCGGAGGGGAACTCCTTCGGAATCAGATCCGGCGCAATCTCTTTGAGCACTCCACCCTTCGCAACGACTGCGGGATGAATCGGCCACTTCGCATCGCTCGCCAGCACCACCACGCTGCCTTCGCTCGTCGCCACAGGGAAGACCTCGATCCCTTCGCCCGACGTCAGCGCCACCGGCAACGAAGCGCCGTTGGCAGGCACGC
>Ga0247783_1000726_pt1 | contig 10495 bp, 11 predicted proteins | sample UWRJL064202C5_FD_179911 | JGI IMG/M metagenome (GOLD analysis project Ga0247783, IMG submission 179911) | Plant litter microbial communities from Arlington Agricultural Research Station in Wisconsin, United States - UWRJ-L064-202C-5 | ecosystem: Environmental > Terrestrial > Plant litter >... | reverse complement strand
CTTCGCGCGCCGGAAATTGCGCGAAGGAGCCATCCTCTAGGCCCACGAACGCGCGCAGCAGCTGGCTGCGACCGAGAACCAGCGCTGCGTTTTGGCTGGCGACCGAGCCGTGGCGATCCACGCTCGGCAACGAGTCTACGACCGCCTTGCGCAACCAATGCTCGAGGTGCACGAGCTTCGCCGCGCTCGGCGGAAGCTCCGCGTTGGGCTGCTTGCCCGGCCAAGTGACCACGATCGTCTCGAAATTCACGGGCGCACCGCCCGACGGGTCGAACGGTGCGAGCGGAGGCAGCGGTCGCGGACTGCGATCGAAGTCACGCTCGTTGCGCTCGAGAACCTCGACGGTCGCTGCGCCGATGGCCTTCACGCCCGTTGCGAGATCGCTGAGCTCGACGTCCAGCGTGTGGGCGCGACTGTTCACGGCGATCAGCATACGGCCTGTGTTCGCCATCTCGCGCGCTTGCCGCGCGGTCCGGCGTGCATCACGCACGACTGCTGCCACGATCGCCACGCTAGTCAAAAAACCGAACAGCGAAAGGATCGCCATCGCCAAAACCGGCCTACGCGCGGACGCTCGCACGAGTTTGCGTGCCAAGCCCTCCTCGTACACGCTGACGGGCTCGTCACGGATGAAGCGCCGGATGTCGTCCGTCATCGCGCGCACGTCGGGGTAGCGAGCGGCGGGCTCCTTTTGGGTCGCGCGAGCGACGATCGCGGCCAGCGCCGGGTGCATCGGCCGGCCGTCGAGGTCGATCGCTGGCGCGAGCTTGTTTTGCACTGCTTCGGAGAGCGCTGCCATGACAGAGCTGTGCGAACGCGCCGGTTCGAGTGTGGCGAGTTCTTGCAGGATGACCGCGAGTGAGTATTGGTCCGCAGCGGGCCCGATTTGGTCGATCAGGCCGAGCGCTTGCTCGGGCGGCATGTATTGCGCCGTCCCCATCACTTCACCCTGACGGGTTGCTGTCGAGGAACTTGCGGGTTGATTCTCGACTTCGGCAAGAGCCATGGTGGGCAGCATTCCGAGCGCAGCGTGAGCTTCGGCTGTGGGCGGCACAGGCTCAGCATCGCCAGCAACTCGCTGCTCGAGCGCCAAATCAATCCGGCTACCCACCACGCGCGCAAGTCCCCAGTCCATCACGTAGACTTCGCGGTAACGACCGAGCATCACGTTGGCGGGCTTCAGATCACGGTGGATGACGCCGCGCGCATGGGCAAAATGGATCGCTTCGCACACACCGAGCAGCGTTCCGATGCGTTCCTTCAGCGAATACTGGCCGCGCATCGTGCGCGCCTCGTTCGGAGCATCGATGGCGGCCTGCATGTAGCTCTGCATCGTCGAGCCCTCGAGCAGCTGCATGGTAATCGCCGGTGCGCCGTCCTCCGAGTGCTCGAAGCTGTACAGCGGGACGATGTTCGGATGCTCGAGCTGCGCGCCGATCTGCGCTTCGAGCATGAAGCGGCGCATCAAGCCCTGGTCCTTCTCGAGCCCCTCGTGCAGACGCTTGAGCGCAACCACACGACCGAGACCCCGATCGTGCGCGATGAACACGGCCCCCATGCCTCCTTCTCCGAGGAGACTCCTCACCTCGAAGCGGCTCGCCACGTCAGCTGCGACGGGGCCGGTAAGCGAGCTTGCCTCGAGATTGACGAGAACCTTTTCGCCCTTCACCGAGGGCACGCCCGTAGTCATGGGGCAGACTACTCGATTTCGTCCCCGAAGCGCGGCGGCATGACGGGGCTCGGTGAACCGGATATCCGGAAGATCACTCCGCCCCGACTGGCAAAGACTAGCGGCGTGCTTACTTCGCGGCTTCGAACGAAAGCTTCTGCCCGCCAACCGCGGCGGCCGCCATCAGGCCTTCCTTCGGAATGACGAAGGTGGCTACGCCGTCCTTGAACTTGGCATTCTTGGCCACGCCTTGATCGGCACCGATAGCGGATACTTCGGCCGCGAATGCGAACGAGTTTTCCTTCAATTTTTTGAAGGCCTCGGGCGTTTCGAAAAAGACTACCTGACTGTAGGATTGGCCGCCGACTTGGGCGCCGATCGACACCTCACTCACGGTGACGCGTCCGACGTAGCTGCCGCCTTCGTACGCTTCGCCAGCGCCGTGCGCACCGCCGACGATCAACCCGCCTTTGCCCACTGTCGGCAGCACGACGTAGCCGGCTGATGTCGAGAAGAGCTGCTCGATGCTCGAGTCCTTCTTCTTGAACAGAGCGACGGTGTCCTGAACTCCCTCTACTCTTTCCGGCGCACTGGCGGTCTTGCCATCCTTCTGGCTGCCGCCGCACGCGGGCACGGCCGTGCACAGAAGTATTGCTCCGAACACGAAGTGCACCCCTGAAAGCTTCTTCATCGCCAACCCTTCGCAGATGTTTTCGCCGACGTCAACGCGACATCCAAGCGTTCGGCCCGTGCTTCGAACGTGCTGCTTGCATGCTTCGAACGTGCTGCTTGCGTGCTTCCAGTGAATGTTGAATGGCGCGCGGCCGCGTGGCCAGTTGGCGCTCGGCACTTCGAACGCTGATGCGCTCTTCGTAGTGCCAGAAGCGCCGTTTGCGGGAGCCGGGAACTGTTAGTGCGAGTCGTGATCGTCGAGAAAGGAGCGCTGTATCGCACAGCCGCCCCCATGACATCGGTGCCATGCCGTGGGCCCTCGGTTGACGTATGCGGCGTCCGCCATGCCGTCTTTCGGCACACAACTGGCAGTGGCCGAATTATTGCTAAGCGTTCGACGCCAGTGCGCGAGTGCTGGCGCTCCTGGTACAGCTAAATGACAACCTGGTTTTCGAATTGGCGCGCGGTGTTTCGGATCGCCGCCCGGCGCCGCGCTCAGGCTGCCGCTGGCCTGCTCTGCGCTAGCCTGGTCCAGGCGTGCGCACTGGTCGAGAACTACGACGACCCTGATGGACCGCGCTACGCGGCGGAGTTCGCGCCACGAACTGAAAGCGCTGCCGGGCCGCTCGCCGAGCTCAGCGTGTGCAGCTTCAATATCGAGCTGTCCGAGCACATCGCCGAGGCGATAGCCGACCTGAGCGGTGACGAACATCTCCGTACGTGCTCGGTCATCCTGCTCCAGGAGATGGATTGGCCCGGCGCCCAACGTATCGCCGAGGCCCTGGCGTTCGACGTCGTTTACTACCCGGGGTCGGTGCACAGTGGAAAGGACTTTGGCAATGCCGTGCTCTCTCGGTGGCCGATCCTCGACGACGCCAAGCTGATTCTACCGCATAGAAATCCGTCGAACGGTCGCATCCGCATCGCCGTGAGGGCCACACTCGGCGTGCCCTTCGCGCCCATCACCGTTTACAGCGTGCACGGCGATACTCCGTGGCTTGGCGCGGCCGGGCGGCTCGACCAGGCCGACGCCGTCGCCGCTGACGCCTCGCGCTTGGTGGGACCGGTGATCGTCGGCGGAGACTTCAACACCTCCGATCCGGGGAGCGTCGACAGCACCGTGGAGCGCTTCACGTCGCGCGCCTTTACCTGGGCCACGGCGGCGGTCCCGCCGAGCGCGGGCGGTCCGCTCGGCAAGTCGAAAATCGACCACGTATTCGTGAAAGAGTTCGCGGTCGCTGGTGCCGGAACCGTCGCGAGCGACGCGAGCGACCATCAGCCAATTTGGGTCAACCTGGTTGTGCTCCACTAATGGCACTAGCGCCGCGACTTGGCCTTTGCTTGGCACTTCTCGGCGCGCAGGGGTGTGTTTCCTATGGCTCGCATTTGAGTGCGACTCCTACGCCGCCCGGCCAGACGGAGTACTCACTCAACGCGGACGGTCTGATCTTGGACCGCGGTTTTGGCCGTCAGGTACTGCCGAATCCGGAGGCCAGCATGCGCTGGGGCCTCACCCGCAGGCTCGACTTCGGGCTCAGAGTAAATGCACTTGGAGCGGAAGCGAGCTCCCGGATCGGCATTTTGCAACGCGGCCGTTATCGCTTCACGGTCGTTCCGCTGCTCGGCGGAGGTTTCGTCCCGGCGACGAATCAGGATACCGGACTCGTGACCAGCACCGCGGGCGTGCTTCTGCTGAATGGCTTCACGTTGGGGTCAGCCACTGAAGTGGTGGTCGGTCTTCGGTCGCAGGTTCGACTCGACCTGAACGCGGTCGCAGTGCGAGAAGACTTCAGTGCCGCGAACTGGAGCCTCGTGCCCGGTGGATCGGTCGGTGTGCGCTTTCCCGTCAGCCAGCGGGTATTTCTGTTTCCGGAGCTGGTCGTGCTCGTTCCGCGTAGCCTCGAGGGCGAGGGCGTGCAGGCGCCGATCTTGCAGGGTGGGATTGGCATTCAGTGGGAATCGCGCCGAGCTCCCGGCCCTGCTCACTCGCCGCCGTAGAACTCGCGGAGCTGCTTCACGACCGCCCCGCATTTCCCGGGATCCCCGGTTCCTTGCGCGGAGACGTCACCACAAGCTTGGTGCTGGATCGCGCTACAGAAATTGAAGCTCAGGCAGTCGACGCACTTGGTCAGCTCCTCACCGTTGATGCGATCATCCTCGAACGCCGTTTCGACGATGTCGACACATTGGTCGTAGCTGCGCTTGATGAGGTGGCAACCGTCGAGCTTGTCGCACACTACCGCGACCTTGGAATGGCAAGCCGGCAGCGCCAACGCGCACAGCGCGAGCAGAAGAAACTTCGCTGCCCTGGTCGTTCCCATGGTCAGTGCCTCTATGTCAGGAGGTAACCGTGGGCGTGCGGGCCGTCAAGCTGGCCGATACGGTTTGCCATCGGGTGCCGGTCTTGAGTAGAACGTCACTGTGCCTGGTCGGGGTCCGCTTGCCGCGGCGTCGTCGGTTCTCGCCGTGCTCCTGTTGGCGAGCACTGCGCGAGCCGATCCCGCTGCGAGTGCCAGCGGTGGCTCGCTGTTCGAGCTCGAACCGCTCGTTCCGCGCTTGGAATTTCCCGCGCCACCGAGCGCGCCATTCGACGTCAGCTTGCAGCCGAGGCTCACCGCTCAGCCCACCGTGCCCGGACTGAGATTGACGACGCCGCAGCTCGCGCTCGCCGTGCCAACTCTCAGCCTTGCGAGCATGCCGCCCTCCGTAGCGCTTGCCTCGGCCAATGCCGTGCAGCCGAGCAGCTTTTTGCCCGTGCGCGTCGTCGATTTTTCGCGCTTGCCGGCGCGGGATTACAACGAAGCCGATCCTCATCGCGGCCTCTCGAATCATCTGCGTGCGGTGGCGGGCCTGTTCGCCATCAACTGGGTCATCTGGCAGTACGATTGGCTGAGCTCGCAGCGCGAGATCTTTTTCGTCACTCGCGAGACGATTGTCCGAAATTTCAAAACGGGCTTCGTCTTCGACGACAACAGCTTTCAGACCAACTTCTTCGGCCACCCGTTTCACGGATCGATGTACATGGGCTCGGCTCGCGGCGCGGGCTTGAGTTATTGGGAGGCCCTGCCGTACCCGTGGCTTGGCAGCTTCCTGTGGGAGTTCACCGGCGAACGCCATCTGCCTGCGCCGAACGATTGGATCGCCACGTCCTGGGGCGGCACCGTGATCGGAGAGGCGATGTTTCGCCTCGCAAACGAGGTCTTCGACGACAGCTTGTCAGGTGCCCCCCGCTTGTGGAGTGAACTGGGGGGAACCGCGGTGAGCCCGCTGTACGGGCTCCAGCGCTTGACCTCGGGCCGCACCGTGGCAGACGGCCCTCCGCCCCATCACCGACGGCTCGACGCCGATTTGATGGTCGGCCTCAATCGAGTCCGCCTGAACGCGATGGGCAACGAACAGAAGTACGATCCCGGCCTGTTTTTCGCCATCGACGTCGAGTACGGCGATCTCTTGCCGAAGCCCGGAGAAAATCACGTCGACCCGTTCGAGTTCTTCGATCTCTTCGCTGCGCTCAGTTTGTCTGGGGGCGAGCTCGGCGGCAGTCAGCTGTTCATCGAAGCGCCGGTGTACGGTTGGAACACTTATCTGTCCGATCCGAAGGGCGCACACCCCGACAATAACGTGTTCGCGATCACACAGTTCTTCGACTACCAAGGCGCGAACATCGTCCAGTTTGGCGGGGCCGGGCTGGGCGTGGGCAACTATACGGTGTGGCGCTTCAACAACGATCTGCGCTTCCGCATCAGCGCAAACCTACAAGGGGCGTTCCTGAGCGGCGCCACCTCGCCGTTTACGGCGGCTACGGGCCGAACCTATAACTTCGCAGCGGGTGGCACGGCGGACGTGGTTTCGCGACTCGATTCGAAGACCTTCGGCGAGCTCGGATTTCGAGCGCGGCAGTACCTGACTTGGGTCATCGATGGCGCGGATGGCAGCGAATTTACCGGTTACATGCGCCCCTGGTACCAGTTACCGACGTTCCATCACCTGAGCCTCGGAGCCGCCGCCACGTTGATCAATCGCCGCGGAGCGTACGACGACTTCGGCACGGTCCACGGTTACTCCCTGAGCACCGAGTTGTACGCGCTGTACGAGCTCTGAGCGCCTTCTCAGAAGCGTGCGCCGAGGGTCAAGCCGCTGGGAATCGCGGCCGACCGCGCGCCGTCGAGCAGCTGCGCTGCAGCTGGATCGGTCAACGATTTCACGCCTGGGATCAGCGTGAGCGTCGCTTCGTCCGAGGCCACGATCTTCGGCAGGCCGATCAGTGCCCCCGCGGCCGTGACAGCGAAGCCAGTCCAAATTGCCAGTGACGTCCATTGTTGGCAGGTCTGATCGTCGACGCAGGTTTGAAACATGCCGATCGTGGTTGAAGTCACGCCGAGCGTGCCCATGATGCCCAAGATCCACCAGCCCGCTCGGCGTTCGGAGGCATGAGAAATGACCTCGCCGCGCAGCCGAGCATCGCCTCGGAGCTCGAGGGCAGTGGCAACGGGGATCGGCGCGCGGCCAACGGGAGCGAGCGCGAACTGTCGCACGGACGCATCGAGCGCGGCCTCACAAGGCGCTTGGCAGACGGCCTGAAATGCAGGCAGCTCTGACGCGACAGACGCGTCAGACGCGACAGACCCGTCAGCGCGGCTTGCGTGGTCGGCTGGAAGCGGCCGCGAATAAACGGTCACGCCGGGCTCGGTTGCTGCGAATTGAATGTCCACGCGAGATTGCGCGCCGGCAGGGATGGCCCACAGCAGGACGGCGCACGCAGGGACTAGCAGGCGAGCCACACCTTCGGATGCTAGCCCTCCCTCGTTCGAAAGCAAAGAGCCCAGTGTGGGTGTCATCCCAAAGTCGTACGAGCTACGCCTTGAGGATTGGCACGCCGTAGGCGCTCAGTATTTCGTCACGGGTGACCAGCGTATAGCCGCCTTCCAAGGCTTGTGCCGCTAGCAAACGGTCGAACGGGTCACGGTGATGCCAAGGGAGAGCACGGACCCTCAAGGCCGCCGCGACTCCGACTTCGGCGAGCTCGAAGCCGGAACGCCGCAGCACCTCGGGTAACCACTGCTCCGCAGCGTTGGGTAGTTCGAGCTTACCGAGCGACTGTTTGATCGCGATCTCCCAAGCGGATACCACGCTCACTAGAACATCCTGCGTTCCGTCCTCGATCAAATCCCTTGCCTCGGCCTCGAGCTCGTCTGGGCTTGTGGCCGCCCAGAGCACGACATGCGTATCCAGCAAAAGCTTCATGTCGGAATGCCAAACGCCGCGGCAATGTCCTGAGGCAGCTCGTCGAAATCGGGGTGCAGCTTGGCTTGGCCCGCGAATAAGCCCAAGCGTCGGCGCTTCACCGCCGTGCGATAGGGACTCAGCACCGCAACGGGCACGCCTGCACGTGCGATCACCACACGCTCGCCGGCTTCGACTTCTTCGAGCAGCCGAGATAGCTGCGTCTTTGCCTCGTGCACGTTGATCTGTCGCATGAACTAAGGTTAGCTAACTCAGCGCGGGCGTCAAGGGGCGCCCTTTTCGCCGTTGACCGCTTGCCGGCGCAGAGTTTGGCCAATGAGAGCGGAGCGAATCATTCTGCTCGTAATCGTCGTGCTCCTTTGCGGGAGTGGCGCGTCGTGCGCTATCGGCGGAATCGGGGCTTTCAAGGTTTGGGGGATGTGGTTGGGAATTGCGGCGTTCGCCGTGTCTTGTCTGCCACTCGTGATCCTGCTCATCGATATGATGGTGTCGCGCTTTCGACGCTAGCCCATGACCCGCGCCGACACTCGCGATCTTGACCCGGTAGCGCCGATGGGCTCATCTGCAGAAACAATTCATGCCCATGCCATCGACTTTCCTCGGGTGCATGGCGGCGGCCTGCGCACTCATGGCCGCTTGCAGCAAGCCGAGCGCGCCGGCGACCAAGGCCGCTGCGAGCGCGAGCGCCAGCGCCAGCGCGGCGCCGGTGTCGGCTGCAGAAGCAGGGCTCACGCCGGAGCTCAAACAACTGATCGAGCTCTCCAAATCGACCTTGAGCCGAGACGAAAAGCGCGCGCGTCTGACAGCCGTGCTCGAGAAGTTTCCGGCCACTCATAGTCGGGAGCGAGAAGACCTGATCGTTCAGGCGGTCGCCAGGGGGGCACTCGACCCGCCGGAGTGGACCACGATCACCTCCAATTACAAGGGCCGCCGGGCGCAGATCCAGGTCACTACCGACGCCCTGACCATCCTCGGTGTTCGGTTCGATGTCACTGCAGAAGGCGCCCAGCGCATTGCCGATCAGCTGCACGCGATCCTGCCGACTCCGCGGATTCTGCAATTGGTCTGGGAGCAAGCCGCGGTGCGGATCGAGCCGTGCACTTTGCCCCCTGACGAAAAAATGGCCAGCACGGCGCGGATGATTCAACACTCCAATTGCGTCGATAAGAGAATTGGGGGCCGTGCGGGGATGGTCGCGAACGAGGGCAAACACTGGGTGCTCAGCAACCGCATCGCGGGCAAGGATAACCTCGCCGCCAACTACGGCTGGTTCATTCGCGGGCGGCGGCCCGTGCAAACCGTGGGTACTCGCCACGACACCGCGCACACTGATTACTCGCAGATCCTCCGGCTCGTCAAACCCATCATCAACGTCGATGGCCGCGATATCGACATCCGCCACGTGGGTCGATCCCCCGAGCTCTGGGGCTTGGTTTCCGACGAGGGGCCGCTCTTGGTCTGGCGCGCCACGCGGCCCGGCGCGACGCCCGGCCCGAACCCGAATCCAATCGCTGTGGCGCCACCGCCGAAGGCAGGTGATCCGGCGACCGTGCGCGTGACGCTGAAGTCGAAGGAGATGCCGATCGGCATCGAGCAGCTGCCGACGACCACGACCGCACTTCGGCGCAACACCTTCCAGCGTCGCATTCAGTCCTCACTGCGCATGCGGCCCGAGGATATTCCCGAAGCGGCCTATTTTTCCGCAGCCGGGGCGGCCTGCGGCGGACGCGACTTGTTCTTCGAGCTGATGAACGAGGTGCCGGTCGACCTGGCAGAGCTCGCGCAAAACAAGGCCGCCATCGCCCAAGGTTTGAGCTGTGGCAAGGCTCTCACTCCTCAGGTTAAAAGTGGCGCTTCGGTGTATGAAGTCGAGTACGCGTACGAATCCGTACCTTCCGGGTTTGCGCTGCTCGCAGTACCCGACGACTCGTTCCGGGAAAAACTGCTCTATCCGCCGTTGTCACCCACACCGTCGGGCGTGCACCGCGCCTACTGCAACGACGACGAGGGTGGCGACGCGCGCTCGGTGTGCCAGGACGGCGCACGCTCTCGACTCCTTTTGGCCGTCAACAACGGCTACCTAGCCGCGTACGCCCGTGAAGTACCGAGCCTGCTCGAGCGACTCGGTAGCTCGCAGCCAGCCGAACCGGACGTCGCGGAGCTCGCCTCGCTGTTCCTGGAGCCTTCTTCGGCGGAGGAGGTCGCGGTAGCCAAAGGCGGTCAGTGCGGTTTTGCGATGGAGTTTGCGTCTATCGAGCTTTCGCCGGACGAAACGAGTCGCCAGCGCGTGCTCGACGCGATCAACCGCAATGCCCTGCTTTGCGGCAGCCAGTCGTCCGGTTCCCTCTTGCACTCGAGCCGGCGATTGTCGTTCGTGGCCAAGGATGACGCGGCAGCCGCCGCCATCCAGCAGGCCCTGAAACAGCGCGCGCTCGAGGTTCGCTTCGAGGCCGGGGTGGCGCTGCGGACACGCCCAGAGCAGCAGGAGTTCAACAAGGCGATGCGCTCGGCAGCCTCCCGCACCGCGCATTCCGCACAGCTCGAGCTGGCCGGACGGCGCCTATCCGTGACGCTCACGATGGTGCCCAATGCGGCGGAAACGCGGGCCATGGCGAAGTTCTTGGACGCTCGCGCGGCCCGTGCCAAGGCCGCAGCCGACGTCGTGCTGGGGCTGGCGGAAGGCCGGTTACCGACGGCCGAGCAGCTGAAGGGCTTCTTCTAGTTCGCCGGCAGACTCTGGACAAGAAAGACCGCTGCATCGAGATCATGCTTCAGCCTGGAACATGAACCACTAACCCGGCGTAGCCAAAGGGCACCAAGCGCGCGATTCGCGCTTGGTGCTGTCTCGTCCTCAGGCAGCCTCTTCCTCGGAAAGCGCTAGATCCGCCGCCGTTTCTTCGAAATTGTCGG
>Ga0247783_1000722_pt1 | contig 10524 bp, 7 predicted proteins | sample UWRJL064202C5_FD_179911 | JGI IMG/M metagenome (GOLD analysis project Ga0247783, IMG submission 179911) | Plant litter microbial communities from Arlington Agricultural Research Station in Wisconsin, United States - UWRJ-L064-202C-5 | ecosystem: Environmental > Terrestrial > Plant litter >... | reverse complement strand
CCGCGGAAGGTGAGCTGCGCCATCGCCAACTCGACCACGCGAGCGGGACCGGCTTCGAATGAGCGGTCGCGCAACCAGGGAACCGGCCAGGGTCGCACGAGTTCTCCCTGTTTGCGCGGTCCATCCCAACACTGCACGCTCGAGCCCACTGACGTGCCGAACACGGCGCAGCCCCAGCGCTCGCCCAGGACCACCTTCGTGACTCTTGGCGCTCGCAGGTGATTTGCCACACGCCGAGCCGTCCTGAACGGCTGCGTATCGAGCGGCGCCACCGGTGCGATGCTCTGGCTGCTCGCGGTCGGAGGGCTCGCGGTCGGAACGCTCGCCGACGAAGCCGAGTGCACGCTCGCGGCTTTGGCGCCCGGCGGTTCCGCCCTGCAGCTGCCGGCGCAAAGGACGAGTACCACGCCGAGGTAGGAAGGAAGCCCCACGGTCACGGCCCGATTGTCGCGGATCGGAAATCCCTGCGCTAGCCGCTCTTCGAAGAAACGGCGGGCTTGCCTGGCGGCTCGGGTGCCGGAGCGAGCGCAGGGACGGGCGGGAGGCGGGGGAATGACCGGAAGCCGCGGCGGTGCAGGCGCAGGCTCGGCAGGCTCGGCAGGCGAAACAGGCGCGCACTGCCAGCCCGGCAAGACCATTCGCACCTACCCCTCGGAGATCGACACTCCTTGCTACGGCGACCTTCAGCAGCGACTTGAGGGGATGGGCGTCCGGGACTTGTTTCACCATGTCGTCGAGCTGGTGCTTGATGTTGGCATGCACTCCCTCGGAGGTCAGAACGGCCTTGATGATCAACGATCACACCGCATTCCGCGCGGACTGGATGCCGTTCAGCGGCCGCAGCACTTCGGTGCATTTGGCAACGCTGGACATTCGGCCACCCAATGCACGGGCAGCGCCCGTGTATCGAGCACGACCCAAGCAGGGCCCTCACGGCTCGGTTCGTCGGCAACTCGATGCCTGCGTCGTCATCGATGTTCAACCGAAGCGCACAATGCCTATACTCGCGCGGATGGGGTCAGAGACCAGCGGTTCTAGCTGCGCGGCATGGTTTGCTGACGGCCAAGCGTTTGCCGATCTCGCCGCTCGGCAGGAGGTTCTCGGTGGCCTGCTCGCTTACGTGCAGGATGGCCTGTCAGTGGCCGATCCGCGCGGCAAGTGCGTTCTCGTGAATCGAGCGCTGTGTGAGATGACCGGCTTCTCGGGGGCGGAACTACTGGCGATGCCTCCTCATCCGTATTGGCCGCCGGAGGAAGAGCCAGCGATCGGCCGCGCGCTGGCCCGCAGCGAGCACGGAGTTGCGAGCCCCACCGAGGTTTCGTTGCTGCGCAAGAACGGTGAGCGTTTTCCGGCGCTCCTTCGTCCGACATGGATCACCGACGAACGCGGTCAGACGGTGGCTTGACCGAGCTCGATCACCGACCTATCCACGGCCCGGCAGGCGGAGGCTACGCTCAAGGCCTCCGAGCAGCGCTGGCGCTCGATCGCCGAAAATCCCTTCGACTTCGTGATCATCATCGGGCGCGACTACAAGTATCGGTTCATCAACCACGTAGAGGAGGGCTTGCGAGTCGAGGACGTGATCGGTGTGGCATCGGCGTTCGATTTCATGCTGCCGGAAGATCGTCCGCGCGTTCGACACCTGTACGACGAAGCCTTTCGCACCGGCCGTCCCGCCTCCTACGAAAGCTACGTGCCGCAGGTCGACCGCTGGTACGCGAACGTGGTGGGTGCGATTCAGAGCGACGGAGAGATCCGCGAGCTGTCGATACTCTCGCGTGAGATCACCGAGACCAAGCGCGCCGAGCGCTCCCAGCGCCGCAGCGAACGTCGCCTCGCGCTCGCGCTCGCGGGCGTGCAGGACGGCCTGGTCGAGATCGATCTGCGCACCGGCGACCACGTGTACTCCGCGCGCACGTACGACCTGTTGGGCTTCGTCGATGGCGATCCGGCGCTATCGACGCAAGTCGATGGCCTCTTGGCGCGCATGCACCCCGAGGACCTGAAATTGGTCGAGCCGGCGCTGCGCACGGCGATGGACAGCGGCGCCGGCTTCGATCAGGAATTTCGCCTGCAAGCACGCGACGGCAGCTATCGCTGGTTCCATGCGCGCGGGCGCAACGTCGAGGACGAAGAGAAGCGGTTCTTCGCGTTTCTCACGGACATCACGCAGCGCTACGAGGCGGAGGAGCAGCGGCGCACGCTGGCCGCGGAGCTACAGCAGGCGCAGCGGCTGGAGGCGATCGGCACATTGGCCGGCGGCATCGCGCACGACTTCAACAATTTGCTCACACCCATCTTCGGTGCCATCGAGTTTGCGCAGCTCACGCTGCCCGAAGGTCACGACTCGCTCGAGGTGCTCGAAGATGCGCTCTGCGCAGCTCAGCGCGCCAAGTCTCTCACCGAACAGATCCTCACGTTCGCGCGTCCCGGTCACGCGCACCTCGAGCCGGTCGATCTGATCAGAATCGTGCGCGAGGAGTTGCGCCTGCAGCCAGAAACTGCAGCCGTGCAGCTCGTCACCGAGTTCGCCCAGGACAACCCGACCGTGCTCGGCGACGGATCAGAATTGCAACAAATTGTCTCGAACCTGCTCTCGAACGCCCTGCATGCGATGCGCGGTCGCAAAGGGCTGCTGCGTTTGCGAGTCGATCGCGTGCAATCTGCCGGTCCTGGGGACGGCGCGGACCAACTGCCGCCCGGCGACTACGTACGCCTGACAGTGAGCGATGAGGGCGTCGGCATGTCGGAGGGCGTCCAAAGGCGCGCGCTCGAGCCGTTCTTCACCACCAAGCCAGCTGGCCAAGGCACCGGCCTAGGGCTCGCGGTCGTGCACGGGGTCATCAAACGGCACCGCGGCCACCTACGCCTGCGCAGCGAGGCCGAAAAGGGCACCACCTTCGAGGTCTTCCTTCCTACCTGGAGGGCCGCGTCCGAGCGCATGAGCGAGCCGCCAACCGCGGTGTCTGCCACGCACCCGATCGAGAGCGCGGTCAACGGTGAGGTCGCGTGCGTCGATGACGAACCCGCGGTGCTCCGTGTCATGACGCGCGCGCTCACGAGGGCCGGACTTCGCGTGCGTGCGACGACCTCGCCTCGCGAGGCCCTCGAATGGTTCTGTGCGACGCCGAGTTGCTTCGACGTGTTAGTCACGGACTTGCGCATGCCGGAACTCTCCGGTCTCGAGCTCACGCAGCGCGTTCGCGCGCTCCGTTCAGACCTTCCGGTCATTCTCGTCACCGCCCACGCCGAAGGCATCCCGCAGGTCGGCGCCCCGCCCGGCTTCCACGCAGTCGTGTACAAGCCCTTTCGATCCAGCGAGCTTGTCCGAGTCATCCGAGACTGCCTGGCCAAGCGAGCGGACCTCGGCGCTCGCGCCGCGATGTAAAACGCTCAGCGAGCCCAGGCTGCTCTTGCCGAACTGGCGGCAGCACAGCGCACACGGGCGTCCCGGCCGCTCCCAACCCTTTGGCGCTCATCCGCGCGGCGGTTCTCGCGTAGATCGGCGGCTCGGCTAGTTGTGGGATCGAGTCAATTGGGCGCAGCTGAGTGCACGGGGCGGACCACGAGCCGGAGTTCGAATTCGAACTCTACTTTGCGGTTCGAAAGGGCCCTGCGCTGTGAGCACGGAATCCGTTGCGAGCCGTCGCGACCCCTCGCGACCCTCAGTGTCCACCGCACAGCGAGCCGGAGTTCGAATTCGAACTCTAATTTCGAGGGCGTACGCCAACGTGCGAAGTGCAACGTGAGCAGCGGCGGCCTCGTCTTTAAGGCGCGTCTGCGTTCTAAAATCTTTGCGCGCCCCAGTGGATTCGAAGGGTTGCTCCTTCCGTTGAGCGTCGCAGGGCGGCCGGTCGTGCTCGCGCCTTTGGCGCTGCGCGCCCGGGACCCTCAACGCCGGACGCGGCGCCAAGGCGATCTGTGCCCGGCGAGGAAGCCCTCGCGCGCATCGAGCAGCGATTGCGTGCCCGCCAGCTTCACGGCGGGTCCGGACACGCTGCCCCCGAGCGTGAAGCTCGCTGATCTGCAGGCCCAATGGGGCATGAATCTTGGCCAGAAATATGCGCTCGATTTGTTCTTTGCCGAACGGCACACCTCCGGCTCCGCTTCATCGTTCACACCACCATCGCGGACGTCGGGTCCTGCGAAAGGTGAGATGCTGAATTCGTTCGCCGCCTATAAACTGCGGAAGAAGTTGTACATCGACGTGATGCCGAAGCATGGCACGCCGTGCTGGGTGCCGCTGTAGCTCGGATCGTTGTGCGCGCACCAGATAGTCGGCACGCTGCAGCTGTCGTAGGCAATGCACCCGGGGTCTACCAGAGGCTGCCCCGCGTCGATGCTGCTACACGACATCACTGCGGTGTATGGCTTCGAGGTGCTCGCGCAGGAATTGGCGGCGCGGAATTTTGCTACGGTGTTTTTGGCGGAGTCCGCGACGCGCTGGGTGTCCATCACTCCAGCGATGTACAAGACCGGCGTCGGAACCGCCACGTTGTAAGGATCGCCGGCGACCGGGGAAATGCCCTTGAGATTCAAATATTGGGCGTCGGTCTGGTGAGCCAAGATGTTGACCAGCAACTGAGCACCAGAGTTGTGTGCGATAGCGAACACGCGGCTCTTGTCGATGCAATATTTGCTCATCAGCTCGTCGTACTGGGCGGTGATTCGCGCAATGTCAGCGGCATAGTTGGTCCAGCATTGACCGCTGTCGGGCGTGTTAGGAAAGCTGCGCACGTAGTCGGTGGCGAAGCCCGTATTGTTGGTCAGGTTCACGAACTGGCTGTTCGGATTGCCGCAGGCGTGGAGGGCAATCAACAGCGGGAACGGCTTCGTTCCGTCGTAGCTTGCGGGGAACATGTAGAGCGAGGTGTTGGCCACCTGAACCTGACCACCCGCTGGGCGAGGAGTTTTGGCGCTGCAACCTGAGCTCGGTTGGGTGGTAGCGGCGCCGCCACCGGTAGCACCGCTACCGCCTGCACCCGCAGCGCCTGCTCCAGCACCACCGGCAGGAGCACCACCGGCAGAAGCACCACCGGCAGGAGCACCGCCCATGCTTGTCGCGCCGCCCTTACCTCCGCCGCCGTTGCCTCCGCCGCCCTTACCGGCTCCGCCGCCCTTACCGGCTCCGCCGTTGCTTGCGCCCCCCGCACTCGTCCCAGCCATGCTTGTCGCGCCGCCCTTACTTGCGCCGCCAGTGTTTCCACCGCCAGTATTTTCACCCCCGTTACTGGCGCCGCCACTACTTGCGCCGCCAGTATTTTCACCGCCGCTACTTGCGCCGCCGCTGCTTGCGCCACCGCTGCTTGCGCCGCCGGTATTTTCACCGCCGTTACTGGCGCCGCCCGCATGCTTGCCAGCTGCGTTTCCCGCTCCAGCATTGCCACCGGAGCCGCCAGAGCCGCCAGAGCCGCCAGTCTTCTCGTGGATCGAATCGCTCACACACGCGCCTTTGACGCACATCTGGCCGCCAAGGCAATCGTCAGCAGTGGTGCACTGGTTTCGGCACACGGTCCCGTCGCAGCGCGAACCTTCTGGGCAAGCGTCGGGCGCGCCCGAATCAACATCCGGTTGCCCGCAGCCTTCGGACGCCGGGATGCAGGCAGTGGTAACGAACGCCTTGAAGCAGCGAGACCCCGGGCCGCAGTCGTCGTCTTTGCTGCATTTGTTGTGGCATCCCAGCTGCTGAAGGCAGCCGTAGCCTGGGGCGCACTCGGCATCGGTCGTGCACGCGCCTTGCACCTGGCTGTCCCGCAACCCGAGCAGCTTGCCGCAGCTTGCCATCAGCAGCAGCAGCAACATTAAAAACCGGATGGCGCCGCGGATGACTTTCGCTCGGCGCGACCGAATTGGATCAGAACGCACGGGTCAGCTCCAATCCCCAAGCAGTTCGATTGGGGGCGATCACCCAGCGGCGATCCGCACGCGCAGCGGCTGAGCCCGGGGCCACCGCGGGCTCTGCCTTGGGCGCGGTGAACCAGAGAACCAGTGCAGTCGCAATTCCAGCCGCGCCCACTCCCATCGAAACGGTTGCGACGACCGCCTTGTTCTTGGCCGCCACGCGCAAGTCGTGCCCTTCCTGGGTGCAGATGTCGTTGTCATTGCACAGATCCTTCGAGTCACTCGAGGAGGATTGCGCGCTCAGGCCAAAGAACGCGCCCACCCCCAGCCCAACGACGCCCACGCCGCCGATCACGAGGGCCGCGGTTCGTTGCGAAGCACCTGGACGGCTGGCTTCGGTCTTTTCGCCGTGAGCGGCTGCATTCGAGTCGACTTGCAGCTGCGGGATATCAACGTGAACCACTTGTGCTTCACCGCTGACATCGACGGTCCGCAGCCAGGGTAGGTAGCCCGGGGCACGCGCCTCGATGCGGTGCTTACCCGGGTCAATCGCCGCCGCATGGTTCCACACGGTTTCGGACAGTGGCACGCCGTCGCGCAGCACCTCGAGCCCTGTCACCCGGACTGCTTGGGGCACGCGGATGCTGAGGGAATCGATGCGCGGTTGAAGCGCGCTGGCGCGCTCATGCGCGTGCGCGGCTCGCTCGTCGTGGCGCTTCTGCGCCATCTCCTCTGCTTCGCGATAGCTGCCCCACGCGCTCGCGAGCTGCCCATTCTTCTCGTAACATTCCGCTAGGTAGATCAGTGCGCCGAGCTGCGGGTCGAGCCGGAAGCTTTCCGCATACTTCGGACAAGCGTCGGCGATGCGCCCTTTTTCGAGCAAGGCCTCCGCTTCATCGAAGAGCTGCACCGCCATGGCGCGTGAGCTCGCATCGCTCTCTGCGTGAGCGGACGAAGCGAAAAGAACGCTCCCAACCAGCCAGGCTGCGAGCACGGAGCACACGCTTCGCCGTTGAATCTCGAATCTCACAGCCGACTCCGGGGCGCGGGGACGGCCGGCTGAGAGGTGACGTTGGGGCTCGCCGCGGGAGCGGGAGCAGTCGGGACGACGTTCATGGGTTCGGCGGTTTTGCTGGGCTCGGTGCTTTTGCTGGGCTCGGCGGTTTTGCTGGGCACGGCGCGCGTGGCCCGCTGGGCGGGCTTCGTGGGCGCCGCATTCGAGCCCCGGTTGAGCTTGCCCGTTCCGGCGCGGGACGCGGCGGGGAGGCCGAGCACTGGGGCTTCCGCTGCGGGCACCTGTGCCGGCGGCGGCTGCAGTGGGGCAGCCAAGTCTCGCGTGGTCTCGGTCGGGGTCACGGTCGGGGCGGACTGAGCCGAGGCGTTTGATACAGCTGGTGGAATCGCCGTCGCCGGACTCGCTGCGGACTGAGCACCCACCGCATTGGCCTGCCAGCGTACCGCTGCGAACGTTCCCGCCGCTCCGATGGCCAGCACGGCTGCAATGGCTACGCCCCAACGCCGCGGCTTAGCGGGAGCTGTCGCTCTGGTGCGCCCGAATTCGGCGAAGGTCTCGACTCGAGGCTCGGGTGCGCTGCGCGCCGCTTCCGGCCACGACGGAGGGAGCAGACTCGTGCCCGTCGAGAAACCTGCCACCAAAGCCAGGCGCTGGATTCGCTCGGCCGAGAGACGTGCGTGCGCGGGAGCGAACTGCACGAGCGCAGCGGCAAATTCAGCGACGTTGGCGAAGCGTTGGCCCGGATCCTTGTTCAGGCAGCGCAGGATGATGGCTTCGACTTCAGCGGGCAGCTCAGGGCGGAAGCTGCGCAGCGGCGTTGCCGGACGGAGGCTGATCGCCATACATAGCTGCGGTAGAGTTTCCGCCTGAAACGGCAACTTGCCCGTCAAGAGCTCGAAGCAGATCACCCCCAATGCCCAGATGTCGGTGCGCATGTCGACATCTCGGGACGACAAAAGATGCTCGGGCGACATGTAGAAGGGGGACCCCATGACGGCCGTCGTCTTGGTCATTCCCTGATCCCGCGTCGAGCTCGCGTTGGTCAGCTTCGAAATTCCGAAATCGAGGACCTTGATGCAGGGGGAGCCGTCAGGCCGCTTGGTCAAGAACAGATTGGCGGGTTTGAGGTCCCGATGCACGATTCCGAGCCCGTGGGCCTCGGCGATCGCCTCACCGGCTTGAAGCAAATAGTCCGTCACTTCGGCGAGCGACAGCGGACCGCCTTCGCGCAACAAGACGTCGAGGTCGCGGCCTTGGAGCAGCTCCATCACCATGTAAGGCGCGCCACTCTCGAGCCGGCCTACATCCGTCACACGAGCCACGTGCTCGCTCTTGATCCGGACCGCAGCGCGAGCTTCGCGCTCGAAGCGCGCGACCGCTTCGGTATTGTCAAGGGCTTCGGGGAGCAAGAACTTGATCGCGACGACCTCGTCGAGGTGGATGTGATGAGCAGCCACGACGACTCCCATGCCGCCCTGCCCCAGCACACGCTCGATTCGGTACTTGCCGGCTAGCGGCTGCCCTCCCGGGATCTCCATTGACGACGGTAAGCTACCACAACCTCGGCACGGGCGGCCGCGCAAGGGCGCACGCTGCGCGGCACTCACTATCATCGAGCGCGGAACGCTGGACGCCTTTTTGCCGCCGTGAGAATAGGAAGATTAAAGCGTGGTGCGCGTTTTCAGCGGGGCTCGTGAGCTTGCCCACCGCCGCCGGTCGTGAAAGGCCCAACGGGCCACGCTGAAATCATTCTAACTATTCGTTAACCTAAGAGATATTGCGCGAACAGGCCGCGCGCTGAGCGTCCGCAGCGGTGTCGGACGGGCCGCGCTGGTTCACGGCCAGCGCAGCTTACCAACCGGATGGATCGTCGAAAATCGACCTTGGCCTGCGATCGTTGCCCGTCCGTCACGGCGTTCGACGACGGCGACGCTATCTATGTCCCAGGGGCGAGAAGTTTCGACCCGTAGGAGGTCCAATGATGAACGATTCATCCACGGCGCGCGTGCTCACGAGCAGATGGCCGGCGCTCTTTCTCGGTTTTGCAGCGCTAGCGGCACCCGCCTGTGCCGGCGCGCCGGGCGACAGCGCAGCCGTCAATGAAAACATCAGCGAGCTCGGCCGCGCCAGCGAGCACAGCGTGCCAGAGCTGCTTTGCTTCACACAAGGGAAGGGCGTGTTTGCCCCTGAGGATCCACCCTCCTACGACGAAACAGGGGAGCTCGACTTCGAGAACTCAGACATTCAAACTCGCGCACTGCTCAGTCATAGCTATGCTGGCCCTGCGGAGTACCAGCGCGTCAGAATGCGCTTTGCCTACGCGCCGCAAGTCGTCGGCTCGAATGGGTGGAGACGGCAAGTCACGCTCAAGCTGAAAGCCGCCAACAGCTGCAACGTCGTCTATCTCTCGTGGGTATTCGAGAAACAGGGTGCTCCGTCCAACACCCTCGAGATCAAGCGCAAGAGTAACCCAGGACAGTGGCTTGATTCGCAGTGCAAAGACGTGTTTGGCGAACCGACCGGCTACACGACCATCGACAGCCTGACACTTCCCAATGACCCGCCCGCTCCGCCCGCGCCTGGCTCCACGATCACATTCGAGGCGGAACTCCGAGGCGACGCCCTTCGCGTTTGGGTGAATGGTACCTCGCGCTTCAATAGGACCGTCCTTGGCCTGGGCGCTTCGGGCGGATGGGCGGGCTTTCGCACCGACAACGTGGACGGAGTGGTCGAATTGGCTGGCAGCACCCAAGATCCAAATCTTTTGCCGTCACCTCGCGATTGGTACGTGTCGACCCGGTCGTTCGATGGAACCGGGAGCAGCAAGACTACGGGGGAGCCGTTCAGCAATAGTTGCCCCTACCTCGACGGCGGCGGAATGAGCAGGGTGGGCGCAAGCGTGCAGGCACAGATGTGAATGCAGTGAGCGCGCGCCACCGCTGTCTGCGTGGCTGACTCGGAGTGGCCGCGTCGGCTGCGCGCGGCCCACTCCTCTTCTTCAGTACGTTGCTCTCAGTAGCAGCGAGTCTTGGGCATGAGCTCCTGTGCGAAGACTTCCGTGCCGTCGATGTCCTTCAACGCGACGCGCATGCACTTCGTGCGCTGATCGATGTCGACTTGGCCGAAGAACTGTAGCCCGGCACTCGGAGGTAGGTTCGACTGGCCTGCATCGGGAGCCTTTTGAAAGACCACGGTCGGACCGAAGGTGTTGTCGAGTGCATTCGGTCCGAAGGTCCCCGCGTGTAGCGGTCCGGAGACGAACTCCCAGAACGGGTCGAAGTCTTGAAACACCGCTACTTTCGGATCGTAGTAGTGCGCAGCGCAGTAGTGAACGTCAGCGGTGAGCCAGACCACGTTCTCGATCCTCGCCCGCTTCATGAAGCGCAGGATTTCCGCGATCTCGAACTCGCGGCCGAGGACCGGCCCGTCTCCATTGGACGAATTTTCGAAGCGCGCACAGCCCGAAACGGGGTCGGTTCCATCCGCGACGATGAGGCCGAGCGGCATGTCGGAGGCAATCACTTTCCAGGTCGCGTGCGACCGTGAAAGTTCGCGCTTCAGCCAATCGAGCTGTTCACGGCCGAGGTACGCGGTCGCGGGTCCGGGCGCGGGCTCGACGTTGCAGCCGTTGCCAGCGCGATAGCTCCGCATGTCCAAAACGAACACGT
>Ga0247783_1000720_pt1 | contig 10529 bp, 6 predicted proteins | sample UWRJL064202C5_FD_179911 | JGI IMG/M metagenome (GOLD analysis project Ga0247783, IMG submission 179911) | Plant litter microbial communities from Arlington Agricultural Research Station in Wisconsin, United States - UWRJ-L064-202C-5 | ecosystem: Environmental > Terrestrial > Plant litter >... | reverse complement strand
CGAGCCAAGCGACCAGCACCGTCAACAACTGACCGAGCTCCACGCCGACGTTGAAACTGAGCAGCGCCATCGGCAAATGACTGTGCGGCAGACCGATCTCCTTCAGTGCGCCCGCAAAGCCGAGCCCGTGTACGAGCCCGAACAAGAACGAGACCAGCGCCGGCATACGCCGAGCGAGCGTGCCCGTATCGCGCAGCGCCTCACTCGCAACGAGCACGATCGACAGCGCAATGCAGGCCTCGACCGGCGCCGAACGCAGCGTCAGCCAGCCGAACACGCTGCAGGCGAGCGTCAGACTGTGGGCCAGCGTGAACGCCGTAATCGTACCAATCAGTCGCCGACGAAAGCCAACCAGGAACAAGAGGCTGACCACGAACAACAAGTGATCGATACCGCTCAGAATGTGCTCGACCCCCAGCACGGTGTAGGCCCGAAAAATCTCGCCCAACCCACGGCGATCGTCGGCCGACCCGAAGAGCTCGACGGACGGACGCGCGCCGGTCAGCGTGTAGACGTGACTCTGACCGTCGAGCCAGACGATCTTCACCAGCGCGGCGGAGTAGCGTTTGCCGACGCCTTCCATGACGAGGCTGCCTTTCAGCCCATTTTTGCCGCAATGTAGAACGCTGGCACCTTCTTCACAGCCAGCGGGCCAATGCGGCTTCAGATCCTCACCCATCGGGCGCTTGTCGCTCGCGGCGGACCACAGCCACAGGAACTCACCGGGCGCCGTTTCGCGCACCTCCATCTCGGCCATGCTCATCTCGTGCGCGCGGGCAGTACCGGGGACGAGCAAGCAGAGCACGATCGCGAACAGCAGCTGGCATGCGCCGCGCAGCGCTGCGGCGTTCATTCGCCAGCCCCTTCGACTCGCTTCTCGTAGTTGATTTCGTACTTCTTGGCCAACGCGCGAACGGCCAGCGTGCGCTGTTCCGAAGCCGTGGCATCGGTCCAATCCTGCAGCACCACTCCGCGCACGTGCTCGAACACGGCCGGCTTGGGCGGCGTCGTGCCGTTCAAGCGCATGGCGCGCCAACCATCTCGCGTCTGAAACGCCTGCCAGACGCCGGGCGGCGTCGCTTCCAAGGCCTTGGCGAAATCGGCTCCGTAGCTGTCCACGAGGTTGGAATGCGGGCGAGCTTTGAACACCCGTAGCCCGGCCTTGGCGTCGCCTGGAGTGCCGTTGTTCAGCGCGACCACGAACTGTCGTACTGCGGCTTCGGGATTGGCGCCGGAGAGCGCGGCCTCTTCGAAGTCGAAACGCGCGGGCTCGTCGTATTTGTCGCGATGGGCTTCGAACCACGCGCGCAGCAGTTTGTCGTCGACCGGCGGTAGCCTCACGTTGCTGTCGATCACGCTGAGTGCCTTGAAGATCACTCGTTCGCGAATGGCCGGGTCGCCCTTGTCGACCTGGAGCGCCAGCCCTTCACGGTACAGCACCTCGTTGTCGAGCCAGATGCGGTGCAAGGCCTCGAGCTCCGCGGGATTCGGATCCCTGCCCCTGGCCGCCTTGAACGTCTCGATCGCTTCGCTGTCCACATCCGCACCGACGACAATCGTGCGCGGATCGTCGGCCTTGCTGACGAGGGCGTGATCGATACCAAACAGCAGGCCGCCGAGCACGATGAAGTGCAGCAGCGGCTCGCGTAGCCAGCTTACGCGCCGCGCGGGCGGGTGCGTTGGGGAACGCCGATCGGCGATCGGTTGGGACGGGACGGAGTCGGGTAGGTCGAGATTCAAAAGCGGCGTCGACATGTGGTTCCCGGAGTCGGAAAAAGGAAACGGCGCCGTGCGTTGTTCGCGCGGCGCCGTTCCGGGTCGTGCCATCCGTGGGTGACGGTGGCGTCACCCGCGGGTGACAGTCGTGTCACTCGTCAGTGACGAGTCAGCTCATTTGACTCCCGCGACGGGGGTCGAGCCGGTGACCTGGATGTACACCGGATTGCTGTAGAACCAGAGATCCGACCAAGCGGCGACGTCGAACGAGACCGCCTTCTGGCCAACGATCGGGTTCGTAGCACCGCTGGCCGTGGCCAAGTGATCCGGGCAGCCGTCGAATTGGCTGTCCGCGCTGTGGACCGTGGTGCACGGGATGCGCAGACGCGAGGTGTCGATGGCGTTGGTGTAGACGTCGGCCAGCGGATTGCCGCTCGCGTCAGTCTCGAACGGCACCGCGGCCGGCATGTTCGTCCCGCGCAAGCGCACGTACTGGGAAGCCGCCACCGCGGGGATGCGGAACGTCATGGTTAGGAACGTGGAGCCGTCCACCGGGGAAGTGACGGCCTTCCAAGCCGAAGCGCCATTGCTACCAAACGTCTTGGCGATCGCTGCCGAGACATTCTTGGCCGCATCGGGGACCACGGACAGATCCGCCGTCGTGCCATCGGCCTTCAGCCAGTTGGTGTTGCGCGGCCACTCGCCGGCGTAGTCCGGCGCGCCCGGCGTCTTGTAACCAGTCACCAGACCACCGATCACGTCCACGTGGTCGAGCACCGGCAGGTTGAGCGGTTGGGTGATGCCCACCTGCTTGAGGGACGGATTCGCGAACGTGTACGGCGAGAAGTTCGCGCCGGCGGGATCGCGCAGGGTCACGTTGACCACGATGTCCGAACCCGGGGCGACCACCAGCTTCTCACCCATCGACGCGCAACCGGCGGCAGTGGGCGAGTTGTTGGCGACGGCCGCGTTGATCCCGAGCTCTTCGACCAGGCCATCCGCCTTGCCCGAGCAAGCGATGAACGCCAAGCGATCGATGATTTTACCGCTGCTCGCGAAGTTGTTGCCGGTGCGCAGGCCATCGACGATCTGCTGCGGTGTCGCCTTGCCGCTACCGGCGCGCACCATCGTGTAGTTGCGCTGGTACTCACCCGGGTAGAAGTCTTGCGTGGTGCGGCGATCATCCGGACCAAAGCTGCCGCGGTTGTGCCAATCGGAGCTGGCAAAGAACCAGAAGCCGCGGCCTTCTCCCAGCAGCGCATCCCACACGCCACCGACGAAGCCACCGTACACGCCGGTACCGCCGTAGGTCGTACCGCCCACGCTGTCGGTCTGGACGCCGCCGATGTTGTTACGAAGCGGGAAGTATTCGCCGCGTCCGTCGGACGCGCCATGGCCCGGCTGGGTCTCGAAACCGAACGCGATCTTGGGCGCGGCATTGTTGAAGTCACGCAGGTGCTCGACGTTGAAACCGTTGTTGCCGTCCGGGTTGAACTGACCGGCCCGTTCGAGGTGCGCGGGCACGTAGTAGCTGGCATCGGGATGATAGGCGGCCATCCACTTCAGCCCCTCGACCGTCTTGGCGTGCCCCTTCGTGCCCGTACCGGCGCCGCCGGCGGGGATCAGCTTCTTGCCCGTCGCATTCCAGCTCGCATCCGCTTCGTTCAAGCTGCCGGGAACGGAGCAATCCCAGTTATTGGCAACACCGCGGCTGGTGTCGGAATCGTTGCGATCGAAGCAGTACTCCCACTGCGCGAGCACGGTGCCGCTTCCGACTGGGGTGTAGCCCGCACTGGTGGGCAGCGGCGTGGCGCCGAGCGACGCCGGGATCTGACCGGTAATCACCGACATCGAGGTGTGCTCGTGACCCGCAGCGACGCTCTCGATGCCCAGGAACAGGGGCAAATTCTTGTACGCGTTCAGGTACTCGATCAGCGGGTACTGGAACTCTTGAATCGACTGCCAACGCCACATGTTCTTGCTCGGGCTGGTGCCGGACGAGACGCCCTTGGGCGTCACGCCAGAGTTTTCCCAAGTCGTGGTCGGGCCTTTGCCGGTGATGAAGGGATAGGCGGGCGTGGACAGCGTGGCGTCCTCCACCAGCGTGCAGTTGCGGTTGCCGTTGCCGCCGTGGCCGGCTTGCACGAACCAGTCGAGGCCAAAGGTGCCGTCGCCAGTGTCCGCGGCCTTACTGACGAGCTTCTGCATCGAGATCGAGCCGTCGGAGCAGGTGGTGTGGTTGTGGAAGTCGCCGGCGACGTACGTGCCGGCTGCTTTGACCACGGGCGAGCAGGTGATCTGCGCGGTCACGCTGTCAGCGCACGAGGCCGCGGGATCGCCGTCAGCAACCGCGAGCGTGACGGTCGCCGTGCCCGGCGCCGTGCAGGTGAGCGTGGTTGCCTCGCCAACGGCGGTGCTGAGCGTGCCTGCGCTGGTCTTCCAAGCGAACGAAAGGGGGCTTGGGCCGGCATCGCTGTCGTGGGCCGATGCCAACAGCACGATCGTACCACCGACCTGAACTTCGCTCGGATTCGCCGATAGCGAGTCGATGGTCGGGCACAGGTTCAGCACGCCAGAGACCATCACGCTGCCGGTGCGCGGCGCTTCGTGACAAGTGAGCGGCACGCTCACGTTCACGGTCTTGCGCGCCTGTACGTTGAACTTGCTCGAGCCGCCGCAGGTCGTGGACGCGTCGCTCGTGGTAGCGCTGATCGTGATCGAGTAGTCGTTGCCGGCGGGGATGCCACCGATCGTTGCGCTCAGGCTGGTCGCCGAGGACAGGTCGATGGTGCCGCTCTTGGAGAACGCTTTCGGCCCGACGATCGTATAGCTTGCGCTGTTGATCGTGCTGCCACTCGCCAATTGCAAGGCCAGGTTGACCTCACCGCTCGACTCTTGATTGGCGCCCGCCGGTGCGCTCGTTCCGCTGCTTTCGCCGCAGCCGACGATCGCGGTGAGCCCGCAAAAACCCAAGGCCAATATCGATAGCTTTTCAGTTCTCATCTTCGATTTTCTCCGAACGGTGCCTGAACAAACGGGTTCACCCTCTTCAGCCTCCGGAGTTAGCAAGAGCCAGGCCACGGCTGCTGTCCGGCGACCCCGGTGAATTCTCGGTATTTTTGGGCCATTTTCGGAGCAAGGGTGAGCGTTCGTGTCGAGCGACTTCGAAAACCGGAAATCGCTCTCCGAACTCCGGAGAGCGCGCGAGAGGCCGGCCTCTCGCGCCGCGTGAGTCGCGCGTGACGATTCAGTGTCGAACGGGTTCGGAATTCGACATGGCGGCGTCGATCATCCCCAGCTGACGCGACGCCTCGCTGCGCGCGGGCTGAAGCCGGTTCAGTTCCGCGAGCAACGTACGGGCGGCCGAGGCGTCGGAGCGCGTCAGCGCCCGAGCCATCGCGAGCAGCGGATCGTAGGCGGGCCGAAACTCCGGACTGATGCGCAATACCGACAGCAGCGGCTCGCGAACCTGCGCCAGCATCTCCTCCACCCGCAACGAAGGACGCACGTCACGCCCCGATTCGATGAAGCGATTACGCGCCGACCAATATGCGGCAAGTCGGAGCGAAAAGGCAGCATCCGAGCCGTCCGTGAGCAACTCGGCAGGCTCGATCACGAGCTCGTGGAGCAGCGCGCTCAGCCGGTCCTTCGGGCTCGAATCCGGCGCGTAAGTGATGGCAGGCGCGCGATAGGCCACCAGCGGGCGATCATCGCTGTTGATGGCGGCAGGCGCCGCGAAGCGCGAAAGCGCGCGCGGCCCAGCGATCGCGCTGCCCAAAACGCTGAGCTCGTCCTCGAACCCGAGCTCCGCGAGCGGCTCGGCACGGGCGGAGCGCGCCAGGCGATCAGCCAGCGCTCGGGCGTCGAAGCCAGTGTCATCCGCTCGTCCGACGAGCCCGATCACCGGCGTCTCCAAGCTGTTCGAAGCAATCACCGCCCAAGCCCGCGGATAGACGGTGACGAACGAGTGGACGATGCTGCGCAGCGTCTCGAGATCGAGCTGATGCAGCGGCAGCCACTGGCAAAACACGCCCGCGGTTTGCAGCCGCCGCCGCACGGCTTCGAAATGCTCCACCGTGTACAGCGCGCCCGAACCGCTGCGTGCTGGGTGAAAGTTGTCAGACACGATTACGTCGTATCGCTCTTTGCTTGCACGCACGTAGCGCCGAGCATCTGCAGCGAGCACGTGCAGGCGCGCTGCGCCGCCGTTCGATTCGGGGTTGAAGTGCGTCGAGGCCGCGATCACTTCCGGCAACAGTTCTACCGCGTCGACGCTCAAGGTCGGATCCGCGGCGGCCGAGCCAGCCGTGATGCCCGTGCCCAAGCCTAGAAACAGCACGCGTCGTGGGCTCGCATGCAAGAGCAGTGGCAGCCAAGCTTGGCGACCGTCCACGCGGCCGGAGCTATTGCTACCCTCCTGTTGCCGGTTGTCGATGCGCAAGCGGCGGACGCCGCTCTTGTCTTCGACCACGCTCACCGCGGCCAGCACGCCTTCTTGGTAACTGACGACATGACCGCCTTCGGGGATGTCGACGAAGGTCAGCGGCGGCGCGAACAGCGCGATAATGAGCGTCAGCGCCACGGGCAGCCACACCTGCCAGGTGAGCCATGCGGCCCGCGTGGCCAGGGCCAAGTAGCCGAGCGCGATCGAGAGCAGCACCCATTTTGCGCCGAGCGCAGGCAGCGCGAGCACGCCAAACAGCGCCGGCGCGAGCGCAGCAGCCAGCGTGTTGACGCCGAGCGCGCGTCCGAAGCTGACGCCCGCCGCGCTGGCCGCGCGGCTCAGGTGACTGAACAGTGCGCCCATCGCGATCGTCGCTGGACCGAACGCGAGCAAGGCCAGCGAGGTCTCCGCGCCGAGAGCAGCCGTCATGCCGAAGCCGAATGCGTCCAACGCGCCTGCCCTCAGCCGCTCCGCCCCCCACAACGAGGCCGTACCCATCAGGCACGCGAGCGCGAGCGCGGAAAGCAAATGGTCCCCGAGCTGTTCGGAAGCGAGTCTGCGGCTGAGCCAGCGCTGATAGGCCGCGGCGCCGGCCGCGCTGCCCAGCAGGTATACGGCGAGCAGCAAGGCGAAGGTGAATACCGTGTCTTCGGTGACCTGGCTCAGCACGCGAACCACCAGCACCTCGTATCCAATGCCGAGGAAACCGCTGCCAGCCAAGCACTGCAGCACGCGCCGAGCACGGCGCCGAGCGGGCCGGACCGCGTCGCCCGCCGGTTCGGCGGCCTGTGGAAACACGACCCAGGCAAGCAGCGCGCACAGCAGGTTGAGACCGACGCAAGCCACGGCGCTGCGTGTGAGGCCGAGCCGGGGGATGAACCAGAATGCACTCGCCAGGACACCGAGCACGGCGCCCAAGGTGTTGCTGGCGTAGAGTCTCGCGATCGAGCGTCCGCCTTTGGCGGCTTGCAGGGCGAGACGTTCCATCGCTGGCAAGCTCACGCCCATGGCCGCGGTAGCCGGCAAAAATAGCAAAAATGTGCTACAAAATGCCAGCAGCCAATGCCGCAGCGCTGAAGGCTCGGCGCCGATGGCGCTCGATACCCAGCCGCCCACGCGCGAGCCCGAGAGCGCGAGTAGCATCCCCCACGACGCGAGCAAAAGCTCGCAGCCAACGTACCAGCGCCGGGGACGTGCGCTGCGTTCGATGCGCGGGCCAAGGGCCAAGCCGGACAGCGAAAGCCCACCGAAGAACGCCGCCACCACGGCCAACACCGCCGCCGACTCGTGCCCCAACCAAGACGAGGCCTGCTGCTTCCAAACGACTTGGTAGCCCAAGCTGGCAAAGCCAGAGGCTGCCATCATCAGCCAGGGCGCCCAGCGGCGGCTCGTGTCGCGGACGCCGTTCAACCGCTGAACCTGATGCTGTAGCCCCAAGAATTCAGCTGCGCGGGGATGGCATTGAGCGCCAGGGTAATGCGCCGCTCACCTTGGTTCGGCGGCACGGCGTGCATCAAGTAGCTGGGAAAGAGCACGAGATCGCCCGGATCGGGCCGAGGACTCAGCCATTTGTCCGCGCTGAATTGCCCGGGCGTCATCTGCTGATGGTCGTTCCGGAACATGAACTCGCTGCCCCCGGGCGACTTCATGAACACCGTCTGCGAGCTCGGATCCGTGGGCGTGAGGTACACCACGCCAGAGATGAAGCTATTGGCGTGGTTGTGCATCGCCTGACGGCCGCCCGTATCGAGCACGTTGACCCACATCTCTTTCAGCGACCACGGCAGTCGTTCGCCGAACAGGTGCACTCCGAACTCGACCAGTTTGGGCGTGAGCAAGCTGGCCGCTTCCACGAGCAGCGGGCTGTCGCTCGGCTGCAGCATCGCGGTGTGCGACAAGTTCGCCGACGAAGAGTTGTCGCGCGTGGCTTGGGCGCTGAAGTGCTCGACCAAACTCGCGACCAGCGACTTTCCGAGCGTGGCTGGTGCGCGCATGAAGGGCGTGGGGAAAATCCCGAAAACCTCGTCCATGCGCGCTCTCTATCTCCAGCGCCGGCAAACGTGTGCAGCAATCGCACCTGCCATCGGATCGTCACGAGTCCGAAACGCGCAACGCACACTTCGGCGCCCGCGTTTCGCTCGCGCTCAGCGCAGCACGGGAAACGCCGCCTTGAGTCCAACCAGCAGCATTTCCGTCCCCACCACGGCTAAAATCAAGCCCATCAGGCGGGTAATCACCGTGAGAAACGAGCGACCGAGGTAGCGAACGAAGCGTTGCCCCGCCACGAAACCGAACCAGGTCGTCGCGCACAAGAGGGCGAAGGCGACCAAGCTCATCGCCGCGTGACGCCAGTGCCCCGCGGAAAACCCAATCGCGGTCACGATCGTGCCGGGACCAGCCAGAAGCGGCACGCCCAACGGTGAGATGGCCACCGACAAATTGCCCTCGTCTTCGAAGCGCGACGCGCGCGGAGGTCGATTGCTGCCCTCGCCCTCGCTCACGTCGCGCAAGCGCGAGGTCTGATGCACGGCTGATATCTCGCCTTGTAGCATCTGATAGCCGATCAAGAAGATGATCACCCCACCAGCGATGCGGAAGGCGGCGATGGTGATACCGAACATCGAAAAGATCAGCTGACCGAGCAAGGTGAACACGGTCACGGTAAAGAAGGCGACCAAGATCGAGCGCAGCGCCACGCGACGGCGCGCTTCGGCGCCATAGCCATCCGTCAGCCCCAAGAAGATGGGAATGTTGGCAATCGGATTCATGATCGCAAAGAAGCCCGCCAGCATCGTGCTGAGCAAGGACCAGTCGACTGGATTCATGGGGCTCTCATTGGGTTCACGAAAAGCACGCTCAGGGTACACCCTGCTCGGGGGGCGATCGGGTTTTTGCGGGCGATTGTTTGGGTAGCGGGCGAGGCAAGCTGCAGGCGGCGCGTAGCCCTCGAGCCGGCTGCCCAGCGCCCTGCCCAGCGAGCTTTCCGCCGAATCAGCCTTGCGGCGAGCGCCTGATCCGCGGAAGGGTTGCGGCCGTCGTGTCACGGGACCAAGCACAACCGACCCTGTTCGAACTGCCACCGCGCGTGGTCGAACCCGCGCCCGTCGATCCGGCACAGCGCGCGCTTTCGGCGGCCCTTTCGCCGCAGCTGCGGATGGGCACGATGTCTTGGTCGTTCGCGGGCTGGCGAGGCTTGGTCTATGCGGCCGGCGCAGAGCCGAAGCTATTGGCAGAGGCGGGCCTGACCGCCTATGGCCAGCACCCGTTACTCGGCACGGTGGAGGTCGATCGCTCGTTCTACGAGCCGCTTCCCGAGCGCTATTTCAGTCAGCTTGCGGCCCAGGTGCCGGAGGGCTTTCGCTTCCTGGTCAAAGCGCACGAAGAGTGCACGCTCTTGCGCTTTCCCAAGCACGCTCGCTACGGCAAACGTCGAGGAGAGCCCAATCCGCGCTTCCTCGACGCTGCCTATGCCGAGGGCGCCGTGCTCGCGCCGTGTGTGCCTGCCCTGGGCAAGAAGCTCGCCGGGATCTTGTTTCAATTTCCACCGCAAGACGTCGGAGACCCCGTTCGGTTCGCCGAGCGACTGCAGGCATTCCTCGAACGGCTACCGCGAGGGGTTCCTTGCGTGGTGGAGCTGCGCAATGCGGAACTGCTCACCCCTGCCTACGCACAGGCGCTGACCGCCAGCGGCGCGCTGCACGCGCACAACGCTTGGGGAGCGATGCCCTCCGTTCTGGCGCAAGCACGCTTGCTTCCGCCGCTCGCGCGCAAGCCGCTGATCGTGCGCTGGCTGATGCGGCGCGGGGACGCGTACCAGGCGGCGCGCTCACGTTTCCTGCCCTTTGATCGCCTGGCCGAGCCGGATCTGTCGACGCGCGCAGACATTACCGCACTGGTCAGCAAGGCGCTCGCGCACGACGTCCCCGCATTCGTGCTGGTCAACAACAAGGCCGAAGGTTGCGCGCCGGCAAGTATCGTCGAACTCGCTCGAGCCCTGGCTGGCCCCTGAGCTCCACGCGGCAAAGAAGCAACGGGCACGCAGCCGCGCGCGATCGGTCCAATTTCTGACCAGCGCGTTTCGCCCGCGCGCTAACGGCTAACGGCCCTGGGGCTCGGCCGGTCAAGCGCGAAACGCCATCTGAGCTGCTGGACATCGGTGTAAATGGTGTAAGCTGAAGGCGGACCATGCGCGCCGTTCGAGCAAAGCTCTTGGCACTGCTCGCAGCTCTGCTGCTGGTGCTGCCGGGCGGAGTGCCAATTCAGGCGCGCTACTATTGCCAAATGACCAAGCAGGTCGTAGGCACCTGCTGCTGCGGGGCTGAAATTGCGGCCCAAGCAGCGAGGCGCGCGGCAGGCACGAAGGTCACGG
>Ga0247783_1000717_pt1 | contig 10533 bp, 2 predicted proteins | sample UWRJL064202C5_FD_179911 | JGI IMG/M metagenome (GOLD analysis project Ga0247783, IMG submission 179911) | Plant litter microbial communities from Arlington Agricultural Research Station in Wisconsin, United States - UWRJ-L064-202C-5 | ecosystem: Environmental > Terrestrial > Plant litter >... | reverse complement strand
GCGCACCCACAACGCTTGCCCGCCTCGGGCGATGAAGCAAAGCTCGTGGTGGGGCGCGCCCTGTCCGGCCAGGCGCGCATCGCAAGTGTGCACTCGCAGAGCAAGAAGCTGCCCCCGCCGTTGCTCTACGACTTGACCGAGCTGCAGAGGCACCTCAATCGGTTGTATGGGTTTTCGGCGCAGCGCACGCTGGATGCAGCGCAGTCGTTGTACGAGACGCACAAATTGCTCAGCTATCCGCGAACCGACAGTCGCCATCTGTCTACGGAAGTGGCGAAGGGTTTGCCGGAAGTCGTGTCGACGATTTCGGCGCCTTATCGAGCGTTGCTCGCTGAAGGGACCGGCGAACGCCCGCTTTCGCGTCGCTTCGTCGACGATGGGCAGGTGCGCGATCACCACGCCATCATCCCGACCGCGACCTCGGCGGCCGGACGCGCGCTCAGTGCGGACGAGCGGAAGGTGTATGAGCTGGTCTGTCGCCGGTTGTTGCAAGCGTGGCATCAGGACTTCATGTGGGCCGCGACCGAGGTGATCACCGAAGTGCATCCGCGCGTGGCCCTGGGCGAACCGGTCGATAGTTATCGCAGTCTGGGCACCGCCATCGAGCAACAGGGCTGGAAAATCCTGGATTTGGGCGAGGCCAAGCCCCCGCGTGGAAAGAAGAGCGACGGGGCTCTCGCGGAACCAGCTGAGCGCGATGACCACGAGAGCCGATTGCCGCCCGGCCTCGAGCGCGGACAAACGCCGCGCGTGCTCGATGCCAAAGCGCTACCCAAGACTACCCGCCCACCACCTCCGTTGAACGACGCGACGTTGCTGACTGCGATGGAGACCGCGGGCAAGACGGTAGACGAAAAAGAATTGTCGGAGGCCATGAAAGACAGCGGCCTCGGCACGCCCGCGACACGGGCCAATATCATCGAGACCTTGATCACGCGCGGCTACGTGAAGCGTGAGGGGAAAGCTCTGCATGCCACCGAGCGTGGGATGGGCTTGATCGCGGTCGTCGATGCCGAAGTGAAGAGCGCGGCCATGACTGGTGCGTGGGAAGCGCGCCTGCAAGCGATCGCAAGAGGAACCGGCGCATTGCCGGAATTCCTCCGGCAAATCGAGGCCTACGTGACAGAAGTGGTGGGTCGCGTGCCACGCTTCTTGCCGCCGCTCGCGGGCGACTCGGGAGCAGGCGCCGGCAAGTCCGAGCGCGCCGCGCCGGCGCGATCATCCGCCGCGCCGGCGCGATCATCCGCGCCCGCGGCTGCGTCGGCCGCGCCGGCGCGATCATCGGCTTCGCTCACGCGGGCGTCAGCTGCACAGGCAGAGCTCCCCATCCAACCGGCCGCGCCGCGGCTGAGCACCGCTCCGTCTCCGTCTCGTGCGCCGTCCGCGCACGGGGAACCTGCGCTGCAAGCGCTGCTGCGCGATCGCTTCGGCTTCGACTCGTTTCGCCCACATCAACAGGCAGTCTGTGAAGCGGCAGCGGCGGGTGATGACGTGCTGCTGGTGATGCCCACGGGTGCCGGAAAGTCACTGTGCTACCAACTGCCCGGCCTCGCGAGAGCAGGCACGACGCTGGTCGTGAGTCCGCTGATCGCGTTGATGGAAGACCAAGTCGCGCGCCTGCAGTCGCTTGGTCTTCGCGCTGAACGCATTCATTCCGGTCGTCCCCGGATCGAGTCGCGACAGGTGTGCGCAGACTACTTGTCTGGCGCGCTCGACTACTTGTTCATCGCGCCCGAGCGCCTGGGTGTGCCCGGCTTTCCGGAGTTGCTTGCGCGTCGCCCGCTAGGGCTGATTGCAATCGACGAAGCGCACTGCATTTCCCAATGGGGCCACGATTTTCGGCCTGATTACCGCCTGCTTGGCCAACGGCTGCCGCAACTGCGCCCCGCGCCGGTGGTCGCATTGACGGCCACCGCGACGCCGATCGTGCAGCGGGACATCGTGCTACAGCTGGGCTTGGGCGGACGTGCGCGCCTGTTCATTCACGGCTTTCGTCGTCACAACTTGGCGCTCGAAGCGCTGGAGGTGCCGCCCAAAGATCGTCCGGGACGCGCGCTCCAGTGGCTTTCAGGTGAGGGAAGATTGCCGGCGATCGTGTACGCGCCTACCCGCAAAGCCGCGGAGCACGTGGCAGACGTACTTTCCTCCGCGCATCGCGCGAAGGCCTATCACGCTGGCCTGCCTAGCGAGGTGCGTGAGCGCGTCCAAGCCGACTTCCTCGCCGGTAAGCTGGATGTGGTGGTGGCCACGGTGGCCTTCGGCATGGGCGTCGACAAAGCGGACATCCGCACCGTGCTGCACTTGGCGCTGCCGGGCAGCGTGGAATCCTACTATCAAGAGATTGGCCGCGCGGGGCGTGACGGAAAGCCGTCGAGGACCGTGCTGATGCATCACTTCTCCGATCGCAAGACGCACGATTTTTTCCTCAATCGCGACTACCCCAATGTCTCGGTGCTGGAGAAGCTGTTCCAAGGCCTGAAAGCCACGCCCGTGACCGGCGCGACTTTGCGCAAGAAGTCACGGGTAGCCAAGGCCGACTTCGATAAAGCGCTGGAAAAGCTGTTAATCCATGGCGGCGTGGCCGGTGTTGCCGACGAGAAATGGGTGCGCGGGCACGACCAGTGGCAGAGCGCTTACGCGGCACAGCGGGCGTTGCGCACCGAGCAACTCGAGCTCGTCGCGGGCTTCGCCGAAGGTCGCCAGTGTCGCATGATCGCGCTGGTTCGCCATTTCGGCGATAGTGAAGACTCCGGCCAGCCGTGCGGCAGCTGCGACGTGTGCGCGCCGGAGGCGCGGATTGGCGCAAGCTCATTGGGTCCGCCGCCCAAGGTCGTTGCCAAAGCCAGCAAGCGTCGAAAGACCGGCAAGCGCAGGGCCCGCAAGGGAACGCGCACGACAGCGGTGGCCTTGCCGGCGACTGGGGCGAGCGCAGGCTTGGTTGCCACGCTTCGCGCTTGGCGCCTGAGCGAAGCCAAGAAGAAGCGCGTGCCCGCGTTTCGCATTTTGACCAATCGCGCTCTCGTGGCGATCGCTGAAGCTCGGCCGAAGAGCACCGAAGCGTTGCGCAGCGTGACCGGCGTCGGACCAAAGCTCCTTCAGACCTACAGTGTGCAGCTGATTCAGCTGTGCGTGCGAGGCTGATTTCCCCACTCTCGCGGCGCAATGCTCGGTGACGAAATGATTTGCGGCGCCAACCTGCCTGTCGCTTAAATCACGTCACCGTCGGCCGTTGGCAGCGGATGGCCCTACCGGTGCAGACGCTTCGAGTCACTTCACTAAGCAGACTTGAAAGCGGCCAGATGGGTTGTCTCTCGAGCTTGCTTTCATGCGAATCTGCCCACTGTCGTCCCCCGGTTCGTTGGCGAGCTCATTCGGCGTCGATGTGGGTGTGTTCGGCGTGAGGTCAAAGGAAACTAGATGCGATCCTATTGCTTGAAGGCGTGCCTTCGCTTCGTTCCCGCGTTGGCTCTGTTGGCAGTCACGAGCCCCGCGAAAGCCGAGAGTCTAGCGCTCAATCGTTTCGATCCAGCGCCTGCGGGCGACCGCATGTTCGGCGTGCCTTCGCCGTTCGTGGCCGGTCACCTGACCCCGCACGTGATGCTGCTCGCCGACTACGCGCACAATCCGCTCAAGCTCTACTCCGTGCCGAGCGATATCGATCGCGGCGCGATCGTCGCAAATCAGCTGTTTTTGCACTTGAATGCGGGTTTCGCGCTCTGGCATCGCGTCAATCTCGACATCAGCGTGCCGCTCGCGGTATTTCAAAATGGGGACGATCCGAGTGCCGGGGGTCGACAATTTTCATCGCCGAGCTCCGCTCAATTCGGTGACCTCCGCTTTGGCCTACGGGTGCGCCTGCTCGGCGAATACCACGACCCGTTCCAACTCGCGGTTGGCGGATACGTCTGGGTTCCGACCGGCGCCGATGATTCGTTCGTGAGCTCGGGTCAGGTGCGTGGCTTGCCGCAGCTACTGCTGGGCGGTCGCATCGACGAGCGCGTGGTTTGGTCTGCGGCGGCGGGTCCGCAGATCCAGGGTGCGAGCACGTTCGCCAACGTCGATCAGGGCACGATGTTCAAATGGGGCGCAGGCTTCGGCTTCCTGCTGCTCGAAAATCGCCACCTGCAGATCGGTCCGGAAGCATATGGCGCGGTCACGCTGCGGGACGTGCAAAAGCGCACCACCAACGCAGAAATCTTGCTCGACGTGCGCTATCGAATCATCGATGACCTCGAGGTCGCCGCGGGCGCTGGGCCGGGCTTGACCTCCGGCGTTGGTACGCCCGATTTTCGCGGCTTGCTTTCGCTGGCGTACACGCCTGAGCAGAAGCAAGCGCCGGTCAGCGCGCCGCTGGCAGCGCCGCTTCCGCCCGCGGATCGCGATCAGGACGGGATCCTCGATACGAATGATGCTTGCCCCGACGTGAAGGGCATCGCCGACGAAGATCCGAAGAAGAACGGCTGTCCGCCACCCGCGCCAGTCGATACTGACGGTGACGGCATCTTCGATCCGGAAGACGCCTGCGCGACGGTGAAGGGCATCGCCGACGAAGATCCGAAGAAGAACGGCTGTCCGCCGCCGAAAGACAGCGATCAAGACGGCATTTTCGATCCGGTCGATGCCTGTCCCGCCGAGAAGGGCCCGGCAGACGACGACCCGACCAAGAACGGCTGTCCCAAGTCGGTGCGTGTCGTAGAAAACGAGATCGTGATCTTGGAGCAGGTGCAGTTCGACACCGGCAAGGCCACGATCAAGCAGGCCAGCAATGAGCTCTTGAATGAAGTGGCGCAAGTGCTGACGCAACACCCAGAGATGACCAAGATCGAAGTCCAAGGTCATACCGACAATCGCGGCGCAGCGGGCTTGAACAAGAAGCTCTCGCAGGCACGGGCGGATGCCGTGCGCAAGGCACTGGTTCAGCTCGGTGTAAGCGCCGATCGCCTGGTGACCAAAGGTTACGGGCCAGACAAGCCGATCGACGAAAATAGCACGGACGAAGGACGCCAACGGAACCGCCGCGTGCAGTTCGTGATCCTCGATAAGCAGCCGAAGGAGACTCTCTGATATGCGTGGCTTTAGCTTGGTTTCTGGTATCCAGCGATTCGGGTTCGCGTTCGCGAGCGCCTGCACGTTAGCCGGGCTGCTCGGCGCCTGCGCGTCGAGCTCTGGGCCGCCCGATGAGCCGCTCGGCAACGCCCGACAATCGCTGTTCGTAAATGGCAGCTTCGAGACCGGCGCAGCCGGCATCGCGCCGCCATCATGGACGGTGAAGACTTACTTGAACCCCACCGCCGGCATCACCGTGCAGACGCCGCAGACGCGCGCTGGGCTGAACCTGCAAACCGGCGGTGACGCGCTGACTACGCAGTTGACCGGCACGAACAAGACCGACCCGCAATTGGGAGCCACTGCGTCCCTTCGTTATTGTCGCTATGGAACGCAATGCGCGGTGGTCAATTTCCACGGCAGCAGTGACTACGGCCACGGCCGGAACGTGAACGCCCTGTCGCAGGTCATGACCATCGGAGCCGGCGACATCGACCCGGTCGATAGCCAAGTGCACATCCGTTTTGCGATAGCTCCCGTGCTGCAGAACCCCGGTCACACCGGCAAGGAGCAGCCGTATTACTTCGTACAGCTCAGCAACACGACCAAGGGCACGATTCTCTACAGTGACTTCAACCTGAGCGCGCAGGCTGGCGTGCCATGGAAGACGATCAACGGCGGCACCGCAAACGAGCTCGACTATGTCGACTGGACGTTGGTCGACGTTGCCCCGGGTTCCAGCAAGCTTGCTCAAGGTGACTCAGTGACCCTGGAGGTGATCGCTGCCGGCTGCTCGCTCGGCGGTCACTTCGGTGAGGTCTATATCGATGGTGTGGGCTCGACGGTTCCCGGCCTGTTCGTTAGCGGTGTTGGGCCCGCCCAAACGAACCCAGGCACCCTGGTCAGCTACAACATGATGTACAAAAACGGCTCGGCCGTGGCCGAGACGGGCGTGACGATCACGCTAGTCACTCCCCCCAACACGACCTTTCAGTCGCTCACCCCCCCGGCCAACGCGACCTGTGTTTTGCCGGCCGTCGGCAGTGCTGGGACGATCACCTGCACTATTGCCGGCTCGGTCGCCGCTGGCGCTTCCGGCACCTTCCAGCTCGCGGTCAACCTCGCCGGTTCGGCCACCGGTACGCTCGTGTTCGGCAACTACGGCATTAAATCCGCCGAAGAAACTACGCTGGTCGGTTCCAAGATCGTGACCAGCATCGGCTGCGCGGCGGACGCAAACTGCGCGGCTGGCAAGTGGTGCAATATCAGCGGCAATCAGTGCACGCCCACGATCGCCAACGGCACTGCGCTTCCGAGCGACCCACCGCACACTGTCCCGACGCTGAACGGCACGTGCACTCTGGCTGCGGGCAGCCTTGTTTGTCAGAGCGCAGTCTGTGATGCGAGCGACAATAAGTGCGGAAAGCTGAATGGTAGCGGCACTTGCACGCCCGCGAACCAAGCGACCGTCTGCCGCTCCGCCGTGTGCGATGCGGATGGCTCGTGCGGCTACGACACCAATCACGGACCGTGCACCGTGGCGAACGCGGGCACGGTCTGTCGCTCGGGCTCCTGCAGCGCGAATAATTTGTGCAAGCTCCCCGGCGCTTGCAACGTGGACGCCGATTGCACGGGCGGCACCTGGTGTAACGAGGCTGCCCATGTTTGCACGGTCAAGCTGAGCAACGGCAGCAACCTCCCGATTGACGCGCCGCATACGAATCCGACCCTGAACGGCAACTGCAGCGCTGCTGCCGCGGCGCTCGTCTGCCAGGCCGGAGTGTGCGGAACCTCTGACAACAAGTGCGGCTATGGCACGAATGGCGGTCCGTGTACCGCTGGCAACCAGGCCACGGTTTGTCGCTCGGGGAGCTGCAGCAATAACGGCCTCTGCCGCCCAACCAACGGTTGCAACGTGGACGCTGATTGTTCGAACGGCCAATGGTGCAATGAGGCGAATCACGCCTGCTCTCCCAAACTCGGCAATGGCACGTCCATTCCCAGCGATCCCCCACATACCGGCCCGGTGTTGAACGGTAGTTGTACGACCGCGGCCGGAAGCTTGGTCTGCCAGGCCAGCGTGTGCGACGTGATCGATGACAAGTGCGGCAAACTCAACGGCAGCGGTACTTGTACTCTCGCCAATCAGGCGACAGTCTGCCGCTCCGGTGTGTGCGACGCCGACGGCGCGTGCGGCTACGACACGAATCACGGTCCGTGCTCCGACGCGAATGAAACGACCGTCTGTCGCTCCGGCACCTGCAGCACGAATTTCTTGTGCCAACCCAAGGGCGGCTGCAACGTCGACGGTGACTGCACGGCAGGCCAGTGGTGCAACGAGACCAGCCACACCTGTAGCGTCAAGCTCACGAACGGCACCAGCATCCCGACCGACGCCCCGCACACCAACCCGACCCTGAATGGGGCGTGCACGGCATCTGCCGCTACCTTGGTCTGCGAATCTTCGGTCTGCGACGCAGGCGATAGCAAGTGCGGCTACCCCGTCAACGCGGGTCCCTGCACTACGGCCAACGCCGCGATCGTCTGCCGCACGGGCTCCTGCAGTGCCAACCACCTGTGCCAACCCGCGGGCGGCTGCAACGTGGACGCGGACTGCACGGGCGGCAATTGGTGCAACGAGACGCTGCACGCCTGCACGCCCACGCTCACCAACAATACCGCCATCCCGATCGACACCCCGCACGCGACTCCGACCCTCAATGGTTCGTGCTCCGCCGCGGCCAGCGCACTCGTGTGCCAGAGCGCCGTGTGCGATGGCGCCGACGACAAGTGCGGCTATGACGTCGGTCATGGCCCTTGTACGACGGCCAATGGAGGGGTCGTCTGCCGCTCCGGTACCTGCGGCAGCAACGGGACCTGTCGCCCTGTCAGCGGCTGCAACCTAGACGCGGATTGCGTCACCGGCAATTGGTGTGAAGAGAGCACACACGCGTGCAAGCCCAAGCTCAGCAACGGCCGCCCGTTGCCGAGCGATGCGCCGCACACGAACCCGACTCTCGACGGCACTTGCAGCGTCACCGCGGCAGCCCTGGTGTGCCAAAGCGCAGTCTGCGATGCTGCCGACGATCAGTGCGGTTTTGCCACGGGTCACGGGCCGTGCACGGCGGCAAATGGCTCTGTGGTGTGCCGCTCGGGCGCCTGCGGTAGCAATGGACTGTGCCAGGCTGCGGATGGTTGCACGGTCGACGCCGATTGCGCCGCGGGCAAGTGGTGCAACATAAGTATGGGCGCCTGCCTGCCGCTGCTCGGAAACGGGGCAGCGATTCCGACTGATCCACCCCACTCTGGCCCCGGCCTCGACGGTAGCTGCACTGACGCGGCGGCGAGTTTGGTCTGCGTCAGTGGTGTGTGCGACGCACGCGACGACGAGTGTGGTTTTGCAAGCGGTGTCGGCCCGTGCACGGCGGCAGACGCCGGCAGTGTCTGTCGCTCGGGTCGCTGTGGAACGATCGGCGAGGTCCGCGGGATCTGCGTGAATTGCAGCGCAGACGCGCATTGCTCGGGCGATCAGCCGATTTGCGATCAAGCCACGGGCAGCTGCGTGGAGTGCACCTCGGCCGAGAATTGCGGCGAAAAGCAGCCGATCTGCGATCGCGAACACTCGACTTGCGTGAAGTGCAACGGTGACAAAGGCTCATCGGCGAGCAATCCTTGCGCGACCGATGCGGCGCCCTCGTGCAACCTGTCCGGAGCGGGCCAGGGGACGTGTGGAAAGTGTGCCTCAGACGCCGATTGTACCGACCACGTGGGCAAGATTTGCGACCCCACGCTCGGTCTGTGCAAGAGCGGTTGCAGCGTCGACGCGGATTGCTCGAGCAGCGAATGGTGTAACGATACTGCACACGTTTGCAGCCCGAAGCTCCCGAACGGTACGCCCCTCCCGGGCGATCCGGAGCGCGTTGCCAAGTGCTCGACGGACGTGGGCAAGAGCGTCTGCCAATCCGAGATCTGTGATCCGCTAGATGACAGCTGCGGCTTGGCGTTGGGCGACGGACCCTGCACCGATTCCGACGACTGCCGTCTCGGCGCTTGCAACGCGGGCACTCAGCTGTGCCAGAGCGGCGGCTGCACCAGCGACGCCGATTGTTCCACGACTCAGTACTGCGAAAGTGGCGGCGCATGCACGGAGCGCTTGCCCGTGGGTTCCCAGTGCAGCGACAGCAATCAGTGCCAGACCCACGATTGCACGGCCAAGGTATGCAGCAGCTTGGTCGCCTCCGGCGCCGGGGTGGCCTGCGCGACGCGAGCCGTCGGCGGCTCGGCCTCCTTCGGCGCCGGCTTGCTCTTGGCGCTGATCGGCGCCGCGGCCGGCGCGCGCCGCCGCCGCAGGTACACGCCTAAGCGGTCAGCCGCGTAGGGGAGAGCTTGGCTAACTGACCAATCACCGTGAACAACTCGTTCTGGTCGAACGGTTTTCGCAGATGCATTTGGAAGCCTGCGTCCAAGGCGCGGCGACGATCTTCGGCATGGGCATAGGCGGTCAGCGCGGCGGCCGGGATCGCACCCAAGGAAGGATGCCCGCGTACCGTCCGAATGAAAGTATACCCGTCTTGCCCCGGTAGCCCCACGTCGGACAAGATCACGTCGATCGTTTGTCGACCGAGCACTTCCAGCGCAAGCTCGGCGTTGGCGGCGCTCGTGACCTGCACCCCCGAGTCTTCGAGAATCGCCGAGACGACCTCGCTCGAGTCGACGTCGTCCTCGACCAAGAGCAGCCGCAGACCGAGCAGGCCGTGCTCGTCACGGGGTGCGGCTTGGCGATGAGATATCGGAGCTCCGTCGGGCCCGTCCTGTGTGGCCGGCGCCGCCAACGGCAAGCTCACGCTGAAGGTTGCGCCCTGCCCAGGCCCAGGGCTCTCCACGCGGATTTCCCCGCCATGCAACTCGACCAAGTGCTTACTGATCGCCAGGCCGAGCCCGAGCCCGCCGTGGCTGCGGCGAATCGAGCCATCTTCCTGGGTGAAGCGCTGAAACAAACGAGGCAAGAACTCGCGCTTGATACCAGCGCCGTTGTCGGACACCTCGATTTCGAGGTGTGAATCGACCCGCGCCACGCGCACGCCCACCCGTCCGCCCTTGGCGGTGAACTTCACGGCGTTGCCGGTCAAGTTCCAGATGATCTGTTGGATGCGTCCGGAATCCGCCAGCAGCATGCCTGCGGAGCGGTCGATCTCCGCGCTGAGCTCCACGCCCTTGGCAAGCGCTGCCGGACGCACGGCGTCGAGTGCTGCCTCGACCGCATCTGCCGGGTTCATGAGGCTGGGTTCGATCCGCATCTTGCCGGAGATCATCCGAGATATGTCGAGTAAATCATCCACCAGCCGCGCTTGGGCGACCGCGTTGCGCTCGACGGAAGCCAGCGCTTTTTCGCGTTGATCCGCGGCTAAGCTGCCGCTCACCATCGCGCGCGACCAGCCCAAGATCGCGTTCAACGGGGTGCGGAGCTCGTGCGACACCGTGGCCAGA
>Ga0247783_1000715_pt1 | contig 10544 bp, 6 predicted proteins | sample UWRJL064202C5_FD_179911 | JGI IMG/M metagenome (GOLD analysis project Ga0247783, IMG submission 179911) | Plant litter microbial communities from Arlington Agricultural Research Station in Wisconsin, United States - UWRJ-L064-202C-5 | ecosystem: Environmental > Terrestrial > Plant litter >... | reverse complement strand
CGCTGCTCGAGATCGATCCTGCGTTTGCTGCGGGCCTGGCGGGCGTGGATTGGGACAGCGTGGGCCTCGCCGATCTACAGCCTTGGCTGGCGGCGATCGACGCCGGTCATCCGCCGCTCTCGGTCAGCTTCGTCCGCCGGCACCACATCGGGACGGATTTGGCCACCACCATCGGCCCGGTCGCGCTCCGCTTGGACGCCGCGTATCAATCGAAGCGTGTGTTTTTGCGCCAGGATCTGTCGGGTTTCATCAGTCCCACTTTACAAGCAGTGCTTTCGGCCGAGTACCAAACCGGGGACAAGGACAAATTCGCGCTGCTCGAGGTCGTGTACGCGCGCATTCTCGATGCTCCAGTGGTTCCGCTACTCATTTACGAACGCGATACGGTCGGGCTAGTTGCCGATGTGCGCTGGCCGCTTTGGCGGGCTCTCGGCTTCGAGCTTCGGGGGCTATTGGGCATTCGGCCGAGGACTGCGACCATCCAGCCCGAGCTGAACCTGAAGTTCCAGCCTTGGATCGTCAGCCTCGGCGGCCTGTGGCTGGACGGGGACGCGTATTCGCTGGGACAGTATTTTCATCGCAACACCCAGGTTTACGCCAAGGTCAAAGTGCTCTTTTGAGCTTCAGGTGTGATAAAGCCACGCAGGCATGTCCGAAGGCTCGCGAATTCCTGGGTTCTATCGGCTGAGCTTGGCTGAGCGGCGAGCAGTCGTCTCGAGTCGCGCCCATGTGGAATTGGCCGAGCTCGAGCACGCGCTCGAGGCTGGCGGGCTCGACACGGCCACCGCGGACAAGGTGGTGGAAAATGTGCTCGGGATCTATGGCTTGCCCTTCGGCGTCGCGCTCAACGTGCGCGTGAACGGCGTCGATCGCTTGGTGCCGATGGTGGTCGAAGAGCCGAGCGTGATCGCCGCGGCCTCCAACGCCGCGCGCATGATCCGCATGAGCGGCGGCTTTCGTGCGGAAGTGGCGGAATCCTTGATGATCGGCCAAGTGCAGATCACGGACGTGGAGCACCCGGCGGAAGCCGTGGCGCGGCTGGAGGCGGCGACACCGCGCCTGCTCGCGCTGGCCACCAAGGCCGTGCCGAACTTGGTCGCTCGCGGTGGCGGGCCACGCGCGATCGACGTGCGCGATTTGGGTCAGCGCTGCATCGTGCTGCACGTGTTGGTCGATTGCCGCGACGCCATGGGTGCCAACTTGGTCAACACCATCGCCGAAGCGCTGGGGCCCATCACGGCCGAACTCGCTGGAGGCAAGCTCGGCCTGCGCATCCTGTCCAACTTGTGCGACAGGCGTCGCGTGCACGTCACCTGTCGCGTGCACGCGCGCGAGCTCGTCAGCTCGCCGCGCTCGAGTAAAACCGGCGAACTCGGCCCGGGCTCGGACAGCCCCGGGGAACTCGACGGCCTCGAGGTCGTCGACGCCATCGTCTCGGCCTCGCGCTTCGCCGAGCTCGATCCGTACCGCGCAGCCACGCACAACAAGGGCATCATGAACGGCATCGACGCGGTGGTGCTGGCGACGGGTAACGATTTTCGCGCGGTCGAGGCCGGCGCGCACGCCTACGCTGCGCGCTCGGGCCGCTATGCGCCGCTCGCGCTCTGGCGTCGGGATGGAGAAGATCTGGTCGGTGAGCTGGAGCTACCGCTCTCGCTCGGCATCGTGGGCGGCACCCTGCGCGTACACCCGACCGCGCGCCTGGCGCTCAAGATCCTGGGCGTTGCCTCGGCGGACGAGCTGGCGATGACCGCTGCCAGCGTGGGCCTGGCTTCGAACTTGTCGGCCTTGCGCGCGCTGGCCACCGAGGGCATTCAGCGCGGTCACATGTCTTTGCACGCGCGTTCGGTGGCGAGCGCAGCGGGCGCTCTGGGCGACGAAGTCGAGCTGATCGCTGCACGGATCGCCGGCGACGGCCTGATCACGGTCGAAGCCGCGCAGCGCGCGCTGTCGGAGCTCCGTCGAGCCACGCCCTGAACGAGCCCGCGGCTGTGAGCGCGGTCTACTCGCCCGCGCCGCCGGTGCTCAGCTCTTCTGGGCCGGCAAGGACTCCGGGCCAGCTGGTGACGTACTCGGAGCGTGCGCCTGGTTCGGAGATATCGACCCAGGCGACGCGGTGTGTGCCGTACGGGCGCACATCGAGGTGCACGAATTTGCTGTTGGGGTAGAAGCCGCAGCCGACGTCGTTCAGCGTGTGGCAGTAACGAAACAGATCGGCGTTGTCGACGCCGGTGACGTACAGGTCGAGCGCGCGGCCCTTCTGATGGTAACTGCCGTGCGCGTCGCGGCGGTAGCCGCTCATGATGAAGATCGAGCGGTTGGGGAAGGCCTCGGCGATTTTTTGCACGGCCCAAATCAGGCGCGGATGCAGCAATTTGACGCGTGGCAGCCATTCGCCGCCGGATGCATCTTCGTCCGGCTCGAGCGGCAGGGGCATCTCCGGCTTGGGCGTGGCGGGCGGACGCGCGAGGACGCTCAGCTGATCGAGCGCGTCGGCGGCGATGGCGCCCTGGCAATCGATCAGCGCCATGCGCGTGTACTCGGCGCCGTCGTAACGCACGACCGAGACCGGCTTGGGTGACTTCCAGTGCGGACAATACTGGCGCTGCGTGAGGCCGAAGGAGTCCGGCTCTGGCGCTTGCACGTCGAGCGACCAATCCGGCAGCACCTCGGCGCGCGAAATGTCGAACGGCAGTAGCTGGTCTGGCCCACGCAGCTCGAAGCGCCAGGCGCTGTCTGCTTCGAGACTCGGCTCGTCCGCTGCTCCCGTCACTTCCGTAGCTCCCCCGAGCCAAACGAGCTTGGGGTGCATCACGAAATTGTTGCGACCAAAGCGGCCGCGCCAGAAGCTGCGCCATTCGGGCGCGCGGTTGCGCGCAGGCTCCACGAAGCGCTCGAGCAATCCGAGCAGCGCATCACTGCCCAAATCGAAGCGTCGGTTCTTGCCCATGCGATCGACCAACCAGGCCGTCTCGGTGAGCGGCTGGGTGGGGCCGAATACATTCAGCTCGAGCGGCTCGCGCCGCGCTTTACGCAGTGCGGCGTGGGCGGGAGCGGGAGCGCACACGGTCGCCAGCAGAGTGCTGGCGACGAGCGCGACGGCGAAGCAAGGGCGGCGGCAATCCAGCAACGTGCCCGGAGGATGCCTCGTCGCGCGAACGATCGCCAGCGCGAAAGCCGGGCATCCCGGGCTCTCGCACTGGCTGGCTATCCGCTCGGCCCGATCGCTCAGGACGTCGCGGACGACGACTCGAGGCCGAGCCGGAGCAACTGCAGGAACGTCTCGTAGGCCTCGCGGGCGCGCGTCTCGTCGCCCTCGAGGTACTCGGTGACGCTCAGGCCGTTGAGCACCGCCAAGGACAGGGTGGCCAGCGCTTCGGAGCGGTTGACGCCGCCCTTGGCCGCCGCCGGGCCCATCGCCTCGCGGATGACCTGACGCGCATCGCGCTGCAGGCCAGCGGCACGGCGCTTCAGCTCCGGGTCACGCCGGGCTGCGCTCCACACCTCGATGTTCAGCCCGGTGCCGGTCTTGTTGTTTTGAATCGCTTCCCAGAGCGCCTTGAGCGCCTCCATCGCCTGCGAGGTGGAGCCGTCGCCGTTCTGCGTGGCCTCCTTCAGGCGGTCCAGGTAGCGGTGATAGGTGAAGCTCTGAACCTCGTGGATCAGCGCTGCTTTGCTGGCGAAGTAGTAGTGAACGATGCTCTTCCGAAGCCCGAGCTCCTTGCCGATTTCGGCAAGAGTCGTGGCCGTGAAGCCTTTGCGCGCGAAGCACTTGGCTGCTGCGGAGAGAATCGAGGCAACGCGGGGGTTCTCCCAATCGGCCGCGCGTTGCTGCAACGCGCCGTTCTCTTCAGGGGGTTTGCGGGGACTGCTAACGACAGGTTCTGTGGTGTTCATGTTTTTCCAATGCACCGGCCAGCCGGTATCGCTCGGGCAGGACGAGAGCTAATCCGCCTACCGCCCTCGGAGCCGGGGGTCTTCGCGCAGGTCTCGGTTTGAGTCAAGCCCGCGCTCCGGATCCTCATCCTTTGGCCTTTTTCCCTTTTTGCTTCAGCGGCTTGGACTCCCGGTCCGGGCCGGTTTCCTGATCCGCAGGTTTGCTCTGCCTAGAACGCCAATAAGGCATTCCGGCCTCCTCCGTCCAGCCCGCCGTTCCATATTTCCCTGGTTCGCGGGATTCCCGCATCACTCCGCCTCGGTCGGCGGTGTCCTCGCCCCCCTTTCCGTCGTCATCCGACTCTGCGGCGTCGAGCTTCGGACCCTGGCTAGAGACGAGCAGCTCGTCGGCCACGTACTCCGGGTGCTGATCGTCTTGGACGATTTTCGCCTGTTCCTTGGACATGTCCCCAGCCCCCACGCGCACGATCTGCGACGTGGGTGGGTAAGTGTCGTCCCAACGCTCGCGCACGGCGTTCTCACCCTCACGGATGATGCGGTAGCGCCGCAATCGGAAGCCGGGCACCCCGCGTTGACCGAGTACGCGCACGCCGTTCGGTAAATCCTTGTCCGGGCGTTCGACTTCTTCGTAGGCCACGGCGGCGTCGATGCGGCGGATCAGCGTGACTGTGCGTGTGCGCTTCTGACCCAAGATCTCGGCACGCACGATGCCGTTCTTCACTGTCTCGTGCAGCACGATTGGAAAGGAAAATGAATTTCGAATCCGGAAGTTGATCGTGGGGTACACGACGGTCGCGTCCATGCCCATCTTGATGTAGCCGCTCGGCCGGGTGTGCGGGTAGCGCTCCACGATATCGAGGCCGGCGAAGAATGCCGCGCCGTGGAGCGTGCCGGAGATCTGACAGGTTCCGCCGCCGATACCGTCGACCAATTCGCCCTCGGCGATCACTTTGGCCACCTTGTAGCCGTTGGTTTCATCCCTGGGGCCGACGGTTTCGTTGAAGTCGAACACCTCACCCGGGAGCAGAACTTGGCCATCGAGCTTGGATGCGGCCAAGCGCAAGTTGTAGCTGCGAGCCTGGAAGCGCGCCGAGCGATCGTAGCGCGTTTCGAAGTAGCCCAGGATGTCGTCGAAGGCGACCGCGCCGAGCTCCGCTGCGACGCGTTTGGGCCTTCGCTCTTCGAACACGACTTTGACTTTCGTTTCGCCACGCGCGAGCCCTTCTTCGATCGCGCCCAGCGTGGCGTCGATGTCGAGCAGCCGCCCGTTCTGCTCGGGCACGAGCTTGCGCGCTTCGAGGTCCAGGCGTGCGTCGACGGGTAGGCGATCGAGTTCATCCTTCAAGCTGCGCAGGGCATGCTCGGCACGCTCGCGATCCAGAGTCACGGGCACGGGCAGGGTGATCGGCCCCTGACGCTGCTGCGCGTGGTAGCCGCGCAAGAGCACGCTGGTGCGGTCTTGCGCGTCGTGCACCAGCGCGGCAAGCCGCACTTTGTCGATCTCGCCGCCCAACTCCCCAACGAAGATCTCGCGCCGTTTGCCGTCGGGTAGCTCGAGCAGCAGCTTGCTCGCCGCGTAGCGCCGCACGCGCTCGAGCGCCATCTTCTGGGCGCTGTCGGTCTGCGGCAGCTGCTGCTTCAGAAGCGTGAGCGGGGGTAACGGCCGTTTCGGATCGTCCGGGCTCGAACCCCGTGGCACCAAGAGTAAACCCGTGGCAAGGCCCGCCGCGACCGCAATCGCGATCACGCGCCCGCTCTTACCGCCGGGGATCCACGCGAACATGCCCGGGGCTATAGCATTGGCGGCCCGCCGCGCTAAAAACTCTGTTTCGAAATGACCGCCGAGCTCCTGCTGCAAAAACTGGAAAGCCTGCCCGCCAGCCCGGGCTGCTACGTCTTCAAGGACAAGGCGGGCGCGGTCCTGTACGTGGGCAAGGCCAAGAGCCTGCGTTCGCGCGTGCGCAGTTATTTTCAAGATTCGAGCTCGGACGTGCGCGCGTTCATTCCGTTCTTGCGCAAGCTGGCCGCCGATCTCGACACGATCGTGACGCTCAGCGAAAAAGAAGCGGCGATCCTCGAGAACAACCTGATCAAGGAGCAGAAGCCGCGCTTCAACGTCAAGCTGCGCGACGACAAGGAGTACTTGAGCCTGCGCCTGTCCACGGAGCACGCCTGGCCCAGGCTCGAGCTCGTGCGCAAACCGAAGCCCGACAACGCGCGCTACTTCGGCCCCTATCACTCGGCCACCGCCGCGCGCCGCACCCTGCACATGGTCGAGAAGCACTTCCAGCTGCGCACCTGCTCCGACCGCGAGCTGGAAAGCCGCAAGCGCCCGTGTCTGAAGTACCAGATCAAGCGTTGTCCCGCGCCCTGCGTGTACGACGTCGATCCGGCGGAATATGCCGGGCAAGTTCACGCCGTGTCGCTGTTCATGGATGGCCGACACGACGAGCTCACGCGTGAGCTCAAGGCGCGCATGCGAAGGGCCAGCGAAAATCTGGAGTTCGAAGTGGCCGCGGTGTGTCGCGACCAGTTGGCCGCGGTGGAATCGATCCGCGAGGGCCAGCGCGTGGTTTCGGTCACCGACTGCGACCAAGACGTGCTCGGTCTGTACCGCGAAGGGGATTTGGTCGAGCTGAGCGTGATGCTGGTGCGCTCGGGCCGAGTGATCGACGTGGCCAGCTTCTCCAACCGGCGCGTCGAAGTGCCGGACGACGAAGTCGTGGCCGCTTTCTTGCGCGATCACTACGGCGAGGGCGGTTCGGGCGAAGCCTTGATCCCGGAAGAAATCATCGTGCCCGTGTTGCCCGATGGCGCTGACGGCGTAGCCGAGTGGCTGGCTGAGCGCCGCGCGGTGCTGGTCCAAGGCCGACACAAAAAATGCGAACTGCTCGCGCCGTCGCGCGGCCCGCGCAAGGCCTTGCTCGATATGGCGCTGGACAACGCGCGCCACGCCTTCGAAGAAAAGCGGCGCGCCGAGACCGACATCGACGAGCGACTACTGAAAGTCCAAGAGCGCCTGCGCCTCCCGACTTTGCCGCGTCGCGTCGAGTGCTGCGACATCTCGCACTTGGGCGGGCAAGATACGGTGGGGGCGGTGGTGCACCTGTTCAACGGCTTGCCCGACAAGAAGCGTTACCGCACCTACCGCGTGCGCAGCGTGGCCGAGGGCGATGACTACGGCGCCATGTTCGAGGTGCTCGGCCGGCGCTTTCGACGCGGCCGGGATGCCGCGCAGCGCGACGCCGCCCATGCGCCCACGGTCGAGAGCGGCGCCGCGAGTGAAACGCCCGTAACGGCAGACACGGTGGAGGCGCTGGAGGCGAGCGACTCCGCCGAGTGGCAGCTGCCGGATCTGTTCGTGGTCGACGGCGGCCGAGGGCAGCTCGGCGTGGCCCTGGCCGCAGCGCACGATCTCGGCCTGCACGATTTGCCCATCTGCGGTTTGGCCAAAGAAAAAGAGAACGTGCTCGGCGACAAGTTGGTCGACCGCGTCTACCTTCCCGGCCAAAAAAATCCCATCCCACTTCGTCCGAACAGCCCCGAGTTGTTCTTGCTCGCGCGCGCGCGCGATGAAGCGCACCGCTTCTCGAACCGGGGTAGAAAGAAGGTGGGCAAGAAGCGTCGCTTGGGTTCGGAGTTGGATCAGGTACCAGGGATCGGACCGAAGACGCGCGTGGCCCTCTTGAAAACGCTCGGCTCACTTTCGGCAGTGCGCAGCGCGAGCGATGAAGTGATTTTGGCGGTGCCAGGCGTGAGCAAAAAGCACCTGAGCGCCCTTCGGCAGTGGTTCGCTCGTGACATGAGCGCGGAGACGCCGGCTTAGAAAAGAGCTGCTTTCCCCCTACTATGTCAGGGGTCGTGAGATTCGATCACTGCCCGGAGTGCGCGCGGACAGCGGTCACGTTCAGGGGGCAGAGGGGGAGAGGGGAGCGACTACTTCGTTGGCGAGCAGCAACTCCGGTTGCATCGCGAGCGGGCCAAGCTGCGGGAAAGTTGCGTGGCGCGCTACGTGCTTGGGAGGGAAGCATGATGTCCATGCGACTGGGGTGCTTGGGGGTGCTGTGGCTGCTCGTGACGGGCTGCGTGTCGCGGCCGCTGGCGGAGGTTTCGCCGACGACCAGCAACTTGTTCGTCGATCAAATCGAACAGACCGCGATCGATAAAATCGATCTCTTGTTCATGATCGACAGCTCGTCGTCGATGAGCGACAAGCAAGAGATCTTGAAAGACGCGGTGCCCGTGCTGCTGTCGCGCCTGGTCACTCCCATCTGCGTCGACGGCGCGGGCAAGCCGACGGGAGTGAATGCGCTGGCCAATGGTCGGTGTCCGGACCAGCGGGGCCAGCCCGAGTTCAGTCCGATCGGCGACATTCACATCGGTGTCGTGAGCTCTAGCTTGGGCGCTCACGGGGGGCAGCAATGTTCCGCCGCCAGCGAGGAGCTCGTCGATCCGGACGACAAGGCGCATTTGATCGGCAGCCTGCGGGCGAACGATTTTCCGCTCGGCAGGACCTGGAATAGTAGCGGCTTCTTGGCCTGGGACTCGTCCGGGCTTTCGAACACGCCGCCGGGCACGGCCAACCCAGAGACGTTGAACGTGGCATTCCAGGACATGCTGGGCGTGGTCGGTGAACACGGCTGCGGCTACGAGGCCTCGCTCGAGTCTTGGTATCGCTTCCTGGTCGACCCAGAGCCGCCGGCCAATGTTGCGCGCGTGGGCAACAAGACCGTTCGCAGTTCCAAGCTGACCGTGAACGCCGACGGCAGCAGCGGCGCGTGCGTGGCTTGCGACGATGCACTGCTCGCTCAACGCAAGGCCTTCCTGCGTCCGGACTCACTGGTCGCGGTCGTGATGCTGTCCGACGAGAACGATTGCTCGATTCGCGATGACGGCGCCGGTTGGTTGGTCGGCTCGAGCCAGTTCCTGCAGCAGGGGACCTCGGCGTGCGATACGGATCCGAATCACTCGTGCTGCCGCTATTGCGGGCAATCGGAGCCGAACGGTCCCCCCCTCGGCTGTGCGGCGTTGGGCGATGACCCCAAGTGCCAAGAGCCCTATGAGCAGCCGAACGACTCGCAGAACCTGCGCTGCTATGATCAGCGCCGACGCTTTGGCTTCGATCTGTTGTACGAGCCTTCGCGCTACGTGGATGGGTTGACGAAGTCGACGCTCGAGCTTCAGTCGACCGCGGGTACGTTCGTGGACAATCCGCTGTTCGCCGCGGGCGCTTCGGGCAAAGCCCCGCGCGATCGGTCACTGGTGTTCTTGGCGGGCATCGTCGGTGTGCCCTGGCAAGACATTGCCGACGATGCCTCGCTCACTGGGCCCGGGCTCACCTACCTGACCGCCAAGGAACTGACCGAGAAGGGCCGCTGGTCCGTGCTGATCGGCGATCCGAGCGCCAGCCCACCTTTGCCGCCGAGCGATCCCTTCATGGTCGAGACCCCCGACGAGCGTTTGGGGACGAACGCCATCGTCGGTGTCTCGACCTCGCCGGCCCTGTCGAGCAATCCGCACCAGAACCCGATCAACGGCCACGAGCAGAACCTGAAGGAGACGCGGAACGATCTGCAATATGCTTGCACCTTCCGGCTCAAGACGCCGAAGACGTGCAGCCGGGAGGAGCTGGCCGCCAATAGTCCACTTTGCGAAGAGGGGCCGGGCGGCACCCGGCAAACGTCGGCCAAAGCTTACCCCGGCACGCGCGCGCTGAGGGTGCTGCAAGGGCTCGGCGAGAACGCGATCGTGGCTTCGATCTGCCCCAAGGTGATCGACGCGGCAGACCCCAATCATCCCTCTGCCGATCCCAACTACGGCTACAACCCGGCGGTCAGCGCGATCTTGACGCGATTGAAGGTGACGCTTGCCGGCAAATGCTTGCCGCGCACGCTCCAGATCGACGAGCAAGGGCAGGCGTTGTGCCGAGTGGTCGAAGCTCAAAAGGAGAAGGCGGATTGCAACTGCGGGCTCGATGGACGCGCCGAGGTCAATGCCGATACGACGAGGGCCGTGCAAGCGCGGCTGCGTGCGAGCGGTCACTGTGGCGGGCCGGGTCAGAAGGCGTGCAGCGACTGGTGCATGTGTGAGATCGAGCAGGTGGATCCGGCACATCTCAAAGCCTGCCAAACCAACCAGGGAGGGGTGCCGGCTGGCTATTGCTACGTGGACGACCAAGCGAAGGTCGGCGCGGACGCCAGCGCCGCGCAGGCAGTCGAAGCCCAGCTGGCTCTTTGCCCGGTCAATGAACGGCACCGGCTACGTTTCGTCGACTCGGACCCGGCGCACAAAACCCCGGCTCAGGGCGCGTTTGCGTTCATCGCGTGCTTGGGCGCGCCAATCGAGAGCGCTCCTTGAGCGACACGCGCGTACTCTGTAGGCGCTCGGGCGAGCCAGGCGAGCCAGGCGAGTCAGGCGAACGCACGTGGTCGATCGTAGGCGGACTACCGCACTCGCCGCGCGCGTTGCCCACTCCATTGGCCAAGCGACCTGCATTGCCAACCGAGTTGTCGATCGCGATTGTCGATCTGTGGGAATAAGCGCCAAAGAGGGACGGCACGCCCCGTGCTTAGTGGGGGTCGTGCGAAAGCAGTTGTGTATTCCGAGCGGAGCAGAGAGCCGAGAAAGATCCGTTGCTACGGGTGTTA
>Ga0247783_1000714_pt1 | contig 10551 bp, 8 predicted proteins | sample UWRJL064202C5_FD_179911 | JGI IMG/M metagenome (GOLD analysis project Ga0247783, IMG submission 179911) | Plant litter microbial communities from Arlington Agricultural Research Station in Wisconsin, United States - UWRJ-L064-202C-5 | ecosystem: Environmental > Terrestrial > Plant litter >... | reverse complement strand
GCTGGCCTCTATTTATTTGGTGTCGGGTGATGAGCCATTGCTCATTCAGGAATGCTGCGACCAAATCCGCGCCGCCGCACGCAAAAATGGTTTTAGCGAGCGCGAGCTGTATCACATAGATACCAGTTTTGACTGGGGCCAGTTGCTCGCCGCCGCCAATAGCCTCTCGCTCTTTGCCGAGAAAAAAATTATCGAAGTGCGCATGCCCTCGGGCAAACCCGGCGATAAAGGCGGCAAAGTGTTACAAGAGTATGCACAGTCGCCCGCACCCGATAATTTGTTGTTAATCGTCACCGAAAAACTCGATGGCGCCACGCAAAAAAGTAAATGGTTTAAAGCGATTGAAGATGCAGGTCAGCATATCCAGATCTGGCCAGTGACGCCCGCACAACTGCCACGCTGGATCGGTGTGCGCCTACAACAATCCGGATTGCAAGCCGACAGCGATGCCATCGATTTACTCGCCTCGCGTATTGAGGGCAACCTGCTCGCCGCCGCGCAGGAAATTGAAAAATTAAAACTGCTCACTACCGACAGCCGCATCAGTTATGAATTGATGGCTTCGGTTGTCGCTGACAGCGCACGCTACGATGTGTTTGGCCTCACCGACAAAGCCCTGCACGGCGATGCACGCGCCGCCGTCCGCACCCTGCAGGGATTAAAAACCGAAGGCACGGAACCAATCAATATTCTCTGGGCAGTCACACGCGAAATTCGCGCGCTGATTCAAATTTCGCAAGCCGTTGCCCAGGGCAAACATTTTGAGTGGGCCGCCAAACAAGCGGGGGTCTGGGACAAACGCCAACCCTTGATCCAAACTGCGCTGCGCCGGTTCAAACCGGCGCAATTGCAACAGCTGCTGCGCAAAGCCAATGGCATCGATAAAGCGGTAAAGGGCATGCGCAATGCAGAACCCTGGGATGAATTACTGGATTTGATTTTAAATATCGCCGGTGTGCAAAGCTTGAATCTGCACAACGAGCGACTAAGCTTGAAAAATTAAAAAAAATCGCACAACTTATATGTGCGCCATAAAAAATAGAACACCTAAAAAAACACACGGCCTGCAATACAGTTCTGCCAATCATCATTCCAACCGAGTGAATAGAAACGGCAGCAATTACCCGACCATTATTGAGCAGGATTCACCTATGCATCTGCATAAAAAAAATATCATCCGCCTATGTTGCGGTCTCAGCCTCGCGTGTTTGTGTCATTTCAGCAGCGCCCTGTCACCAACGCCATCCATTGGTGTCACACCAACCAAACGCACCACTGAATATTCCTGGATGTCAGTTTCCACCTGGGACAAAATGCATGCGGAAGATGCACTAGTCGCGCAATACGACCAGGTTGATTTGCTGTTCGTGGGCGATTCAATTACCGCCGGCTGGGATTGGCAAATCTGGGAGAAAAATTTCAAGCCACTCAAGGCCGCTAATTTTGGAATCGGTGGCGACAACACGGGCAATGTACTTTGGCGTTTGCAACATGGCACAGTCGGTAATATCCAACCCAAACTGATTGTGCTCTTAATCGGCGTCAATAATATTGGCGGCCTGCAAGAGACACCCGAACAAGCCGCCGCCGGTGTAACCAAAGTGGTACAACAACTACAACTGGCGTGGCCCCAGAGTAAAATTTTATTAAATGCGGTATTTCCATTTGATCAAACACCCAGCTCAGAAAACCGCGGCAAAGTAAAAAAACTCAATGCGATCATCGCCAAATTGGGCGATGACAAAACCATTTTCTTTAAGGATTACGGCCCGCTGCTGTTGCAAAAAGATGGCAGCATTGCGCCCGAAATAATGGCCGATTTTCTGCACCCCACCGCCAAGGGCTACCAAGTCTGGGCGGAGGCAATGACACCAGACATCACCACCCTGCTGCAATAAACTATTTGCGCGGCGGCGCTTGGCTCGCCGCCGCATCACTGCACGGAGCTAGCACCCATGAAATCCAATTCTTTTTCCTGCGCACTGTTTTTTTCTGCTGTTTTATTATCCGGCTGTAGCGCAACCCGACCACAGGATGCGGCGGTGATTACCGTCGCCCCCACCGACTCACATATTGCCCGCATGGGGCGCACCCACACCAACAGCGACCGGAGTCTGAGCTTTGGTTTTCCCGGCGTCAGTTTTAAAACCGATGTGATAGGCACAAACCTGTCCGCCAATTTGCAAAGCACAACGGGCAAGTCCTGGATTGATGTCATTGTCGATGGCGGCCCAGCCAAGACCATAAAAATTACCCAGGATTTAACGCCAATCGAATTATTTGATTTCCCCATCAGCGGCAAACATTCGGTTGAGCTTATCCATCGCTCGGAAAATTGGCACGGCCAGGTAAGCCTGCATAGTTTCTCGCTCAAAGGCGAAAAATTTTTACCGGCCCCAATTTTACCCACACACAAAATATTGATCTTGGGCGATTCAGTGACCTGCGGTGAAGCAATTGACCGGGTTACCAGCGAAGAAAAAAATCCCCGCTGGTGGAATGCGCGCGAGTCCTACGGCATGCTCACTGCCAAGGCGCTCAATGCACAAGTGAATTTGGTCTGCTGGGGCGGGCGCGGTTTGGTGCGCAGCTGGAATGGCAAAACCGATGAAGCCAAGCTGCCAGACTTCTATGAATTTGCAGTGGGTGACAATGATCCGGCGATGAAATGGGATCACACCCAATACCAACCGGATTTAATTGTCAGCGCCATAGGCACCAATGATTTCAGCCCCGGCATTCCCGAACGCGAAGCCTATGTCACTGCCTATGTAAAACTGATCAATAAATTACTCAACAATCATCCGCAAGCGCAAATTGCGCTCACCGAAGGCGTTATCCTCAAGGGCAATGAAAAAAGGGCGCTTATCGACTATATTCGCGAAGCTATTTCGCGCGTGAACGATTCACGGGTGCATCAAATCACCTCAGCCCATTACCCCGGCGATAGCAGCGACGCCCACCCCACCAAAGCACAACATGCCGCCATGGCGAAGGATATGGCCCCGCAGCTAAAAGCCTTGATGGATTGGTAATAGCTCACGCAATGGGCACCAAGGCTTCCACTGAACCCTTGGTGCCCGGACTTTGCCTTCCCTCCTCCAATAGAATATTCCTCGCCTTATAGCCTAGTCGCCAAGAACATTTATGTGCTATGTTGATTGAGGCGCGATATGCACGCATGCCGTGCCAACACAAATCCAATAATGATATGAAAATCAAATAGTTGTCATTTTTTGGAAAATAACCCCAGCAGCAACCCCCAACACCAACAATAACGTTTTATTTATGTGGCAGTGATCAACGGTTACATTACTCCAGGAGTTTTACAATGCTCAGAAATATCCCATTAATACTTGTAGTGGCAGTATCCCTAACGGCTTGCGGCGGCAGCGATAATAAAAAATCACGTAGCAGCTCGTCCGCTGCACTGAGTTCCAGCGCCCCGGCCTCGGTTGCAGCGTCATCTACACCGGCAGCCTCATCTACACCGGCAGCTTCATCTACGCCGGCTGCTTCATCTACGCCGGCTGCTTCATCTAAGCCGGCTGCTTCATCTACACCGGCAGCCTCATCTACACCGGGAGCCGCATCTACACCGGCAGCTTCATCTTCACCGGCGGTTTCCTCCACCCCAGAGGCATCATCTACACCGGCGGCTTCATCAACACCAGCGTCTTCAGAGCCTGCCTCCAGTTCCGTTGCTAGCAGCCTGGCAGAATCTAGTAGCTCAAGTTCTTCTTCTGCTGCAACCAAGCTCAGCGTTAACTTTGAAAGTGATGTAGCGGGTACTGTGTATGAAGGTACCAGTTGGGCTCCGGGCCAATTGACCGCTACTGTTGTGACTATTGCCTCGGTAACCGACCTGCCAGCCAATGGCGATTCAATCAATGTATTGAAAGTGGTGGTAGGCGACTACAACGCCATACCCGTTGCTGAAGTGACGCTGCCTGCTGGAAAAAACCTAGCCGACTACAATGTAAAAGTAGACGCCTACTTCCCCAAAGCTACCTTGGGGGTAGCAAACGTAGAATCAAACTACTACAAGGACTTCCTGTTGTTGGCTGGCACCAGTATCACTAGCGGCGCAAGCGATACCAACCCGGCATATCAATCCAAAATAGGCACTATCTGGGATGACGTCGATGTATGGAAAACATTCACTCTAACCGTGGATGCCACTAAAGGCGCTGCACTTACCGGCACATTCAAAATTGGTATGGGACTCAACCGTCCAGCGGGAACAACCGATGGCTACTACTTCGACAATGTTCGCCTGGAACCAAAATAATCGATCAAGAGCAAAGGTTATTTATTTTTGATAAAAAGGGGGGCGCGAAATTCGCGCCCCTTTTTTTATTGTCCCTTTTTATTTATCAAGCATTTTTATTTTCCGCACCAAAAGGTTTAACGATCAAAATCAATTTCGGCAAAAGCGTCAGTGAGCCGACAATCGCCATAAACATCGCGAAGGCTGTTAATACCCCAAAATAAATGGTCGGGATAAATTGCGATAACACCAGAATCGAGAAGCCCACTACTATGGTTACTGAGGTGTAATACATGGCGCGGCCAATCGAAATGTGTGAACGATGCATAGCGGCAATGTAATTGCGATCCACATTGAACTCATCGCGATAGCGATAAATATATTGGATGGATTGATCCACGCCCACACCCACCACAATCGCCGCGATAGTCGTCGTCATCATATCGAGCGGAATGCCCACCAAGCCCATAGCACCCAGCACCGCACCTGCGGCCAAAATATTGGGCAGGATTGCGATAAAGGCAATGCTGAACGAGCGGAACAGCAACAGCATCATCAACATGATTGATGAAAAGACCAAGCCGATAGTAGCAATTTGCGAATCAAATAAACTTTGCAGCATATTGTTGTAAAGCACCAACATGCCGGTGAAATGAATTTGTTCCGGTTTTAATTTCACATCATTAATGGCGTAGTTACGAATTTTTTCCACCAACTCGGCGCGCTTTAAACCGGGTGTGGTTTCAATGACACGCAGGGTAATCCGCGTTTCCTGTTTTTCATCAACCAGATAAGGTTTGATCAGAAAATTCTGGATGTCGGTAGAAAGCATATTGCGCAGGACATTTAATTCAAAATCATTCAGCTTGTCTTTGTTGATGTCATGGGCCAATTGATACACAGTTGCGAGCGATTGCACCTTGCCCACTTCCGGCAAGGATTCAAGGTAAGCGTGGAACTGTTTGATCTGGTCGAGACCGGCAACACTGAACCAATAGCTCTGCCCTGTTTTGCTGTCCGTCGATTCTTCCCCGAAAGCATTATCACCATACTCGGCAAAGAGGTCTGCTTCTGCAGTGCTTTCTTCGCCACTGTTTTTTACACCTGCGTCTTCGCTTTCTGCAAAGGCATCATCGGATAAGACTTCACCGCCCACTTCTATAGGCGCTGAATTTTCTTGCGTATCGGCAACTTTGATTTCATTGGTTTCGGCGTTGAGGATAATATCCAGCGTCACGGTACCGCCCAATTGGCGATCAATCACACTTAAACCCTGATGGATTTCGCTGTCGCTTTTGAAATAATCAACAAAGCGATTTTCAACTTCCAACTTGCTGATGCCCCATGCACTGATCCCAACTAACACCAGCGCCACAATAATAATTTTGCTGCCGTGGAATTCAGTCACGCGCGAAAAATGGCCAGCAATAGACGTTGAATTATCGCCGCGATCTTTAGGTTCACCTTTCGGCAATACCATCAAGCCTGCCGGCACAACTAAAAAGGTCAGGAAAAAACCCACCACCAAACCAATCGTCATCATCCAGCCAAAATCAATCACCGGGCGTATGCCGCTATCGACCAGCGACATAAATGCCACTATCGCAGTCAAGGCGGAATACAAACAGGGAACCACCATCGCGCGCACGGCTTCCATCACTAATTCGGATTGCGCAAGCTCAGGTGATTGCGCGTGAATTTCGCGATAGCGCACGACTAGATAGATAGTGAATGCAAATACCAAAATTAATAGCAGCGCGACAAAGTTGGAGGAGATAACTGTCATCCGCCAATCGATCCAACTCAACCAGCCAAGCATCAACACCACTGACATTAAACAGGCAGTCAGGGGTAATATTACAAAACGCCACTGGCGGAATAAAAACGCGAGGATCACCACAATAAACGCAATCAGCGCCGCGCCAAAAATCACCAAATCGCTTTTGATATACGTGATCATATCAGTGGTGATCATGCTCACACCGCCGAGGAAAATCTGCGCCCTATCCTGATAATTGGCGACTATGCCGCGCACGATTTCTACCCGCTGCGCATCTTTCACGGCAGCAGTGGTGCGGTAAGCTAAAAAGTCGGCGGACACTTTTTCCAACTCTTTGGTTTCATCGGCACTCAGGCCCTGGGTATCGCGTTTTAAGCGCATCGCATCGCGGTGACGCGCCAGTTCAATGTATTCGTTATTGACTTGCAGGTTGAGCAAAATGGCCGAAGTTTTGCCATCGGCGCTCAACAACATATCGCGATAAATCGGGCTGGTTAAAAATTCCTGTTTCACTTGTGCGCGATCCACATCGGGCGTTAACAGGGTGCGCGTCGAGGCTTTTTGTTCGGCGAGTGTGCGCATGGGGCTATACAGCAGCGGCACATCGATCATGGAGTAGACGCTGGCCACGCCATCGACACTGGCAAGCTCATCGCGCAACTGTTTTAACAGCGCGATGGAATCATCGGAAAACATTTCTGCTTTCGGGGTGTAGGTAAGCACCAGGAAATCACCATTTTGATAGCGCTTGGAAATTTCGCGGTAGTAATCAATAGAGGTGTCATGCTCAAGTGTCAGCGAGTCTGACGAGGCATCCAACTTTAAATTTTTCATGCCGATGAGAGCAAGAAGGGTTAATAACCCTAAAAAAACCAGTGTGAGATAAGGGCGATTAATAACGAGCGCACGATAGAATTTGTCAAGCAATCGATAAGATGTGGAGAGTAGCTGCATGAATAAATCCAATTGATAAATTTTCCCTGGACGACTGCCATTGTTGATCCAACGCTGCCGTATGTACCGGGATGGGACTGCGGGCGCCATTATGCCAGCCACCCCCACTGAAAACAGTAAAAAGGCGCTCAACTCACCCCATCAGAAACGATTTGTTACAAAAGTCAGACCTCCTTTTTATGGCCGTCGCTGTGGCCAAGTGAGCGTTCCGGGCAGAGTAAGTCGCGCACCCGCTGCTTAAGCTCCTTGGCTTCCGGAAAACCGCCATCGGCAACCCTGTCCCATACCAGTTCATTATTCAGCCAGACATGGAATATCCCGCCCGTTCCGGGATGCAAAGCCACCTCGTCCAACTCGCCATCAAAGGTACTCAACAGCTCTTGCGCCAACCAGGCCGAGCGCAGCATCCAGCGGCACATATTGCAATAGTGAATAACCACTTTATTTTTTGCTGATGGTGGTACGAGTTCAGTAATATCAGCCATAAGATTGCCCTTTGTAGTATGAGTTAATAGAATTCGATGCTAAGGTCACGCAGAACAAAGGATCGGCGCCAAAATAGGCAATTCAGGGTAGATAACAGCACAATAATTATTTAGACGACAAGAATACGGAACCTGCCATGCTCAAACTTCACTTTAAGGACAATCGACGACCACCATTGTGGGTTGTTGAGAAGCTGTTCTCAATTGGCAGGGCGGCCGACAATCATCTGGTGATCGACGAAGAGGGTGTAGACCCACTGCATGCCAAGCTAATCCAGGAAAACACCAAATACTTCCTCAAAGATAACAACAGCGCCAGTGGCTGTTTCGTCAACGGCCAGCGCATCACCCAAAAAGAAATACTGCCCGGCGATATTATCAAAATCGGCACCAATGAAATTATCGTGCTCGACCCACGCAGCCTGCCCGACAAATCCAAAGATGCCTATGTCGCCCCCTGGCGGCTGGTCTCCGACAGCAACTGGCTTGCAGGTAAACATTTTATCTTGCCACCCGAACACAGCACGGTTATCGGGCGCGGCAACCAGTGCGATATTGTTATCCCCGGCACCCATTTATCGCGCCGCCATACCGAAATCACTATTGAAGGCAATCACTTACGCATCAAAGACCTCGGCTCCTCTAATGGTACCTTCCTCAATGAACTGCGGGTCGATAACGCCACCGCGAACAATGGCGATCGTTTGCGCCTTGATGTCTACACCTTCCGCATAGTGGCGCCCGACCTTGAAGACAGCAAAACCCGCATCCGCAAACCCATCGACGAGCTGAGCAAGCCCATCGAGCGCAAACTGCCCAGCAGCGAACCCAAACGCTGGAAAACCCGCCCTACCTCGCCCGGCAACCGCATCGAACCCAATTTGCGCCAAGGGCGCCGCAAGGCGTGGCTGGCACTGATTGCCGCCACCCTGGTTGCCGCTGCTATCGTCGCCTTTTTGTTGTGGTAGAATCCGCCACCTACTAGCTCAAAGAAGACTTTGCTCCACCCGGTTTCAACAGGTTGGCCAGTTTCAACCCATTAGTTTTCAATCACCATTCGTTTTTAACCAATAGACGTCAGGAACGCACCATGAGTTTTGAACTTGTCCCTGCGGGCAAAAGCCTGCCCGATGACTTTAACGTAGTTATCGAAATCCCCATGAACTCCGGGATCAAATATGAGATCGACAAAGACAGCAATTCGCTGTTTGTTGATCGCTTGGTTAGCACCGCTATGTACTACCCCTGCAACTACGGCTACATTCCCCACACCCTGTGTGGCGATGGCGATGCCGCTGACGTACTCGTGGTATTCCCGCAGCCAGTACAAGCAGGCTCGGTGATTCGCTGCCGTCCGCTGGGCGTGTTGAAGATGACCGACGAAGCCGGTGAAGATGCCAAAATCGTTGCCGTTCCGCACGATAAGCTCACCACTATTTACAGCAATGTAAAAACCCTGAGCGACTTGCCAGAAATTACCCTGAAACAAATCGAACACTTCTTTGAACACTACAAAGACCTGGAAAAAGGTAAGTGGGTAAAAGTCGCTGGCTGGGGTGATCTGGAAGAAGCGCGCGCAGAAATCCTGAAAGCCGCTGAAACCTACAAAGCGGGCAAGTAATTAAAAAAGCCGCATCGACGGCAATAAAAAATACCGAAAAACTGTTTCAACCGCTTGATCTGGTGAGAGAGATCGCGGAGGCTGCTTTATATAGTGGCCTCCGTTTCCCAAGCGGCACAACTATAAGGCACGGATTACGCCGACCATAATAAAACCAGTGGCAGTGAGTAACGCAGCAAACGCCTGAAACAACAACACGAGCAGGCGGCCGTTATCACAATAAAAACAACAGCAAGAAAAAACCCAAGGTACTCACCATGAGCTCTGACTATGCCATGAATTCCACTACCGCTATTAGCACTGCCCCTACGACAACCAAACACCCCTTGCTCTGGGTGCCATCGGGTTATTTTACGATGGCGCTGACTTACAACATTCTTACCGCAGCTGCGGTAATTATGTTTAGCAATCTAGGCATGAGTAACGCTGAAGCGGCAGGCTACGCCAGTGCACTCGGTTTGGCATATACAATAAAACCGCTGTTTGCGGCATTTTTGGAAATGTACAAAACTAAAAAGTTTTTTGTACTCACCAGCCAAATCATACAAGGCATAGGATTTATAGGCGTCGCCCTGGCACTGAACCTTCCCAGCTTTTTTCTCCCCATGATCGTATTGTTTTGGGTCATTTCTTTTATCGGCTCAGTACAGGACATCACCAGTGACGGTGTTTATGTCACCTCTATGGATGGCAAACAGCAAGCTCAGTATTGCGGCGTACAAAGCTTAAGCTGGAACCTTGGCAAACTGGCTATTACGGGTGGGTTAATTATTCTGACCGGCTTCTTACATGAAAATGTCTTTGGGCACGACCCGCTGGTAAACGGCACAGACTGGACACAATCATGGCAAATTGCATTCGCATTATTAGGTTCAGTAATGCTGGTAATGGCCGCGTGGCACTGGAAATTTATGCCCGATGGCTCACGCTCTGAAAATTCACCCACGAGTGTGAAAGAAGCTGGCGCCACCCTGCTCGATGCATTCATCACCTTTTTCCAGAAAAAAGGGATCTGGATGATGGTTGGCTTCGCACTGCTGTTCCGTCTCAGTTATGGTTTTCTATTAGCGCCCAGCATGTTGTTTATGAAAGACTCCATGGAAAATGGTGGCCTATCACTCACCAATCAGGAATTTGGGCTCATTTATTCTGTCTTCGGCCTGATAGCAATGATTATTGGTTCACTCATCGGTGGGTTTTATGTTGCAAAAAAAGGCTTGAAAAAAGCCCTATTTCCCCTTTGCTGCGCGATCAATATTCCCAACATCACCTTTTTAGTACTCTCTATTATCCAACCGGAAAATTACACCCTGATAGCTGCAGGCGTGATAGTTGAACAATTCTTTTTCGGTATTGGCTCGGTGGGCTTTATGATTTATTTGATGCAACAACTGGCTCCTGGTAAATACACCACAGCGCACTACGCCTTCGGCACCGCACT
>Ga0247783_1000713_pt1 | contig 10554 bp, 8 predicted proteins | sample UWRJL064202C5_FD_179911 | JGI IMG/M metagenome (GOLD analysis project Ga0247783, IMG submission 179911) | Plant litter microbial communities from Arlington Agricultural Research Station in Wisconsin, United States - UWRJ-L064-202C-5 | ecosystem: Environmental > Terrestrial > Plant litter >... | reverse complement strand
CAAGAAATTCACGCGTAGATTCCGCCAGGCGCTGCGCGCGCAGGCGCAGATATTGATTGGAAAATTCGCCGACCATCAATCACTCACATGAAAAATTAGTTACCAAAAACCATTAAACTACAGACGAAAAAAAAGCGCTCTAATGAGCGCTTTTAATTTGGTGCCCTGGGCCGGACTCGAACCGGCACAGCATTCGCCACTACGACCTCAACATAGCGTGTCTACCAATTCCACCACCGGGGCATTAAATCGTAAATTACTCTTTCTTTTCTTCTGGCTGCGCTGCTGCATCAGTAGATACTGGAGCAGCTGCAGGAACTTCACTAGCAGGCACATCAGAAGCTGAAGGCACTTCCTGTTGTTGCACTGCCGCAGGGACAACCAAACCTTGCGTTGCTACCTTGGAGTGATTTTTTGCAATGATCGCCAAACCGAAGCTAGTGCAAAAAAATACGGTGGCGATTATCCAAGTGGCACGAGTAAAAAAATTACCGCTACCTTCGCTACCGAATACAGTTTGAGAAGCACCGGCGCCAAATGAAGCACCTGCTGCCGCGCCCTTACCTTGCTGCAACAAAATCAAGCCAATAATGGCCAGTGCTGCAAGCGAATGAATAATAAGTACTAATTTTTCCATTGCAAAGCTCTCTTGAGCGCTTGATGTTTAGTTACTGAAATTAATCAGCAGCCCTACAGATTGCTAAAAACTCGTCGGCGTCTAGCGATGCACCACCGAGCAAGGCACCGTCTATATCGGGCAATGCAAACAATTGTTGTGCATTGTGCGCCTTGACGCTACCACCGTATAAAATCCTTACTTCTCCAGCCAGCTCACCGAGTTGCGCTCGCATAAAACGATGCACTTCTTCCGCTTGTTCTGGTGTCGCTGTCTTACCGGTTCCCACAGCCCATACAGGCTCGTAGGCAAGCACTACATTTTTAAATACATCTTTGCCAGCATGAGCAAAAACTGCATTGAGTTGTCTGCCAATAGTTTCCAACTGACGCCCTTGCTCACGATCCTGCAAGGATTCACCAACACAAAGTATCGGTATTAAACCAGCTTGTTGTACAGCGACAAATTGGCGAGCAACCTGCTCATCCGTTTCACCCTGCATTCGGCGGCGCTCATTGTGACCAATTATTACAAATTTGCAATCCAAATCTGCAAGCATTAGTGCGGAAACTTCACCAGTACAAGCTCCCTTATCATGCTCATTTACAGTTTGCGCACCCAGCACAATTTCAGAACCATGCAACAAATTATTAGTGTGCATTATGTAAGGGAAAGGTGGGCAAATCACAACATCCGCATTGTGCTCACCTTGCCAACCAGCCACAACCTTGGCCAATAATTCTGCATTTTCACGTAGGTTTCCATGCATTTTCCAATTGCCAACCACCAGTTGGCGACGCTTGGCGTTACTTGCTTTGTTCAACAGCAATACCTCCCCCCAAAGCGGGCGCCAATGTTAGCTAAGAAGATTTGAACATACAACCAAATCTTCGCTTACACCCTGATTTTTATCTGTTTTTTTGCGTATTTGCCAGCAAGCGTATACTACCCGCCAAACCACTGAATACAAAACCTGCGGCTTGGCCATTTTTTAGGCTTTGGCTATTTTATCGATTCAAGAGCAGGTGAATACCCTATAAATTGGCCTTAGCTGAGTGCCGCCTCTACTGTGGCAGCCAACTCTTGAGCAAGCTCTTTTACCTGTTTTTTATCCTCACCTTCGACCATTACCCTTACCACTGGCTCTGTGCCTGATGGACGAAGCAGCACCCGCCCGGTTCCGGCAAGCTTTTCTTCTGTTAATTTCACGGCAGATTGCACCGCCTGATTGCTCGTCAGATCAACCCGCTTTGCCATATGTACATTGATCATGACTTGTGGCAATTTATTCATCGCCCTTTTAAGACGATGCAGCGAATCTCCCATTGTAGTAATTGCCAGCAATACCTGCAGTGCAGCGATAATGCCATCACCCGTGGTAGTAACATTGCTGCATACAATATGGCCTGAGTTTTCACCACCCAGGCGCCAGCCATTGTTACGCATCATCTCGATAACATAGCGATCACCCACTTTAGCGCGAGCGAAAGGGACGTTGAGTTTTTTAAGCCCCAATTCAAACCCAAAGTTGCTCATCAAAGTGCCTACCACACCATCGCAACCACCAGCATATTCTTGTTGATAGGCAGCAATAATGTAGAGCAACTCATCGCCATCAACCAGCTCACCTTTGTGATCCACAAAAACTACGCGATCACCATCTCCGTCAAATGCAATACCTATATCTGCCCCTAATTCAATTACTTTTTCCTGCAGGGCTTCAGGCTTGGTAGAACCACAACTGCGATTGATATTGGTGCCATTGGGTTCAACAAACAGTGAGGTAACATGAGCCCCCAATTCGGTGAAGACATCTGGAGCGATGTTGTAGGTAGCCCCGTTGGCGCAGTCCAGCACTATATGCATACCTTTGAGATTAAACCCCCAAGGCATTGTGCCCTTACAGAATTCGATATAGCGACCAGATGCATCAGCAATGCGCCGCGCCTTACCCAACTTTTCACCCGTAAACATCGGTTTTTCAAGCTGTGCTTCAATCAGGGTTTCCAATTCATCGGGAAGCTTGCTGCCATTGCCGCCAAAAAATTTAATGCCGTTATCGACATAGCTGTTGTGCGAGGCGCTAATAACTATGCCTGCCTGAGCCTTAAATGTGCGCGAGAGATAAGCAACACCAGGGGTGGGCATAGGACCAAGCAAGCCAACATCAACGCCGGCATTAATCAACCCGGCCTGTAATGCGGACTCAAACATATAACCAGAAATACGCGTGTCTTTGCCGATCAAAATCATATTTTGCCCGTCAAAACGATCCTTAAGTACGCAACCTGCAGCCCAACCTAGCTTGAGCATAAAATCTGGTGTGATGGGAAACTCACCCACCAAACCGCGAATACCATCAGTACCAAAATACTTGCGAGACATAATTCCTTACTCCACTAACAAAAATTGCGCTGCGATTACTCAACCACAGCAGCGAGAACTTTTAATACATCGACCGTGGCAGCAACATCATGCACGCGGATAATGGCAGCACCGCGCTCGGCGGCGAGCATCGCCAGAGCCAAACTTCCAGGCAAGCGTTCATCCACCGGACGATTAAGCAACTGCGCCACCATGGATTTGCGCGACATGCCAACAAGCAAGGGGTAGCCCAATTCACTCAACTCCGCTAGCCGCTGTAAAAGCGCGAGATTATGCGCGAGTGTCTTACCAAATCCAAATCCGGGATCGAGAATAATTCGCCCTGAGGAAATACCTTGGGCATGACAAGCGGTGATGCGCGAGCGCAAAAAATCAGTGACCTCTGTAATCACATCGTCATAGTGTGGGTTTTGTTGCATGCTATCCGGCTGCCCTTGCATATGCATTAAACAGATAGGCAAACCGGTATTGGCAGCGGCGATCAAAGCACCTTCACGCTGAAGGGCGCGGACATCGTTAATTAGACCAGCACCTGCCTTTGCCGACTCAGTGATCACGCTGGCAGTGCTCGTATCGACCGATACCAAGGCACCCAATTTATTTGCCAACGCGTCCACAACAGGAATAACACGATCCAATTCCTCCTGCTCGGACACACTGGCAGCACCTGGGCGGGTTGACTCACCGCCGACATCAATTATCTCCGCCCCCTCTGACAGCATTTGTTCTGCACGGCGCACAGCAAGATCCAGATTCAGATCCCTATCACGGTAATAACTACCACCATCTGAAAAAGAATCTGGTGTGGTATTGAGAATTCCCATCACTACAGGACGGGAGAGATCAAGCCAGTGCTTGCCACATTCGAATCGGGTTTTATCAAAAGGAAACTGCATGCGAATGCCTGAGCTATTATGCAATTGGTAATAATGGTAAGGGGCAAAACAATAACCCCGAGCAAGCTCGGGGTTATTGTTGGCATTTAACGCGAAAAATTAATGTGTATTAGCAGGGCCGCCGATAGGGCCAGCGGGAGTTTCTCCCGAGGCATCTTTATCGCGCAAATGGCTGTTGAAATCATCATCGTTCCACTCGCGCGGCGGACGCACTTTACGGCGCGCCATCAGATCGGCAACTTGTTCAGAGTCAATCGTTTCATATTCCATCAGCGCATTCTTCATCGCTTCAAGAATATCGCGATTGTCTTCAAGAATTTTCGTCGAGCGCGCATAACATTCATGGATTATACGACGAACTTCTTCATCGATTTGCTTTGATGTTTCACCAGAGTATTGCTGGGTCGCCATGCCTGGGTAAGTACCTTCTTCCTCACCATAATGAAGCGGCCCCAACTTAGCCGATAATCCCCATTTAGTAACCATATTGCGCGCCAAGCTTGTCGCACGCTCAATGTCATTGGAGGCGCCGGTTGTAACCCCATCCAAACCCAGAGTCATCTCTTCGGCGATACGACCACCAAAAAGGCTGCACAAACTAGATTCCAGTGCGCGCTTGCTATAACTGTACTTGTCTTCCTCTGGCAAATAGTGAGTCACGCCCAAAGCTCTGCCACGAGGAATAATCGATACTTTATGCACTGGATCATGCTCTGGCACTACACAACCAATAATGGCATGGCCAGCCTCATGGTAAGCAGTGTTCTCTTTTTCCTTCTCGCTCATCACCATGGATTTGCGCTCGGCGCCCATCATGATTTTATCACGTGCTTTTTCAAAATCTTCCATAGTAACCAAACGCTTGTTGCCACGCGCCGCCATCAAGGCCGCTTCGTTAACGAGGTTGGCCAATTCTGCGCCTGAAAAGCCTGGAGTTCCGCGCGCAATAACCGAGGCGCTAACGCGATCTTCCAGTGGCACTTTACGCATATGGACTTTCAGAATCTGCTCGCGGCCGCGAATGTCCGGCAAACCAACATAGACCTGACGATCAAAACGACCGGGGCGCAGAAGCGCCTTATCCAGCACATCAGCGCGGTTAGTTGCAGCGATGATGATCACACCATCGTTGCCTTCAAAACCGTCCATCTCAACCAGCAATTGGTTCAGGGTTTGTTCGCGCTCATCATGCCCGCCACCGTGGCCACCACCGCGATGACGGCCTACAGCATCGATTTCATCAATAAAGATAATGCACGGCGCCTGCTTCTTAGCCTGTTCAAACATGTCGCGCACTCGGCTTGCGCCTACACCGACAAACATTTCAACAAAGTCAGAACCAGAGATTGAGAAGAAAGGTACTTTTGCTTCACCAGCGATAGCCTTCGCAAGCAGGGTCTTACCCGTACCTGGTGGACCAACCATCAGTACACCGCGGGGGATCTGACCACCCAAACGTTGGAATTTGGTGGGATCGCGTAGGTATTGCACCAACTCTTGCACTTCTTCTTTGGCTTCATCAACACCAGCAACATCGGCAAAGGTTGTTTTGATCTGATCTTCACCCAGCAGACGCGCTTTACTTTTCCCAAAACTCATTGGGCCACCTTTACCACCCGCGCCACCCTGCATCTGGCGCATAAAGAACCAGAACACAGCAATAATGATCAAAATGGGGAAGCTTGCAACCAACAACTGATTCAGCAGGCTTGGCTGTTCAACTTCACGGCCTTTGATCACCACATTATGGTTGTAAAGGTCGTCGATCAATTTAGGGTCTTGCAGATTGGGGCGAATCGACTTAAAGGTTGTATTGTCCTTATAAATCCCCTCGATAACCAAACCATCAATGGTTACTTCCTGCACCCGATCATCACGCACGCTAGAGATGAAATCGGAATAATTGAGTGTGTTACCAGCAGATTGTTTGTTGAAGCCCTCAAATACACTAAAGAGGACGACAGCAATCACCAGCCAGAGCACGAGATTCTTGGTTATATCGTTCAAGGAAAATTCCTCACAGTTACATCAAATTTATTAGTGGCCGGTAACTAACGCCAAATGCACAAATAGCAATTAATGAATAGTTGCACATTTATCAGCTAAAATCGTCGAATTTTTCATAGCTTAACGTCTTTTTGACGCCTGAATCAGGCTTTCGAGCTGATCATTTACACCTTGAAGCACGAAGGCTCAGGATACCTCAGACTAGCGGCCAGACAAACTTATCTATGCTGATCATTTGGGGGCTTAGTGCTCAAATTGCAAGCCCTGTCGTGTAAATCCAGCTCTATCAGGTAGTAAAAGCGCATCGGCTTGATCATGAAATAAGGCAAATCCAAACGCCCGGAAGCAGAATGGAGTAGAATGCCAGCCATTATTTCTTTCAATACTTAAGGTAAGTTTATGCCGATTAATCCAGAGCGCAAAAAACAATTTCGTACTATTGGCCACAAGCTTAATCCCATTGTGACCATTGCCGGTAATGGCTTGAGCGCAGGTGTGCTCGCCGAACTCAACCGCGCGCTGGATGATCACGAGCTGATCAAGGTAAAACTGGCGATTGCCGAGCGCGATGAGCGCAAGGAAGTTGTAGCTGAACTTGAAGCGCTGCCCAATGTTGAACTGATTCAGGAAATAGGCAAAGTAGTTTTACTCTATCGGCACAATAAAAGAGCGAATCCAAAACTCTCCAATGTGCAGCGATAAGTCATTAATTAGCCGCCTACCATAAAAAACCGCCTTCAATGGCGGTTTTTTATGGGCCGGTTTAGCAATAAGATAAAGATAAAGATAAAGATAAAGATAAAGATAAAGATAAAGATAAAGCTTAACTAAATATGTTCGACCTTACCAATCTCATAATCTACATCGCCACCTGGCGCTCTGACAATGACCACATCACCCTCTTCTTTGCCCACCAAAGCGCGTGCAATGGGTGAGTTGACGGAGATTTTGTTGGCTTTTACATCCGCCTCATCATCACCCACGATTTGATAGGTAACCGACTGATCCGTATCCAAATTGATGATCGTAACAGTGGTGCCGAAAATCACTTTGCCGCTATGAGGAATCTTGGTCACATCAATGATTTGCGCATTGCTGAGCTTGCCTTCGATTTCCTGGATACGACCTTCGCAAAAACTCTGCTGTTCACGTGCGGCAGAATATTCCGCGTTTTCTTTTAAATCGCCATGGGCACGCGCTTCGGCAATCGCGTTGACGATGCGCGGGCGCTGTACTTTTTTCAGGTCTTCCAATTCACGCGCTAGTCTTTCGGCGCCTTGATTGGTCATGGGGAACTTGGTGCTCATGGGCAATCCTTATTTATTTAGTCGCTGATGCAAATCTTGCAGACGGCGGACTTCAATATGCTGACCTTGTTTTAATGCCATACAGACCGCCTGACTCGCAGCCAATGTGGTGTTGTAATAAACGCGGTGATTTTCAGCGCTGCGACGGATAGATGATGAATCGCGCGTGGCTTGGCGACCTTCTACTGTATTGAGGATTAAATCAATCTCATCATTCTTGATCATATCCACGATATGCGGGCGACCTTCCTGAACCTTATTGACGATCTGAACATCCAAACCTGCTGCTTTTAATACAGATGCGGTACCGCGCGTAGCAACCAGTTTAAAACCAAGACTCGCCAAATCTACACCGACGCCGACAATACCATCTTTATCCATGTCGCGAACACTCAGGAACGCTGTCCCGGTTGCAGGGATGCGATTGCTGGCACCCAATTGTGACTTTCCATAAGCCTCACCGAAGGTGTCACCCACACCCATTACTTCGCCGGTGGATTTCATTTCTGGTCCAAGAATCGGGTCAACCGCAGGGAACTTATTGAACGGGAATACAGCTTCTTTCACGCTGAAATAGGTCGGGATAATTTCTTTGGTAAATCCTTGCTCCGCCAGCGAGGTGCCAGCTTGGCAGCGTGCAGCGACCTTAGCCAACGACACGCCAATACATTTGGAGACAAACGGAACAGTGCGCGATGCACGTGGATTTACTTCGATGACATAAATTTTGCCATCTTGATAAGCAAGCTGGGTGTTCATCAAACCGATAACGCCCAATTCAATTGCCATTTGTTTTACTTGCTCACGCATTTCATTCTGTACATCAGCAGGCAGCGAGTAAGGCGGCAGTGAACAAGCCGAGTCACCTGAGTGAACACCGCATTGTTCGATATGTTGCATGATGCCGCCAATTACCACTTGGTGACCATCAGAGACAGAGTCAATATCTACTTCGATAGCGTTATTCAGGAAGTGATCGAGCAATACCGGTGCATCTTCCGATACTTGTACTGCGGTGCGCATATAAGTGCGCAGCTCATCTTCTTTATAAACGATTTCCATCGCGCGGCCACCCAATACATAAGACGGGCGAACCACCAATGGATAGCCAACTTTATCGGCGGCGAGCAATGCCTCTTCAAGTGAACGCACAATCGCATTAGGGGGTTGCAACAAACCCAATTTGTGGATCATTTGTTGGAAGCGTTCACGGTCTTCAGCTTTATCGATTGCATCCGGACTGGTGCCGATAATAGGGACGCCTTCCGCTTCCAATGCGCGCGCTAATTTCAGCGGCGTTTGGCCACCGAATTGCACAATCACACCGACCGGTTTTTCTTTGTAGACAATTTCCAATACATCTTCAAGTGTTACAGGCTCGAAGAACAAACGGTCAGAAGTGTCGTAATCGGTTGATACGGTTTCGGGGTTACAGTTAACCATAATGGTTTCGTAACCGTCTTCGCGCATCGCCAGTGCCGCGTGTACGCAGCAGTAATCGAACTCGATACCTTGACCGATACGATTTGGGCCGCCACCGATTACTAAAATCTTTTTCTTATCGCTCGGATTTGCTTCGCACTCTTCTTCATAGGTTGAGTACATATAAGCAGTTGAGGTAGAAAATTCAGCCGCGCAAGTATCTACACGTTTGTATGCAGGGCGAATATTTAAACCTTGGCGATGATGACGTACCGCTTTTTCAGTCTCGCCAACCAAGAGTGCCAAACGCTTGTCAGAAAAACCTTTGCGCTTAAGCTGGAATAATTTATCTGCATTCAGATCATTGAGTGATTTACCACGCAGCGCCTGCTCGATATCAATCAACTCTTTTACTTGCACCAAAAACCAAGGGTCAATTTTTGAAAGATTGAACGCATCGTTGACGCTCATGCCCATGCGGAACGCATCGCCGAGATACCAAATACGCTCAGCACCCGCAGTGCTCAATTCGCGACGAACTTTTGCTGCACCTTCTTCAGTGGTGTAATCCACTTTGGATTCAAAACCGGCAGAGCCAACTTCCAAACCGCGCAGTGCTTTTTGCAGCGATTCCTGGAAGGTGCGGCCAATTGCCATCACCTCACCAACAGATTTCATTTGCGTGGTTAAACGCGCATCCGCTTCACCAAATTTTTCAAAGGTAAAGCGCGGAACTTTAGTAACGACATAATCGATCGACGGCTCAAACGATGCAGGTGTTGCACCGCCGGTAATTTCGTTTTGCAATTCGTCGAGGGTATAACCAATCGCTAACTTGGCAGCAATTTTTGCAATGGGGAAACCTGTCGCTTTGGATGCGAGTGCAGATGAACGCGATACGCGAGGGTTCATCTCAATCACGACCATGCGCCCATCAACCGGATTCACCGCAAATTGCACGTTGGAGCCGCCAGTTTCCACACCGATTTCGCGCAATACCGCAATCGATGCATTACGCATGATTTGGTATTCCTTATCGGTGAGGGTTTGCGCTGGGGCAACGGTAATCGAGTCACCCGTGTGCACACCCATTGGATCAAAGTTTTCAATCGAGCAGACGATGATGCAGTTGTCGTTTTTGTCACGCACCACTTCCATCTCGTATTCTTTCCAGCCGAGCAGAGATTCGTCGATCAACAATTCATTGGTCGGCGACAAATCCAAACCGCGCGTACAAATTTCTTCGAACTCATCCCAGTTGTAAGCGATGCCGCCACCTGAACCGCCCATGGTAAATGACGGGCGAATAATGCACGGGAAGCCGAATTCTTTCGGTGCTTCTTTAGCTTCTTCCAAGGTGTGAACAATTTTTGCACGCGCACATGAAAGGCCAATACGCTTCATGGCTTGGTCAAACAGGTTGCGGTCTTCGGCCATGTTGATGGCTTCTTCTTTCGCGCCAATCAACTCAACATTGTATTTTTCCAACACGCCGTGTTTAGCTAATGCCAACGCACAGTTGAGCGCCGTTTGGCCGCCCATGGTGGGGAGAATTACATCCGGGCGCTCTTTTTCAATAATTTTTTCTACGGTTTGCCATTCAATCGGCTCGATGTAGGTAGCATCCGCCATAGTCGGGTCGGTCATGATGGTGGCCGGGTTGGAGTTCACCAAAATAACGCGGTAACCCTCTTCGCGCAGAGCTTTACAGGCTTGCGCGCCCGAGTAGTCAAATTCACAAGCCTGGCCGATTACGATCGGGCCAGCGCCGAGAATTAATACACTATTTATGTCTGTACGTTTTGGCATGTCTGCTCCGATTAGGACGCCTTGCGCGCTTGCATCAATTCAATAAAGTGGTCAAACAGGGTATCGGCTTCGTGTGGGCCGGGGCTAGCTTCAGGGTGGCCCTGGAAGCTGA
>Ga0247783_1000712_pt1 | contig 10567 bp, 7 predicted proteins | sample UWRJL064202C5_FD_179911 | JGI IMG/M metagenome (GOLD analysis project Ga0247783, IMG submission 179911) | Plant litter microbial communities from Arlington Agricultural Research Station in Wisconsin, United States - UWRJ-L064-202C-5 | ecosystem: Environmental > Terrestrial > Plant litter >... | reverse complement strand
CACAAGCCGTTGCATCTCTCGCTGGTTGGCGGAGATCCGTTGGTTCGCTACCGGGAGCTTGAAGTTCTGTTGCCGCAGATTGAGAGCAGGGGTGTGCATACGCAGGTGGTGACGAGCGCCTTCCGCATCATTCCGCCAGCGTGGAAGGAGTACAAGAAGCTGAATGTCGTGGTCTCCATCGATGGTCTGCAGCCGGAGCACGACGCGCGAAGAAAGCCTGCGACCTATGAGCGCATCCTTAAGAATATTCAGGACTCGAAGGTTTCGATTCACTGCACGATCACTTCGCAGATTGTGGAGCGAGCGGGATATCTCGATGAGTTTCTGGCGTTCTGGTGTAGCCGACCGGAGATTACGCGGGTGTGGTTCAGTCTCTTCACGCCGCAGATGGGAGCTACAGATCCGGAGATTCTTTCGCATGCGCAGCGCTTGCAGGTCATCGCGGAGTTGCGCGAGTTGCGTCTGAAGTATCCAAAGCTCGACATGCCGGAGCGTGTGTTGGACGAGATTGCGTCTCCTCCGAAGAACCCGGAGGATTGCATCTTTGCGAGGACAACGGAGACGATCTCGGCTGACCTGAAGACGCGGATTGGACCTTGCCAGTTTGGTGGAGAGCCGGATTGCGAACAGTGTGGATGCCTTGCTTCGATGGGATTGGCGGCGGTTGGCAACTACAAGGTGGCCGGACCGCTGACGGCGGGACATCTCTTCAAAGCCTCCGACCGCGTGGGTAAACGATGGAGGAAGCTGCGCGGTGGCCTGCGAAGGAAGCGCCTTGTTGAGCAGGAAGCAGTGCCCTTCAAGATCCTCAGCAACTGATGCGGGTCGAGTTGGCAAACCTTCTGGAGGCCTCTCGCGCGCACGCATTTCCGAATAGGATCGGACCGGGCTCTTTGGGTTGACGCAGCGCAGTGATTTCGAGCAGTCTTACTGTTGGTCGCGGAGACCTTTGTCTGGCGACTCTGGAGAGACGATGGACACTTCCGGACCTTCGCTGGAACAGATTAAAAGCTCAATGCGCGCGACCTGGATGGCTGGCGATTTCGGTGTTGTGGCGAAGACGATTTCGCGGGGCGCGGAGGCCTTTGTGGCTCGTCTGGCGCTACGGCCAGGAACCCACGTTCTGGATGTAGCGTGCGGTACGGGAAATCTAGCAATTCCGCTTGCGCGCCAGGGTTGCGTCGTGACCGGCGTGGATATCGCTCCGAATCTTCTTGTGCAGGCGAGGGAACGTGCCGCCGCGGAGGGGTTGGCCGCTCGCTTCGATGAAGGGGATGCGGAACAGCTTCCCTACGATGATGCTTCGTTCGATGCAGTCGTGACGATGTTCGGAGCGATGTTTGCCCCGCGGCCAGAGGTAGTCGCGTCGGAGCTTGCGCGTGTGCTGAAGCCAGGTGGATTACTGGCGATGGCGAACTGGAATCCCACTGGGTTTTCGGGGCAGATGTTCAAGGTGGGAAGTCTTCATGTGCCGCCGCCAACTGGAGTTGCGCCGCCAGTTTTATGGGGAGACGAGAAGACGGTCCTTCAACGTCTCGCAGGTCCTTTCACTGAGATTGAAACGACCCTGATCCCGATCGACTTCGATCTGCCGATGAGTCCGGCTGAGACGGTGGCTTTTTTTCGCAGGTACTTTGGACCGACGCAGGTGGCTTTCAGCCGCCTGGATGAAGCCGGGCAGGCGGCGCTGGCCGCGGATCTGGAGGCGCTTTGGACGGCCGCCAATATCGCCTCCGATCCGGAGATTCACACGTTGGTTCGCAATCAGTACCTGCAGGTTATGGCGAAGAGGAATGCTGCGTCCTGAGACGACGTTAGTTGATGGTCAGAGTGGCCGACGTGATTGCGGTGATGGTGCCGGTCGCGGTATCCGTTCCCGTGATGGTGAGCGTATACGAGCCTTTGGCGGCGTTCGTCGTCGTTGCAGTCGCCGGGGTGTTGGAGCTTGAAGAGCCGCAACCGCTGATGCCGAAACCGACCGCTGTGACGAGGCAGAGAGCGACGTAGAGCCGCAGCTTGCGTGAACGCCAGCCGAGGAAGCCCAGGCAGAGCATGCCAGCGATGGCTACGTCCGTCCCTTTGGAGGGAGAAGCAGGAACGTTCTGATTCTTCAGCCGGGATACTCCGGTGGAAGCGAACTTCCGCATGCCGCTTCCTCTGACGGATGCAGAGGCTGCGCAGGCGGTAGAGCTGGTGAAGACGGTGAGTGTGCTTGTGACTGAGGTTGTGCCCGTAACGGGCGCGTCGGCCAGCGTGTAGCACGCGTTGGAAATCGAGGCGCTGGTGGTCACGTTGAAAGTCACTGTGCCCGTATAGCCGCGCGTGGGCGTAACCGTGACCGTGGAGTTTCCGGAGCTTCCTGCGGCTACGCTGATGGCGGTTGCGGCAAGGGTGAAGTTCCCGGTGCCGGAGCCGGCAGCACCGACGGTAACCGTGGCAGCAGCGGAGGATGCGGCATAGACGGAGCTGCCGGAGTAGGTGGCCTTGATGACATGCGCACCTGATGTTGTCGAGGAGAAGGTGTAAGTTGCTGTTCCCGCGCTGCTCAGAGCAAGCGTGGAGGTCTGCGTCGCTCCATCGACCGTGATGGTCAGAGTGCCAGCGGGCACAGAGGTCACCGTCGACGATCCCGAAGCTACGGTGATCGTGATGATGTCGTTCACACCGGAGGTGACCGTGTTAGACGCTGCCGAGACGGTGGTGATGGACGAGGCCAGCGTGGGTGCGGACGGAGAAGTGGAGCTGGCAGGCCAGAGGTTCAGCAGATTGAAGAGATCGATGGAGCCGAGCCCCGTGGCCTGATCGTATCCCGTGGTTGCAGCGTATGCGGAGGCTCCTGCTGCAGAGCAGAGAGTCGCACCGGCTGTACATGCGTTGGTGCCAGCGGTAATGTCGTGAAACGCAGAGGCGTAGTTCGCGGCGTTGGAGGCTAACGTGTAGAGCGTGGGGTTGATATTGCCCTGTCCGGTCGAGTTCTGCTTCTGATTGATGATCGCCAGCATGCCCGCGAAGATGGGGGCAGCGAAGCTGGTTCCACCGGCAACCGTAAGAGTTGTGTTGTTCACGTCGCGGAAACCGTTCGAGCAACTGCCGTTGACATTGACGCTGGTATCGCTCGAGCAGTAGAGGTATCCCGCGTTCTGAGGCGAAGAGCTGAGCGAGATATCGGGCACGAGACGGAAGTTTCCGGAGGGAATACCTGTAACGCCCGTCTGCCAGGTGGGTCGCGGAGAGAGGGAACTGACGCCACCACCGCCTGCACTGAGGCCGTTGGTAGCAGAGTCGTCGTTCCAGACCACCTCCGGCATGTAGGAGAGTGCGGAGCTGATGACGTCGCTTCCGCTGGCCGCCTGCCAGTATGTGGTGTTGGTGGGCGCGACGGCGGCATCTGTAAACTCGGTTCCGCCGAGTGCGGTGACGTACTGGCTGCTGGCGGGAAAGCTGACTGCGAGAGCCTGCCGCTGCGTCGTGGTCAGGGTGGTTGCGTCATTGCAGCTGGTCGAACCGTCGTCCCCGGAGGAGACGACGACGGTCTGACCCTGTGCGGCCGCCTGGGCCAGTGTGCTGTTCAGCGAGGAGTAGCTGCTTGGGCTCAACTCCGTTTCGCAGAGGCCATAGCTGACGCTGATGACCGGTGCAAGCTGTGTATCGACGGCGTAGGAGATGGAGTCGAAGACGCCGTTGTTATTGGTGCTGTTCCCGGTGTAGACGAAGTAAATCGTCGCTCCCTTGGCGATGCCGCCCGAGTACTCCAGATCCAGATCGGATTCGGCTTGGTCACCTGTAATGATGGCCGAGGTTCCGGTATTGGGAACAAGAGTGAGCGTCGGATCTTTGATCGGAAGGCCTGCGGCACTCTGGAACTTTTCAATATCGGAGAGCAGGATTGCGGACTGACCCATCACCGCGATCGCCTGCCCGATGCCGGTGAATCCGGCGTTGTAGGCGGCCTTCACGTCGTAGATCGTTGAGATGTCTCCGGGCGTGAGGAAGTGTGCTGAAGTCTGACCGGAGGTGAAGTTCGGCGTGGCGACGGGTTGAGCGGAGCGATTCAGGCGCATGTGAGGGCGGGGACGGAAGTTCGAAAGATCGGTAACGTCCTTTACAAGGCCGGAGAGCGCCGTGGGAACGCTGATCTCCTCTGAAGGCGCAAAATGAGTCTCGCCATTCGACTTGTAATAACGCAGAGGAGAGGAGAAGGCTGACGCGACCTGCTGGGCTTCGCCTGAGAAGACAACGCGGTCTTTGCTGCGAGAGACGCGGTCGACGGTGAAGCCCTGTTGCTGCAACCAGGCTTCGGTCTTCGCGATATCGGTGTCGGAGATACCAAAGCGAGCGGCGAACTGATCCGGCGTGAGCCACTGGTGATAAAGGGCAGAGGTGGGGTCCTGCTGCGCGGCGAGGAGGGCCTGGAGATCGGCTTCCTGTGCCGCGGTACGGCTGAAGACCAGCGTCATGCCCTGGAGTTTCGTTCCGGCGGGAACAGCTCCGGCGTCATCGGTTTTGAGCGCCTGTGGAGAGCGGGAACCGGCGATCGGTGTACGCTCCCCGTTGTTGATCTCCGCCGTGATGCGCGCTACAGGCCTCTGCGCCAATGCCGATAAAGAACCGAACCCCAGGAAGAAGGTGTAGAGGAGTGAGGGGATGACGTTGCGCAGAGCCGTACCGTATCGCATGCTTTATGCCTTCTGAACTTGTTGCCTCTTGCATCGGCAGAGATGCCGGATGGGAGAGATGCAGCTAGAGTGATCTTCGAGAGCTAGGACGAGCCTTCTCGCAATTGGTGTACATAGACTATCGCCAATAGATGTCAAAATTGTGTCACTACGGAGCGTTCAAGCTCCAGCGCGTTGGCGTAGGCATGCGAAAGTGTGGTGTTGTCGAAAATGACCCAACTATTCTTGTGTTCCTTGATCTTTTCCGCTATTCCGGCGAGGAAATCGGGTTCGTAGTTGGAGTAGTAGATACGCGGAGATCCATGGAGACGAAAGTATCTCAGGGCGAGATCTCCTCCGGGAATGGCTGCTTTGGGGGATGCCTTGGCCGGGTCGGCGGCTACGCGTGCGATCGCGTACTGCTGAAGGAGCGCATCTGCTTCTTCGGTGAACCATGTGGCATGGCGAGGTTCGAGGGCGGTTTCTCCTTTGTAGAGGGAACGATGCGTGACGAAGAAGGCGTCCGCGAGTGAGGCGTCGAAGGCGAGCGAGGGCGGCAGTTGAAAGAGGATGGGGCCTTGTTTGTGATGGACCGGTTTGATCTGATCAAAGAAGTCCCGCAGTAAAGTCTCCGTATTACGGAGCTTTGCCTCATGCGTGATGGTCTTCGGGGCTTTGATCGAGAAACGGAAGTGGTCAGGCGTCTCCGCGGCCCATTTTGCCCAGGTAGAGGCGCGATGCGGGCGGTAGAAGGTGGAGTTGATCTCCGCGCAGCTCAGGGTGCGCGCGTAGTGATAAAGGTGGGTGCCGACTTCCTTCGGTTTTGCGGGGAGTGACCAGCCTGCGGTTCCGATGCGATTCATGCCTGTTGGATGCGAGGGTATTGGTTCGGCGTGTTGCCGTGCTAGACTTTCGCGCATGCCACTCATACTTCTTCTTGTGATCCTTGTACTTCTCTTCGGCGGCGGCGGTTATTACATGGGACCTGGCGTCGGCTACTATGGCGGCGGCGGCCTTAGCCTCCTTCTGCTCATTGTGATTCTTTACCTGCTCTTCGGTAGAGGACGCGGAAGCATCTAGCAAGTATCCAGGTCACGGTGAGAGAACACAGTCCAGCGATAATGCGGGACTGTGTTTGTCATTAAGACTTGTTGTTGAATTTCTAAAGGGAGAAGGGCCCAGATGAATCGTTGGTCACGACGGGACGTATTGAAACAGGCTGGGATGCTTTCGGCTGCGGGGACCGTCGGCGCGGTTCTACCGGATGCAGTGCTGGCGGAGACGAAGAAGGCCGTTCCGACGAAGGCCGGTCAGATCCTTACGCCGCAGCAGGTACCCCATACGGACGGGGATTTTCACGACAATCTCTTTACGCGGATGGGGATTCGGCCGCTCATCAACTGCCGTGGAACGATTACGGCGATCAGCGGTTCCACCTCGCTGCCCGAAGTGAAGCAGGCGATGTATAACGCCTCGCTCTATCACGTACGCATGGACGAGATGATGCTGGCGGTGGGTGAGGAGCTAGGCAAACTCTGCGGAGCAGAGTGGGGCATCGCGACCACCGGCACGGCGGCGGCGACGTGCCTTGCAACGGTGGCTTGTATTGCCGGAACGGATGTCGAGAAGAGTCAGGCTCTCCCGTACATCAAGAAGAAAGACCAGGTGGTGATCCCGAAGACCTCGCGCAACCCGTACGACATCGGCGTGCGCATGTGCGGCGTGGAGATGGTGGAGTTCTCGACTCCGGAAGAGCTGCGCGCGAAGATCAGCGAGCGCACGGCCATGCTTTATATCCTGGCGAATCCTCGCTATGACGACACGCCCATGAGCACGAAAAATCTCGCGGCGATCTGTAAAGAAAAGGGTGTCCCGGTATTCGTGGATGCTGCGGCTACGGAGCCGAATACACCTAATCCTCATCTTGTGGCCGGTGCGGATCTCGTGGCTTATTCGGGCGGCAAGTGCATGCGTGGGCCGCAGTCTGCGGGGTTGTTGATTGGCAATAAGAGCCTTTGCCAGGCGGCTTATTTTCAAGGCGCGCCGCATCACAACTACGGCCGCGCGATGAAGTGCAGCAAGGAAGAGACGATGGGTCTGCTGGCTGCGGTGAGGGCGTGGCATACGCGGGATCATGCTGCGGAGCAGGCGATGTGGCTCGGCTGGATGCAGTCGATCGCGGACCGCATGACCGGTCTGCCGTCGGTGAAGGCAACGGTGTTGCCGCCAGCTCCGGAGGGCTCGATCGATCGCAGCCCGGGTGTGCGGATCACTTGGGATGCGAGCGTTGTCGGCATTACCGGGACCGAACTCGCAAAGTTGCTCGACGAAGCACCGACGCGGATTGTGATGGGCGGGACGGGCGTTCGTCCGGGAACGATGATGAGCTCCGTGACGATCTACGGGTACATCATGACGCCAGCCGAGGTAAAGATTGTGGCCGATGCGATCTATGCGGCGCTAAATCACCCTCCGCACTATGCAGATCCTGTGGTGCCCACGGGGACACCTGCCTCCGTGGCAGGAAACTGGGCTGTGACGATCCACTATCTGCGCGGTACAGGCGAGCAGCACTTTGTGTTGAAGCAGGACGGCAATGTTTTGACGGGCGACCATCATGGCGAGCTGTACAACGCGACCTTCCACGGCAGCGTGCATGCCGACCAGATCGAGATGACGAGTGTGCTTCCGGTGGTGGGTTATCCGCTGACTTGTCGCTTCAAGGGCGTTGTCCAAGGCGGAAGCATGTCGGGCACTCTGACGATGGGCGAGTACGGCGAAGCTACCTGGGAAGCGGTGCGCGCCTGAGCCTCCAGGTCCTGCGCGCCTCACTTTTAATTCATCAAGCGACCTGTGTTGCCTTCGCCTCCAGCCACTCGTAGTCGTACGCTTCCTGATGCACCACGGGGACTTCTAAAAAGTTTTCTTCCATTGGAGGAGACTGCACCTGCCATTCGAGACCTGTTGCCTGCCAGGGATTGGCACCTGCGATGGCTCCGTACTTCAGGGACCAGAGGAAGTACAGCACTGGCATGATGTAGCCCACACCAAGAATGGATGCTCCTGCTGTCGAGATGACATTGAGCACCTGAAATTCGGGCGGGTAGGAGTGATAGCGGCGTGGCATGCCGAGGAAGCCAAGCGCGAACTGCGGCAGAAACGTCAGGACGAAGCCGATGAAGGTCGTGACCGCGGCGAAGCGCGAGATGGTCTCCGGATACATACGCCCGGTCATCTTGGGCCACCAGAAGTGCAGGCCCGCGAGGAAGGCCATCAGCATGCCGCCGACCATGACGAAGTGGAAGTGCGCCACGAGGAAGTAGGTTTCTGTGAGCTGGATGTCCATCCCCATGGAGCCGAGGAAGACGCCAGTGAGACCGCCGATGGTGAAGAGTCCCATGAAGCCGAAGGCGTAGAGCATTGGTGTTTCGAAGGTGATGGAACCTTTCTGCAGCGTGAAGAGCCAGTTGAAGATCTTGATGGCCGAGGGAACTGCCACCACCATTGTGAGCAGACTGAAGATTAGGGCGGAGTAGTTGGAGACGCCCATGATGAACATGTGGTGCTCCCAGACGAAGAAGCCGAAGAGCGCGATGGCTACCGAGGAAAAGGCAACGGCGGTGTAGCCGAAGATGCGTTTGCGGCTGAAGGTGCTGATGACCTCCGAGATGATGCCCATGCCGGGGAGAATCATCACGTAGACGGCAGGGTGCGAGTAGAACCAGAAGAGATGTTCGAAGAGCAGCGGATCGCCGCCCTTTGTGGAGTCGAAGACGCCGATGCCGAAGAGCCTCTCAAGCGCAACCAGCGCGAGCGCGACGGCGAGTACGGGAGTGCCCAGCACCATGATGATCGAGGCGGCATAGTTCGCCCAGATGAAGAGCGGCAGGCGAAACCACGTCATGCCTGGGGCGCGCATACGGTGGATGGTGGCGATAAAGTTGATGCCTGTGAGGATGGACGAGAATCCTGCGATGAAGATGCCCGACGCCGTGGTGACGACGTTGGTGTTGAGATAGTGCGTCGAAAGCGGCGTCAGGAAGGTCCAGCCTGTATCGACGCCGCCGGTGGCCATGGCGATGAGGGTAAGCAGGCCGCCGATGAGGTAGAGATACCAGCTCAGGAGATTGAGGCGTGGGAAGGCGAGATCGCGCGCGCCGATCATCAACGGGACGAGGAAGTTGCCCAGAGTCGCAGGGACGGATGGCACAAGGAAGAGAAAGACCATGATGATGCCGTGCATGGAGAAGAGCTTGTTGTAGGTGTCGGAGGAGACCAGGTCTCCAGTTGGCGTGAGCAGTTCCATGCGGATCAGGCCCGCGAAGATGCCTCCTAGGAGAAAGAAGAAACTCAGCGAGATGAGATACAGGATCGCGATGCGCTTGTGATCCTTCGTGAGGATCCAGCCGAGGAAGCCCTTCTCTGTGAGGTAGCTCTTCCGCGGAAGACGCGCGGTTTCTTTGGGTGGAAGACGGAGAATGGTTTCGCCCACGGAGTGCTCCTTTTGGCTTCAGAATGCAAGCCGTAGTTGCAGCGTAGGTTCTTCCATGCGCGGGGTCTTGGAGGTTATTGCGGTCAGGCGAGAAGCAGGCGGCCGGGGGTGGCGCCGGTGTAGCGTCGCAGCGTGTTGGTGAGGTGCGCCTGATCGTAGAAGCCTGCGTCCAGCGCGACTTCGCGCAGCGGCATGCCTGCGAAGAGCATCTCCTTTGCGTGACGGACGCGGAGCTGCATCTGGTAGGCGTGCGGCGGAAGGCCGTAACGTTTGCGGAAGGTGCGGAGCAGATGGAAGCGGCTGATTCCCGCGATCTGTGCGAGATCTTCGAGAGGGACGGGGTTGTGCCATGCGGCGTGAAGGAAGTCCCGCACACGTTCGACGCCTGAGGTATCTGAGCGGCTAATGCTTCGATTGGTGAAGGAATAATCGCGCTGAAAGAACTGCGGAAGATAGTGGGTGAGAAGGGAGTCCCGTTCGAGCCGCGTGGCTGCGTGCTGCAGTGCAGTGTGCAGGCGGAGGAAGGTATTGCCTAGTGGGCTACTATCGACCGGAGATACCTCGAACGCGGGTGCGTCGTCATCGCTGAGCGCGGATCGCACTAATTCTTCTGAGAGGTAGAGCGCGCGGAAGTGCCAGCCGGTTGCGGGATCCGCGGCTTCTCCGTCGTGCAGTTCGCCAGGATGGAGCGAGGTGAGGACGCCGGGCGAGACGATGTGCTCGGTGCCGCCCAGGCGAAGGCGCTGATGTCCGTGGGCGGAGATGGAGAGCATGTAGGCGTCGTGCCAGTGAGGCAGGAAGGCGTGGTGGTGGAAGTCGCCGTGCAGCAGCTCCGCGCCGTCCAGCTCTGACCAGCGCAGAAGGACGGAGGTCTCTCCTGAAGCCCGAGCAGGGCACAGAGTGCGCTTCGCCGAACTTTCGATGCTGCGCGCCATGACCATCCTCCCTCTCTAGAGTGCTCCCTGAGGGGAGGATGTGTCTTGGAGAAAATTGCTCGTCGGCTAAAAGGCCAGGTCTTCCCGGGTGATCTTCAGCTTGCCCAGGTTGCCGAGCAGGGTGAGGGAGAGCTTGTCCTGGTGGAGAAGCTCGTTGGCGATACGCTGCATGTCGGCAGGGGTGACGGCGTCGATCTGCTCTACTACTTCGTCCACGGAGGCGAAGCGACCGAAGTTCATCTGCTGACGCGCCAGGTTCGACATGCGCGCGTTCGAGCTTTCAAGACCGAGAACGATGTTGCCCTTGAGCTGCGTCTGGGCGCGGAGAAGTTCGTCGTCGGGGATGGGTTCGTTCTTCAGCTTTGTGAACTCGGCGAGGATGCGGCGCAGCATCTCGGGCGTCTTTTCGATGGAGGTTCCGGCGTAGACGGCGAGAGAACCTGTGTCGCGGAAGGGGTTCATCTCCGAGTAGATGGAGTAGGCCA
>Ga0247783_1000711_pt1 | contig 10573 bp, 3 predicted proteins | sample UWRJL064202C5_FD_179911 | JGI IMG/M metagenome (GOLD analysis project Ga0247783, IMG submission 179911) | Plant litter microbial communities from Arlington Agricultural Research Station in Wisconsin, United States - UWRJ-L064-202C-5 | ecosystem: Environmental > Terrestrial > Plant litter >... | reverse complement strand
AATGGGTATTGGGGTTGCAAAACAATTTCACGTACAAGCAGTTTGATTTAGGTGTATTCTTGTTTGCCCGTTGGGGACAAATGATCAATGCAAAGTGGCTCGGTCGTTTTACCCCGGATGGCGTACAGAATGGACCTGCATACTTCAATTACTGGACGCCAGAAAATGCTACGAACGATTTTCCACGTCCTAATAAGAACTATTCAAACATGGGAAATTATCCCGGCTACACTGGTTATACCGCGCTTAACTTTGTTGATGGTTCATATTTCAAGGTTAAAAACGTTACGTTCGGCTATACACTGCCATCTAGCGTGCTTAGCAAGTGGTCCATCAGCCGCGTACGTTTCTACGCTACCGGGTCGAACCTGCTCACGAAAGCCAAGAGCCACCTCGTGAAGTACTATGATCCTGAGCGCGGCGGTGATGAGTCTTCTCCGCTTAGCAAGACTTATGTTTTTGGCGTGAATGTGGATTTCTAATTACCTGTACGTGATTAAAAACATCTTTATGAGAAAAATTAAGAATACATATATAAGAGGGGCTATCGTAGCAATTGTGCTGGCCGTAGCCAGTACCTCATGTAACCTGGATGAATATAACCCTTCAGGTTCGGTACCATCAGACATCTGGGGTACACCTGAAGGTTTCGCAACGGCAGTAAACGGTGCATATTCAGAGCTTCGTTATTGGTATGGCAAAGAGGACGGGCTGATGATGGCAGAAGCCGGTACTGACATCTGGGCCAATAAAGGTTGGGTATCTCAGCTTTCTAAATACTCCGGTCTAAGCTCACAAACCAACTACATAAAAAGTACCTGGAAATCTTTGTATTCAGGTATCAACGTTTGTAATGCAGGTCTGGACCAGATCGGAAATGTGCCCTTTACCGACGACAATCAACGGAAAGGCTACGAAGGCCAGCTACGCTTTTTGCGCGCATTTTATTACTGGCACGTAGTCGAAACATGGGGTAATGTCGTTCTTCGTGAGCACGCCACAACAACCGCAGACGCTACTGAGAAACGTAGCCCGGTTACAGATTTCTATGACCTTATGATCAGCGATCTGCTCACAGCTGTTGAGTATCTGCCAAATGATTGGAAAACAGAATATGGCCGCGCGAGCAAAAAGGCTGCCCTGGGATTTTTGGCTAAAGTATACCTGTCACGTGCATATTATGGCGACGCTGCAACTTATTTCGCTAAAGCAAGAGATGCAGCAAAAGAGGTCATTGCACGACAAGCAGAGTTTCAGGTAGCCCTGAAACCCAACTATGCCGATCTTTGGAACTCAGCAGCTAATAACAGAGCTGCTGGTAAGGCCGGTGGTGAGGGATTGTTCGTTATTGCCAATTCACTGACGCCTGCATATAACTACGATGCCAATGGAAATCGCATACATGCAACGTACCAGACGCCGTACAACAACTATCCCGGATTAACATTAACTATTGAGAACGGACTGAACGGCAGCAATACATCTCCTGTGATGGTGCCTACTGAAGCGCTTCTTGACATGTTTGATGAAACGATGGATAGCCGGTACAACGGTTCCTTCCAGACTGTGTGGTATGCTAATAATGCATTTACATGGACGGATGCAAACAAATCAACCGTATATGGAGGTGTGCCTAAAGATGCAAGTGTAGTGGGGAAAGCCCTCAAGGTGGGTGATACAGCTATGTTCACATCGAAACATCCTGTGCCAAATAACCAACTTAAACCTTATCTGGTTTTCGATTTGGATTCTACTTACTTGAACAGCAAGAACGGTATCCTTAATCCGCGCGTCGGAAACTATCCTACGCTGAAGAAGTTCCGGGACTATAACAGAACCTCGGCCACAACGCAGCCAGGATACAATGACGTTATTGTTTTGCGCCTGTCTGAAATGTATCTTATTGCCGCGGAAGCCGAATTACAACTCAGTGATCCGGGCGCTGCTGCTGACCACATTAATGTGATCAGAACACGTGCAGCTATTAAAACTCCGGTTGATCATACTGCCGACATGCAGATCACTGCAGCTGATGTTACTCTCGATTTCATCCTGGATGAACGGGCTCGTGAATTCGCCGGTGAGCATAAGCGCTGGTTTGACCTAAAGCGTACCAAAAAGCTTATCGACCGGGTTAAGTTGAACCCCGATATTCCGGCTGCATTAGATGAGAACTACTATCTGAGACCGGTCTCGATAGATGAATTAACCAACCTGAATAACGCCGAAGAGTTTGGCCAGAATCCAGGCTTCAACTAGAACCTTTGCATGGGTTAAATAGCGAGAGGGGAAGGGGAGATTGGTTCCCGACCCCTCTTTTTATTTAATTAACCGGATCTTACACATGTAAGCCTATCCCAAACCCTTAAAAAACAACGATTTCGCGGTTTTTACACTAAACCTTGCAATCGTTTGAAATTTCGATTGAAATTTTCGTACTTGCTTTAACTGTAAAACATACACTTAAACAACGTGCGACTGCAGCTTAGCGAGGGAGAGCGGACTTTACAAGCCGGACCGGTTGACGAAACCGCCATATGGCAAAGCCTTTTAAACGGCGACCGACGAGCGTTAGGCGAGATATACACACGCTATTTCGACAAGCTATACAACTACGGCAGCAAGATCTCCCACGATGCCGCCATCACCGAAGACGCCATCCAGGACCTCTTCATCGAACTCTGGAACCGCCGCCAGGGCCTGAACGACCAGGTAAAAAGCATCAAGTTCTACCTCTACACATGTCTCCGCCGCGAGATCGTCCGCCGAATCACAAAACAAAATCCAACCGTAGAAATAAGCGAGCTCGAGTCCTTCGAAGTAGAGCTATCCCACAAATCCCACTACCTGAGCCAGCAGATAGACCTTGAGTTGAAGAAACGGTTAGCTGCCGAAATCGACTCACTGACGCCGAAACAACGGGAGGCGATATTTCTGATTTATTTTGATGAGTTGTCTTATCAGGAAGTTGCGGACATAATGTCTCTTAAAATCAAAACCGTTTACAACTTAATTCATCTGGCCATTACTAAATTAAAGGGCAGGAGAGAGGTGTTGGGCAACTGATTCTGTTAACAATTATTCTCAACAAATCAGTTCCTTTTCCCTCAAGGTAATCTCTATCTTTGCGCAAAACTTACTCGATCTATTGCGTTTAATCCATCAAACGCATTAACCGGAGCTCTTTCTTTCAGTTACAAAGAAACCAAGTACTACCACCACTATCTAACTTATGCGACTCTTTCTTTTCTTGGCTTTGACCATCTCTTTAGCAGGGCCGGAGGCACTTGCACAGATAAAATTTCCTGCTACTGAAATGACACCTCAGTCTCCGGTCGTTTCTTCATTTACCCGATATGGCGAGATTCCCATGGATTATAGCACGGGTGTACCTCAGATCAGTATCCCAGTATTTACGCTCAAAGCAGGAGATATCGAGGTTCCTATATCAATATCTTATCACGCCTCAGGAATAAAAGTAACGGACATAGCAAGTGAAATCGGATTAGGATGGGTTTTTAATGTAGGCGGCATCATAACCCGGACCGTTCTTGGCCAGCCAGACGAGATAAGTAATAAAATTGATTGGAGCGACTCTTTGGCTATTGCCAACGCTATCGATGAAGCCGAAAGAACCGGCAACCACGTTAGTTTTTCAACTGAAATGTTCAATGAACTTCGGCTTCGCCAAGGCCAAAATTGCTACACAGATCGCTACTATTATAAGCTGGCTTCCGGAGAAAGTGGGGTATTCAGACGAGACTTTAATACGAATCAATTCAAAATGATTCCATATTCGCCAACTAAGCCGATTTTTAAAGCCTCAAACGAAATCGAACTGGTTTCCGCCGACGGAAACCACTATCACTTTACCCCGAATTATCACGATATCTGGTACCTGACAAAAATTGTATCAAACAATAAAACAGACTCAGTCATATTCTATTCACACATGGAGGTCATCACAACAATGTCTGCCGATGATTATGCATACTCTAAAGGAACCGAGCCATACATCATTGAAGATAATAGTTATCTCTGTGGCTACGATATGAGAATTCGCGAAACACCCAACCGAAAAGACCTGCATCCAACACCATTACCACAACGGGATGAGCGCATTGTGCTTTTTGACAGCATTGTAAGTTCAACAACCTCTGTCAGAATATCCTACGCGAATGATCGCCAAGATCGTAGTTTTGCCTCGCATCCTCCCAAGGGTCGGGTTAATAAAATTGAAATTTTCCAGAGGGCTTCTTCCAGCCCCATAAAAGTAGTATCGTTTTACTCTTCGTACTTCGGAGCAACGACTCCCAACAAGCGATTGAGACTGGATAGCCTTCGTATCGGAGCAAACGGGGGTGAACGATACGCATTTCTTTACAATCCGACGCCATTGCCAGATTATCCCGACACATACGGTGCCAGTTTCAAATTCAATGAAGACTACTGGGGATATTACAACGGACCTAATAATAGCAGCACAACACTTTCAAGAGATTTTTTTGCTGATGGCGCAATTAAGAAAGCCGATCCATTGTGGGCACCGGCCTGCACTTTACAAAGAATTACTTATCCGACAGGCGGAACGACCTCTTTCGAATTTGAATTGAATAAAATAAACCCTATTGACGGCATTACTACGAGCGATGGACTAGTCGGAGGATTACGGATAAAACAGATAACCAGTGATCCCGGGAACGGGACCCAACCTGTTGTAAGGCGCTATGAATATAGCGAGCTCTCGCCCTCATACGACCCTGAAATGGAACTGTTCAATTACACGGAAACTCGTATTAATTCCGCCTTTCTCGGCCAAGCCTGCAATTTCTTTCAATATACAAACTCAATCGTAACCCTATCAAACTCAATAAAACCGCTGATTGGTACGAGTCGTATGCCCATTATGTATGACGCTGTTACCGAATTTCTAGGAGATAGCATCAATAATTTCGGAAAGACTGTATACAACTATATAAGAAATACCGCAGATTTTGATATAAATTTCCCTGGTGTCGACTATGAATACCTGTACATGCATGCGTTCCAATATGACAGAGGCATATACCAACCTTTAATGGCATTTAAGGGCGAGTATAAGTACGACAGCGGAAAATATAAACCCGTTAAATATACATCAAACTCGTACTCTACGTTCAAGATAGAGAAGTTTCAAACAGGCATTAATCTAGCATCTACCGTCAAATTCTACAGTTTTAATGATCCTTCCGATGATATGGTAGCCTTCTCATACTTCATGCCCGGCCACTCCTCTGATTATTTACCGACATTAGTGTATAGCAATACATGGGGCATCACTGATGTCAAAATGCCAATCAGAACCGAAGTGACGGAATTTATGGATAATGGTGCTTCCTTTTCAACATGGACGACCTTCACATACAACGATTTGATGCAGGTAGCCTCAAAATCAACTGGAACCAGCGACGGAGAACAAAATAACAGCACATTCAAATACGTCAACGAATTTAAAGACAATGAACCTTACAAAACGATGTTCTCAAATAACAATTTGCTGCCTGTTATTGAACAGTTGCAATACAAGCAAGCTCGCGTTGTGCGTTCGATAAGAACAAATTATACACGATGGACTCCCACACTGATTGCACCCTATTCTGTAGATGATAAATGGGGCAATGATATCCCATATGAATCGCGTGTGCAATATCGAAAATACGATTCAAGGGGAAATATTCTTTCCTACACAAAGCCGAACGGGCTATCGAGTCTCTTCCTTTATGGATATCGAAAAATGTATCCGATCGCAGAACTTATCAGCTCCAATTACATCACTGAGTTTGGCTATACGAGTTTCGAGGAAGAGCAAGACGACGCAGATTTGAAATGGCTGATTCAAAATAACAACCATGCAATAGTAACCTCAGCATCCCTTACAGGAAAAAGGTGCCTGGACTTGTCCCAGGCATCGCTGTACAAAGGAAATCTTAATCCGTCAACAACTTACGTCGTTTCCTATTGCTATAAGGGAACAGAACCATCGATCGGAATTACGCCTCGATCAAATATTGAATATTTGCAAATCAGAGACGGCTGGACACGAGTTTTATTCACTGTAAACAACATCAGTTCAATTCAGATCTCAAACGGCGACCTTATCGACGAAGTAAAAATATACCCGAAAGGAACGCAAATCACGACCTACACCTACGATCCTTTGATCGGTCTAACCTCGGCCACGGACTCTAACGGAATGACCACGTATTTCGAATACGACGGATTCGGGCGATTAATCAAGGAAACTGATGCTCTGGGTAACGTAGCAAAACAATACACATATCACGAAAAAAAATAAGCTTACCGCAACATGAAGTCTTCTTTACTACACAGGTCAGCTATACTAATTGTCTTATTAAGCGGCCTATTTCATATAAAATCATTCGCGCAGACTGATTTCGAAAAAATTGGAATGAATGGGCCGATAGCTACGATTACCGGGAGAACTGAATATTTTGACATTTTTTGCATTGATATCGATGGCAATACAATTCCCTTTCCGAACTCTGGATATTATGATATAACCTGGAGGGTATTGAAGGAAAATAATCAATTGATGAGTACCTCATATGGAGGATTCTATCTACCTGTATCTTTCACACAGACAGGAGTTTTTTACGTTTTCTGCGACTTAACCTGGAAAGACAATAACTCAAACCCAATATATGGTAGTGCGAACATGCGAATTGTCGTGAATGGGCTCGAGCCTCCCACTCCCAACAGTACCATTGTAGTAACAAAGAATTGCGGAAACACTACGATTTTCCGGAGCTCACCGGTGCAGGCTGTTAACTATGAATATTACTGGCAAACCTCAGCCGACGGCATTCGTACGGATCTACCTCAATCTACACTTACGATCACTACACCTGGCCCACTTTACATACGCGCCCGTTCGACTGACTCCCCTTATAATTGGAGCGCTCAGTCACAATTCATCGGCAATATTGATGTGGTTATCTCTCCACCACCAGCTCCGCCTTCGCCAGTAGATGGGGTTACCATCGGTAATGGGGGTGTTAATATGAGCGTAGAACAAGTAAGTAGCGCAACTGAATACAAATGGTACACACAACAAACAGGAGGGCAATCCGTGTCCTCGTCTAAAATGACGAACGAATATCACCGCTTAGTGACATCACCCATGACATTTTGGGTTTCTGCTCTAATCGGCACTTGCGAGAGTACCACACGAACTAAAGTCTCAGCGATTGTGTATCCGGTGCCGGTTTTATCAGCATCTAATGACGGCGTACTTGCCGATGGTAGACCTGTGATGATTTCCATAACGAATACATCATACGACTCTTATACCTGGATAGGTCCGACAGGATTAGACATTCCAGGTGCTATCACAGACAGCTACGCAGCAACCCAAACGGGAACCTACAAGTTACGGGTAACGAAGGGAAATGCAGCTGCCTATACTACTCAAAATGGAATACTCGTCTCTACGGGATTTGTCGGGCTAAATGAGAATTATATCAGAAGTGACCAGTTTTTAAAACCCGGAATTACGCAGGGCACAAACGTGGATGCACTGTCTGTTAACGAAAACCAAAAAGTACTGGCTTATTTTGATGGGCTAGGAAGACCGATTCAAAACGTAGCGTATCAGGCCTCGCCGTTAAAAAATGATTTGGTCTCGGGAATTGAATATGACGCTATTGGAAGAGAAACAAAGAAATACCTTCCCTATGTCGACGAAGACAGTCACAACGGCTGGTTTAAAAAAAATGCTTTACTTGCGCCAGATCCCGAAAATGGCGTAACACTGGAATATAAAAGCAGCGATCAATACAAATTTTATAATAATGAAAATGTTGATCGCATTGTGCATGACCAGCGGCCGTATTCAGAAACAATTCTAGAAGCGTCTCCTTCCAGCCGTCCGTTGAGAATATATGGTGCCGGGCAAAACTGGGGGGTGCAGGAGGCTGATCGATCAATTAACTACAATTATCTGGGCAATATCCATGGAACATTGGCTGGCCAGGAAAAAATAATTGCATGGGCTCTGGACAATGAAGGCTTGCCTATCCGGTCGGCTCCTGCTGCGGACTACGTGGAAGCTGGAGGTTATTATGATACAAACCAATTATTTATCAAGCAAACAACAGATGAATCAGGACATGCCGTTCGTGAATACATGGACAAATCAGAAAAACTGATCCTGAAGAAAATCCAAGCGACATCCACCGCCGCAAATTTGAATGACCTTAACTCTTGGGCATTAACCTACTATATCTATGATGATGCCGGTAACCTCAGCTATGTTCTTCAACCGGAGTTAAGCAAGATAGTGCAGGCGAACGACAGTAATATTCCTTCAACTACCGATTTGCAAGCTTTCGCCTTCCAATACCATTACGACTATCGTAATCGCATGTCCGAAAAGAAAACTCCTGGCCAGGACTGGATTTACATGGTCTATAATAACCGGGATGAGCTTATCCTGACCCAGGATGGAAATCAACGGGCTGGTTCAACGCAGTATTGGACCTTTACCAAGTATGATGGCCTTGGTCGTCCGGTTTTAACCGGGATAAAGGATACAACAGTCGCACTCAGCCAGGCTTCCATGCAACAGGCAGTAAATTTGTTTTACACCAGGTCATGGGCACGTGTGTATGAAAACTACATCGGCAACGCCAATGGTAACGTCCACGGATACACAAATTTATCATACCCCGTTGTTACAACCGCCAGTGTACTAGATGTTAACAGGTTTATAGCCGCCACCTATTATGATAGCTATGATTTTAAAACATTATGGCCCGGTGATTATAATTATCAAAACGATGCCCTTCAGGACAATGCCAACAACTACACCTACAAACAACCGACATCAGAGATGAAACTTGTGATCGGAAACACAACGGGCTCCAAAATAAAAGTTCTCGATGGTGGAATCTCGGGCGGCTATTGCTGGTTGAAATCGGTAAATTACTACGACGACAAGTACAGAGTAATACAGGTAAAAGCGGACAATTATAAAGGAGGAATCGATCGGACATCAAACCTATACAATTTCACAGGTAATATCCAGAAAAATCAGACGACACACACACAAACGGATGTGGTGCAATGGAAAGACCTGGTGGGTGTAAATATCGCCGGTGGTAAAATCGTCCGCACAACTGCCGGGAATGTTTGGGGAACATCTGGCATTGCTTCGGTAGAATCGCTGCCTGCCAATACTGATGGCTGGATTGAGTTTACCGCTTCCGAAGAAAACTCCGCTCGCATGATCGGTCTCTCTACAACAAATGTCAATGCCCACTATACAACAATAGATTACGCACTGTATCTGCGAGGCGATAAGGCGCTGGATTTGTATGAAGGAGGACGTAGCGTCGCCCAGATCCCTAACGGGTATAACTCAGGCGATATTTTCCGTATCCAAAGATCAGGAAATCAGCTCCGGTATTTCCGGAATGGAATAGATATCACTCCATCCAATGCATCAAAAACAGTATCGTTATCGCCTTTGTTCATCGATATGGCATTCGGCACTATAGGGGCATCTGTCATAGACGTACGGTCATCATTCACCTCTGGAACGCGAACAATCGCCAAGCGGTTTGTCTACGATCACGCAGGCAGGTTGATGCACGAATATCATAAACTTGACGATCAACCGGAAGCAGACCTTGTAAGCAACGAATATAACGAGCTTGGGCAACTTGTAGACAAGAAACTGCACGGCATATCAGGAGCACCATACAAACAATCCATCGACTATCGTTATAATATCCGAGGCTGGCTCACGGGAATAAATGACAGTGAGCTGACCGACGACGAAAACGATTACTTTGGCATGAACCTCGCCTACAACGAAGAACAGGGTACCGGGAATACCGAATTTACTATAGGTACTTCAAATCAGATCGGTGCATATTCATTCACCGGAAATACGAACGACGGCAGCCCGAAGGGACTTAACGGTTCAGTCGTATCGACGGTATCTCTTACGGCAGACAATCAAGGAATTGCAAATCAGGCATACGCTTTCGACGGTTCCGGCTATATTGAAATTCCCAATTCCAAAGCGGAACATTCTTTTATTCAGAATACAGGTAAGTTCACGATCACGGCGTTTCTAAAAATTAACGACCTTTCTGCCCGGTCAGTGATACTTTCGAGCACGGTCACATCGCTTTACAAGGGGTTCGTGTTTATGTATGAAACCTTCGGAGGCACGGCGGGCGACCACCAGCTTCGGTTGACACTAACAAACGGACAATCCGGCACGAGTACAGTTAACCTCGGCGCCAGGAACACAATAAACGATACCAACTGGCACCATGTAGCTGTAGTGGGCGACGGCTCGTATATCCGTTTTTATGTGGATGGGGTACTGGATGGAACGCCTTCGCCTATCACGATAAAGAGCGACGGAGACGCCAATTATACTACACTCATTGGCAAGTTGCGCACTACCAATGGTGCTGCCACCTTGGGATTGAACGGCGCTCTCGACGAATTAAATATCTTCAACAGATCATTAAACGCCAAAGAAATTCAAGCACTGGCA
>Ga0247783_1000710_pt1 | contig 10578 bp, 7 predicted proteins | sample UWRJL064202C5_FD_179911 | JGI IMG/M metagenome (GOLD analysis project Ga0247783, IMG submission 179911) | Plant litter microbial communities from Arlington Agricultural Research Station in Wisconsin, United States - UWRJ-L064-202C-5 | ecosystem: Environmental > Terrestrial > Plant litter >... | reverse complement strand
AAATCAATTCGTCAGTAGGCCCAAAACGTGGGCTCGGCCGCGTGGCATGGGCTTTGTGCCGTGGCGCGCGCGCCGCGCCCGCTACCCCAAAAATGGATCGCGCGGCTGAGCGGGCCGCTCGGCCCTCAGGCGCCGTTCGCGCCGCCATCGCGTTCGAGGCAGGCGACGACCGGCTCGAACGCAAGGCGACCGGCTTCGCTCAAGCGAACCAACGCGCGGTGGGCGTCGATCATGGTGCGCTGCAGCTCGGCTGCGCACAGCGTTGGCGTGACGACTGGGGTGGTGCTCGTATTGAGCGGAGCGACCGGCTGAGCATCGGCGGGCTGCAGATCGAAGGTTTGATCGAAGCCCATGCTGCGCAGTACGACGTCGATGTCCTCGTTGCCGGAGATGATGACGCTGTTCGGGGCGCCCGTTTCACGCACTCGTTCGTTGGCCCGGGCCATCAATCCGAGGTTCGTACTATCGAGCGACTCGGCCGCCGTCAGGTCGAAGACCAAGCCGGATACCTGATCGTCGACGAACAGGTGTTGCAAAAACTGCTGCAGACCTGGCGCCAAGGTGTAATTGACGGTGCCAAAATAGCGTAAAACGTGGACGCCCTCTTGGGCGGCGTGGGTCACGTGGCCTAATGACATGGACTTTCCTCCCGTTGTACCAATAGCAGCGCGATGTCGTCGCGCAGCGGGGTCTGCTCGCTCAGGCCCAGAGCATGCACCAACTGGTCCATGGACTCGGCTTTGCCCAGTTGCTGCGCGAGCTCTTCGCGTCGGGTTCGATGCGTGCGCTTCGGCGGTAGTTCGAACACACCGTCGGAGACGAGCAGCAGGCGGCCGCCGGGGTTCAAGCGCGCCTCGCCGCCACCGAAGGCTGCGTTCCCGGGTAAATTGAGCGGGCGCCCCGAGCACTCGAGCTCGCTCGTTTCCTGCCCGTTCGAAAGGTATGGATACGGAAATGCGCCGGCGTTGCCATAGACGACTTGCCCGAGCTCCAAGTCCGTGACGGCATAGAAAAAGGTCACGTGCTTCGGGATCGACAGGGCCTTGAGATCGGCGTCCAGGCCTGCGAGCAGCTGCTGCGGGTGCAGAATGGTTTCGTCCCCTCGGACGTGGAGCGCCTCGCGATATTTGCCCACCAACGTGGTCAGGATGGCCGTGACGAACGCCGACGCGGCGCCGTGTCCAGCAACGTCCGCCAAGTACAGCCCCGCGAAGCGCTCGTTCAGCGCGAAGTAATCGAGAAAATCTCCACTCAGCAATTGCGACGGGAACAAGCGCCGCTCGCAGCGCAGTGAGCCCAGACGCAGGCCATCTTGCGGGAGCAGCTGGAATTGGAGCTGCCGCGCGCCCTGTTCGTCACTCCGCAGCTCGTCCAGCGCAGCGGATAGGCGCTCATTCGCGCTGCGTAGGCTTTCACCGTAGGCGCGGTTCTGGCGGAGCAATGCCGAGCGTTCGAGGCTGCGCCGGACCGCCTGGCGCAGGATTTCACTGTCGGGCAGCGGCTTGGACACGAAATCCCACGCGCCGCGGCGCAGAGCTTCGACCGCGTCGGTCATCGTGCCCTGTCCGGATACGACGACCACCGGTGTGTCCGGGTGCTCGGCAACGAGCGTGCTCAGCACGTCCAGGCCGTCCATCTCGGGCATGCGCAGATCGAGCAAGACCACGCCCGGCTTTCGCTCGCGGCACAGGGCGAGGCCCAGCTGGCCGCTTTCGGCTTCCAGCACCGGTGAGCCCATGGGCTCCAGGATGCGCCGGAAAAGACGGCGCACGTGCATGTCGTCGTCGATGATCAGCACGGGAGAGTCGTCGTTCATGATCGACCTCGCAAGATGCAGCACGACTCTACCAGCGATCGCTTGCCGATGCCGCCCCTCAGCTGGCGGAAACCGTCGAAACCCTGCCTGCCTCGGGAGAGTGCTGCAATTCCGCCGCGTGCGGCCGGAACGATGCGAGTGCTGCGAGGCTGAAATGAGCACCGCCTCATGTCGTCGAGCGTGGTCGCCCAGCGGAGCGTGCTCATTCACCGTAGATCAGCTTGCCGCCGTTGAGCTTCTTGCGGGGCTGTTCGGGGCTGACCGTCGCGTCCTTGCGTTGCTTGCCGCCGAGTTCGATTTCGAGCGGGCGCGACACGTCAGCCATCTGCTCGACAGAGTCGGCGGAATTGCTCGCCGTTGCTCGCGCCGGTGGGTGCGCGGCCGGTGCCGGGCTGCGCAGCCTGCGTAGCGGGGGCGCAGGCGCTGAATCCCCGGCTGGGGCAGCGATGACGACGCCCGGCGCTTCGTGTCGTGCTTCGGGGGCCTGGGCGTGTTCGGCCTGTGCCGTTGCGACTGGCAAAGCGGGCGAGAGGGACGCGACCAGCGAGGTGCTGGGCGGGGCCGCGGCGGTGATGACGACGTGCTCGGCAGATGCCTGGGCGCCTACCTGCCCGGCAGCGTCGAAATGCCGGAGCGCGCCCAGGCTGCCCAGCGCAGCCCCAAAGAGACTCGCCAGGATGATCGCGTTTCTGGGTGAGGCGAGCGATCGTCCCCTCCTCTCGGCGCGCCTCGCCCGAGAGCGATCGAGGTTACCGCTGGCCGCCACCCCAGTGCTCGCCAGCGTGCCCTCGAGGGGCTCGAGCGGCGGAGGGAGCGGGGTCAAAGCACCGGCACCGTCCCAGACCAGCCTGCGCTTCGGTGTCGCGCTTTGCGAGGAGGGCGCCGCCTCCTCCGGCTCCCCGGCGAGCTTGCGCGACAAGTCGCGAACGCTGGCTCGGGGGAGCGTGACTGGGTCCTCGAGACAAGCGCGCATCTCCGACACGAAGTCGCGCATGGTCGCGAAGCGATCCTCCGCGTTCTTGGCAATTGCGCGGTCCACGAGCTGCGAAAGTTCGCGTGGGATGTTCGGATCCAGCTCCGATAGCAGGGGCGGCGTGCGATACATCTGGATGGGCGGGACCTCCGCCAGCGTGGGGCGTCGACACGGTTCGTGTCGTGCGCGCAAATCCCGTTCGAAGAGCAGCAGGCTCGGGTGCTTGCCGAGCAACATCTCGAACATCATCAGGCCTAGCGCGCAGATGTCGCTGCGCGGGGTGAGCGCGAGCCCCTGCACTTGCTCCGGGCTCATATACAGGACAGAGCCCATGACGATGTCTTTGTGGGTCGTGAAGCCGATCTCGTTCAGCACCTTGGCGATGCCGAAATCGAGCACCTTGACTCGGTTGTCGCGGGTCAGGAAAATGTTGTCTGGCGTCAGATCTCGATGCACGACGTTGAATTCATGGGCCATCTGTACGGCCTCAGCCACCTGCGTAGCGAGCCGTAGCACTTCTTCGACGCCGAAGTGCCCGTGAGCTTTCAGCGCCGCGCGCAACGAGCGCCCTCGCAGCAGCTCCATCACGATGTAGAACGAGCCGTCGTCCGTGACGCCGGCGTCGTGCATGACGACGATGTTCGGATGATCGAGTTTGCCCAGCGCTCGCGCCTCTGACCTGCCGCGCTCGAGCGTCTCGCGCGTGATGCCGCGTGGCGAGTGGATGATCTTGATCGCGACTTCGCGGGCCGTGAAAATGTGCTGGCCGTGATACACCCAAGCCTGCCCACCGCGCCCGATCTGCTGGCGGATCTCGTATTTGTCGAGGAACCGCGCGCCGATCCGCAAGGGCCCTTGGTCGAGCGCGGCGTCATAGGGTTCGACGGTTCTGGAGGTGCGCATCCTGGCGCCGCTCGAATCGGGATCACGCTGGGCCGCTTCGGGCAATGGGCGGATTTCCGACGAGTCTGGCGCACGTCGTAGTTGGGTCATGATCCGCTCGAGCTCCTGGCGCAGCTCGTCTGCGCTCTGAAAGCGTTCCTCGGGTGCCTTACGCAGTGCCCGCAGGACCGCGTGATCGAGCTCCGCCGGCACGACCGCCTTGGAGAAGCGAGAGGGCGGCTCCGGCTCTTCGGCGACATGCGCGGACAGCAGCAGCAGTGCGCTCTGAATATGATCGAACGGGCCGCGGCCCGCGAGCGTGAAGTACAGCACGAGGGCTGCCGAGTAGAGGTCAGCTCGGTGATCGACGCGGCGCGCCAGGGCGCCTTCTGGGCTCACGTACCTGAGCGCTCCGACCACCGTGCCGTTGGCGGTCGGCACGGCCAATGGATTGGGCGTGAAAGGCAGCGCTTCCGGCATGGTGCACGCGACGCCAAAGTCGAGCAGCTTCAACACTCGATCGCCTCGGGGGCCGTCGCATAGAAACAGATTGTCCGGCTTGATATCGCGGTGAACGATGCCTGCGGCGTGTGCCGCTGAAAGGCCGCGCAGAAGCTGACAGGCGTAGCTGAGCGCCTCCAAAAGTGGCAGCTGTCCGCGGGCCGCGAGCTCGTCGGCCATGGTTTGGCCGCGCAGGTACTCCATGACGATGAATGGCCGCTCGTCCAAGGTCTGTCCGGAGCCGATGATCGAGACGACGTTCGGGTGGTGAAGCCGTGCCAGCGAATCGGCCTCCAGACGAATGCGGTCGGCAATGCTGGGATCATGAGCGAGACGCGCATGCTGGAGCTTGACCACGCATGGTGTGGCGAGCTGGCGGTGCTCTGCGAGGAACACCTCACCCATGCCGCCCGCGCCGAGCAACCGGATCGCACGATAGGGAAGACCTGCGAGTGGGTCGTCCGCCAAAGACATGGAATCGGAGGCGCCTGTCGAAGAAGGCATATGCTGATCGAGCTCCCCGCGATTGCGGTCGCGCAAAGTCGGGTCGGGATCTGCTGAGCTCACGAGCCCGCAAGCGTGCGAGTGTTCGCCGATCCCAACCGTCTCGGTAATTCATGGCGCGACTCTGGCGGTTGCGCAACCTTCTCGACAACGCGAGCTCGCGAGTGCGATTCGTGCGCAAGAACGCGACGATTCATCGACAAGGCAGTGCTGCGTTTTGGCTTGGCTGCGAGCACAAGAGAGGGACTCTCGTGCAGGTCAGACTCGATGTTCGTACGCGCATTCGCAGCGCACCGACATGTGGTGCTGCGGGCGTGAGGCCGCCCACTCTCGCCCACCCAGCGCGACCACGAACAGCGATGAGTTTCAGCATCAGTTCCACACGCGTGCGTGTTTCACTCTGTCAGGAACTGTCCCTGCGCTGACTTGGCTTCGCTGCCGCCGGTTCGACTCAAGCGGATGAAACCGCGGCGGGCGATCACGCCGAGCAGCTCGTGCACGGCGCGCTCCACGGCCGATTGCTCGCTGCTTGCCGCCGAGAGCAGCTGGGGCGCGGCCGCGAGCAACGAGTCCACGTCGCGATAGCGGTGCAGCGCGTCCACCAGCGGCGCGAGGCGTTGCGGAATGTCTGCGGGCAGGATCGCGAGTCGATGATAGAGGTCGCGTCGCGTCGTCACGACGTCGCGATACAGGCGGAGTCGTCCGTTGCGTACGCCGTCGGTTGGGTAGTCGCTGCGCAATGAAAGCGTCAGGGGCGCCCGGACTTCGAGCGTCATTCCGCGCAGATCTGGCGAGATGCCGTCATTTTCGTACACGCTCTCGAGCGCTCCCTGGCTGCCTGCGATGCCGGACAACAGAGGCGCCACTACCCGCCAACCGAACGCTTTCGGCAACGGAAAGAAGTCGCACGAGCTGAGGGTGCACTCGCTCGGTACCCGGAGCTGCCACGGCTCGAGCAGGCGGCGCCGCCAGAAACGACTGTCGAGTGCCCGGTTGTTGGCGTACATGAAGTGGGCCAGCTGCGACATCGCCCCGTATTCTCCGCGCACGTACCAAGCGTACGCTTCCCAAAGCTGCTCGGCCGAGATGTCCGGGCGGCTCTGCTGCGTCAGCCACGTGTACGCGGCGCGGTGGCCACTTTGCATCGCGAAGCCCACGCCCGAAGGAATGATCGGGTCCACGAACATCGCGGCGTCCCCGACCGCGACCCAGTTTGGACCCACCGGAGCATCGACGAACGAGGACCACTGCTGGCACGTGCGCACCCGGGCGCGATTGGGCAATACGTCGTCGCACAGCCGCCCGCCGCGCACCACTTCGCGCAGCTCGGGTGCGGCTTCGAGCTCCGCCATCAGCAACCGTTCGAGAGCGGCCTGCTTGGGGCGCCGCGCGAGTTCGGCCGCGTCCGTGACCAAGCCCACGCTGATCAGATCGTCCGCGAGCGGGATGTACCAAAGCCAGCCGCGGGCGACGCTCAGCACGAAAACGGCCGCTCGCTGCCCGCGGTAGCTCGCCTTCCAACGCGCGCCGCGTAAATAGCCGACGATCGCGCAATGCTTGAGCGCCGCGTCGCGGAAGCGCTGGCCGCGGGTCAAGGGCGAGCCCAGGCCGCAGGCATCGACCACGAAGGCAGGCCGCAACTCGAAGGCCGCGCCCGTGTCGCTCTGGAGCGAAACCGACTCGACCTTGCCGCTTTCGCTGCGCGTGATGCGGGTGGCGCGTGTGCCCTCCAGCACCTGCGCGCCGAGCTCTCGGGCTCGTGTGAGTAGCAGGGCATCGAACTCCGAGCGACGCACGTTGAAGCTCGTTACCGGCTCATCGAGCGGCAGCCCAGAGCCTGCCAGAGGCCGGTAGTCGAACCCCGGAATGTCGAGCGCTCGCGAGTCTGCTGGGCGCGTTTCACCGAGGGTCAGGAAATCCGGGCTCCACGGCGCGCGCGTCGGCCCCCAGACCATCACGTTGCCGATCTTCTTCACGAAATCGGCCTGCAAGACGCGCTCGAAAAGGCCGAGCTCATGCAGCTGCGCGTTGATCAACGGAACGACGGATTCGCCCACTTGCCAGCGCGGAAAGCGAGCTTGCTCGACGATCGTGACGCGCGCGTCCGGTGAGTGACGAAGCAAGGTGGCGGCAAACGTGCTGCCCGCGGGCCCGCCGCCGAGGACGAGGCAATCGCTGTCGAGCGCGGTCATACCGAGCTACTGAGCCAAAAAGCGGGCCAGGCGAGCGCCAGCGAGCGAGCTCGAAACCGCCGCTGAATCGAGCGGATTCTGATCGAGCTCCGCCAGCGCGGGCGCGTCTGTCTCACCGGACTCGAGCGTGCCCTGCGCGAGCCAGGCGTCGAAGCCTGCGAAATGCGGCAGGTCGAGCACCAGATGCAGGCGTTCGGGACCTCGGTTCAGCGCGCCGTGCGGCACGCTGTTGTTGAGCAGCCAGATGCGATTGGGCTGCAGAAACAGAAAGCGGCCGGCGACGCACAGCCTGGCCTGTGGGTTGGTGATCAGCGGCACGTGCAGGCGATGGTGCTCGTCCCAATGCTGCGTATTGTCGATGTGACTAAAAATTCGGCCGCCTTCCGGGATGCGGCCGAGCCAAGCCAGGGTCGGCGCGATCGGGAATGCACTATCCAGGAACTGAAGCAGACGCGGCAGGCGCTCCAGATTCGGCTGATCGATGGAATGACCATTCGTGAGCTCGCTGCCGGGGTAACCGGCTCGACGCCCCGCGCGCAGCAACGAGAAGCGCGATTCGACGTGCCACTTCCATTGGCTGTCCAGCCATTCAGGCTGCTGTTCGCGGATTTCGTCGATCAGCGGCGCGAGATCGACGCACAGCGGCCACCAGGCGAATTGGTATGCCTTGTGGAGTGCGCGGGGACTGCGTTCGTGCGGCCGCTGAAACACGAAGCCGAGCGTAGCAAATCGGAATGTCCTGCGATAGCGTTGCCCGCTCGTATCGACGTGTCTGACCGCGGCTGCGGTCAGTCGTTCGCGGATGTTTGCCCCGGGAGGATGAATGGACCAAATGCTGCGCCTTCGCATCGTATTGCGCGAGACGGACATCGGTGATTTCTACGAGTGCGCGCAGAGCGCGTCGGATCCCCAAGGACCAAGCTACGGAAAATACCTCGAGCGAGACTCACGGAAAGGCCAGCAGGCAGTTCTCGACCAGCTGTTCACGGATGTCTCGTCTGCGTTTCCAGGTTTGAGCATCGCGCGCATCGGCCAATCGCCGCTGTTCTACGTAGACGGGTCCGAGGCCCAGCTTGGAGCGATCTTCGGAGCGGCAACGCTGACGCGGTTCTTGGCAGGTGTGTCGGGAGGTTCGCAGATCCATCCCTGGGAGTGGCCCGCATCGCTCGAGCCGTTCGAGCCGGCGATCCGTAGCATTCATGTTGCCCGCTGCGGCAGCCCGCCGGGTGACAATCCCAAGGCCCCACGACCCTATCGTGAGCTCACCCCGCCGGTTCGTGGCTGGTTTTTCTCCGACCTGGATAGCGGGCGCCGGCACGTCACGGGCCGTTTCGACGACAAGCTCCGCGGCTCACGGCTCGAGGACGGCGTGACGCCGAAGATGATTCGCGAGTACTACGACTTCCCCGAGGACTGCGCCGGGGAAGGGCAGACCATCGCCATCATGTCGATTGGAACTCGCGATGTGCGTAAGGCTCTGACCGAGGACTTGGAGAAGTTTTGGGCCGCAGCCGGCAGAGGCGAGCCCGAGATTCATTTCGTACAAGTGGGCCCTCTCGGCGGACACTCGACGTCGAGCTCGCTGTTTCGGCTCGAGGCCAGTATGGGGCCGGCATGGATTGGTGCCTTGGTTCCACGCGCAAAGATCGTGGTCTACGAGCTGGCTCTGGATCTGCCGGACCCCTGGTTGGCGGCCATCGAAATGGCCGTCAGCGACACACTGCACTCCCCAAACATCCTGTGCATGACCTGGACGACGCCCGAGGAAACCTACTATCGCCAGTTCGAGCGCGGCTCGGTCGCGCTCGCGCTGGCCAAGGCGGCTGCGCTCGGTATCACCGTGATTGCCGGTTCCGGTGATTGGGGCGTCTACGATGGCCGCCCAGGCGCGGCCTTTCGCGAAGACCCCTCGGTCAAGGTCGCCCGGGCGGCTTGGCCCCACGCCACCTTTCCTTCGAGCGAGGACCGCTTGCTTTCGGTGGGGGGCACGGCGGTCACGGCGCTGCACCCGAAAACCGAGGTTGGCTGGAGCGGCCCGTTGCCACCCGGCAAAGATCTCGCCAGCGAGCTGTCGTTCATTTCGTTGGCTAGCAGTGGCGGCTTCAGTCAGCGCGTGCCGATCCCAGAGTGGCAGCAAGCAGTCGTCGTGGGCAGGGCCGAACAGCGCAGCTATTCGCGTGGCAATATGCTGCCAGCCGTGTTGCCCTATGGACGCGGCTATCCGGACGTCGCGCTCATGGCGTCCGGACCTGGGCTTGCACTGGGTAGCGACGAGGGGCTGTCAGCCATGGGCTATCGACTGGTGATCGAAAAGGAATGGATCGCGTACGCCGGCGGCACGAGCATGGCCGCGCCCATTTGGGCAGCCGTGATCGCCCTCGCCAACGAGCGTCGAGCGAAAGCAAAAAAACCGGCGCTAGGCTTCGCCAACCCGCTGATTTACTACCTCGGACAAACCAGGCCCGACGCAGGCGAGCACGCCGTGATTCGCAAAATTACCAGCGGCCACTCGGACCTCGAGTTTCGCGTCATCGATGGACACGGGAGCGCCGATTATTTCACGCTCGCCGGGTATCGCGCGAAGTCCCGCTGGGATCCCGTCACCGGGCTCGGGGTTCCGAACGTGGAGAATCTGACCCGCGCGTTGCTCGAATACCCCGACAACTTCCTCTAGAAACCTGGGTCGCCCGTCAGCGCATCACGCCCGAAGTGATCGATGCTCAGACTGGGATCGTCCTTCGGCTTCGGCGGCAGTACGAGGTGGCGCGTGCCCTCGTACTCGTCTTGGTGGACGACGAATTTCACATTGTCGGGGAGGGCGATCATGTACTCCTCGAGCACGGCGTTGGTTTGCTTGGGATCGAGCAAACGGTCCTTGAAGGCGTCCTCTTTCCAGGCTCGCTCCACGATTTTCATCCATGCGTCCATCTAGTCACCTCGTTTGCTGGGGTTGCGCTGAGAAAGCTGGGGGCTCACCGGTGAGCGCCCGATCGAATTGCAGTATTTGCAGGTCGAGCCGCCGAAAATGGAAGTCATCATCGAGCGCGGGATCGAAGTAGATGCGTGCGGTCTGGTGGCAGGCTTCGGCGATGGCGCGGCGCTCGTCGGCGCTCAGTTCAGCCGTCGCGGTCACGTTCGAGCGCACGTGGCGCGCATCACTGCCGAGCGCGCTATGCACGCGCAAGCAGCGCGTTGCATTCACGCCCGCGGGCAAATCCTGCTCGATCGCTTTCACTTCCGCTGGCCCACGCAGCAACGCGAGCCGCTCCAGAGCGTGCGCGTAGCCCACGCAGCCAACGGGATCATCGGCTTTCGCTAGCTGCTCGAAGAGCGCTACCCAAGCCGCCGCACGTGGCGGCACGAGCGCTGAGACCAGCGCGCGCGCCCGATAGCCGAGCTCACTCAGGTCACGCAGGGCAAGCTGGTCATGGCCAGCCTCTTCGCTCACTTTCTGCTCGGCCCAAGTGGCGAGCGTGCGACGGCCGGCCTCCGCAAAACGCCGCGCAACGAGCGGTAGCAGCCGACGCGTCGCGTCCGTGGTGTGGAAATACCCTGCGAGACGGTAAGCCCAGTGAGCAGCGCCCAGGCGGGCTGGTTGCTTCGAACCAGAGGCGGACGAAAGCGCGTTTCGCTGTTCACGAAATGCCTGACCGGCAGCGGCGATCGCCCCCTCGAGCAACCAATGCGTCGTTTCCGGTGCGCCGTCGCCG
>Ga0247783_1000709_pt1 | contig 10579 bp, 12 predicted proteins | sample UWRJL064202C5_FD_179911 | JGI IMG/M metagenome (GOLD analysis project Ga0247783, IMG submission 179911) | Plant litter microbial communities from Arlington Agricultural Research Station in Wisconsin, United States - UWRJ-L064-202C-5 | ecosystem: Environmental > Terrestrial > Plant litter >... | reverse complement strand
CTGAAAAGCTGCCGCTGCTTAAGGAATCTGTTCTTGGCCTAATGGCTATGATGCGACCGGAAGATAAAGTGTCTATCATCTCCTTCTCGGGCAAGCCTAAAGTGTTGCTGGAGTCCGCATCGTTTAAAGACGAGGCGCGCATACGCAAGGCTATTGAAGCGCTGCGTTCGTCGGGCAAGACCGATGGCGATGCCGGCCTGAAGCTGGCTTACAATGTGGCCGATGAAAACTACCTGCGCGGCGGTAACAACCGGATCCTGCTGGCAACCGACGGAGAGTTTCCGCTGGACGAAAGCACCACTGCGCTGATACAGAAGTTCTCGGGGCAGGACATCTTCCTTTCTATTTTCAACTTTGGTAAATCGCCGCACGCCGCCCAGAAGCTTGCACAGCTGGCGGCTAACGGTCATGGAAATTATACACCCATTACACGGCAAAATATCGAACGCGGGCTGATACGCGAGGCTAAATCGAAGAAAAAAGCCCAATAGATGTGTTTTTAAGCCCTTTTTCAGAAATCTGACTTTTTTTAAAATACAGCTGTAACATCGGCCTTATACTGCCGTCTTGTTATTGAAACCCTACCAATGGATCTCGAATCGTTTCAAAACCGGATACTACCTGCGAAGAATAAGCTCTTCCGGTTTGCCCTTAGATTTTTGGGCAGTGAGGAAGAAGCTAAGGATGTAGTTCAGGAAGTATTCATACGGATATGGAACGGGCGGGATCAGATGGAGAACGTTCAGAACTGGGAGGCCTGGTGTATGCGCATCACCCGCAACCTCTCGCTGGACCGTGTCCGCTCGATGACGCGTAAGCAAACGCAGTCGATAGAAGATAGTTTCGATGTTCAACAGGAAGCCCTTACACCCCATGAATCAACCGAAGCGGATGAAAGTATGAACCGGATCAACCAATTGATCGCCGCTTTGCCCGCGAAGCAACGGCAGATCATTCACCTGCGCGACATTGAGGGCTACAGCTACAACGAGATCTCTGAGATCACGGAGCTGGACCTCAACCAGGTAAAGGTGAATTTATTCCGGGCCAGGAATGCCGTGCGCGAAAAACTGACCAAGATCAATGCCTATGGACTCTAAACGACTGGAAGAACTACTGCAGAAATATTGGGACTGCGAGTCTTCACTGGAAGAAGAGGAAGAGCTGCGCACATACTTCCTGACCCATGACCATGTGCCAGAGGCGTTGAAAGACACCGCTGCTCTCTTCCGCTACTTTGGCGAGAACAAGGAGAAGACACTGAACGATGCGGCCTTCGATGCAGGTATTATACAGCAGACAAAAACACCGAAGAAAGGTGTAGTGAGAAGCCTGGTGTATAACACGATGCGCATCGCCGCCGGTGTAGCTGCCCTGGTATCGGCCGTGTGGTTTATGCACCGGGAGCTGTCCGCTCCCGATGGTACGACAGCCGCGACTCCCCAAGGTCAGCAAGTGGTGGATACGTACGACGACCCCAAGCTGGCCTTTGAAGAAACGAAGAAGGCGCTCATGATGATCTCGAAAAGCTTCGGCAAGGCCGAAGAGCAAGCCCGGAACATCAATCTCTTCAATGAAGCGAAGGAAGAGATACAAGAGCAGGACACACAATCCACACAGAAATTTTAAAAACTCCGGTCTACGGAGAGCCCCAAAAACGATTTACATACCGACAAACTTTGATGGATATGAAAAGCATGAAAACGATATTCGCCTTAGCCTTCCTGACTTTTACCTTGAACAACGCATGGGCGCAGGATGCGATAGGCCGCTTCTTTACGAAGTATCAGAACGACGAGTCATTCAGCCAGGTAACGATCTCCAGCAAGATGTTCAGCCTCTTCACCAACATGGATGCCGAGACCGCCGAAGATAAAGAGGTGCTGGAGGCCATAAGCAAGCTGAAAGGATTGCGGATACTGGCCAAGGAAGATGCTGCCGATGCCCGCACGCTATACAAAGAGGCTTTCAGCCTGATACCGAAAGATTATGAAGAGCTGATGTCTGTGCGCGATAAAGACCGCGATATGAAGTTCTACATAAAAGAAACCACTCCCGGGAAAATATCCGAGCTGCTGATGGTTGCCGGCGGAACAAAGACGTTCATGGTGCTGAGCCTGTTTGGTGAAGTAGATCTGAAGCAAGTGTCGCGCATCGGTAAGAAGATGGATGTAAAGGGACTGGAAAACCTGGAGAACATCAATAAGTCTGATAAAAAGCCGGCTCAAGCACCTAAGAAGCCAGCAACCAACCCACCGACCTCCAAAGATCCTCAATAATAATTTATCAGGTCCGAAATCCTAAACAAGCTTCGTTATGAAACATACACTTGCCTTTATGTTCATGCTGCTGGCAGGCGCTGCGGCGTTCGGCCAAAGCAAAAGCTTCAATTCTCTTTCCAATGCTTTTGCAGATCGTGATGATGTGATCTCTTTCAGTCTCGGTGGTCTTCCGCTTAAATGGTCCACGGATGAAGATGATAAAACTCTTAACCGGATCCGCGACGTTCGTTTTCTTACTATTCCGCGTTTGCAGTTCGATGCCGGCGACGTCAAGATCAGCAGCGTGAAGCGCGATCTTACGCGAGACAGCTTCGAAGAAATGTTCAATGCACGCGACAATGGAGACCAGGTGTCGATATACATGCAGGATCATGGCGGCGACTCGAATGTATACTTCGTGCTCGTGGAGGATGACGACAACATCGTTGCGATCGAGATCAAAGGTTATATCGATCCGAAGAGTCTGAAAGACAAGAAAACCCGCTCGAAACTTACGGGAATGTAAATCCAAAATACGGCTACACCGTATACTATCTGTAGAACATCATCCGCGCGCACGCAGTTAACCATACTGTGCTGCGCGCCGACATTACCGGACAGACCTTACTAACGCTTATGAAAAACTACCTGGCTTTATTCCTCGTCATTGCTTCCGGCATACTGCATGCCCAGAGCAAAACCACAGAGGCGCTTCACAAACAAAACGGCGACGCCCTATCGTTGTTCTTCTATAACAACACGCTGCGCATGATAAACCAGACCGAAGACAAAGACTTCGATGAGTTGGTCAAGGATATCGAGAAGATGAAATTCCTGATGATCAAAAAAGAGAAGCAACACTTTACGTCCACGCAGTACAAGCAACTGGTGAGCGACTATAAGGCCGAATCGTTTGAAGAGATCATGACCAGCCGCTACCAGGGTAAGAACTTCGATGTGTATGTAAAAGAGAAAGACGGTAAAACTAAGGGCATGATCGTTACGGTTAATGATGCGGAAAGTTTATATGTGCTCGATATAGTCGGCAGTATTGCACTGAATAAGATAACGTCATTTTTCTCCACCATAGACCAGAGCTCCGAGGTGGGTAAAAGGATCCAGAATTTTATACAGAAGGATAAAGACTGACTGTAATTATGCTATGCTGTAACCGACCAATGTTATAAATCAAATACGCGTTTGGAACCAATACTATCTATACATAATCTCACCAAGCGTTTCGGTCGTCTCACGGCCGTAAACAATGTGAACCTCGAGGTATACGCCGGGCAGGTGTTCGGTATGCTTGGCCCGAATGGCAGCGGTAAAACCACTACATTGGGAATGCTTATGGGGGTGATCAATCCTACGGAAGGCGAGTTCTCCTGGTTCGGCCAGAAGCCCACAAACGAAATACGTAAAAAGATCGGCGCCGTACTGGAACATCCTATATTTTATCCGTACCTCAGCGGTCAGAAAAATCTCGAGCTCAACGCTATGATAAAACAGTGCCCGGCCGACAATATACCGCGTGTACTGGAACTGGTTGAGCTTACCGAGCGTCGTAACGACCCGTATAAAACCTATTCGCTGGGTATGAAGCAACGACTGGCCATAGCCTCTGCGTTACTAAACGAACCTACCGTTCTTATACTGGACGAGCCTACCAACGGGCTTGACCCTATGGGTATTGCCGAAATACGTGAGCTGATCAAGAAGATAGCAGCCAATGGCAAAACCATTATACTGGCGAGCCACCTGCTGGATGAAGTGCAGAAAGTATGCACACACTTTGCCGTACTAAAGAAGGGCAACCTGATACACTCCGGCCCCGTGGGCGATGTAGGCAAAGGCGAGGAAACCGTGGAGGTAAATGCTGCCATCGAAAACCTGAACGAAATACTCCTGGCATTCAATGGTACATTGTCCATCAACCGTGAGAATGGCAGTTACCTTGTAGCCTTACGCGAAGGTTTTCACAGCGTGGACCTCAATCGTTTTCTCTTCGATAAAGGCGTGGTGGCTTCGCACCTGCTCACGCGGAAGAAGACTCTGGAGAAACAATTCCTCGAAATACTCGCGGATCATCGTTAATTGTCCATCATACGTTTCCTTATCATTACCGATATATACCTATGCTACACTTACTGGCTATAGATCTTAAAAAACTTACCAGCTATCGCACCTTCTGGGTAATCTGCGGGCTGTACTTTATTACGTTGGGAATAGGGGCGGCCAGCGGCTGGGAGTTGGTTAAGTGGATTGCCAACACTATCGAAGGCTTCGGCTCGAAGATCAACATAAGTCGCATACCCATCTATCACTTCCCTGATGTGTGGACGAATCTTATCTGGTGCGCCGGTCTGCTTAAGATCATACTGGCGATTATGGTTGTGATATCGGTAACCAACGAGTTCCAGTACCGCACGCTTCGACAAAACGTAATAGACGGCCTTAGCCGCGCGGAGTTTCTGTATTCCAAAATACTTACTAACGTGCTGCTGAGCCTTATGAGTGTGGGGATGATATTCCTGATCGGACTGGTGACCGGTCTTATCTACACGCCATCGCCTTCGCTCGACGCTATCCTTACCGATCTTGAGTTCTTCCCGGCCTACTTCCTGGAAGTATTTTTCTTCCTTTCGTACGCGCTTATGATCGGGCTGCTTGTACAACGGTCTGGTCTTACCATCATATTGTTGATGCTTTCGCAACTTATTGAATCTATTATTGCCGCGAAGGTGGATAACTTTGCTCCCGGTCTTATACCCTTCTTTCCCTTCCGTGCTATCTGGAACCTTGTTCCCTGGCCCTGGCCCCGTTATGCTTTCCAGGAGGTTCAGGACTACGTTGCCCTGCGCGATGTGGTAGTGGTTCTGTTCTGGACAGCGGCTTTTAACTATTTCGGGTACCTTAAACTGAAGCGGTCGGACATATAATGTATGACGATACCGGAGCTTTCCGGATCTCAGGGCAACATTCAAAAATGTCGCGAAGCGGCTTCGATACGGCTTCGATCCGAACTACACCGGCTCTGAAGCGAGTCAGAAGCGAAGGAGAACTGAACCTGAACTGAAGGAGAACCGGGCATATTGCCGAGTTTTTTTGTATTATTCGTAAGAATAATCAGCGCCAGACAAATTACCGGGTAGATGGAATCAGCAATTGAGATGTTTTTGAAATCGGTTAGGGAGATCCGCCCTGGTCTGACTGATTCTGAGCTTTCTCAGTTTGCTTCAAAAGTTACTATTAAAGAATTAGAACGGAAAGATTTTTTTATTCAGTCCGGGAAAGTTCAAAAGGCAATCGGTTTTATAGTGGAAGGATTGGTTCGTTCTTTTTTCGTCGATCGGGATGAAAATGAAATAACGGTGGGGTTTTATTCCGAGGGCGACTATGCTACTCATTACCCCGCATTTATTACCCAACAACCCAGCCGGTATTCGATACAATGTCTAGAGCCAACCACTCTTGTATGTCTGTCGTTCGATAATATTCAGCAGATATATCAGCAATTCCCAAATTTTGAAAGGTACGGCCGTTTGGTTGCTGAAGAAATTTTAACAAGGCAGCAAGCGCGCATCGAGAGTTTTATATTTCAAACGGCAGAAGAGCGCTATCTCGATTTTATCAAACGTCACCCCACGCTATTCAACAGAGTTTCATTGTCTCATCTTTGCAGCTACCTGGGTATTGAAAGACAATCGCTTACCCGCATTCGCCAGAAATTAGCCAGCAAATAATCTTTTGACACTTTTGTGTCAGGTACCCCCTTGATTTCTTTCGCTCCTTTGTAGTGTCAATGTTAAAGACAACTGCAAATGAAAAAGAACATATTGCTGATTCTGGGGCATCCCTCGGAGAATTCGTTTTGCAAAGCATTAATCGATGCCTATACACGGGGCGCAGAACAAGCAGGAGCAAACTGCAAGATCATATATGTATCCCGATTGAATTTCAATGTAAATCTTGCCGACGGTTATAAAACCGGTGAGGCAATGCACCTGGAGGAAGACCTGGCAGAGTCGCAACAGCTTATTCAATGGGCTGACCATGTGGTGATGGCCTATCCTAACTGGTGGGGTTTTATGCCTGCCATTACTAAAGGTTTTATCGACAGAATATTTCTTCCCGGTTTCGCTTTCAAACATCATTCAGGGAAAATATTTCCGGAGAAGCTTTTAAAGGGCAAGAGTATGCGTCTGCTGGTAACCATGGATACTCCGAAATGGTGGTTCTACCTTATTTATCGTGCATCGCAATACCGGATTCTGAAAGACATCGTATTCGGATACGTTGGATTCGATCCTATCCGGTTCTCCACTTTCGGATTTATCAGAAAATCCACCGACAAGTTGCGGAACAGCTGGCTGCGCGAGGTTGAGCAGCTTGGTAGGAAACTCAAATAGTATAAGAGAAACTCAACTGTGCAGCCGGGCATAGCAGGAATGTCGACACCTGTGAGCCTGGTGGCAGGGAGTGTCCGATCTACATATCACAAACTATAAAATCAAAAAAAAAATGAAAAAGTTAAAAGGTAAAGTCGCTATTGTAAGCGGCGCCAACCAGGGAATAGGTCTTGTTTTGAAAAACGGAATCGCCTCCGTGCTCTCGATACTGCTTGTGCTTTTTACGCTCTCATCATGTTCTGAAGATGACGAGAGCGAGACTAGCCAAACGTATGTGTTGGTACACGGAGCGTGGCAGGCATCCTATGTATGGGATGCCGTTCGTGATGACCTTGTGAATAAGGGCAACAAAGTAATCGTCGTTGAGCTGCCGGGGCACGGTGCTGACCAGGCGCTTCCGCACACACTGACCCTGGATGTTTATCGCGACAAGGTTATCGATGCGCTGAATAAGGTAGATGGCAAAGTTATCCTGGTAGGGCACAGCATGGCAGGAATGGTTATAACGCATGTGGCCGAGAAGGTTCCTTCCAGGATCGATAAGCTGGTCTATATCGGTGCGTTTCTCCCTGCGTCCGGACAGTCACTTGTGGATCTGGCGTTTTCCGATCCAGGTTCTAAGTTGAAGGCTTCACTTATTTCCTCGGCCGATCAGTTAACGATCGACGTACAGCGCGACAACCTGACTTATCTTTTTATAAACGATGGATCGCAGACTGATAAAGAACGTGTAGTAGCCAACTACCGCGCTGAGCCTGCGATTCCTCTTACCAATACGGTGACTTTAACCGAAGATAACTTTGGTGCGGTCGAGAAGGTATATATCAAGACGCTTCAGGACGTTGTTATCAGTCCGGATTTTCAGGACCACATGATCGCGGAGGCGGGTATTAAAACGGTTTATGAAGTGAATACCAGTCACTCGCCGTTCCTGGCGCAGCCACATGTGGTTTCAGACTTGTTATTGAAAGTAGGTGAGTAAGTGAGGCCACAGTAGTAGTAAACGACCACTTATTAGGTGGCCGTTTTTTTCATTGACTATGATTAGCCTTTTCAGCCTTTTTATTTTGTAAGCTGCGACGGTGCTACTCCAAACTGCTTTTTGAAGGCGAATGAAAAGTGTGAGAGATCTTCAAAGCCAAGGTTCAGATAGATTTCCGAAGGCTTCTTCCCTTCGTGGTGAAGTTGAAAGTGGGCTTCCTGTAGCCGTTTTTTAACCAACCACCGACTTGGTGTTTCGCCAAATAGCGAGGCGAAATCTTTTTTGAAAACAGAGAGGCTTCGCCCGGTGAGGTAGGCGAATCGTTCAATGCTTACGTTGAATTTATAGTGGCGATTCATGAACTCCTCCAGGTTTATCTTTTCCGGTATCCCGAAGTCGAATAAGATGGTTGGCAACGTGGGATTGGATTGTAAAAGGATGAGAAGTAACTCTTCACGTTTTATATTAGAGAAACGCTCGTCTACCTGCGTACCTCCTTTGTAATACGGTACAAGCGACTGAATGAAATGCGGAATCAGCTCGTTTTGATCCAGCCGGATGAATGCATTCTCATCGGAGGTTACGGCTTCTGAGTAGTTATGTTTTGACATAAATTCTTTTAAAAACGGTTGATCAAAAATAATTACTACTTTCTCGAACTGATCGCTTTCCTTCTCTTTGTTGTAACGGGCGAGATGATTTTTTCTCACCATACAACATTCTCCGGCATGCAGTGTATAGTTCTGATGTCCATCGTATCCCTGAATTTTCCCCTTTACCAGGTAAAGAAAGAAGTGTTCCTCGACAAACTGTTCGGGGGAGATCTGCGGGCCAATGTAACATGATTGTATTTTCTCTGCCTTGAACAACATGATGTTAATTTAGCTTATTCTCCTGATAGGTCTTCCACCATTTGCTAAAAGTGGGTAACGGCTTGCCTAATTCCACAGCCTGGCCTATCATTGGTGTTACGACGAGGGGTGCGTTTTTATCTTTATTTGCTGCGGTGATCTTTTCCAAAGGCTCGTACCAGCGGTGGCGCGCCAAAACAAATTTAGAGTGATGTACGGGCAGTATGGCCTCGGCTTTTAAATCGATTGCTGCTTTCATACTCTCTTCGGGTAAAAGATGAATGTAGTGCCACGCACTATCATATTGACCGCACTCCATAATGGCCAGGTCGATCGGTCCGTACTTTTCGCCAATTTCGGCAAAGTGCGCACCGTAGCCGCCATCGCCACTGATGTATATGGAGTATGCTGAAGTCCTGATAAGGAATGATGCCCACAACGTATTATTTTGATGCAAACCCCTACCTGATTTATGCCGTGCCGGTAAAACATGGATGGTTAACGCGCTATCTATTCCGGCCTCTTCTCTCCAGTCTCTCTCCATAATTTGATTTAGGTCATATCCCCACCGTTCAAAGTGCGCGCCTACTCCGAGGCCACAGACTACCTTCCCGACTTTTTCTTTCAGTGCCAATGCCGTTTCGTAATCGAGGTGATCGTAGTGATCGTGACTGATCAGCAAATAGTCGATGCGGGGCATTTCTTCGGCTGTGTAAAGCATGGTTCCTTCGAATGCCTTTATTGATCCCGGTACGGGCGAGGCATGTGTGTTGAACACCGGATCGATCAATATCCGTTTGCCATTTATTTGAATAAAGCAGGATGCATGTCCGAACCAGATCGCCACATCTTTGTTTTGGGGAAGGTTTTTGAGATCTGTTATTATTGATGGGAGCGCTCTTCCTGGCTCAAGCTCCGGCCATGATGTAAACGCCGATTTTCGGATCTCCCCCCAGAACGTATATCCCTTTGGGAACGTTGGAGTAGGCGTGTCGTTTTGAAATTTTCCTTCTTTATAATGAGGTGATTTTTTGATACGAGCCAGGCGATCGCCGGAAGGCTCGTCGCCAAATACGGGTGTCTGCATATACACATATAGAGAAGTTACCAGTACAAAGACAATAGTTGTTACGATAATTGCCGCGCGTCTCCACCTGGATGGTGTTGTACTTTTCATAGATGCTGGTTTGTTTTTATTGCTCCGAATCTGGCCAGGCTTTCTGCTGCGGCTATCAGGGCGGTTTCGTTATTGCGAGGGTTCCATCCGAGAAGTCGTTTTGCCTTTTCATTGCTCGCTTCCCTGTATCGGCTTAGCATCGGTGCAATGTTCCTGGCCAGCGGATTGAATGGTATAGTGATTTTAATAACCCAATCGGGAATGGTTTTGAGTGAGGCGTTGCCTGCGATGGCGGGTACTTTGGTTTTTAAGAGCCGGGCAATTTGAGGCAGTGATACGATACCTCCAGCCAATGCGAGAAAGCGCTGACCTTTAGCAACCGGGTTGACCATGGCGCGTATGTGTAGATCGGCTACATCACGAACATCTACAATACCCAGCGTGATATTGGGTATTCGTTTCATTGACCCGTCTAATACTTTTTTCAATAACTCGTAGCCGCTGGATAGGGCTGGTCCGAACGAGGGACCGAAGATGCCCATGGGGTTGATCACTGAAAGTTCGAGTGCTCCGCCTTCATTCTTAATAAAATCCCAGGCAGCTCTTTCTGCCAGCACTTTCGATTTGTTGTATATGGAGAGGCCTTTCTCATCGGGATGGGTCCAGCACTCTTCGGTGATCACCTTACTTGTATCGGTATGACTATAACCTACCGCTCCGAAGTTGGATGTCATCACTACTCTCTTTACTGCTCCGTCGCGCGCGGCCTTCAATACACGAAGTGTTCCGTCGACGGCAGGGCGAACCATCTCGTCTTCGTTTTTTGGTGCGCGAAGAAAAATGGGTGATGCCACATGCAGCACATAATCACAATGCTCAACGGCTTTATGCCAGTTGAGATCCTGGGTGAGATCGGCTTCGATGAACTCCAGCTGATCGGCGGGTGCTCCTGCCACCTC
>Ga0247783_1000708_pt1 | contig 10586 bp, 10 predicted proteins | sample UWRJL064202C5_FD_179911 | JGI IMG/M metagenome (GOLD analysis project Ga0247783, IMG submission 179911) | Plant litter microbial communities from Arlington Agricultural Research Station in Wisconsin, United States - UWRJ-L064-202C-5 | ecosystem: Environmental > Terrestrial > Plant litter >... | reverse complement strand
TCGATTCAGGGTCGTTAGCGGACACGATCAGCCGGTCGGAATCGAGCGCACCCGAGCAAAAACTCTTCTTTCCATTCAGCAGGTAGCCGTCGTCGCTGCGGGTCAAGCGTGTGCCCGGGTCGAGCGGGTTGAGGGCATTTCCCCAAAATACCTGGCCGGTCGCACTGTCGCGATAGGCCACTTCCCACTGCGAGCGGCTGCCGAACAAGCGCACGGTAGCGATCAGCAAATGGTGGAAGCCGAACAAGTGAGCGAGTGAGCTGTCCGAGTTGGCCAAGATGCGCACGAGCCTCATCAGCTCGCTCCAGCTGGCACCGTATCCGCCGTACTCCTTGGGGATCGACGCCCTGAGTAGACCGCTCCGCCGAATGGCATCGCGCTCACGTTTGGCGGTGCCGCCCTCACGGTCACGTTCTGCGGCGCTCTCCGACAATTTCGCGGCTAACTCGCGCGCTAGGGCCTCGAGCTCTGGGGTGATTCCGGCCGATGTCATGGGGCGCTCAATATAGCTCAGGGAAATAGGTGCGAACCAACGCCGAGCTGACGCGTCTGGAGCCGTACGATTCGTTCCAGCAGACGCCAGTGCTCGCCCTCGCGCCGAAATCGGTCGTGATAGCGCCCGACCAAAAACAAGCGCGAGCTGCCGCCGTCCACATGGGAGTCACCGATGTCGCGAGCGGTGTAGAAAATCGACAAGGAGCTCACGCTGGAGGCCTCGGTCGCGCTCTCGCGCTGCACCTGGCCAACGCTGACTTGGCGCAGCAAATCTGCACCATCTACGTGGTGCTTCGGCAAAAGCTCGATCAAGGCGACCATGCCCGCGCGATCGTGGTCGAGCCAAGTCATCTCGCGTCGAATGTCGGGGCTGTATGCTTGGATGCGATAACGAAAGTCTGCCGCAGTCAGATCGATCCATTCGCCGAATCGATGCTCGTCGAGTAGGAATGCGCTACGAGCAATCACGTCCGTCAACTCGGAGCGCAGCTCCGCACTGGTGCTCATTCCGCAGCTCCCGCGCGTGGCGCCGAGGGCTCCTGTGGCAACGCCGAGAGCGACTGCGCCGCTTCGGCATACGGATCGCTTGCCGAGCGCCCGAGTCGGCGCGACCATTCATCGTAGTAGTGGCGGAGTCCGACCTCGTCGTGAATCCGTGAATCCTCACGGCGCGCCTGCAGCACGTGGAGGCCTTCCGAGCCCGGGCGCATACCCAGCGTCTGGTTCGTTACGCCCAGCAGATCCTCTGGCAAATTGCGACCAAATGGCCCCCAGATGGTGTTGTGGTCGCGCATCCGACGCTCGCGCTCTGCGCTGCTATCGCGCTTCAGCCCGAGGCCACGGAACTCGATCAATACGCGGTCTTCCGAGAGCGGCGTCGCAGTATCGATGCGCAGCGCAGAGCCGCGTAAGTTGAGCGTGATGCCCGGGAACAAGTCGAGCAGCTTCCAACCATTGCGTTCGAGCAGCGGGAATGAAAGGTCGCGCTCTTCCGCCAAGTTCACCTGTTCATGCTCGTAGGCCGTGTACTTCACTTCCATCGAGCTCACGGTCGCGTGCCCTCCGGGAAAGGCCTCGTAGCGGCGGTCGTGATAGCCCGCCTGTTGCATGCTGGTGACGCGATTGAAGTGGTGCATGTAGTCGTGATAAAATTCACTATTGGTCTCGTGCCACAGCTTGTAGTTCGTGTGCACGATCGCTTTGTGGTGGTGAAACACCTCGAGCGGCTCTGCTTCCAGGTGTGGGCCGAGGGCACCGAATGCGTCCCCCATGGCCTCGCGCAGCGGCACGGGGTTGGCGTCCAAGGTTACCCACACGAAGCCGCCGTAGCCCACCTCACAGTGCAGTTGGTGGAGTGACACGTCACTGCACTGCAGGCGGTCCTGGTAGCCAGCATTTCGCCGAGGGATCGACAAACAGTGGCCTTTCGAATCGAACTGCCAAGCGTGAAACATGCACGTGATGCGTTTTGGACTGCCCGAAGGATTCGAGTGCCCAAGGTTGCCCGCAGGTTCACGCAATAACAGCGCCCCGCGGTGCGGACAGACATTGAGAAATGCGCGCACGACGCCATCATCACCGCGCACGATCGCCACTGGCTCACGCGCGATGGTCGTCGTGCGAAAGTCCAGTGGCTCACCCAGCTCACTCTCGTGGGCGACGAGCAGCCAGCTCTTCCGCCAAATCTGTCGTAGCTCGTCTTCGAAGATATCGCGCTCGGTGTAGATCCGGCTATCGACGAACGGCAGCGCAGAGGTTCCCAAACGCTGACGCCATTGGCTACTGGTTTGCGTGTTCATTGCTTCGCTCCTTGCTCGGTCGTGTTAGACGCCCGCAACTGCGGCCTTGTCTGAGATCGACAGTTGTGCCGGGGCGTTCGTCGACGAACCCGCGGCGTTCGCGCTCGAGGCGTCGAAGATGCGATCCAGGACGGCAGCGGCAATCTTCGCCAGCTCTGGGCTCCCGCGGCGCTCGGCGCGTGGCACGTTGACCTCGAAGCTCTCGGCGATTCGGCCCTCGTCGATCAACAGCACGCGATCGGCCAGCAACACGGCCTCGGATACGTCGTGGGTAACCAGTAGCGCGGTGAAGCGGTGCTCCAGCCAAAGCTGCTCGACCAGGCGTTGCGCCTCGATCCGCGTCAGCGCGTCGAGCGCGCCGAACGGTTCGTCCAGGAGCATCACCGAAGGTTCATGCATCAGCGCGCGTGCCAGGGCCACGCGTTGGCGCTGGCCACCAGAGAGCACACCCGGGTACTCGTTTGCCCGATCGGTCAGGCCGACCGCAGCCAGCACTCGACGTGCACGCTCACGATCTGGCCTCTTGCCGCCGATGCACACGTTGTCGATTATCGTCTTCCAGGGCAAGAGCCGCGGCTCTTGAAACACGACACGCACGCCCGAGCGCGCATCGGAGCCGCTCGCATTCAGCACCCGCAGTGCGCCCGCGCTGGGCTCTTCCAGGCCACACAACAGACGCAACAACGTACTCTTTCCCGAACCGCTACGACCCACGATGGCGACGAATTGGCCGGGCTCGATCTGGAGCTCGATGTCACGCAGCACGTGACGATCCCCAAACGACTTATCTAGCCGTTCGAAGTGAACCGACGCGCCACAACTGGTCGTTCCTATACCACTCATCGCCTACTCCACGCTCAAGCGCTGCGCCGCGGGTTGCCAAGGCAATAGCCAACGTTCGAGTCGGCGCGCCAGGAGATCTGCCGCCTTGCCCAGCAGCGCCCACAACACGATGGTCAGTACCAACGTATCCATCTGCATGAATTCGCGAGCAGTAGCCGCCAGGTAGCCCAGGCCGGAGCTGGCGCCCAAGGTTTCGGCCACGATGATCACCAGCCAAGACATCCCGAGCGCAAAGCGCAGGCCGACCAAGACAGAGGGCATCGCTCCGGGCAAGATCACGTGTCGGTACAGCGCAATTCCGCGCAAATCATAGACACGCGCCATTTCGAGCAGCTGTGGGTCGACGCTACGAACCCCGTGGAACGTGTTCAAATAGACCGGAAAAACGACGGTGATGACGACGATGAAGATCTTGGCTGTCTCGCCCAGCCCAAACCAGAGGATGACGAGCGGCACGAGCGCCAACGCCGGCACGGCGCGCATCATCTGCAGAGGACCGTCGAGCACCAATTGCATTGGCCGAGACAGACCGGTGAGCAGCCCAAGCATCAGACCGATGCTCGTGCCGATGACCGTGCCTGCGAGAGCGCGGCCGCAGCTCACCGCTAGATGAAGCAGCAAGTGTTGGTGGCGCAGCCCTTCGATACCCGCGCCCAGAATGGCGAGCGGCGCGGGCAAAAGCCTCCCGGGCAGCCAACCCAGTCGAGAAGCGAGTTGCCAGAGCAGCACCGTGCCGAGCGGAGCAAGCCACGGCAATACTCCTCTCAGCGCGACGCGCCGCGAGCTCGGGCTGCCCGGGGTAGTCATGGTTTCGCGGCGTAGACAGCGGTCGGCAAGAACGCTTCGCGAGTGCGAATGTCTTTCGGGATTAGCTCCAGCTTGCGAAAGCTGTCGGCAATCTCTTGCTGGGCTTCGAGTACCGCGTCGCTGATGGGTTGCAGCCCATAGGTGTGGCGCTTCTCGGTAACCAAGAGCGCTTCGTAGGCAATTCCAGAGGATTCGGCCAGGATCTTCGCGGACTCTTCGGGGTGCTTGCTTTCCCAATCGCTCAGGCTTTGAAATTCGTCCAAGACCGTGCGTAGGAGGTCCGGCTGCTTTTCGGCGAACTCGCGTCGCGCCACGTAAAACAAACGATTGGCGACTAGATGTTCGCCGTTGGCGAGCGCGCGCGAACCTGCTTGCTCAGCAGCGGCCAAGAACGGATCCCAGATCACCCAAGCATCGACCTTGCCGCTTTCGTACGCCGGTCGCGCGTCGCCGGGGGCAAGGTAAACGACCTCGATGTCTTTGAGCGAGAGCTTGGCACTCTCCAGCGCCTTCACGAGCAAGTAATGCACGTTCGAGCCGCGGTTGAGCGCTACCTTTTTGCCGCGCAGATCGGCCAAGCTCTTGAGCGGGGAGTCTTTGCGCACGATGATCGCCTCCGCCAACGGTGCAGGCGGATCAGTCGCGACGTAGACGAAGTTCACGCCACCGGCTTGGGCGAACACCGGTGGCGTCTCACCGACGTAGCCGACGTCGACTTCGTTGGCATTGACGGCTTCGAGCAAGGCAGGGCCATGCTTGAACTCCTTCCATTCGGCCTTCGCCGACTGTTGCGCGAGGTGCTGATCGAGCGCTTCGCTGCGCGATTTGAGCAGGAAGGGCGCTCCGATCTTCTGAAAACCCAAGTGCACGACCCGGGTCGCTTTGGCCGCGATCGGTGACGCGCTGCCGGCGGAAGCCGTAGGCGCCGCTTGGGCAGCATCACTCGACTTGTTGCACCCGAAGCCGAACAGCGAGCACGACAGCAAGGCGCAGAGCAGATGCACAGCAGGTAGAGATAAACGAATCACGGAGCTCCCTTTCACTCGAGGTCGATCAGTAGAAGTAGACTTGCCACTGCGCGTTGAATTGGTTGTAAGCCTTGGTCGGTGAATCGGGGATGAGCCGCGTGTAGAAGGCTTTCAAGTTGGTGGTGTGACCTGCGGCCCAGAACGCCAGCCCGCCGCCCACGTCAGTTTCCGGCGCCGCGCCCGTACTACCCCAACGCCGTTCGAAGCGAGCGATCGGGCTCAAGCGAATGGCGTCGAAGCGGTAGCCGGCCTCGGCCATGAATGCCTTTTGGCTGGGGATCTGCACGCGCGAGCCGCCATTGCGAAACAAGAAGTCGACTTGGGCCGTGACAGCGCCGGGGCCGACGGGCAGGTCGAGCAAGCCATCGACTCCGAGCGCGCGGTAGCTACCTTCGTCAGCGTGCTGAAAATCAGCGGACGCGCCGAACGACAGCACCTTCTTCGTGCCCAGATAAGTCCCAGAATAGAAGTAGTTCGTCTCTGGATCGAGCAAGTTCAACTGCACGCGCCCGGCGTAGCGGAAGCTGTTCCGTGAAGCAGCTCCGGTCCCCGGCGCGTTGCGTTTGCCCTGAAATATGCCGGCGCGATACTCGAGCAAGCTGTTGAACAACAGACCACGGAGCTGAAGGCCGACGTCGCGACCGTAAGGGTTGTTCGTCGAGCCGAAGGCGTTGCCGTAGCGGAACGTGTTGAGAAAGAAGTCCCAACCGTAGATCGAGCCGCCACCCTGCAGGAAGTTGTGCGTTCCAGCGGGGAGCATCAAGCCGCCGTCGATCTTGAGTTGATCACCGATGGCTCGCAGAGTTACGTACGCATCTTTGGTCTGAATGCCGGGACCGTTCTTCAGCGATTGATCACCGGTTGGCGCCTTCAGCAAATCAGCGAAGTCCGTATCGATGAAATACTCGAGGTCGTGCAGTACCGTTCCGCCGATGAGCAGCGCGAAGCGGCGCAAAAATAGGTTCTGCGTGTAGTCGTCGTTCGTCGAATTGCCACGCGCCTCGTAGCCGAGCTGCCAGAGCACGCCCAAGCGAATGCTCGTGCCGTTGGCCAACTCCAACTTCAACTGGGTAGGCGCAGGCGGCGGCGTGGGCTTCGGCTCTTCGTTCGGCACCGGTGCGACCGGCGGCTTGGGCAGCGCACCGGGCGGATTTTCCTGAGCCGCTGCTAGCGGCGGCAAGGTGCTCGAGTTCGGCGTCTGGTTCGTGGCTGCGGTGGGTTCTGGAGCCGGAGGAACGACCGTGACCGACCCTGGGGGATCCGCGGCCGGCGCCTGCGCAGCTGCGCTAGTTGCAAGAGCGGTAGTACCAAGAAAAAGAAAGATTGAAGCTGAACGTCCGAGAATCATGAATATCGCGCCTGGGCTTGATGCCCGGCGCCGTCCTCCGAGCAGGCCGCTTAGCAGCAACGGTGCCAAGCCGGTTTCGGCGCGTTTCGTGGAGCGTTGCAGCGCTACCGGCAGGCCAACTGTTGCTGAAGCAACAGCAGATCAACAGCAACTGTTCGTCGAGCAACGCCCGCCCTGCACTCACGCAAAGCGCGGTGTCGCGAATCTCGATCCAGCTCGTGCGGCACGTTCATTGCTCAACGACGCAACACGCTCTCAATGACTCGAGTTACTGCTACTCCGGCTGCCACCGTCAGGTTGGAGGGCGTCAGCAAGGCGTTCATCGCCAGCGATGGTCGGCAGGTGTCCGCCCTGAGCCAGATCGACCTATCCGTAGCGGCTGGCGAGATCGTGGCCCTGGTCGGGCCGAGTGGCTGCGGCAAAAGCACCCTGCTGCGCTTGATGGCCGGGCTCGAGTTTCCGGCCGAGGGCCAGATACGGGTTGGGGCGCACCGGGTCACGGGACCAGACCCCGAGTGCGGCATGGTCTTCCAGGAACACCGCCTGCTGCCTTGGCTCAACGTCGTAGACAACATTGCATTCGGCCTGCGCTCATTTTCACGACACGAGCGCGAGCAGATTGTCGCCGAACAGATCGCTCAGACGGGGCTGACCGGCTTCGAGCGCAGCTATCCTCATCAGCTCTCCGGCGGCATGGCGCAACGCGCCGCTCTGGCACGAGCCTTGGCTCCGAAGCCGCCCGTGTTGCTCTTGGATGAACCGTTCGGGGCGCTCGATGCCTTCACGAAGATGCGCATGCAAGACGAGCTCTTGCGCGCACGTGAGCACAACCAACCGACCACCTTGCTCGTGACACACGACATCGAAGAGGCGGTCTTCCTTGCGGACCGGGTGCTGGTTCTGAGCGAGCGACCCGGACGTGTGCAACGCTCCTTCGAGATCGACCTCGCGCATCCACGCGATCGGACGAGCAGCGAGTTTTCCAGCTTTCGCCGCACCGTGCTGCGTGAGTTCGGCATTGCCAACGAGCCACCAGCAGAGGTTGCGGAGTTCATCCCCATTCACCGCGGTCTCGCGCTCGCGAGCCGCACCAAGGAAGTCTCATGATCACTCGACGTGGATTCGTGTCATTGGCCACTGCCGGCGCGCTCGCCGGTTGCTCGCGCAGGGAAAAACCGCAAAGCCTGCGCATCGACTACGCGACGTATAACCCTGTCGGTTTACTGCTCAAAGAAAAGGGCTACCTCGAGCAATCGCTGACTTCGGATGGCATCAAGGTCGAGTGGGTGAAGAGCCTGGGCTCGAACAAGGCGCTCGAGTTCCTCAATTCGAGCAGCGTCGACTTCGGATCCACCGCCGGCGCAGCCGCGTTCATTGGTCGGGCCAATGGCAACCCGATTCGTGCCGTGTACGTGTACTCCAAGCCCGAGTGGACTGCGTTGGTCACCCGACCGAGCACTGGGATTCGACAAATCGCAGACTTGAAGGGAAAGCGCGTGGCGGTCACACGTGGCACCGACCCGTTCATCTTCCTGCTGCGCGCGCTCGATTCGGTCGGGTTGACCGAGAAAGACCTGGAGCTCGTGCCATTGCAACATGGCGACGGTCAACAGGCGTTGGAGCGCGGCAACGTGGACGCTTGGTCCGGCCTCGATCCGATGATGGCGACTTCCGAACTAGAGCACGGTTCGACATTGTTCTTCAGAAACCCGGATTTCAACAGCTACGGCATACTGAACGTGCGCGAAGAGTTCGCCGCGCGCTATCCCGCCTACGTGAGCCAAGTGATCGAAGCCTACGAGCGAGCGCGCGCGGATGCGCGGAAATCGCCAGACCAGGTCAAGGCTGCATTGGCGAAAGAGGCACACTTGAGCGACGGCGTAGCGAGCGCAGTGCTGCGCCGTACCGACCTTGCTTCGGCGGCGATCGGCGAAGCGCAACGCGCGGTGATCTTGGCGGCCGGTGAGATTCTGAAAAAGAGCGGCGTGGTCAAACCAGATGTCGACGTCGCGGCCACCACGCAAAAGTTGCTCGACCCCTCGTTCACCAAGCAGCTCGCCCAAGCTTGAGCCATGACCACGACTTCGCGCAGCTCCCTGCGCCCAGCAGAGCCAGCACAGCCGAAGGCGATGCGCGACCTGCCCCGCATCGCGAGAGGCTTTTTGCTGCCGGCGGTGCTGCTCGTCGCGTGGGAGGCGAGCGCGCGCTTGCAGCTGATCCCGAGCAACTGGCTGCCCGCCCCGAGCATGGTAGCGACGACGCTGACCGAGTTGGGCCGTAGCGGCGAACTGCTGGCCAACGTGACAGCGACGGTGACGCGACTCTTCCTCGGCTTCGTGTTGGGCTCTGCCGTAGCGACGGTGTTCGGCATCTGGTGCGGCCGGTCCGAGCGCTTGCACGCGCTGTTGGATCCAACGTTTCAGGCCCTGCGCAGCATTCCGTCTTTGGCTTGGGTTCCGTTGTTCCTTCTCTGGCTCGGCATCCAAGAGACGTCGAAGGTGGCGTTGATCGCCGTCGGCGCGTTCTTCCCCGTGTACCTGAACTTGCACTCGGCGATCCGGGCCATCGATCGCCGCTTGATCGAGGTGGGACTCATGAACGGCTACCGCAGGTGGCAATTGGCGCGGCACGTGCTGATACCAGCAACCCTGCCCGCCTACCTGACCGGCTTGCGCAGTGGCCTCGGCTTGGCGTGGATGTTCGTAGTGGCAGCCGAGCTGCTCGGAGCGAGCCGCGGGCTCGGCTATCTGATGGTCGATGGGCAAAGCACGAGTCGAACCGAGCTGGTCATGGCAGCGATCCTGAGTTTTGCAGTGCTCGGTAAGCTCACCGATAGCCTGCTGCAGGCGCTGGAAGTGCGACTGCAACCCTGGCGAACGAACTGAGAAAGATCAGATTCATGGAACTCTTTTGGTTTCTGCCGACGCACGGCGACAGCCGCTACCTCGGCACCAGTGAAGGTGCTCGCTCGGTGAGCCTGTCTTACTTACAGCAGATCGCGCAGGCTGCCGACACGCTGGGATTTGGCGGTGTCTTGTTGCCCACTGGCCGTTCCTGCGAAGATGCCTGGGTCGTCGCCTCGGCAGTGTTGCCTTCCACACGGCGTCTCAAATTCTTGGTCGCGATTCGCCCTGGAATTATCTCGCCCACGGTCGGCGCACGCATGGCGGCGACCCTCGATCGATTGTCGGGCGGCCGCCTGTTGATCAATGTGGTTACGGGCGGGGATCCCGATGAAGCAGCCGGGGACGGGATCTTCCTTTCGCACGACGCGCGCTACCAACAGACCGATGAATTTCTCGATATCTGGCGGCGCGTGATCAGCGGCGAAACGGTCGACTTCGAAGGCACGCACCTGCGCGTTCAAGGGGCGAAGGTGCTCTACCCCCCCGTGCAGCGTCCTTATCCGCCGTTGTACTTCGGTGGTTCCTCGCCTGCCGGCCATGCGCTGGCCGCTAAGCACGTGGATGTCTACCTGACCTGGGGCGAGCCGCCCGCAGCAGTTGCTGAAAAGATCCGCGATATGCGTGAGCGTGCGAGTGCGCTCGGACGGACCTTGCGCTTCGGATTGCGGTTACACGTGATCGTGCGCAAGACGCGGGCTCAGGCGTGGGCGGCGGCCAATGATCTGATCAGCCGTCTGGACGATACCGCGATCGCCGCGGCCCAGCGCTCGTTCTCTCGCTTCGATTCCGAGGGACAACGTCGCATGTCGAGCCTGCATCAAGGCCGGCGCGATCGGCTCGAGATCAGCCCGGACCTTTGGGCTGGCGTCGGCTTGGTTCGTGGCGGCGCGGGCACGGCCTTGGTCGGCGATGCCGAGACCGTAGCTCGACGCTTGCTGGAGTATCGCGAGCTAGGGATCGAGACGTTCATCCTTTCCGGGTACCCGCACCTCGAGGAGGCTTATCGAACCGCCGAGCTACTATTTCCTCAGTTGCCGCTCGAGCACGGCCGCGCGGAGCCCGAACTCAACATGACTGGCCCGTTCGGTGAAATCCTGGCCAACGACATCGTGCCCACGCGCTCGCAGGGCTGAGCTCGGGTCAGGCAGTGCCTGTCGGCAGATGCCCGCTCGACGCCCGGGCGAACGCCGCCCCGGTCGTACTGACTTCCTCTGCTGACGGCCGCAGGTGTCGCACATGAGCATCTCGCACGCGAACCTCACGAGGCAAGAGGCGGTGGCGATGAAAGGTATCGGCCACGGCTTGTTGACGCGTGAGCAACGATTCATCCACGCGCCGCGGGATGCGGTGCGGTGCAACC
>Ga0247783_1000707_pt1 | contig 10588 bp, 10 predicted proteins | sample UWRJL064202C5_FD_179911 | JGI IMG/M metagenome (GOLD analysis project Ga0247783, IMG submission 179911) | Plant litter microbial communities from Arlington Agricultural Research Station in Wisconsin, United States - UWRJ-L064-202C-5 | ecosystem: Environmental > Terrestrial > Plant litter >... | reverse complement strand
TTGCAGTGTACCGGGCGCGCCCAGCCGCCAGCCGTTCCTGCCGATGCTGAGCGCATTGGCCGGGCTCGCGTTTCTGTATCGCCGTCGCCGATAGCGACCGTGCTCGAGTCTCCTCAATAGCCGATATCGACCGCGCCGCTTGCGTTGCCCGGCGCGGGGGGGAGCTCACTTGCGGCGCGCGCGGGCCACGGTTCGGTGGGCGTGCCCACCTCTGCCGGGGGCCAGCGATCGCTGATCGCTGCCGCTGGGTGGTTGTTCGGCGCCGCGGGTCGAGAGCTAGCGACGACGACGGTCGACACCGGTGGCTCGCGACAGCGCACCAGAAAATTGCCGTCGTGCGGATCCAAGATCGGGGACAGATCGTAGCCGCGCGGGCAACGGTCGCCCGCGATGCGAAAACACGCCGCTTGCTCAGCTGCGCAATGCACGTGCAGCATGCGTGTCCCGTCCGGGCCGACGATGGGCGCGGCACCCGGGGACGGGGCACAGCCCGGCGCGAGCAGCACGAGGCTCAGCCCACCACACACCAACCAGTCGCAGCGCGATAGGCCCATTTTCTTTCGAGCATAGCCGAAAAACCAGCGCTCAGCGCTCCGGCGCGCCATCGCCGACCCAGGGATCACTGATCCAGGGTCTGCCGTGAGCGTGGAAATAGCTGCGCAACAAGTCGCGAGCCAGCTGATTGGCCTTGTGGCGCCAGACCGCCCCATTCTCGAGCATCACGCTGATCACGACCTCGGGATTTTGGCTCGGGGCAAAGCCAATGAACCAGCTGGTCATGCCCTCGGTGGCTTCCGGACGGAGCGTGCCCGTTTTGCCGGATACGCGCATGTTTCCCAAATAGGGACGACCGCTCGCGTCGCTGAACGCGTGCCGGCACGTGCCGCTTCGCACCGTCACCTCCATCATCCGGCGCAGACGCGCCGCGGTGAGCGGCTTGAGCACGCGACCCATCACTTGCGCGTCCTCGCCCAGCGGCGGATCTGCCGGGGCGTCGCTGGCATCCGCGCTGGGCTCGGTCACGCGAATCCTGATCGCCTGGCCGCCGTGCGCGATCACACTCGCCAGGTACGCGCCGCCCAGCGGTGACAAGGTGCTGCCTTGAAATCCTGCTGCCGTACGCGCAAAGTCGAGGTCCCCGTAGGGCACGTCGAGGGTACCGACCGGCACCTCGATATCGAACGGCACGAGGCCGTTGAAGCCGAGCGCTTGCGCGGTGTCGAGCAGGCCGTTCCGAAGCAGGCGATGCGTTGCGAGCTGCGCAAACACTGCGTTTTTGCTGTAGCCGATGGCATACGCAAACGGCGAGCACTCGACCGCGTTGCCGCGTGGCGCGTCCAAGTGTCGGCGCTCGATGCCGTGCGTGCCACCGGAGATACAGACTTGTTCCTTCGGGCTGAGTGAGGTGGTCTCGAACAGCGCCGCCGTGGTGACCAATTTGAAGACGCTGGCCGCGGGTACACGCGAGCTGGTGAGCACTTGGTGATGGCGCCCGTCGCGAGCGCTCTCGGCCCAGGCCAAGATTTTGCCGTTGCGCGCGTCGAGCACGACCATGCCGCCCCGCACCGGGTTGGCAGCTGCCAGGAGCTTCGTCGCCGCTCGTTGCAACTCCGAATCGAGCGTGAGCGCGGCTTCGCCACCGCTAGCGAGCGGCGCGATCCAACGTCCGTCGCGCTGGGCGATGCGGTCCAAATCGAGCGCTGGGCGCGGTTCGGCCGCGCCAGCCCGAGTCGCCGGTACGGCGGCAAGGGTCAGCAGCAGTGGCACCGCGCGAAGAGCGCGGGTTCGAGCCCAGCTCATCGCTTGGACCTAACCGGCTTGGCCGATTCGGCCAAAGTTTCGGCGAAGGCTCACTTAATGAAGTGAATTGAGGTGTAAGTAATTTGCACACATTGAACTACACTCGCGTACAATGGCCGCAGCCGGAGGATCTCCCCATGGATCGACGAGTTGGCCTCAGAACCCGAACGGACTTTCGAGTCCTGGCGCAGCGTGGGCCGATTTGCTCTCAATATCGCGGGATCGATGTCTCGCCCACGGGCATCGTGCTCGATCGCGGCCGACCGATCGGCGAAGCCGATTGGCCGCTGTGGCTGCGTCTCGAGTTGCAGCTGCCGGAATATCTCAAGCCCGTGCGCGCGCTGGCCCGTCCCATTTGGTCGCTCGGTTCGCAGCAAGCGTTCAAGTTCGTGCGCATCGCCGATGTCGACCGTTTGATCTTGGCCGAGCACCTCGACTTCATGAGCGTGCGCGGCGTCATCCTGCATTGAGGATTGCTTCACTATGTCCGTCACTCGCAAAATCAAGAGACTCTGGGCCAAGCTCGCGCAACCTGGCGCGCTCCGGATGTTGTATCAAGGTGTGGCGCTCGCGCCGCGGCTCGTTCTGCACGTGGCTTCGCTCGCGGCCGTTGCCGGGCTGTTCAGCGCCTGCGTGCCAGCGGCGCGCTACGAGGAAGCGAAGTCGGCGAGCGAGGTCGAACTCGCGGCGCGTCAGCGCGCCGAAACAGAGCTGTTGGTCACGCGCACGCGGCTGGACGCGGCCAGCGCCGAGCTGAGTCGCCGCGAGCAGAAGCTGGCCGAGACCGAGCAATCGGTGTCCGAATCGAAGCTCGAGAGCAGCGTGGCCGTGAAGGAGCGCGACGAGGCGACCGGCCTGGTCGACCAACTGCGTGGTGAGCTGGCTCGCGTGGGCGACAACCTCCGCTCTTACGCCACACAAAAGGCCGATCTCGAGAAATCCCTACAAGCAGCGCAAGCGCGCAAGCTCGAGCTCGAACGGAACGAAGCGCAGACGGTGGCGATCGCGCGCCTGATTCGCGATTTGACCTCGGCGCTCGGTGAGCGTGTGACGAGTGGCGAGCTGACGCTCGACGTGCGCGACGGGCGCGTCCTGCTCAGCGCACCGCCCGAGCTCTGGTTCAATGACGACGGTTCGCTGCGAGCCGGCATGGACGACGTGGTCGCGGCGCTGAGTCGCGTGCTCACGTTGCACCCGGCGAGCGCACTCGAGCTCGGCTTGCCCGCGAGCTCTGGCGAGAAGCGCGGTCCTGCGCTGCTCTCTGCCCTCAGTTCACGCGGCGTGGCCGCCTCGCGCATGAAGCTCGCGCCGCTCACGCCGCCGAGTGCCGAAGCGGCGCCGCTCAAGGTCGCCGCACCTTCGGTCGATTTGTCGCTCAGCGCCGGCTGAGCGTCAGCCGAGCTTGGGCAGCTGGTAGCTCACGTCGAGGTCGAGTGCCGACTCCGGATCGCGTCCGCGCGGTGCGGAGACGGCGCGGAAGCGCGGCTCACGGCGCAGAGCGTCGTACACGGCAGCCAGCAGCTCGGGCTGCACGACTTTCTGAAAGCGCTCGTGCCACGCAAAGCCGTCGTCCTCGCCCGCGTAGTCATCGGCGAACTCAGCCGATAAGTGCAGGGTGATGGTGAAGGTCCTCTCTTCGCGGTGGGTCACAGCGAGAACGTCACTTTCGCTGGCCAGCTGCCAGGTGAAGGCAGCGTGGCCGCCTTCAAAGTGGCGACCAGGCAATCCACGTCGGACTCGCCCGCTTCATCTGGCGGGGTGACGCCGGCGGCCATCACCGAGCCATCGGTGCTCACGTATACCGTCGCCTCGAAGGCGCCGCTCGCGCCCTTCTTGCAGGCCGAGACTTTCCTCGACAGTTTGCTCACCGCGTCCGACACGTGTTCGCCGTCCCAGCTCGTGGGCGCGCGCACGTCATTCGGCGGATCGAAATCGAACGATTTGCGCGCTAGGCCATGCACGCCGCCGACCGGTTTCGGCCAGCTCTTCGTACGCAAGCTGTCGAGCATGCACTTTTCGGTGTCACGATCGCCGATCGTGGACTTCTCGAGGTGCGCGTGATCGACCTTGCCGTGGACGTCGATCTTGAGGAAGAAGCTGACCGTCCCACCCAGGAACTCGACGCGCTTGGCACCGTCGTCCAGGCAGCGCTGGAAATCAGTGAGCGCTCGTTGAAAGGTCTTGTCGACTTTCTCCTCGTTCAGGCCGCCGATCTCGGACGACGTGGAGACCCGGTTCTGCGCATCGTCCTGCACCTCCACGGCATTTGTGGGGGCCTGTGGCGGGGGTTCGCTGCCGCCGCAGGCGGCGAGCGAAAGGGCGGTGCAAGCGAGCCCGAACAGTGATGACAGACGGAGCGAAGAGGTCATTGCCGGCGTACCAGTAGCGCGAAGCATGGCGTGGAACAACGGCCGCGCGCTGCCCGTTCTTCAGCTCGATTGAAAATTTGCGTCGAGTAGACGCAGGCCCGGAATTTCCGCGAGCCGCGCGCGTAGCGCGGGCTTGGGGCGAACGGCGATGCCCAGCTCGGCCTCCGCCAACATCTCCAAATCGAATACATTGTCACCGAACGCGCCGAGCCAATGCGAGGTCCCGAGCAGCGCGCGACCCGCGACACACTTACCCGCGCCGTACGGCAGAGCGTCGGCCATCTCCGGCGCGATCACGCCCGAGACGACGCGTGGCGTGCTGGCTGCGATGTCGTGCGCGGCGAAGCCCCAGGCGCCGGCCGCGAGCTCCACCGTGGCGCGTGGCGATGCCGAGATGACGATCGTGCGAAGCGCGTTCTTTCGCGCAAACTCCAAGATCGGACGAAGCTCTTCATGCAAGCGTTGACCGTGCTTGGTAATGGCCAGCGCTTCGCGGGCCAGCTCGGCCATTTCTGGCAGGGTGTGGCCGGCGAAACACCAAGTCATCAGCTCGCAAATCTCGCGCTCGGGGTAGCGCCCAGCGAGATAGGCATCGAACAGCTGTTTTGCCGTGGCATTCACGTCGGCAAAACATTCGAAGCCACGGCTTCGGGCTTGCTGCTCAATCTCGGCGCGTGCCGCTTCTCGCAAACGACCGTGCGTGACTGCGAAGCGAAAGACGTCGTCGCCCACGTCCCCCGACCAGAGCGTGCCGTCGGCGTCGAAGGCGAGTGCGCTGGGGCGATCGGCGCGCAGGCGACTTTCGAGCTCGAGCACGAGCTGCGCGGGGCTGATACTCGGCACGGGCGTGCTCATGGCTGCGCACTCGGATTCTTCGCGGACAGCCAGCTGTCCCACCAGCCTTGGGCCATGGCTAGATCCTGGCCGGTGTCGATCTCCATGTAGCCGCCGGCGGTGTTTTCGCGCTGCATCGAAGCCCCCGCCTCCAGCATCTCCTGTAGCAGATCGAGCAGGTAAGCTTTCTGGAAGCTGCGACCTTCACGGAACATGCCAGCGCCGTAAACCTGCTGGGCGCGATCGAACGCGTCAGTGAATACACGCGCGCCGTTTGCGCTGAGCTTCATCACGCCGATGAACTCGCCGTTGGCGACCTCGCTTGCGATGGTGCGGCTGATTTCGATCACGCGCGCGCCGTCCGCGCGCAGCTTTTCGGCGTCGGTTTCCGGGTGCTGGGAGCGGCCGACGTAGCGGCGGCGCCAAGCGGTGTCGCAACCGAGCGCGATGTCGGCCGGGGAGGCGAGCAGCTTTTGCACGATTTCGCCGTCGTAGACGATGTCGGCGTAGGTCGAGATGAAGCCGCCGGAGAGATACTGGCGAGCGCACAGCAACGAAAGCAGGATGTTGTTATTGGCCCAGTCCGCATTGCGCACGAAGGTGAATTCCGGGTAGCGCGCGCGTACGACGTCTTCCGCGTAGCCGCACACGAACACCACGTCTTTGCGCGTGAAGCCCGCGCTCTGGAGCGCATCCAAAATCCAATCGAGCATGGGGCGGCCCATGACCTCGACCAAGGTCTTCGGGATTTGGTCCGTATTGTGGCCGAGGCGGCTGCCTCGCCCCGCGCCGATTACGATGGCTCGCACGGCGCGAGTCTATCCGTTCCGCCTCGGGCTGTCCGTCGTCAAACGCGGACAGTCGAGGCGGAAAATCGTTCACTCTTCGCGCAACTTGGCGAGGACGTTCGCATCTTCGAGCGTCGAAACATCCCCTTTGGTCTCGCGGCCGGAGGCGATGTCCTTCAGCAGCCGGCGCATGATTTTGCCGCTGCGTGTCTTGGGCAGGCTGTCGGCGAAACGCACCGAGTCGGGCCGAGCGAATTTGCCGATCTCGTTTGCCACGTGCTCGGCCAGCGCCTTCTCCATTTCGGGCGAGGCGCTGTGGGTCGGCTTGAGGGTCACGAACACGACCAATGCCTGGCCTTTCAAGTCGTCCGGACGTCCCACTGCAGCGGCCTCCGCCACGGCGGGGTGCGCAACGAGTGCGCTTTCGATTTCAGCGGTGCCGATGCGATGCCCGGATACATTGAGTACGTCGTCGATGCGACCGACCACGTGGAAGTAGCCGTCTTCGTCTTCGCGCGCGCCGTCGCCGGTGAAGTAGACGCCGGGGATCTCGCTCCAATACGCTTGTTGATAGCGCTCGTCGTCGCCGTAGATCGTGCGCAGCATGCTCGGCCACGGTTGCTTCAAAATGAGCAGGCCGCCTTCACCGGCTCCGACCTTCTTGCCCTCCTGGTTGACGACCTCCGGAACCACGCCGAAGAACGGCAGCCCAGTCGAGCCAGGCTTGGTGGAGTGTGCGCCGGGTAGGGTGGTGAGCATGATCGCGCCGGTCTCGGTTTGCCACCAAGTGTCGACGATCGGGCAGCGGTTCTTGCCGACGTGTTCGCGGTACCACATCCAGGCTTCGGGGTTGATCGGCTCACCTACGCTGCCGAGCAGACGCAGACTCGACAGATCCGACTTGGCCGGCCACTCATTGCCCGCGCGAATGAAGGCGCGGATCGCCGTCGGCGCGGTGTACAGCACGGTCACCTTGTGCTTTTCGATTAGCTGCCAGAAACGTCCCCAATCCGGCTGATTCGGCGCTCCTTCGTACAAGAGGCAGGTGGCGCCGTTGGAGAGCGGCCCGTACACGAGATAGCTGTGGCCAGTGATCCAACCGACGTCCGCGGTGCACCAATAGACGTCGTTGTCTTTCAAATCGAAGATGTATTTGCTGGTCAGGTGCGTGCCGGCAAGGTAGCCCGCGGTGGTGTGCAGCACGCCCTTTGGCTTGCCCGTGGAGCCCGAGGTGTACAGGATGAACAAAGGATGCTCGGCGTCCACCACCTCCGCGCCGCCTTGCGCGGGGTTCGCGGCAGCGACGGCCTCGTACCAATCGATGTCGCGACCGGGCGTGAGCGTGATTTCCGCTTTTGCGCCGAGGCGCCGGAAGACCACGACTTTTTCCACGGATTTCGTGCCCTCTACGGCGCGATCGACGGTGGCCTTGAGCGGTACCACGTTGCCGCGGCGGAGCGCGCCGTCTTGCGTGAGTACGACCTTGGCGCCGCAATCGTTGATGCGATCGCGCAGTGACTCCGCGGCAAAGCCGCCGAAAACGACGGTGTGTGGCGCGCCGATGCGCGCGCAGGCGAGCATGCCGACCACGACCTCCGGCACCATGCCCATGTAGATCGCGACGCGATCGCCTTTTTGCACTCCGAGGCCACGCAGCACGGCGGCGAACGCGACCACCTTTTGGTGCAGCTGCGCGTAGGTCCAAGTCGTCGATTCACCGGGTTCGCTTTCCCAGACGATGGCAGCCTTGTCTTTGTTGGCTGTCGTCAGGTGGCGGTCGAGGCAACTTTCAGTGGCGTTGAGTTCTGCACCCACGAACCATTTGGAGTGCGGCAGTCGCCACTCGCACAGCGTGGACCACGGCTTGCGGAACACCAGCTCCGAGGTCTCTCGTTGCCAAAAGCTCGCGGGTGATTCGATGCTCTCTTTGTACAGCTCGTCGTATTTCTCGCGTGATGCGATGCGCGCGCCTTGCGAAAACTCGCGGCTGGGCGAAAACGTCCGATTTTCCACGGAGTACGATTCGATGGCGTTGGTCTCGGTCATCGCTGCCTCTAATTTCTCCCACTGACGGCCGTTACTTGGGTCCGCTATTTCGAACCTAGAGCGTGGGCCAGGACGCGAGCCGAGTAAAGCCGTCAGCTGTGGCTATTTTCATCGCGAAACGTGGGCCCGGTTTTTACCCGCAAGGCTACGCCGGCCGTGCTTCTCGGCATAGGCGATCTTTGCAGTAATCTGCGGTGAGCCGAGGCTACCAGCCCGCTACCAGAGGCTGTAGCCGCCGTGGATACCGATGCCGAACAGGGGCAGCGTGTTGGTGTCGCCGAAGGCTTTGCTGGCACCCTCGATGTTCTCTTTGTTCAGGCTGCTGGCGCCGTCGATCAAGACGAGCACGTGGCCGCCGAGCAAGAAATGACCAATGCTCCATTGCGCGCCGAGTTCGAGCAAGAAATAGGCGTCGAAGCCGCTGGCGCTGCCACCGGTGAGGCTCGGGTCGGCGGCGACCGGATCGAGCACGAGCTTGTGGTGCACGGCGCCGGCGCCAACGGCCGAGAAAAAGCGCACGCTCTTGCCCGTGGTCATCAGCCTCACATTCGGTCCGAAGCGGAGCGCATTCAGTGTGTAGCTGCGCGGCGTCTGAGGGTCAGTACCCGCGGCATCCTCACTCGTGGCATCTTTGACTTTGAGCCGACCAAAGTCGAGCACGAATTCTAGTGCCACGGGGGCCCACATCCGGTAGCCGGCGCGAAGGCCGACGCTGCCCATCACGTCGTCCGAGCGCGTGGCGTTCAATTGCAGTGGATGCTCAGTGAGTCCGAACGCGCTGAGCGTGAGCAGGCCGTAGTAGCCACGTGGAACGCGACGCGGCGGAGGCGCGGGCATGCCACCCGGCTTTTCCGGCGGCGCCTCGGCTCGCGCCCCACGGATGGGCGGACCGAGCTCGGCGCGCACTTCCAGGGTCTTGCCCAGTGCGACGCTCACGTTGGTCTCGAAGCCTTCGTAGCCTTCGCGAAAGACTTGGATCAGATGGTCCGTGTCCGGCTTGACCGTGCCGTGCCACTCGTGAAATGCGCGCGTCGTGCCGTCGACGGCGATTGCGGCTCGCGGATCGCCGGCGATCACGTGCAAAAAGCCATCGGTCGGCTTCAGCTTCAACTCGATCGGCACGCGCTTTTGTCCGGACGCGACGCTGACCACCCGTGACATGCGCGCGTAGCCCGCCAAATCGGCGACGAGCGTGTGTTCACCGACATTCACGTCCACGCCTGCCCGCAGCTCGCTGAGCGAAGTCGCGTGACCGTCGATCGTGACCTTGGCATCGCTCGGCTCGACATTGACGACGATCGAACCCACCAAACCGTGCAGTTCGCCGATGGCGTCAGTGACGGCCTTGCGTTCGCCTTCGCTGAGCTCGCTACCGTGTACGCGCAGCAGCTCTTCCAAGGTGGTGGCCGCTTCGCGATAACGAAACAGGGCTTTTTGGCAGAGCGCGACGTTCTGCAGTGAGCTCGGACCCGGCTTGGCGGAGTAGGCAGCTTCGAACTCCGCCAGGGCGCCGGGGTAGTTGGTGTCTTGATAGAGTTTGATGCCGAGCTTGAAGTGGCGCCGGGCTTCGGCAGTCACCTCGGCTGTCGCGCTCGCGCTACTCGGGTCGGGCGCCGGGGCGGTAGCGTGTGCCCATCGAGGGCCAGCGCCGAGCAGGCACGCGACCGAAAGAGCCGGGATGGCGCACGAGCGCATCGCTTCTCGCTATCACGTTTTATGGCTCCTTGGTGCTGAGCTGTAGGCCGGAGGCGACGTGTGCGCTGGGCTTCGCTGCCGTAGGGCGACGCGGACTGCCGGTCGCTGTGCCGGTCGCTGTGCTTGGCGCGCGCGCCGGGGAAGTCGGCGTGACGACCGCGGCGCTGCCGACCGGTGAGACGACAGGCGCGAGGGCGGCGCTAGCGACGGTGCGGATGCTGGCGATGGGCGGCGGCCGCGAGGCTTCTTGGCTGAGCGGGGTCGTGTCACTGCTGCGCGCCACGAAGTAGGCGGTCAACGCGAAGCCGGCCAAGCTGGCGAGGATGCCCGCCAGCAAGGTGCCGTAGCGTTTGCGCTTCGGCAGCACGGCTGGCCTCGAGTTCGAGGACGGCCCGGTCCAGGCCGAACCGTCTTGCGCGAGCGTCGCCTCGAGCGCGGCGATCGCGGTCAGGAATTCACGCGCCGATTGAAAACGCTGCTCACGTTCGCGCTGCAGCGCGCGCGCGAGCAACGCCGCCACCGCTGCCGGAACCTCGGGCGCGTGCATACGCACGTCGGCGGCATCCAGCGTGCAAATCGCGATCAACACGGCTTCGTACGTGGGACCCGTGTGTGGCGGCTTGCCCGCAAGCATTTCGAACAAGATCGCCCCGACGCTGAACAAGTCCGTGCGCCCGTCGATGTCGGCGAACGACTGAGCTTGCTCGGGCGACATGTAGAATGCAGTGCCGAGCACCGTGCCGCGGCTGGTGAGGGTATCGGCCGAGCGCGCGTGTGCGACTTTCGAAATCCCGAAATCGACGACCTTCACGAACGAGGGATCGTCGTCTCGTGCGCACAAGAAGATATTGTCCGGCTTGAGATCGCGGTGCACGATGCCCGCTTCGTGCGCTCGCAGCAGCGCACGAAGCACTTGGCTCACGATGCGCAGCGCACAGGGAACGCTCAGACGTCCCTCGCGCTCCAGGCGCGCTCGCAGATCTTCCCCGGTCAAAAGCTCCATGACCAGGAACGGCAGTCCCCCGTCCGTAACCCCCGAGTCGAAAATTTGAACGA
>Ga0247783_1000706_pt1 | contig 10591 bp, 6 predicted proteins | sample UWRJL064202C5_FD_179911 | JGI IMG/M metagenome (GOLD analysis project Ga0247783, IMG submission 179911) | Plant litter microbial communities from Arlington Agricultural Research Station in Wisconsin, United States - UWRJ-L064-202C-5 | ecosystem: Environmental > Terrestrial > Plant litter >... | reverse complement strand
AAGACCGACTTGTCGGTGTTCGTCGCGCACGGCGGCAAGCTGCTGCTGGCCCACGGGCTGCAGGACATCCTCGTCAGCACCCGCGCGACGGAGCAGTACTACCAGCGACTGCAGGCGCAGTTCGGTCCCGCGCAAGTCGACACCTTCGCGCGCTTCTACGAGATCGCCGGCCTCGGCCATGCCGTGAGTTCGCAGTTCAACGCGACCTGGGATTCGCTGACCGCACTCGAGAACTGGGTCGAGCGGGCCATGCCGCCGGCCAACCAGGTCACGACCGACACCGTCGGCGTGCCGGGGCGGACGCGTCCGCTCTGCAACTACCCGGCGCGACCGCAATATCGCGGGTCGGGAGACGTCAACGCCGCGGCATCGTTCGCCTGCGTGAGTTGACGCGCGACCCGCGCGGCGCCGGCGGTGCGACACGCATCGCCGGTGCCGTGCGCCGTCTCGACGGCGTCGGCCGGGGCCGCCAGCCTGCGGCCACATCGGCGTCGGCCCCACCTGTGTCATCGCACGACATAGATGATCGGCCAGGAGGTGCTCAGACTGCGTGCTTGGGACCGTGCTCGTGAACGGTCCCCCACCCAGTCGCCATGACGCCGAACATCGAACGCTTCCATCCCCCTTACCGCATCGCCGCCCTCGCCCGGCTGTCGGCAGCGGACGGCATCCCGGTCCAGGCCATCCTGTGCGGCACCGGCCTCGACGCGGCCGCGCTCGACGACGTGATGTGCCGAACGTCGATCGAGCAATACCTGGTCGCGTGTGCGAACGCGCTGCGATGGTCAAACGACCCTGCGTTGCCGTTCCGCGTCGGGACGCATCTGCGGACGTCGGACCACGGCCTGTACGGTCTCATGCTGATGTCGTGTGCATCGGTCCGCGAGGTCTTCCGCCTCGCGGTGACCTACCAGCTGCTCGCCGCGCCGATCGCCGCCGTCGACGTCGTCGAGAGCGCGACCGACGTGCGCTGGGTCATGAATGGCGCGTCCCTGAACGACGTCCCCGTCGCGTTGCGCAGCTTCGTCATCGAGCAGCAGTTCGCGCAGCAGATCGCCCACCTCGAACAGGTGCTCGGGACGCCCTGCCCGCCGATGCTCGCGTGCTTCGCCCATCCGGCGCCGCCGCATCACGCGTTGTACGCCGAGCTCCTGCACTGCCGCTGCGTATTCGATCGACCGCGCTACGAGATCCTCTACCCGAAGGACGTCCTCGCGCGCCGTCCCTCGCTCGCGAACCCGCTCGCCGCGAAGGCGTTGCAGAACGCCTGCGACGGCCTCGTCGCCGACATCGAAGCGTCGCTCGGCTTCGCGGGCCGGGTCTATCGCGCGCTGCGCGGGTTGGGCGATCCGGGTGCGCGGATGAAGGTGGTCGCCTCCGCGATGAAGATGACCGACCGCACGCTGCGGCGTCGACTGGCCGACGAAGGCACCTGCTTCTCGACGATCTCGCATCGGGTCAAGTACGCGGTCGCGACGCAGCACCTGAAGACATCCAGCGCCCGCATCGACGAGATCGCGAGCATCACGGGCTTCTCCGACTCGTCGAATTTCCGCCGGGCGTTCATCCGCTGGACCAGCATGAGTCCGGCGCGCTTCCGGCGGTCGCAGCAGGCGGCGACGCCGAACGGTGAGGCCTGGTCGGCCCGGTCGTGAGCGGGCCGGCGGTCGATCGCGCGCTCACCGCGCGACGCTGAACACCTCGACGGCGACCGCCTTCCCGCTGAAGAGGACCTCGCCTTCGGAAGTCGCCGCGATGTCCGACGACAGCACCGCACGTGTGTTCGCATCGATGAGGATGCCGCGTCCTGCTTTCTTCGTATGCGCCTCGAGCCGCGCCGCGAGGTTCACGGTGTCGCCGACACAGGTGTAGGTCGCGCGGCGCTGCGTGCCGGTATAGCCCGCGATCAACGGACCCGTCGCGACGCCGACGCCGATGCGGATCGGCGGCTTGTCGGCCGCCGCGCGCTCGACACTGAACATCTCGACCATGTCGACCATCTCGAGCGCCGCCCGCACCGCGCAGCGCGCGTGGTCGACGAGTGGCAACGGGGCCCCGAAGATCGCCATCAGGCCGTCGCCGATGATCTGGTTCACGACGCCACCTTCGCCGTTGATCGCGTCGAACATCAGCGTGTAATAGGTGTTGAGCAACTCGATCGTCTCGTCGGGCGGCTGCGACTCCGCGATGCTCGTGAAGCCGCGGATATCGCAGAACATGACCGAGGCTTCGACGTGGCGGCCGCCGAGCGCGAAGCCCGACTGCGCGAGATCCTCCGCGACCTCCGACGTCGCGAAGCGACGCACGAGTTCCTTCTGCTGATCGCGCAGCCGCTTCTTCTCGAGGCTCGCGCGCACGCGGGCCTTCAGCAGCGTCGGGTTGACGGGCTTGTGCAGGTAGTCCTCGGCGCCGAGCTCGATGCAGCGCGCGACGCTCGTGACGTCCTCGAGCGACGACGTCACGATCACCGGCAGGTCGCGCAGCCGCAGGTCCTGGGACAAGGCCTCGAGCACCTCGAAGCCGTTCATCTCCGGCATCTCGACGTCCATCAACATCAGGTCGAAGTGTTCCTCGCGCAGCTTCTGCAGCGCGATGCGTCCGTTCTCCGCGCTCGCCACGCGATGCCCGAGCAGTTCGATCGAGCGCGACAGCAGCAGACGGTTGACCTTGTTGTCGTCGGTGATGAGGATCTTCGAGCCCGCTTCAGCCACGGGGCATTCCTTCCAGCGCGGCGACGACGCGTGCGTACTCCGCATCGAGCGCCGCGAACGCGTCGGGGCTCGCCGCGTCGAGTCCGCCGAGCTCGAGGCCCTTCGCCATGCCGCCGAGCGTCAACGCGCCGAACGTCATGCTGTTCGACTTGAGCGAATGCGCCGCGCGACGGAAACGGTCGGCCTCGCCGCCCGCCTTCGCGCCCTTCAGGTCCGCGATCATCTGCGGCGCCTCTTCGAGAAAAGTGCCGACGAGTTCGTCGACGAAGTCGGCTCCGGCCATGTCCTTGAGCGCGTCGAAGGTCGCCGGGTCGATGGTGGGATCAGCCAAGGTCGTGTCCTTGCGAGAAGTGGATACGCGGATACGCGATCACGCGCGAGGTGCGCACGATAGCCGATGCGTTCGCCCGCTCGCGATCCTCACGGGGAAATCACCTATCGCTTCGGCGTGTTCAACAACGCCTCGACGAGCGCGTCGACCCGGATCGGCTTCGTCACGTAGTCGTCCATGCCGGCGTCGAGGCAGGCCTCCCGGTCGCCCTGCATCGCATTCGCGGTCATCGCGACGATGCGTGGACGCGCCCCGGCCGGCCAGCGCCGCGTGATCTGCCGCGACGCTTCCAGTCCGTCCAGCTCCGGCATCTGCACGTCCATCAACACGACGTCGTAGGTCTGGCGTTCGATCGACTGGACGGCTTCGAGGCCGTTCGACGCGAGGTCGGCGCGATAACCCATCTGCTGCAGGAGACGCAACGCGAGCTTCTGGTTCACGACGTTGTCCTCGGCGAGGAGGATGCGTAGCGGGTGATGGGCGGCCATGTCGCGATCGATCGAAGGCTTCGGCGTCTCCACCGCCACCGGGCGTTCCACGTCGTCGCCCAGCAGCGACATCAACACGTCGTGCAGCGAACTCTGCTTGAGCGGCTTCGACAGGTAGGCGGCGAACAGGCCTTCGGTATCCGCGACCTCGCGGCGCCCGAGCGAGCTGAACAACACGATCGGCAGTCGCGGGTGCGCGCTGCGCAGACGATGGGCGAGCGCGAGACCGTCCATCTCCGGCATGTGCATGTCGACGATCGCGAGATCGAACGCCTCGCCGGCGTCGCTCCACGCGATCGCCTCGGCGGCGGACTCGGTCGCGCGCGGCACGATGCCCCACTTCGAGCATTGCAGCCACAGCAGCTTGCAATTCGTCGGACTGTCGTCGACGACGAGCACGCGCTTGCCGACGAGGGCGGGTTGTTCGCCGAAGTCGCGCCGACGTGTCGCGACCGGGACGTCGGTCTTCGGCGCACGGATCGTGAAGCGGAACGTCGATCCGCGGCCCGGTCCGTCGCTCGCCGCGCTCATCGTGCCGCCCATCAATTCCGCCAGCTTCTTGCTGATCGCGAGCCCGAGTCCCGTCCCGCCATATTTGCGCGTCGTCCCGCTGTCGGCCTGGCTGAAACTCTGGAACAGTTTCGACAAGCCGGCTTCCGACAGTCCGATGCCGGTGTCGCGCACCGAGAAGCTCAGCAGGTCGTCGCGCTCGGACTTCACCGTGAGCACGACCTCGCCCTCGTCGGTGAATTTCACCGCGTTCGACACGAGGTTCAACAGGATCTGGCGCAGACGCGTGACGTCTCCGGCGACCGCGACCGGGACGTCGCCCTCGAAGACCGCCGCGATGTCGATGCGCTTCTCGGCGGCGCGCGGTGCGATCAGGTCGAGCGCGGACTCGACGCACTCGCGCAGGTCGAAGGGATGCGACTCGACGTCCATCTTGCCGGCCTCGATCTTCGAGAAGTCGAGGATGTCGTTGATGATCGTCAGCAACGCGTCGCCGCTGTCGCGGATCGTCGACGCGAAGTCGCGCTGCTCGTCGTTCAACGGCGTATCCAGCAACAGGCCGCTCATCCCGATCACCGCATTCATCGGCGTGCGGATCTCGTGGCTCATCGTCGCGAGGAACGCGCTCTTCGCCTCGTTCGCCGACTCCGCGAGCTCGCGTGCGCGCTGCTCGGCGGCCGCCTTGTCCTCGAGCAACCGACGATTGACGCGCTGCGCGTCCGCCTGCAGGTCGTCATCGAGCTCGAGCACGGCGGCGCTGATCATGCGGACTTCATCGGGCCGGTACTGGTGCCGGTCGGGCCGGCCGCCCATCAGCATCAGCGACGTCAGTCGACCGCGATGCGCCACCGGCGTGACGAGCGCGTACTCGCCGGCCCAGTGCCGCCACGCGCGGGGGACACGACCCACCAGGATCTGCGCGGTCTGCGCCTCGTCGAGCGCGACCTGCGCGACGCCGAAGTCGCCGGCGACCTGCCGGCAGGTCCCGCCATCGCATGCGTAGAACGCCGTCGTTGCTCCGCCCGCGTACGCGCTCAACGCGACGCGGTAGTGGTCGAGCAACGCGTCGCGTCCGGTGACCCGTGCGGCCGCGTCGAGGGCGAGCTGCAGCGTCTCCTCGGTCGCGTGCCAGCGCGGATAGAGCAGACGCTGCACCGAGCGTTCAGCGACCCGCTTCAACGGCGCGAACAGCGCGAGCATCACGGTGCCCGTGGCGAGCCCGATGATCAGCGCATGGGTCCCGCGCGCAGGGTCGAGCGCGGACGTCAACAGCGCCTGCGCGGCCAACGCGACGACCAGCAGCATGATCGCAAGCGCCGCGTAGACGCTCAGCCGGTTGACCGCGAAGCCGACGTCGATCACGCGATGGCGCAGCAGCGCCCAGCCGATGCCCCCCATCCCGAGCAACGTGACGACACTGGCGAAGACGGAAAACTCCGTCGTGAACCCATTGGACTCGATCGTCGACAACACGCTCGACGGCAGCGAGTTGATGATGGCGATCGACGCGAAGCAGATCGTGAACCACGCGAGGCGCTGCCGGGTCACGCCGGCCGCACGACGCCACGACCACCCCAACGCGATCACGGCGATGCCGACCGAGATGACGGCGACGATGTCGTCTCCAGGGATCGCGTCCATCACTTCCTGGACCGGTCGCGGCAGCCACCCGAGGATGAGGAACGGGAAGAGCGCGAAATAGAAGCCGGCCGCGACGAGCAACGCCGACGTTCCCCATCGCACCCATCGGTTCTCCCAGAGTCGCCGCTCGGGCGGATAGTTCAGGCAGAACAGCAGGAAGCTCGCCGGCAGCACGAGACGATTTGCCGCATTGGCGAACGGCGAGACGAAGTCGTTGACGAAGCCGCGAGGCCAGAACGGAAAGAGGCCGAGCGTGCCCATCATCAGGAAGGCGATCGACAGCCAGCGCATCGGCGCGTTCGCGGCTTGCCGCCACGCGATCAGCGTGCCGATCACGAGCGCGGCGAGCATCGACGCGCGGGCGAAGATCTCGCTGAGCTCGATCGGCAACGGATCGCTCGCAGGTCGCGGGACCGGGCCGGCGCGTAACTCGACGTGTCGTGCCGTCCCGTCCCGGAACAGCGTCATGCCGATCGCTTCGCCGAGCTGGCGATAGCGCCACCCGTCGCTCGGATGATCGAAGGTGAAGCGATCGCCGACGCGCGCATCGACCTGATGGAGCGGCGAGCTCTCCTCGATCTTCCGGATCTCGTGGATCCCACCCGGCTCGGTCGGGCCCGCGGTGAAGCCGATCACGCCGCGCAGCGAGTCGTCCCACGCCAGCGAGAAGCGCGGCACGGCCCACGCGTACATCAGCGCGCAGACGCTCGCGAGCAACAGCAACGCGAAGCGCCAGCGGCGGCCCGCCGCGGCCGGCGGCGCTTCGAGCGCGGGGTCGATCATCGTCGTTGTCATGGGACGATCGCGTCGATCGTCCCCGCGTTCGGCGGCCGGACGGGGAACAGCACGCTGGCCTTGCCGCTCCTCGACCAGGCGACGTGACCGTTCTTCGCGGGGGTCCGGCCGTCGGCGGGAATCGGGAGGCCGAGAAGAAGGCGACCGAGGCTCATGCGTTCACCACCCGGCGCGACGTGTTCATCAAGGCCTGCACCAGCGCGTCGACGCGGATCGGTTTCGTCACGTAGTCGTCCATGCCGGCCGCCAGGCACGCCTCCCGATCGCCCTGCATCGCGTTCGCGGTCATCGCGACGATGCGTGGACGCGCCCCGGCCGGCCAGCGCCGCGTGATCTGCCGCGACGCCTCGAAGCCGTCCATCTCCGGCATCTGCACGTCCATCAGCACGACGTCGTAGTTCTGCCGCTCGACGCACTGGACCGCCTCGAGGCCGTTCGACGCGACGTCGGCGCGATAGCCCATCTGCTGGAGCAGCCGCAGCGCGAGCTTCTGGTTCACGACGTTGTCCTCGGCGAGCAGGATGCGCAGCGGATGGCGGGCGGCGAGGCCCGGATCCAGCGTCGGCTTCGGCGCCGCGTCGCGACGGGCGCGGTCCGCGTCGTCCGGTGCCAGCAAGGACATCAACGCATCGAACAAGCTGCTCTGGCGCAGCGGCTTCGTGAGCGTCAGCGCGAACAGGCCGTCCTCGTTGCCCCGGACCTCGCGTCGGCCGAGCGAGGTGAACAACACGATCGGCATGTCGGCGTCGATCGCGCGCAACGCCTTCGCGAGGCCGACCCCGTCCATCTGCGGCATGTGCATGTCGACGATGGCGAGGTCGAAGCGGTCGCCCGCGTGCATCGAGCGCAACGCCTCGGCCGGGCTTTCGCTGTCGCGCACCTTCATGCCCCAGCGCGACGTCTGCGTCGTCAGGATGCGACGATTCGTCTCGTTGTCGTCGACGACGAGGAGGCGCTTGCCGACCAGTCCGGGCTGCTCGCCGACGAGGCTGCGTCGCGTCGTCGCCGGCACGTCGGCCGCGGCCGCGCGGATCGTGAAGCGGAACGTCGATCCGCGGCCTGGTCCGTCGCTCGCCGCGCTCATCGTGCCGCCCATCAACTCCGCCAGCTTCTTGCTGATCGCGAGCCCGAGCCCCGTGCCGCCGTACTTGCGCGTCGTCCCGCTGTCGGCCTGGCTGAAACTCTGGAACAGCTTCGACAAGCCGGCTTCCGACAACCCGATGCCGGTGTCGCGCACCGAGAAGCTCAGCACGTCGTCGCCTTCGGACTTCACCGTGAGCACGACCTCGCCCTGGTCGGTGAACTTCACCGCGTTCGACAACAGGTTCAGCAGGATCTGACGCAGACGCGTGACGTCGCTCGCGATGCCGGCGGGCACGCCCTCGTCGAAGACATAGGCGAGGTCGACACGTTTCTCCGTCGCGCGCGGCGCGATCAGGTCGAGCGCGGACTCGACGCATTCGCGCAGGTCGAAGGGATGCGACTCGACGTCCATCTTGCCGGCCTCGATCTTCGAGAAGTCGAGGATGTCGTTGATGATCGTCAGCAACGCGTCGCCGCTGTCCCGGATCGTCGACGCGAACTCGCGCTGTTCGTCGTCGAGCTTCGTGTCGAGCAACAGGCCGCTCATGCCGATCACCGCGTTCATCGGCGTGCGGATCTCGTGGCTCATCGATGCGAGGAAGACGCTCTTCGCCTCGTTGGCCGCATCCGCGGCATTGCGGGCCACGGCCTCGGCTCGCGCCAGCGCGCGCTGGTACTCCGCGTCGGCGCGCGTGCGGCTGGCCTGTTCGGCCAGTCGGATCGCGTGCTCGCGAAGCCGCCGCGCGTTGCCCAGGTGCTCGCGCGCGCGGACGGCGATCCCGTAGAGGAAGACGAGCGGGATGCCCGTGGTCAGGACGCTGAAGAGCCACGTCGGGGCCAGGTAGGGCGTGACGTCGATCGGCACGACGAGACCGACGAGGCCCGCGGCGACCCCGGGCCCGAGGACGACGACGCCGAGCAGCGTCGCCAAGCCGAGCAGGAGGCCGACCAGGTGTCCGCGGCGCCAGACCCACCAGCACGCGCTCAACGTGACGGCCCAGGTGAGCGCGATCGCGACGTCGAGGCCGTGGCCGGCGATCGCGCGCAGCGACGCGCCGCCGAGCGCCAGCGGCGCGAGGACCAGGTTGAGCAAGGCGACGGCCATCATCCAGCGCCACAGGCGCGGCGCGCGGCGGCGCAATCCGAGCATCAGCGCGATGACCATGGTCCGCAGCGCACCGGCCACGCCGGGGAAGAGTTCGTCGAGCCAGCGACTGGCGTCGAGGTGGGGCGTCACGTCGCTCGCGATCCCGTTGTGCGCCCACTCGCTGACCGCGAGCAATGCGAAGTAGAGCGCGAAGACGAGCTGGCCCGGGTCGCGCGCCACGACCGCGAACACGGCCGTCCCGATGCCGATCGCGAGGAACAGCAGCGCGAGCCCGAAGTGCAGGAAGTCGTAGGACCGGTCTTCCTCGACGATGCGGGCGACGTCCGCCGAGACGACGCGCACGCGGTACAGCTTCCGATCGAGGTGCAGATCGACGAGCCCTGCCTGTGCCGTGACCGTCGGGAACACCATGCGGCCGATCCCGCCTGCGGACCCGACCACGACGCCGTCGCGGGCGCCGAAGTCCCCGCCTTCGGCGACGCGGCGGCCCTGTGCGTCGCGCACGACCACCGACTTGTAGCCCCGCGCACCCTCGAGCGACAAGGCTTCCCGTCCGAGGCCCGACGTGTCGACGCGGATCCAGCACGGGTTGCCGAGACGACCCGGAAGCTGCCCGTCCGCGCTGTGCTGCCAGCCCTCGGTCGGCGGCGTCGTCGCCGACAGGTCGCTCCCGCAGCGATAGTCGACCGGGACCGGCGCCGCCTGCGCCCACGCCGGCAAGGACAGGACAGCGAGCGCCGCGAGCGCGACGACGACGATGCGCCTCATTCGACCGCCCGCCGTGACGAGTCGAGCAAGGCCCGCACCAGCGCGTCGACGCGGATCGGCTTCGTCACATAGTCGTCCATCCCTGCCGCGAGACATTCCTCGCGGTCGCCCTGCATCGCGTTCGCCGTCATCGCCACGATGCGCGGCCGGTCGTTCCATCGGCGCACGATCCGCCGCGACGCCTCGAGCCCGTCCATCTCCGGCATCTGCACGTCCATCAGGATCACGTCGTAGCGCTGGCGCTCGATCGCCTCGATCGCCTCGATCCCGTTCGAGGCGACGTCGGCGCGATAACCCATCTGCTGCAGCAGGCGCAGCGCGAGCTTCTGGTTCACGAGATTGTCCTCGGCGAGCAGCACGCGCAGCGGGTGACGGGCGCCCAGCGTCGGATCGATACCGAGCTTTGCGGGTGTCTCGGGACGCGGGCGGTCCTGCGCGTGAGCGAGCTGCGTCATCATCAGGTCGAAGAGCTGGCTCTGGCGCAGCGGCTTCTGCAGCGTCGCGGCGAAGAGGCCGTCGGACTCGGCGAGCGCCTCGCGACGACCGAGCGACGTGAACAAGACGAGCGGCATCGTCGGATCGATTGCGCGGACGGCGCGCGCGAGTTCCACGCCGTCCATCTCCGGCATGTGCATGTCGAGGATCGCGAGGTCGAAGCGCTCGCCGCGCTGCAGCCAGCGCAGCGCTTCGGCAGGCTCGCCGGTCTCGCGATGCGCGAGGCCCCAGCGCGCGCTCTGCAGCCCGAGGATCTTGCGGTTGGTCGCGTTGTCGTCGACGACGAGCACGCGCTTGCCGATCAGCGCGGGTTGCTCGCCGAGGAAGCTGCGACGCGTGCCGGCCGGCAGATCCGCGCGGCGCGCCGAGATCGTGAAGTGAAAGGACGAGCCATGGCCCACGCCGTCACTCTCGACCCACATCGTGCCGCCCATCAGCTCGGCGAGTCGCTTGCTGATCGCGAGACCGAGGCCCGTGCCGCCGTACTTGCGCGTCGTCGAGCTGTCGGCCTGCGAGAACGACTGGAACAGCCTCGCGGTGCTCGTGGGCGACAGGCCGATGCCGGTGTCGCGCACGACGAATTCGATCTGCGACTCACCCGCCGTCTGCGCGGACAGCACGACCTCGCCCTTCTCGGTGAACTTCACGGCGTTCGACAACA
>Ga0247783_1000704_pt1 | contig 10593 bp, 4 predicted proteins | sample UWRJL064202C5_FD_179911 | JGI IMG/M metagenome (GOLD analysis project Ga0247783, IMG submission 179911) | Plant litter microbial communities from Arlington Agricultural Research Station in Wisconsin, United States - UWRJ-L064-202C-5 | ecosystem: Environmental > Terrestrial > Plant litter >... | reverse complement strand
TGTTTGGTATTTTCCGTGGTGGCGCCGTGGGTTGGGCCAGAGCCCCAGGTATTTTTACCCACATGCATGCCCCACCAGATACCGATATATTTGCATGGTTTTACCCAGCTCACATCGCCCAATTTATTCGGCTCGTTTAAATTTAAAATCAAACTGGAATTAATTAAACCTGAGGCGTTAGCGGCGATTTGGATGGTGCGCCATGAGGATTGAAAACCGAGTTTGGTTTTTACTTTCACACCGTCCGACCAGGGTGTTAAATCGGCTTTTAATACACCGTCGCGCTGTTGGTCCAAGGTCATAGACGCATAATCCGTAAGCGCGGCTTCATGGATACTTAAATGAACACCCGATGGCAATTTAAAGGTGAAGGGGGTATGGGCGCGATCCAATTCTTTCAGCGCCGTGGTGCGATACAAAAATTCGTAGCGGTTCCAATTGCGCGAGGGAATCCACCAGGCGATGGTTTTATCCGGCGATGGAATTACAAATTCGGTTTTTTCATCGATAATTTCAATGCGTTTGTCTTTCTCGGGTGCGAGGCCTTTTTGGTCGGGCACTTCATAGCGGAAGCCCAGACCATCATCAAATAGGCGCACGCGCAAATTCATGGTTTTTTTGGCGTTGTTAACGCCAGTAAAAGTCACCAGCAATTCGTTGTGCTGGTCGCGCATCACCCGCTGCTCACCCCAAGGCTGCTCCCAAGTGCTATCGCTGGATGAGGTTTTGTTGGCGACAATTTTTAAATCGCGCACAAATCCATCCACGTCTTTAAATTCCAAACCCAAACGGGATTTTTGAATTACTTCTGCTCCGCGATAGGTAACCGAATAGCTGGGCGTGCCAGCATCGTCATTCACTGCAAAAACAATTTCACCATTGGGCGAAGCTTGGCTAACACTGGCGGCATACAGGGGCGCGCTGCTAATTGCAATTACCAGCAGGCATAGATTACGGAGTATAAGTTTAGTATTCATAATTCTCTCGTTGAGTGCGGTCAGTACACTGCCGCCACCGGTTATATAAAACCTTATTATTGCAACTCAATAATCAGCGCTGCCTTTAGCGTGCTGCGCCACACACCCGTTGTAAAAATGCATCATGCGTCGGCAGTTTTGCAATAGGGCTCTGTTTGATTTTTTTTATATCGCTCAGCATTTCAATTAACTGATGCTGCGAAAGGCTATTTGCCAGAGGATGATAGTCCTGCGGCATAATGCCCTGACCGATCAACACTTGAACCCAGGATGGATCGTGAAATATATCTTCCTGTTTGCGATACAGACGCCCAGTTTCCCGAAATAAATTTATTTGGTGCAGCAACTCGGGTGGAGTTTGATTAATTCTCTGATCGCGCCAGTACTGGCTATCATCGCGACCATTGGTAAAATAGTGCAAAATAATAAAATTTCTTACCTGTTCAAACTCCGCTTTTGACTGTTGGTTATATTCATCCCTCAACGAATCAGAACAGCCATTATGGGGGAACAGTTTTAACAAGCGCACGATTGCGGATTGAATCAAGTGAATGCTGGTTGATTCCAATGGCTCCAAAAAACCACTGGATAGCCCCACCGCAATGACATTGCGATTCCACTGTTTCAGCCGCCGCCCGGTCTTGAATGAAATAAAATTCGGCTCTGCAAGCACCTCTGTTTCAATATTGCTGAGCAGTACATGGGCAGCCTCATCATCAGAACAATATTTGCTGCTGTATACCAGACCGTTGCCATTGCGATGCTGCAGGGGTATCTGCCACTGCCAGCCAATCGAATGGGCAATGGCCCGCGTGTACGGAGCAGTTTGCGCGAAGCCTGCTGACGGCAATGCAATTGCACGGTCATTTACTAGAAGATGACTCCAGTCTTCATAACCGGTATCTAACTGCTGTTGAATCAGAAGCCCACGCAAGCCTGAGCAATCAATAAAAAAGTCGCCCTCTATTTTTTCACCCGTTCTGAGCACAAGCGCTGTGATTTCACCGTTATCTGGATGCATCTGCACCTGATCAATTAATCCTTCCGTGCGAGTCACGCCCAATTTTTCGCTGTATTTGCGCAAATAATTTGCATAAAGCGATGCATCAAAATGATAGGCATAAAGCAGATCTAACATTGCATCTTTAGCGACGATGGGGGCAAATTTATTCGCCGTTGCACACGCATAATTTAAATCGTAATCCCATAAGCTCGATTGCAGCCCACTTTGCATTGCCCTCACCCAAAAATGATGGAAATGGCAAAATGCCATTGGCTTTCCCTGATTGCCAAAGGTATGAAAATATCCACTGCCGATTTGATTCCAGTTTTCAAACTTAATCGCCAATTTAATGGTTGCTTTGGTTTCCCGGAGAAACTCGGCCTCATCAATTCCTAGCACTTCATTTAAATGACGAATTGGCGGTATAGTTGCCTCACCAACACCAATACGGCCGATTTCTTCTGACTCGACCAATTCTATATCAACCAGCGCTCCCAGCACCTTTTTTAGCAGAGCAGCAGAGATCCAGCCTGCTGTTCCGCCGCCGACAATGACAATTTTTTTTATTGGCTTGGTCATAGCGTATTAACCAGAAAATAAATAGAAAACAATAGGAAAAAAACCCTGCCAGCAAATGCCGGCAGGGTTTTATTATCACGACAATAAGAGCCGCATTTAGAACTTGTAATTGAAGCCTAACAAGTAGTTTGCACCAAAGTGCTGGTACTTACTGACTTGACGTGAATCATCCAATGCAGTGGTAACAGTATCTTCGTCGGTAAAGTTTTGCGCTTGCAAAGTAATCGTTAGACCTTGTAGACCACGCACACCACTGTCGCTGAAGTCGTAGCCGATTTGCGCATCCCAAATTTCTGAACCCTGATCAACAATCGGCACCAATGACAAACTGGTTCCGCGCTCTTCGGTCAGGAATGAACTGCGCTTACGACCACTCACACGGAATTCAAAACCGGCACGCTCGTAGTACACCGTTAACTGATACGATTCTTTGGATAATCCGGGAATACGCTGCATGGTATCTTCGAATTCCACTTCACCATCCATAAAGGTACCGCTGGCCATTACACCCAGGCCATCCAGGGTATCGCTAACCATATGGAAGGGGAAACTAATTTGGACTTCGTTACCCGCCACATAACCGGAACCCGCTTCAACGATGGCAGTGGTATAACCCTGGGTGGAAACCAGCTCAGGAATATTGGCATCGTGATAACCGGGAATAATGTATGCACTAAAATCGGTTAGTACGCTGCTGGTCAAATGCCAGTTTTGTAAATCCTTATAGAAATAGGCGAAGGACACCATACCATCGTCAGCAAAATAATATTCGTAGGTAAGATCTGTTTGAATTGCTTCAATGGGTTTTAAGGTGGCATTACCGGAAGAACCACTCCAGGCACTGAATTCCGGATCAGCACTTTCACGATGCGCCTGATCGAAGTTGAAGCCAATAGTATTGTTAGGCTTCATTGAATCCATACGCGCGCGCGACATGGTTTTTGCAGCAGCAAAACGCACCACTTGGTCATCAGTCAACTGGAAATTCATGTTCAAGCTGGGCAGCAGCTGGCTATATTTGTCACCCTCGTCGACCGGTGTTTGCACCACAGTACCACCTTCACCTGTGTAGGTATCAAAACCTGTTGCAGACTGATCGGTGGATACAAATTGCAAACCGAGGTTACCGGTCAGAATGCCGGTTTCAAATTTTGTTAATCCGTAGAGAGTAGTTACTTTTTCAAAGACTTCGTAACTATCACCCTTACGCGCGGTTTCGTAGTTACCCGCATCAATTTCTTTGTAAATACCGTCTTTGTATAACCCTATGCCGTCATAAGCCAACATACTGCCCAAGCCGAGGAAGCTCAAATCAGTAGTGCCAACAATATAATCTTCCGGTACGGCAATATCACTACCAACAATGGTTACACCATCATCAGCATAAAATCCCGGTGCGATGAGAAATGCACCGTAGTTCACTTTGGATTTATTGCGGTCAGAGTAATTAACGCCAAACTCCACACCGTTTACGATGGAAAATTCAACGTCGCCTGCCGCTTGCAAACGCAAAGTATCTAACTCTTCTTCAAAGGATGGGTTGTTAACAAAACCGTCTTGCGCGTTGTTAGCGCCGCCAACCAACGGTGCAATTGCACCACCCCAGGCCTGCGGTCCAGCCAAACGAATATTGGCAGGGTTAGCGTAATCCGGCATAGCAATGCTGGAGTGAGGGCCGTACATCACCCCTTTTGAAGTCAAGGTGTAAGAGCGAGCAGCAGGATCACCTTGTGTTGCAGTGCCCGCGCGACCAACACCGGAATAGCTTTCCATGTTGAGCAAATCTTTTGAGGATTCACCGGTCGCTGCATCGAATGTCAGCGTCCAGTTTTCATCGAGGTTATACGCAGCATTAAAACCAAAGGTGGATAACTCACCCGCTTTTACTTCACCATCGTTGCGGATAACACTGTGGAAACCACTCCATTCACCAGAGGTAACCAACCCGTTATCAATCGTGGAGTGCACATTGGTTACACCGCCGCCCCAAATAGTGCCCTCTTCTACACCGCGAAATACTTTGGTGTCGGTGAAGTCAATGTAGAGCGCATCAACCGTCAAACTCAATCGATCATTAGGTTCAAATTGCACGATAGCAGAGTAAGTATCACGATCCATCAATGATGAGCGCACATAAGAATCATGCCCGCCCAAGCCGACGGTATTTTCATCGACATCTGCATAGCCCCAAGCGCGGAATTGCTCTTCCTGGCTAGGTGATTCCATAGTCGCAACGGTTAATGCAACACCCAAAGTGTCATCGGCAAATTTATCCGAATAGGTGAATGCAAAACGATGGCCGGTATCATCAAAATCCGGGTTGGCTGATTCGAGTCCATTCACCTCGTAACTGCCGGTGATATTGACAATGCGATCTTTTTCCAGTGGGCGCAATGTTTGCAAATCCACAATACCGCCCAAGCCTTGGTTAACCAGACTGGCATCCGGCGTTTTATAAACGATTGCGCCAGAAATAATTTCCGATGGATACAAATCGTACTCAACGCCACGGTTATCACCGATACCTAAAATTTCACGACCGTTCATGGTAGTCGCAACGTAGTTTTCATTGAAACCACGCACAGTAATGCCACTGGTACGACCATCGCGACGTTCACCCGCCAAACCAGGCAAACGCGCCAATGACTCGGCAATACTGGAATCAGGTAACTTACCGATATCTTCGGCGTAAATTGCTTCAACAACCGATTCAGAGTTTTGTTTTGCTGAAATAGAGTTCTGCAAACTGGCTCTAAACCCGGTAACGGTAACCTCTTCAACTTCCTGACCAGCATTTTGCGCATAAACAGTTTGTGAGCCCGACACCAGCGCCATAGTAGTAGCAACTGCGAGCAGATGATTAAATTTTTGTTTGTTCATGAATTCTCTCTCCGCGGAGGTATAGCTATTATTTTTAACATAGTGGGTAAACGACCTTCCCCCCTACGCACTATGCGTAAAACAGAATGGTTCTGTCGTTGAAATGATAGTAGGCCTTAGAGCGCCAACCTCACAATAGAATGCATACGTATTCAACGCACCGCATACGTATGCAATCATATTTAACACTTCACCCTTAACACAGGAACCAATCTGCTGATGTGTGCTTCAGGCTTAAGCCTAGTTGATTAAATTTTCCAAGCCAGCGATTGAAAAACGTAAAGTAAATAAACAAAATTATTCAAAGTGCCTTTAGCAATAACGGAAGAGAAAATAGAAGAGGAAATAGAAGACAAAAAAAGAGGGCGCAATGCCCTCTGTAAGCAGACCATAAAGAAGAGACAATCAACGACTAAACATTAAGGCGATAAAAAATAAATAACAACTAAACAAAAACTAGACAATAACGATAGAAAAGCAAATACATTTTATTACACGCGTGCAATTAATGTCGCATAAGCAGGCACAGCCAAACTATTTCCCTGCATGGTCACAGAGTGACAACCGTGCCCCTGGGTTGCTTCCAATTGATAATTCGCATCGAGTAAAATCGTTTGCGCGCTGGCCGAAAAATTAAATGCACACAACATCGCTTCGCCACCCAACTTGCGCACGAACACCAAATAATCTTCCGCCGCTGCGACAAAACGAATGTCGCCTAAACGCAAACAAGGCTGCTGTTTACGCCAGCGCATAAAGGTGCGATAGGCATTGAGTATGGATTCGCCATCCCCCTCTTGCAGACTCACCGCGCGCTCTTTATGCGCCGCAGGAATTGGCAGCCATGTATGCGCTTGTGAAAAACCGGCGTGCGCTTCGGTGTGGTTCCAGGGCATAGGTGTGCGGCAGCCATCGCGGCCTTTAAAACGCGGCCAAAAAGTAATGCCGTAGGGATCTTGTAATTCGTGCTGCTGGATTTCCGCTTCGGTTAAACCCAGCTCTTCACCTTGATAACTGCACACACTGCCGCGCAGTGATAATAAAAGTGCATTGAGTGTTTTGGCTAATTGTGGCGACTGGTGTGTGCCGCCCCAGCGCGACATAAAACGCTGCACATCGTGATTGCCAATCGCCCAGCAGGGCCAACCTTCCGCCAAACTTTGTTCCAGCGTCTCCACTGTTTCGCGAATATAGCTGCCGGATAATTTATCCACCAGCAATTCAAAACTGTAGGCCATGTGCAAACGCGAATTGCCTTGGGTGTATTCCGCCATGGTTTTAAGCGAGTCGTCGGCAGAAATTTCACCCAGGGTTACAGTGCCCGGGTAGCGATCCATCAAGGCGCGCAGGCTTTCCAAAAAGGCGATATTTTCCGGGCGGGTATTGTCGTAAATATGTTTTTGGAAGGCGTAGGGGTTATCCAATGAAAAGCCGCGCCCTTTGCGCTGCGCTTCGGGTTTTACTGGATTGGAACGCAATTGCTGATCGTGGAAGCAGAAATTAATGGCATCCAAACGCAGGCCATCCACACCGCGCTGCAACCAGAATTCCACGTCATCCAATATTTGTTGGCGCACTGCAGCGCAATGGAAATTCACATCCGGTTGGGACTTTAAAAAATTGTGCAAAAAATATTGGCAGCGACGCGGCTCCCACTCCCAGGCCGAACCGCCAAAAATCGACAGCCAGTTATTCGGCGGTGTGCCATCGGGATTAGGGTCGGCCCACACATACCAATCGGATTTGGGATTGCTGCGCAATTCGCGGCTCTCTAAAAACCACGAGTGTTGGTCAGAGGTGTGGCTCAATACCTGGTCGATAATAATTTTAATGCCGCGCCCGTGCGCCTTGGCAATCAATTCATCAAAATCGGCAAGGGTGCCGAAGATAGGATCTATAGCGCGATAGTCGCTGATGTCGTAACCAAAATCTTTCATCGGCGATTTAAAAAACGGCGATACCCAAATCGCATCAACGCCCAGGCTCGCGATGTAATCGAGTTTGCTGATAATACCGGGGATGTCACCTATGCCATCGTTGTTGGCGTCCATCATACTGCGCGGATATACCTGATATATCACCGCGCCGCGCCACCAGGGAGTCGTTGTCATTTACTGGAATCTCTTGTTATTGAGCTAACGAACACCAATACCTCTGTGTTCAAACTAGGTAACCAACTAGATGCCAACAACATACGCGAGCAATATTTTTTCGCCAAGTGACTACATACGTATGCAAGTCACCCAGCAGCATTTTGTCGCTGCAAAAGCCATAGAATACGTATTCATAAACGGCCGATATTTTGCGCAGTGCAAAAATTTATGGACTAGTCTTGAATGCATACGTATGCAAACTGAATACGTATGCATACCCTTGTGATCAGTTTAGCCAAGCCCTAAGGTATCGAAATAGTCATTTCTGCTATGACGGCTAGAGCTTATAGCGAACAGCAACATACGCCTTGCCACCGCAACAGTCAGAAGAATACGAATAATATTTCCAGCTTAACCGAAGGGCTTGCCATGAAAAAAAAATTACTCTCATTGATAATCGGCGGCTTGCTGTTGTCGGCCTGCTCCGATCATTCATCGACAAGCAAAACCTCGCCCGGTGCACCGGGCAACGCATCGCACTGGGCGTACGCAGGCAAAACCGGCATAGGCACATCCTATGAACAATATACCAATGGCGCCTACAGCGATGCAGGCGCAAGCGGCACTATTTCCAAAGTCTGGTTTTCTATTGCCCAGGGCGTGCTCACTGAAACCATGTATGGATTAATTCATGAAGCGCAATTGCAAGAGCTGCAATTTTTTATCAAAGGCGATAACTTTCTCGACGAAGAAAAATTCGACACCATTTCCACCGTAGAATATCTAGCAACCGATGCACAGGGTCGCCCGCAATCCCTCGCCTATAAAATAGTGAACAAAGATAAAGACGGAAAGTATGAAATTGAAAAACATATTTTCACCGATCCCGATTCACAAAGTTTAATGATGCGCGTGTATTTCCACGCGCTGGCAGATGGCATTACGCCTTACGTCTATGTGAATCCCGCCATCGCTAATACCGGCAGCAATGACAGCGCCAGTTTCAGCAATGGTGTATGGACGGCAACCGATGGCAACAGCAGCATGACCCTGAAAACCAACGCGCCCGTGGTACAAAGTGCGGTTGGTTTTGAAGGTGTGTCCGATGGTATTAGCGAAGTTAAACAAAGCGGCGCACTCACCAAAACTTATTCCACTACCGGCACCGATAAAGGCAATGTTGCATTTACCCTGCAATTACCTGCAATGAAAACTGGCGACACTGCGCAGTGGGATTTGGTATTAGGTTTTGGAAAAAGCGCAGCAGAAAGCACTGCCGCCGCCGAAAAAACCTTAACCAGTGGCTATGCAAAAGTGCTCGCCCAGTATAACGGCGAAGGCGAAGCCATCGGCTGGCAGGATTTTTTACAATCGTTACCTGCGCTGGAAAAATTATCGGCAACGGCAACGGATGGTGGAAAATTACTTTACACCAGCGCCATGGTATTAAAAGCGCAGGAAGATAAAACCCACGCGGGTGCGTTTATCGCATCGCTATCCAATCCCTGGGGCGATCACAAATCGGCAGAAAAATCGGCCACCGGATACAAAGCCGTGTGGCCGCGCGATTTTTACCAAGTCGCTATGGCAATGCTGGCACTGGGCGATACCCAATCGCCGCGCGTTGCGTTTGAATATCTTGAACATGTACAAGCCAACGAAAAAATTGCCGGTTACAGCGGCACACCCGGTTGGTTTTTACAAAAAACCCACGTTGATGGCGAACCCGAATGGGTTGGAGTGCAGCTCGACCAAACCGGAATGCCGATTATGCTCGGCTGGCGTTTGTGGAAAGAAGGTGTATTGAGCGATGCGGAAATTACCCGCTGGTACCACAAAATGCTCAAACCCGCTGCGAACTTTTTAGTGGATGGCGGCGCCGTAAAAATCCTGTGGAATGACAATGTCATCAAACCACCTTATACGCAGCAAGAACGCTGGGAAGAGCAGCAGGGCTATTCGCCTTCAAGTATCGCAGCCGTAATTGCCGGATTAGTTTCTGCGGCGGATATAGCTACTCACGCAGGCGATGCGGAAGGTGCTGCACGCTACTTGGCGGCGGCCGATAAATATTCCAGCGAATTGGAAGCGCACACTTACACCACGGCCGGCTCACTCACCGACGAACAAGGTAATGGCAATTATTATTTGCGCATCAATGCCAATGAAGATCCGAATGATCAATCGGCGCTGGGCACCAGCAACGCACAAACCATTAGCGATGAATCACAGGTTATCGATGGTGGTTTTTTGGAATTGGTGCGCTACGGTGTGCGCGCCGCTAACGACCACCATATCCTTGAAACAATTCCTGAATACGACAACCAACAATTACCGGATTTGTTGCGCGTCAAATATGAATTTACTTTCCCCGGTGTTGCAGGCAGTTTCCTCGGCTGGCGCCGCTATGGTATCGACGGTTACGGCGAAGATCAGGGCAATGGTATGGGCTATATGGAAACGAATAATTCTACGCAAGGGCGCGGGCGCGTCTGGCCAATTTTTACCGGCGAGCGCGGCCATTATGAATTGCAATTGGCACAAACTACCAACAGCATCGACCTGGAAAAATTGCGCAACACTTATGTCAAAGCCATGGAGTTGTTTGCTAACCAAGGGATGATGCTGCCCGAACAAGTGTGGGATGGCGTAGGCAGCAATGCCGCCTACAATTACCCAATCGGCGAAGGCACCAACAGCGCAACGCCGCTGGCCTGGACCCACGCGGAGTACATAAAATTATTGCGCAGTTACAGCGATGGCAAAATCTGGGATAGAAACGCGAGCACCGAAGCGCGCTATGTGAAATAAATTATTACTGCTCTCACGCTCCCAAACACTGCTTGGGAGTGTGTATCCAGCAACTAAAATTATTTTAAAAAAATGAATAGACCAATAACAAAGGCATGCACACGATGAAACAACCCACCCTCCCCTTCTGGCAAGTCTGGAACGTCAGTTTCGGCTTCTTAGGGGTGCAACTTGGATTTGCATTGCAAAATGCCAATGTCAGCCGCGTGCTCTCCGATTTAGGCGCAGATCTGCATTCCCTCTCGCTCTT
>Ga0247783_1000703_pt1 | contig 10612 bp, 9 predicted proteins | sample UWRJL064202C5_FD_179911 | JGI IMG/M metagenome (GOLD analysis project Ga0247783, IMG submission 179911) | Plant litter microbial communities from Arlington Agricultural Research Station in Wisconsin, United States - UWRJ-L064-202C-5 | ecosystem: Environmental > Terrestrial > Plant litter >... | reverse complement strand
GACGCTCGGCATCCCCGTAAGGCCCGCCGCTGCGGCGGCGCTCACGTTCATCACCGTCGAGTTACAGCCATTGGGCTCACCGTCGGTCGCCAAGACCAGTACGACCTTGTTCTCTGGATGGGCGCTCGCGTAGCTCGCGACGAACTGAACGCCGCCCTGGACCGCAGGCAGGGTGGGCGTATTGCTGGACGGCCCGTGCGACGCCATCGACGCCGTGATCAAGCTCGCGTTGCTGGACAACGGAGCAATCGGCACGTCCGCTTTGGCGTAGTCACTCGCCATGCAGCTGCTTTGCCCTCCGAGGCCACCTGGCCCGGGGCCAGCTGATGCGCCTGGCAAGCCGAAGTATTGGATGCCGACGGGGATCGCCTTCGCTGCCGGGTTGCTGAAGAAGGTAGTGAGGGCGCCGGTGACCGCGGTCCAGCGCGTCGTCATCGTGGCGGTGTCGACCACGTTGTTCATCGACTGCGACTGATCGAGCATGATGAACATGGCGAGCGTTTGACTCTCGGCCTTGACGAACGTCGCCGCGCAACTGCCGCCGGTCCCGGACGACCCATTCCCGCTCGGAGCCCCTGCAGTATCCAGGTTCAGCGGCGGGGCCCCACCGTGGCTAACGTACTGCTCCGCGGGCGCGCCAGCGTTCGACACTCCGCCGCTGGCAGAAGCGGCGGCTCCACCGGCAGCGGTGACGGTAGCCGCGCCCGCGTCAGACACGCCCGAGCCTCTGCTCGACTGGGCCTGCCCGCAGCCCGCCGCGCTCGACAACGCGAGCAGGCAGACCCCAACCACAGAGGGGATCGAACCATGCTTCCGCCCGTTCTCCAGCATGCGCTCATGGCACTCCTGCACTGCGAGGCTGTCAATGCTCGTCGCGCATGGCCATCGAAAAAACAGACTCGGGCTGCCGAGCGTGGAGCTCAAAATAGCTGGCAGGGTGGATTTCTACGCAGCGGCAAGACTTTGCTCGCTGCCTAACCCGGCGGACTCACGAGCACGTCGAAGTCGTGCACCCAGGTCGTGCCGGAGCCAGCCATGAGCTCGTTACCGAGCTCGACGCTAGCGACGAATCGATCGCCTTGGATGAGGTGCTGCTTCTGCAGCCACTCGAGCAACGGCTGAAGCTGGATTGTCCCCTGAAGTTGGTGATTGGGCCCCTTGAGATAGAAGAGATCCCAACCCGAGCCATCCCCGCGATCACCGTGGTTGGGCGTGTGCCACAGCTCGTAGCTGGTGCCCGCGACTTCGAACACAGCTGCGCGCGTGCCGACCGGCGTCGCCCCTTCCGGGTAGTCGAGCCAAAGCACCAACTCGTCGACGATCGAAAGCGGATTCGCCGTGGACGACTCGCCCGAAGCAGTCACGAAGATCGACAACGAGAGCGCGACCTTGCCGGTGCGCTCCGTTACGACCGCATAGCGAACGGTGAGCGCCCGAACTTTGGCGATTTGCAACGGCAGTACGGGGGCGGTCGATTGTGTGGACCAAGGCTTCCAACCGAAAATGATCTCGGGGTAGCCGAACCCCAGTGGCTCGTAACCGGGCCAACTCCAGGTCCAGCCCAGCTGTGTCTTGCCAGCGATTTTGCGGCTGACGACGCACTGTTCGAATGGGCCTTTGGCCTTACCTCCGGCCCACATGTTGTTTTGGTAGTGGAAGGCTCCTTGGATAGTGGTCGAATAATTGCTGCAGTCGCTCGTCACGCCGGGTTGTTGCTTGGCGGGTGCCCTGGCGGCCTGCGCACTTTCGGCACCGGGCACACGCCGGGCTGGCTCAGACGGCGTTGCGCTCGGTGTCCCCGTTTGGCAGCCGAGCACCGTGAACAGCGCTAGCCATTTCCCATTCGCCATCTGCTCATCTTATTCCCGCGCCGCTCAGCATGCTTCGGATACCGAACAATGCCGGAACTATTACTATGAGGTTTGGTGGTGCTCCGTCCGTACGCGCGGCTACTGGTCGACCGTGAAGATCACATACAGCTCCCGGTTCGCTGCGCTGGCGAAGAAATCTGGCAGTCCCTCGAAGTTGCCGAAGGTATGGTCCCAGTCCTCGTCCGATTTCTCGTCCTGGTAGTCGACGAACGGTAGTTCCGAATAACGGTTCTTCAACCATTCTTCCGTCACGGTTGCGAGGGCGGCGGCAATTTCCTTGACCTCGTTCGGCGCATTCAACACCACGAAGTAGTCAGGCGTGCTGTTGAGCACGCGTCCACCGAAGAACACGCGATTGAGCGGTGGCTCGCCCGCATCGCAGTCGAGCGTGCCATTCGAAAGGCAGCGATGTAGCGCATCCCAGGCCTTGTGGGTCTCGATCGCGAATGCCCACTCCTGCTCGATCTCTTCTTTGACGATATCGACCAGCGTTTCATCGTCACCCTCGGCGTCGATCAGCCGCTTTGCTTGGTCCGAGGTGATCGCGAAATGAACACCCAAACATGCCATCGCCAAGGCATTAGCACGGCGGCGACTACGCCAGGGGCCAAGCCACGACGGCTGGAAACCGCGCATGGAGCCGCCGAAATCGGCCAGGATTGCCGTTTTTGCCCGCGTCCTCCCAGTTCTCATGCTAGTTCGCCCGCCGTGATCCGGCTCGATTCAGTCACTAAGCAGCATGGTCGTCGCGTCTTGTTCATGGACGCTTCGTGCGCCGTATTCAAAGGCGACAAGGTCGGTCTGGTCGGGCCCAACGGTTCCGGCAAGTCGACCATCTTCCGTCTAGTCGTCAAGGAAGAGGCGCCCGACAACGGCCAAGTCGCCATCGATCGCGGCACCACCATCGGCTACTTCAGCCAGGACGTGGGCGAGATGAGCGGGCAGAGCGTGGTCGCGGCCACCCTCGACGGCGCGGGCCCGGTCTCGTCGGTCGCCGCGCGCCTGCGCGAATTGGAGCTGAAGCTCGCGGATCCGGCGCTGATCGATCAGATGGAAGCATTGATCGAAGAGTTCGGGGAAGTGCAGGGTCGCTTCGAAGAGCTGGGCGGCTATGCGTTGGACGCCAAGGCACGCGAGATCTTGGCCGGCCTCGGCTTCGCCCAGGAAACGATGGACGCCGACGTGGGCACATTGTCCGGCGGTTGGAAGATGCGCGTCGCACTTGCTCGCATCTTGCTCATGCGCCCGGATGCGATGCTGCTCGACGAACCGACCAACCATTTGGATCTCGAATCGATCCTGTGGCTCGAAAGCTTTCTGAAGTCGTTCGAAGGTGCCCTGATCATGACCTCCCACGATCGCGAGTTCATGAACCGCATCGTGACCAAGATCGTGGAGATCGAAGCGGGCGAATTGACCAGCTTCACCGGTGACTACGAATTCTATCAGCGTCAACGCGCGATGCTGGATTTGCAGGCGGAGAGCGCGTTCGAGCGGCAGCAAGCGATGCTGGCCAAGGAAGAGGCGTTCATCGCGCGGTTCAAGGCACGCGCCAGCCACGCCGCTCAGGTGCAGTCGCGCGTGAAGAAGATCGACAAGATCGAGCGCGTGGAGCCGCCGCGCCGGCGGGAGAAGCTGAGCTTCGATTTCCAGAAAGCGCCGCGCTCGGGTGACGACGTGGCAAGCCTGGATTCAGTGAAAAAGGCGTACGGCAAGCGCGTCATCTACACGGGTCTCGATCTATTGATCCGGCGCACCGAGCGCTGGTGCGTGATGGGCGTGAACGGCGCCGGCAAATCGACGCTCTTGAAGTTGATCGCGGGCGCGGCGGAAGCCGACGCGGGTCGCGTCACCGTCGGCAACAGCGTCAAGATGGGCTACTTCGCGCAGCACTCGATGGAAGTGCTCAGGCCCGAGGACACCGTGTGGGACACCTTGGTCGGTAAATTTCCACACGCTTCGATCGGCTCGCTGCGCACCCTCGGCGGCGTGTTCGGCTTCTCCGGCGACGACATCGAAAAGCCCTGTCGGATCCTGTCCGGCGGCGAGAAGGCGCGCCTGGTTCTCGCGCAAATGCTGTACGACCCGCCGAATTTTCTGGTGCTCGACGAGCCGACCAATCACTTGGACATCGGCACCAAAGAGATGCTGATCGAAGCGCTTGCCGGCTACGAGGGCACGATGCTGTTCGTTTCCCACGATCGGCACTTCCTCAAGGCACTCTCGAACCGCGTGCTCGAAGTCAGCCCGGATGGCGTGCGCAAATACGGCGGGGGCTACTCGGAATACGTGCACGAAACCGGCCAAGAAGCGCCCGGCGTTCACACTTAGTCGTTCAGCCTTCGACGAATGCTTCGGCTTCGATTTCGACCAGCATCGCTGGATCGACTAGCCGGCGGACTTCGACCAGAGTCGTGGCGGGGCGCACGTCGTGGAAGAACTCACCGTGGGCCCGGCCGACTTTTTCCCAGTCGTCGATATTGGTCAGGTAGATGCGAGTCCGGACCACGTGCTCGATGCGACCGCCGGCGCGCTCCAGGGCCCAAGCGATGTTGCGCAGGGCCTGGGCGGCCTGCAGGCCGGCATCGCCCGGAGCCGCGATCGTTCCGTCTTCCTTGGTTGCGGTGGTGCCCGACACGTGAATCGTGTTGCCCACGCGCACGGCGCGCGAATAGCCAACAATGGGCTCATACTTCGTGCCGCTGGAAATATACCTGCGATTCATGCTCGCGAGTGTAGCCGTGCGGTTTCGCTGTCGCTACCAGTTAGAGCCACGGCGAGTTGCGATTTAACGACGGTTTAGGCAAAAGTTGCCGCAGGCGCAGGAAATCGACCCTCGGGAGCTGCGAAACAAGTCGAAACCGGTAACGGTTGGCGGCTTGCCGGGGCGGTCCCGCGTCGGCTGAAGATCGTGTTTTACTGCGCGTCCTCGTGCCCCAACCGTTTCGTCCCGAGCGCCCGAGCCTCAAGCCACGCTGGCGCTTCGTCCGCGGCAGAGAGCGACCGCGTGGAGTGGTGTGGTTCGGCGTGAGCTCGTTCTGGGGTCACTTGCGGCACTTCGCCTCCGTGGCGATCGCTACGGAGAACGTCGATTCCCGCGATTGGATGACGGCGGATGATCCGCTGGAGCTGACCGCGCGCGTGGCCGAGGCGCTCGGCTCCCCCGTACGGGGATCGCCCGGCCCGTCGAGCTCCCAGGAAGAGTCCTTGGTCGATGCCTTGGGGCGCGATCTGTGGCTCGATTTCGTGGCGGATACGGGTGACGACGTGGCCGTGAGTCGGGCGGTGGCGCGGCTGATCTTCGCCGAATACGAGTTGCCGGATCCCGATGCTGCGGGCTCTTTTTTGTGTGCCCCTCGCGGTGAGATCCTGCTTTTCGGCGGCGACACGGCGTACCCCGTCGCCACGGCCCAGGAGATCACCAATCGCGTGATCGTGCCCTTCAATCAGGTGCTCGAGACCCTGCCGTCCGGGCCGCCGCGTGTGCTGCTCGGTATCCCGGGCAATCACGATTGGTATGACGGGCTTGACGGTTTCGCGCGCATGTTCCGGCGCAACCCGGACGATGAACAAGGCGTCGCTCGTCCCAGCGTGGTCGGCATTTCGCAGCGTATGATCGAGCGCTACGCGGAATGGGCGCGGCAGTTCGTGCGCGGCGGAACGATCGAAAAGCCCAAGGCGCTGGCGCTGACCGGCTATCAGCCGGTCCAAAGCGCGAGCTACTTCGCGTTGCCGCTCACTTCTCGCCTGCACCTGTATGCAGCGGATCGACAACTCAGCAATCTCGACTCGCGTCAGGTCCGTTACTTCGAGAGCTGGCGGACGCGCGGCCCGGACGTAAGCCAGCTGGTCATGCTGCCGGATCCGCTGTTCGCCTTCGGCGCACCGAGCGCTACCGGCACCGCCATGGTGGAAGCCTTGAATTTGGATCTGGAGAGCAAGCCGCATTTTTTGCTTTCGGGCGACGTGCACCACTACGAGCGCATCCAGCACGGCGCGGCGCTGCACCTGACGGCTGGCGGCGGAGGCGCGTTTTTGCATCCTGCGCCGCTTCGCCGCGGGCAACGCTTGAGCGCCGAGGTGGAGTGGCCCACGGTCAGCCAGAGCCGGCTACTCTTGCTGCAAGTGCCGTGGAAGGTGATGCGCGGCAATTCGGGCTTCTTGCCGCACCTGGCGCTCGCGGCGCTGTTCTTGCCGGCGATGGACATTGGCCTGCATCAGTTCGAAAAGCTCGGCTTCATCGTGTCCGCGCCGATTCTGATCACGGTCTTGACGACCCTGATCTATTCGTTGATCGGCGACGTGCGCAAGGGAGGCTTCGCGGTCTTCGCCCTGTCGTTCGGTGCGGGTTTGGCGACGGCCACGATCCCGGTATTTGCGTCATTCACGTTCGTGCGCTTGGCGGAGAGTGCACATGTCACGCTGCCCACCTGGCTGATCGCGGCGCTGACTTTCGGCGTGGCGGTTTTTTACGGGGCGTTCGTGTTCGGCGCCTTCCTGTCGCTTTTGACCCTGCGCGGGTTGGAGGAGACGCAAGCCTTCACTGCCCTGGATCACCCCGGTTTCAAACACTTCCTCCGCTTGCGCGTGAGGAAGGACGGCTCGGCCGTTGATTTTTGGTGCCTGGGATTGACCGATCCTCTGGCCCCGAACGAAAAGCCCGAATTGATCGACGCCGGCAGTTTCAAACCCGACCGCTGACCAGCCCTCGATGCGCTATTCGTCCCAGACCATGCCCACTGGGTCGGCGGTGTCGGCGGCAGCGCGCATGGCCCGGAATGCGCCCTTCGGTAGTTGGTCTGGCTTGCGCAGCTCTCCGCCGTCCTTCAGTGCGACCCAGATCGGCGACCGCCTGCGACGACTCTGAGCGTAGAGCACGAGCACGCGTGGCCGACTGCGCGGGCTCGCCCAAAGGTCGAAGGCAAAGGCCTCGTCGTGCTTGTAGAAGCTCTCGAGCGCGGCACGCGCGTCAGCCAGCGGCTTGCCTTCGACTTTGCCGTCTTCCTGCACGCCGTCCTTGATCTTGACCAGATCGCGCCAGGCGATTTCGACGGCATTTTGCAGCGCGCGATGCGCGGTCCTACGCGCGGCGGCTGTGCGCAAGCGAACCCGCTCGCGCGTCAAGTAAGAGACTATCGGGTCGCGATGACTGAGTACGCGGCTCAAGGCGTAGCCGGTCGAGAGGGCGCCGACCAGCAGGATGGCCGTCAGCCGACGACGACGAAAGCTGGCGTGGTACCAAACCACGGTCGTGGCCACCGGCATGAGCAGTGAAAGCACCAGCAAGGTTTCGACGCCCAGCGAGAGCAGCACCGCGGGCAAAAAATCCAGAAAGCCGAGCTGCGGGCGCCAAGAGCTGAAAAATTGCCAGGCGAGCGAGCCGAGCAAGATCAAAAAGCCGCCCAGGGTGTAACCCCGGAACATCCAGAACTCGCGGCGTGCCTCGCGATTGTACAGCCAGTACGGGAACAGCAGCGGGTACGCCACGTAGTATGCGAAGCGGCGCGGCCGCTGTTCTCGGTAGTAGCTCTCGAAGGCGAGCGCTTCACGGAGCAGGAAAGCGAGCGGGCGAAAACGCGCTGCTCCGCGCCGCGGCGCTTCGCCGAGCAGGAACACCAAGAGCGCGAGCCCTACGTCGATCAGCGCGCCCCGGACCGGGAACAGGCCCGCCAAAAGCACGATCGCGATCGGCGCGCTGGCGAAGAAAGCGAGTCGCGCCACGAAATCCGCCATCGACAGCGGTGAGGTCAGTAGGGTCGAGCGATCTTTGGCCACGTTCAGCGCAGTTTGGCCTTCTTGGCGCGCGAATGCTTGCCACGCATCAGCTCGGCAAGCACTTCGGTGGGCATCGCTTCGTCATCCGCCCAGCACACGATGGCCGGTTGCCATGCATCCTTCCAGAGCGTGCCCAGGCGTTCTTGGAGGAAGGCCGCATACAATCCGTCGAGGCTTTGGCACAGACGTTCGACGAGTGTCATCCGCTCTTGGAAGGCGTCGTCCGTGTCTTTGGTCAGGACCGCAGGGATCTTGCCGCTCGCCACTGCGTAGCGATGCGCGACCAGCACGCAGGCAAAATCGCGCTCTTCATTGCGAATGGCGACGCGGGCTCGGACCGGGAATTTTTGGCCGCGTACCGCTTCGCGAGCTTCCGGGCTACCCGACGGGGCAGCGCCGCGTACGGTGACCCGCTCGTTGGGATCGATGTCCGACTGCAGGGTGAGCTGATTGTCGAGCCACACTTCGAAGTCGCCCAGCTCCGGCAGCGGGATCGGCTTGTTGATGATCTCGGCGCGAAGCCAAAGCCAAAGCAGAAACTCGGCTCCGAGGAAGCGAGTGCTCTCCACGCGCTCCAATAGGTCCTCTTCTTCGCTGGCTGCGGCTTCGCTGGCTGCGTGTTCCGGCTGCGATTTACTCGACTTGCCCAGCCGCTTTCTGCCGTCGGAAAAACTGAGCGGTTCGACCTGTTTCAGCGCCCGTTCCTGCTCGCGCGACAAGCCCGCCCGTTTTGCCGCCGCATAGGGGCTGTCCTCCAACAGCGCGAGGCCGAAGGTCTTCTCGAAAAGCGCAGCGAAGTCCGTGAGCATGCGCTTCGAGTGTCCGAAAAACAGCACGACCCCGCTGTCGAGGTGCCAGCACAGATCGATGGCCTTCGAGCTCGGTATGACCTTCTTGCGCAGGCGCATCACCACACGGGTTTTGATCTCGAGCTTCTCGTTGCGACTCAGTTTGGTCTTCTTGCCGCGAGCGAGTTGGCGTTGCTCTTCGTCGCTGATCTGTGACTTGAGCAATGCACCGGGGATGCGATAGCGATCGACGCGAAAGCCGAGCAACACGAAATTGTCGTGGAACATCTTGGCGGAGTCGAGCTCCAGATCGAACGGACGCTCCATGACGCACCAACCGCTGGCCTCGATGGCTTCGTCTTCGGGCTTGAGCGGCTCGAACACGCGCAGCTTTGCCGCCTCCAAGAACTTGCGGCGTAGGTCCTTGGGCAACGCGCCCTGCGTGAAAAAGCGAGTGAATGTCAGCGATCCAGAGCGGGCTCCCAAAGAAATAGTCCTTTCGTTTCGAGGGTCGGCGGGCTTAGCACTGCCTGAGGCGCGCGTCCGGTGGCCGATCGATGTAAGCTCCGCGCATGACAGCTTGGGCGCGGGTGTCGGGAATCGAGCGCGTGCTTGCGCCCAGCGCACTCGCTTGCCTCGTGCTCGGGGTCGGCGCCTGTTTCGGCGGCAGCGATCCCCGCGAGGGGCTGCCGGACGATGTGGCAAGGCCCTGTTTCAACGGAGCGACGTGGCCTGCGCCAGTTGCCACAGCGGTCCCCAATACACCAACAATCAGCTCGTGAACGTCGGCACCGGCGGTCCCTTCGTCACGCCCACCCTGCTCGGGGTGGGGCTTCGACCAGCCCTATTCCACGATGGCTGCGCCAAGAGCATCGAACAGCGCTTTGGCGTGTGCGGCGGTACTGCTCATGGCAAGCCGGAGCTGCTTTCTGCTGACGAGCGGGCCGATTTGATCGCATTCTTGCGCTCGCTTTGAGCAAACGCAAAAAAACGAGTGCCGAGGTCGTGTGTCCCTTCTGCGGGGAGGCCGAAGAGCTGTACGTCGACCTCGGGGGCGGCGAGCTACAAAGCTACACCGAAGATTGCGCAGTGTGCTGCCGGCCGCGCGTCGTGCACGTGGTCCCCGGCGATTTTCCGGGCGAAGTCTCGGTCTGGCTTTCTCGTGAGGAATAGCCTGCGGCGCTCGAGCGAGAAGGGCTAGAAGGGCTCGATGGCACTGACTGCGACGATCTACCATTTTCAAATCACGCTATCGGACGTGGATCGCAGCGTGTACGAGGCGCTCGATTTGAGAGTCGCGCGCCACCCGTCGGAGACGATGCGTTACTTGGTGACGCGCACCTTGGCGTATTGTCTGAGCTACGAGGAAGGCATCGCCTTCAGCAAAGGGGGGCTCTCTTCCGCCGAAGAGGCGCCGCTCTCCGTGCGAGATGGTACGGGCGTATTGCGCGCCTGGATCGACGTGGGCAATCCCTCGGCGGAGCGCTTGCACAAGGCCAGCAAGGCCGCGGGCAGGGTTCTGCTTTTCACCCACGTCGAATTGGCGCTTTTGCTGCGCGAAGCCAGCGCCCGGTCGATTCACCACGTGGAGCGCATCGAAGTCTATCGCATCGATGCGGAGCTCTTGGACGCGCTCGCCCAAAAGCTCGACAAGAACAGCAAATTCGAAGTGGTGCGCACGGACGGGCAGCTGTACGTCACGATCGGGGGGGAGACGATGAACGGTACGCTCTCGCAGTGTTCGCTCGTCCCGAGCCCGTGACATTCGCGTGAACTGTGGCTCGAGCGGAGCACGCGACGTTTCGGGCGGGCCCGAGATGTGGTCTGCTGCTCGGAACGTGAGCGAGCGAGAACGCTTCAGCTGTCGAGCGCTGCGCTTCGCACGCGCGTTGCTTGTCGGCAGTGGCGCAACGATCGTCGATTTCTCGTTGTTCTCCGCCTGCATTCGCTTGATTGGCATGACGCCCACGGCGGCTCGACTGCCCGCGCTGTGCGCAGGCGCTTCCGTGCAATTCTTCGGCAACCGCAGCTTCACCTTTCGCGCGCAGGCTGGCAGCCTGTCGCGTCAGGCCCGTCTTTTCGTGGCCGCAGAGCTTTTCACGCTGCTCCTGAACTTTGGCGTCTTCAGTTGGCTCGTGCCGCGTGTGCACGGGATCGCTCCCGAGCTCGTGAGCTTTG
>Ga0247783_1000701_pt1 | contig 10615 bp, 11 predicted proteins | sample UWRJL064202C5_FD_179911 | JGI IMG/M metagenome (GOLD analysis project Ga0247783, IMG submission 179911) | Plant litter microbial communities from Arlington Agricultural Research Station in Wisconsin, United States - UWRJ-L064-202C-5 | ecosystem: Environmental > Terrestrial > Plant litter >... | reverse complement strand
CAAAAACTTTAATTTTCTGGGTGGGTTTGTGGCTGTAGGCATGATGGTTATGCTTGCCATAATGTTGTTTTTATTGGGCGCTTCCCTGTTTGGTTACCAATTTTCCGGTATGCAGCTAGCATTCTCTGCCGGCATTGTTTTATTAATGTCTGCATTGATACTCTACCAAACCAGTGAAATTATCCACGGCGGCGAAACTAACTATATTATGGCGACTACCAGCCTGTTTCTTTCAATCGTTAACCTGTTTACGAGCTTACTACACCTACTTGGCGCTACCAGCGACGAGTGATAATGACGACAGCTTACCTAGGCTCCCTTTGTGGAGCCTTATTTTTTTGGGGCGCATTTTACTTATGATTTTTTCATTGGCTGTTTATTCCCCCCCCTATACATCCCAAGCGAGCTATAGCGCTTATCAATTTGCTGTGGCACTGCTAAATCAAGGCCACAATTTGCACCGTGTATTTTTTTATCAGGACGGCGTGCACAATGCAACCACCCTGGCGGCGCCACCTCAAGATGAATTTAATTTACAAAATGCATGGCAACAACTCGCTAAAGAACACCAGCTTGATCTTGTCGTCTGTATTGCAGCGGCCTTGAGGCGTGGAATACTCAATGAAACGGAAGCAAAGCGCTACACTAAAACATCACACAACTGTGCAGAAGAATTCACTATTAGCGGCCTGGGGCAACTCGTCGAAGCCGCCACAGTATCAGATAGATTAATTAGTTTCGGTTACTAGGATGAGCAAAAAAATACTACTGGTTAGCCGCCATGCCCCCTATGGCAGCAGCACTGCAAGAGAAGCAATAGATACTGCACTGGCAGCTGCAGTTTACGATCAGGATATAGGAATTTTATTTATGGATGACGGGGTTTTTCAATTACTAAAAAATCAACAGAGCCAACACGTGGATCAAAAAAACATTGCATCTATATTGCCTGCACTAGCCCTGTATGGAATAGAGAATATTTATGTGCACCAAGAATCGTTGGACAGCAGGACAATAACAATCAATGAACTTATTCTTGATGACTTGCAACTACTAAACAATAAGGAAGTGGGAGACTTACTAAGCCAACAGGACCAACTTCTGAGTTTTTAATATGAGCACGCTTCACACAATTAACAAATCGTCCTATGCACACAATGCCCTTTCCTCTTGCCTAAAGGTATGCGCAAAGAATGATGGGATTTTACTGTTGGAAGACGGCGTATTTGGAACGCTAACCTCCGCACCTGGTGCAGAGGAATTACAGACACTCATTAAGCAGGGAATTAAAGTTTTTGCGCTGATCAACGATATCAAGGCACGGGGACTGGAAGAAAAATTAGCGCCGAATATTAAACCAATTGATTACAGTATCTTTGTTCAATTAACACTTGATCATCGCTGCGTTCAAAGCTGGTATTAATATGCACCTTAATATTGGTGGGCGTAAGATTGCACTCGACCAAGATGGCTACTTAATCAGCCTAAGTGATTGGGATCAAGAAGTAGCCGACACCCTGGCAACACAAGAAAGCATTTCACTCACTCAAGCGCACTGGGAGATTATTAATCTTTTGCAGGAATTCTATTGCGAGTTTGAAATTTCACCCGCAATGCGAGCATTTGTAAAATATACCGAGAAAAAACTCGGCTCAGAAAAAGGGAAAAGTATTTATTTACTTCAACTTTTCCCTCCCAGCCCTGCAAAAATCGCCAGCAAAATTGCCGGTCTTCCGCGCCCAACAAATTGTTTATGATTATTAAAAACGCATTTAACTCACAGTTTGTTTTTATCGAAATAGTCTTTAGTTAATTTTATTACCACGGGACTAAATAGTCGCCCCTGAAAAACCCACAACACATTGTTTTTAATGAAATAACCACTCGATTTATGCAATAATTTCGACCAGTTTCAGCAGTTCCCCCACTAAAACTGGTCGAAAATCGAGTGGATTATTTATGAAACAAGATTCCCCGAGTACTCACCAAATCAGTTTTCTCGCCCCCAACTTAATTGACCAGCTCAACCCCAAACACCCGCTACTGCAATTAGCCAGGCACATTCCGTGGAGTTATTTTGACACTGAGTTTGCCCCGCTTTATGCCCACACAGGCCGCCCGGCAAAACCCATTCGGTTAATGGTGGGGGTGCGTATTTTGAAACACCTGGAGAATCTTAGCGATGATCGCGTGGTGCAGCTCTGGGTGCAAAACCCCTATTACCAAGCATTTTGCGGAGAGGTTGAGTTTCAGTGGACATTCCCTTGTGACCCGTCGGATTTAATTTACTTTCGCCAACGTATCGGTACTGCAGGCATCGAAAAAATATTTGCCGCCTCCATTGTCATTCATGGCGATAAGGCAACAGAAAAGGAAGTGTGTATCGATACCACCGTACAAGAAAAAGCGATTACCTTTCCAACGGATGCAAAGCTCTATCGAAAAATCATTGTGCATTGTTTGAAAATAGCCAAAGTAAACGGCCTTCAATTGCGGCGCACTTATGCCAAAGAGATTAAGCAGAGAAAATTGGAGTGTCATTTTGCCGGGCACCCGAACAATCGAGCCAAAGCGCGCAAGGCAGTAAAGCACTTAAAAACGATTGCAGGGCGTCTAGTACGGGAAACTGAACGAAAACTGCCTGCCGATGTTGTGGAATCCTTGCGCGAGCGGTTCATCCAATTTTATCGAGCCCTGCAACAAAAGCGGGGGGACAAACACAAGCTCTACAGTTTGCATGAGCCTCATATGTACTGCATGAGCAAAGGCAAAGAGCATAAGAAATACGAGTTCGGCACCAAGGTGTCGATCACCGCCACACGCGATTCAAAAATCATCGTAGGCGCATTGGCGTTTGCATCGAATGAATATGATGGGCACACCTTGCCCGCAGTCCTGGGCAATTAAAACGACTGACAGCCTGCGAACCCGATGCGGCCTTATGTGATCGAGGCTACAATTGATGAGCTCAACAAATTAGGTGTATCGGTTTAATATTTGTAACCACATTATTTTTTAGAGAACATTACTTCGGATTTTCTCAGTTGTAAATTTTAGTATTTATGCTTTAACGTTTTACTTAGTCTTTTAAACAGCTTTGAAACTAATTTAGCTAAAAATGGAAATAGCTTTACATATTGTATAATCGTGATAATAGTTACCGTTGTAAATAAAAAGCGAGTCTCAAGTAGTCTCGCTTTTTATTTTTTATATTATGGGAAAAAAATAAATCCCATAACCTCTATCAAAATGCTTTTAGACTAACGCTATCAATGGTCACTGCACTGGTGCCTGCGTTGCCCACATTAAAATCCAAGAACGCATTAGCATCCATAGGCACTTGAACTTCATAACTAAAATCAGTCCAGTTTGTAGTCGCATATGGAGTTACGCGAGCATAACTTTGCCAATTATTATCTTGATTGCCGTTGTGACCAATATTGACTACGAAGCCACGGTTAGAGTCAGCTTTAGCACGGAAAGATAATTTGTACCTAACAGCTTGCGACAAATTAACAGGCGTGCGCGCTTGTACATGCCAGATGTCAGAACCCGGGTTGTTAATACTTATCCGTAGTTCGCGATTAGTGTAACTAGCTGAACCTGAGCCGCCCTGGTTGTTAAGCAGTGTCCAGTTGGTGCTGCTGGCACTATTATTGAGGGTGGTGTTATTAACGTTATCAAATGAGCAGTTGGTTACCAGGTTTTTGGGGTCGCGACATGGATCAAGCAAGCTGACTTTTTCATGCAATACCGCACCATAAAAAAGGGTGGCTGTTGTCGCATGGAAGGCGCGCCAACCGAGAGATAAGTCATCACCTACCAAGCCCACTTCATCTCCTACAGGATAGCCTAAGCCAGAAGCATTGCGATTAGCATAAAAATCACCACTTAGACCTGTGGTGCGCTTCCACTCTAGAGTGCTGCTAGCTGTGTTGCGCGTATAAATCGTTAGGGCTAAATCGGATCCACCACCAGAGGCGGCCAAAGTGTCACCATATAAACTGAGACTGGAAATAAAATCCTGTATGGGTAATAGATAAGGCGCGGTGGTGAGGTTGCCGTTGCCGTCTAAGCGATAGAAAGCCAAATGTTTAGCACCGCTACTGGTACCACTGGTAACGACTAAATTATCGCCGTCAAGCTTCAATTGTTTGCCAAACTCACCGCTAGAAAAAGTACCGTCAGCTTGTGATGTCCAGCTCCACGTGCCTGTAGACGCGTTGCGCTGATAAATACGCACTACACCGTTGGAAACGGCAGGATTGCCCTTCCATGTGGACGAAACCGCAATTCTCTCGCCAGAAATGGCCACTGCCTTACCGAAGGTTTTGTAATCCTCATCGTCCAGGTCGAACTCCTTTAGCCAGTTTTTACTAATAGCATCGTAGCGATAAAACTGCACAATACTTTTTTTGGAGTCGGCTAATACCAGATATTTATCAGAAATGGCCATAGCAAAACGATTCAAGTCTAAATCATCACCTGTAAATGGTTGATGGACACCAAAGGCGATACGCGTTAATGGCTTGGAGACGCTACTAAGGTTATCGCGAAAGGAAGTATTACAATTATTGGTAACCGAATCCAAGGTCGGGCACGTCGCCCACACGCCATTGGTTTTGCCGGCAATATAAATATAAGCTTGGGTAGTATTATTGTAAGGTATGGTTGCGAATGCAGCCCACTGGCTCGACATGGCAACTGACCAGCCGGCAAAATCCATCGTATGAGTAAAGCCTGGGAACTGATAAACCCGCTCTGGAGTAGCAGAAGTGCCGTTAAATAAATAAACGGTACCTTGCTGTTGACTTGGCAGGCTGCCTACAGCGTCGCTTGCTATAATCCGGGTTTCTAGCTGGGCACCGACCAAGGTATAGGTTCCTACGCGAGCCAATGTCCTAGCCATTTCAGGGTTTTGGGATTCATGGGGTGAAGGTTTGGGGACAATTATACCGGCATGTGCACTGGTACTAACCAAAGCACTAATACTGCAGCTCAAAAGCCATTGAAGATTAAAACATTTTCGTTTTAAATTATTCATAAAATTCCTCATAGAAAAATTAATTCCGAGCACCCTGCTCGGACGCAGCACTCTAACAATCCGCTGCCATTCAAATCAACTTGAATATAAAAATTGTAATAAGAATTTCATAAAAAAATATTTGTCATAAATCTTATAAAAACGATATTATTTGTTAAGCTGTGGCGCCTGAATAAACTAAAAATTAGAAAAATTTTTGCTCCTTAAAACAGTTCTTTTAATCAAATCCTTGAGGGTGTCAATCAGCAATATTCAAAGTCAAATGAAGAACGTTTTAGTGTTGCATCTGAAAAATCGAATTTGCATGATTAAGGAAAGAACAAAATGAATAACACCCGGATTCTGCGGCCGCAAAGTAAAACCAACGACGCCAATAAAGAAATACAGGAGCTAATGCGCACACGTTTTCGTAAGCGTGCGGGAATTGAACCGGTCATCGGCCACTTAAAATCAGATCACCGACTGAATCGCAATTACCTGAAGGGTTTTGCGGGAGACCAGATGAATGTGTTGTTGGCGGCAGCAGCGTTTAACTTCAAAAAATGGATGCGGCTGTTTTTATGTGCCTGTTATTTATGGCGGTTGATGTGTGTATTAGATGGTTTTAGGGTGGCACCGGCTAGGCCGGCACCACCGTTATTGGGGTGAGTTGGGTTTTTCAGGGGTGACTAAATCACAACCAAGCAAGCTGGGGATTGCCATAAGCGCATTTAAGGTATCCGCAAGCAACCAGAAGAAACCCAATTGAAATACAGCCCCACTAAATACCGTCACCACCCAGAGAATGTGAAAAGGTAATATCATTTTACGCCCAGCCAAGTAGATCCAGCATTTTTCGCCGTAGTAACTCCAACCCAATATTGTTGGAAAAAGCAAAAATCAAGGGAGCTATCGACAAAAGATAAGCGCCAGCACCAGGCAGCGCAGACTCAAACGCGACAGCTGATAAGCCTACCCCGTTCTCACGACTCGCCCACACACCAGAACAGATGATCGTAAGTCCGGTCATGCTGTACCAATCATGCGATGAAGAAAAAAGCGCGCAGCTGAAATATATTCCCGCCAGCCTCAAAGTGATTAAACCCTATGCCCCAAATACGCCTGTCGCCAGTGTGCGGAAAACACTACTTCCACCCCGATTATTGTCGCCCCTGTGCCCGCAGCCCATCCCGAAAAGTATGGCAGCGCCACTGGCTGCAAAACGCTTCTCCGCCAATGAGATTGTCGATTTATATGGGTATCGCCGGGGGGGGGGTATTCTGGAGGTGATCCGATATTTGCAAGCAATGGCGGTTGCTTTGGTGTTGCCTCATCGGCGTGAGCGGAACTATCCGCGCGTGGTGAAGCGGAGGCCGCAGCGATACCCCATAAAAACCAATGCCAGTCAGGTTAACTGACTGGCATTAGGCCATCAGCCGCTTTTTTATGTTGGGTTTGAGAACCTGTAGATGCATAATTTGTTAAATTTACCGACATTTATTAACCCACGCTATAGCCTTTTAGAGTCCTGACTGCTAAATTTTGAGCATTCAGGCAAGCCAGTTTTCCCGGACGCAAAAGAATAATCTTTTCCCTCACTGTGGAGTTCAGCATGGCACTCGACCAATCGCCTCATCAATCCTCTGCACGATCACATCACTCGCATAACTTTGATGTAGCAAAAGCCGTTCAACAAGGCGAGCTTGTCCTGAGCCTCAGCACTATGCTGGGCTGCGATTACATTTTTGTAATCCACAAAGGCGCCCACGAACTCTTGAAAAATCAACGCTTGGCAACTAGTATCCGGGAACTACTGGATATACTGGAAACCTCCCCTCACCAAAGCATGGTGATCAGTGCCAACGAAACTGCAACGGGTGAACTGGTCTTTACCCGTTACGATTACAAATGGGAAAATCGCCAAGTTTCAAATGTTATTCCCACTCGTGTAACTCATACAGATCAAGTAGATTTTATGCGCATGATGTTTGATTGCAGCACCACCTGCTAACCCCATATGTCCCACTTATGTTTTTTAGCCATCCAAAAGCCGCAATTGACCCAGGGCTTTTTCGCCTGAAAAACTGTCCCACCCTAAAATAGGTTTACACATTGGAGACCTATTATGGAAACATCTGTTACTCCTCATATAAAACGCGCCCAACGCAATCCCTTACCCATTCAGATTAATGCTTAACCGCTGCGTTATTTGGATCGATAACCCATACTTTTCCCAAAACGACCACTCTGATCTCAAGGATTTGTGCCTGGATTTGACAACCAATCCGACAGATACGGCTCCATTACCCACTCAATAACAACAAAAGGGAAACTTTTAACGAAAAAGAGAATCCCAAGTACTAAGACTAACGCCAAAACGAGTTATAGAGCAGGCTTCAGCTGCCTTTAATGGTGTAATTCCGCTATAGTAAGCTCTGCTCAGCTCCAACCTCCTAATGGTAGCGAGTTATCATATCCACGCTGACTAAGACTGCTACATATTGACGCGCTCCAGACGCGCGTTTTGACTTTTTGAGACGCACTTTATGCAAATTGTTGTTGTGAAATCGCTGAAATTCACCTTATTTAGCCTTCTTGTCAGCCTGTCTTCGTTGAGTTTTGCTGACAAAATAGACCCCCTCAAACCTACTCCTGAACAAAGTAAAGCGGCAATTGACTTGGTGCAGAAGCTCGACAGCGAGCACTATCGAGATCAAGAGTTTAACGATGCCCTCTCCTCGCGCTATTTTGATGAATATCTAAAGTCGCTCGATAGCGCCAAAAACTTCTTTCTCCAATCCGATATTGCCGAGTTCGAGAAGTATCGCAAAACCTTTGATGATGACTACAAAGCAGGCAAGCTCGATGACAGCTTTGTCATATTCAATCGTTTTAATGAGCGCATGATTGATCGCCTTGAAAAGGTAGTAAAGACACTTGATGATCCTAAAACCAAATTTGATTTCGATGTAGAAGAATCAATTGCGCTCGACCGGGAAAAAGCACCTTGGCCTGTCAACCAGGCAGAAGCCGACAAGCTTTGGCAACAATATCTGAAATCCAACCTGCTCAATTCAATGCTGTCAGGCAAAAAGCTCGAAGATAGTAAGACCACTTTACGCAAGCGTTACGCCAACCAACTGCGCCGATTGAAGCAGCAAACATCGGAAGAAGCATTTAGTGTGATGATGAACTCACTCACCATGCTCTACGATCCGCACACCAATTATTTATCACCCGAAAATGCTGAAAACTTTGATATCAGTATGTCACTTGAACTTCAAGGTATTGGCGCAGTACTACAAAGCGATGAGGATTACACCAAAGTCAGCAGCCTGGTTGTGGGCGGCCCTGCGCAGAAGCAAGGCCAATTAAAACCCAACGATAAAATCGTCTCCATCGCACAAGGTGCCGATGGCGAATTTGTCGATGTAGTCGGCTGGCGGCTGGATGAAGTAGTAAAGTTAATTCGCGGCCCCAAAGGTACAATCGTGCGCCTGGAAGTGATTTCGTCAGACCCAACTGCAACTGCCAACAAAAATATCACCATTAAACGCGAGACAGTAAAACTCGAAGACCAGGCGGCCAAAAAAGCAGTATTTGAAGTCAAAGAAGGCGACCAGACTTTCAAGTTGGGCGTGATAGATATCCCCACTTTTTACATGAACTTTGAAGCCTATCAAAAAGGTGACCCAAACTATAAAAGCACCACACGCGATGTTTACAATCTGCTCAATGAATTAAATAAAGAAAAAGTAGACGGCGTGATTATTGACCTGCGCGATAACGGCGGCGGCTCATTACCTGAAGCCGCCATGCTGACTGATTTGTTTGTCGATCCGGGTCCTGTTGTACAAATTCGCCAGAGTGACGACACCATTTCGCGCAACTATCGCGCTTACCAACCTGCGATGTATCGCGCACCTATTGCGATCCTGATTAATCGCCTAAGTGCTTCTGCATCAGAAATTTTTGCGGGTGCAATTCAGGATTATGGTCGTGGCATTATTATCGGCTCGACTACCTTTGGTAAGGGTTCCGTGCAGAATCTTGTCGAATTAAAACATGGGCGCCTAAAAATTACTGAAGCAAAATTCTATCGCATCTCCGGCGACAGCACTCAACATCGCGGTGTAATCCCCGATGTGCAATTGCCCAGCTTGTTAGACCCTAATGAAATTGGTGAAAGTAGCTACGACAACGCCCTGCCTTGGGATCGCATCCATCCAGCGCCCCATCAAAACTATTACAACATCAGCAAATACTTACCAGCGATTGAAACAGTTCACCAGGAGCGTATGGCGCAGGATCCGGATTTTATTTTCCTGAACAAACAAAGCGCTATGTTTAAAGAAGCAGCAGAGAAAAAAGTAGTGTCGCTGCGTTTGGCCACGCGTCAAGAAGAACAAAAACAAATGGAAAAGCGTGTCTTGGATATGGAAAACCAAAAGCGCACGACCAAAGGTGAAAAACCTTATGCTGATTATGCAGCACTGAAAACAGCGAATGGCGGTGATGAGGACGAAGATGCTCCACCCAAAGAGGCAGACAAAGAAATTAAACCGAAAGAAGATCCCTACCTAATGGAAGCGGGTCACGTACTGGCTGACTTTATCGAGCAAATAAAAGCCCCCGAGAAAAAAGTCGCTACGCACTAACATTTTAATTATCAATGTTTGATTGTCACGCATAACACCTGAGCAGCAATGCTCAGGTGTTTTTACATACAAGAGCCTTTTATGAAAGCTATCTCATTTAACGTCAATAGCATCAGAACCCGCCTACATCAATTGGAAGCGGTGATTGAGAAACACAATCCGGATTTTATCGGCCTGCAAGAAACCAAAGTAAACGACCCGGATTTTCCACTCGATACGATTCAGGCCATGGGCTACCAAGTGGAGTATTTTGGCCAAAAAACTCACTATGGTGTGGCGATACTTTCTAAACATCCATTCAAAAAAGTAATCAAAGGCTATCCCGGTGATGATGAAGTATCTCAGCGTCGCTTTATCGGCGGGGTGTTTGATACTCCCGTCGGAGAAGTAACCCTTTTGAATGGATATTTCCCTCAAGGCGAAAGCCGCGACCATGCAATCAAATTTCCCGCTAAGCGAAAATTTTATACCGACCTGATTAGTTACTTAAAAAGTGCTGAAGATGCAAACAAACAGATTATTGTTATGGGTGATATGAATATTTCCCATCAAGATATCGACATTGGCATTGGGGAAGATAACCGCAAACGCTGGTTGCGCACTGGTAAATGCAGTTTTCTGCCGGAAGAACGAGAATGGCTAAATGAATTATTGGCTTGGGGTTTAAAAGATAGTTTCCGTGAACACAATCCAGAGATCAGTGATTTATTTAGCTGGTTTGATTACCGCAGCGGCGGCTTTGAAGATAATCCTAAGCGCGGCCTGCGTATCGATTTGATTCTGATGACACAAAGTTTATTGGAAAAATGTGTTGCGAGCGGTATCGATTACGATATCCGCGGAATGGAAAGACCATCGGATCACTGCCCTATTTGGGTTGAATTCAAAAGTTAGCCAAACTGTTCATTGCCCGCGACCGACTGGTGCGCGGGCA
>Ga0247783_1000700_pt1 | contig 10617 bp, 22 predicted proteins | sample UWRJL064202C5_FD_179911 | JGI IMG/M metagenome (GOLD analysis project Ga0247783, IMG submission 179911) | Plant litter microbial communities from Arlington Agricultural Research Station in Wisconsin, United States - UWRJ-L064-202C-5 | ecosystem: Environmental > Terrestrial > Plant litter >... | reverse complement strand
ACCGCTGCGCAGGTCACGGCGCTTGCCGCTGGCGGCATCCCATACGATACCGGCGCGCTTGGTTCGCCCGCTCTGTGGAATCCCGCCCTAACAGAGGGCGCCACGCTCGAGGATACGGTCGGCTCGGCGGACCTGTCTCGACAAGGCACTGGCAGCTCGACGGCGGCGACGCACCCGGTCATCTACGGCGGTCCCTACAACCTGACCATCACCGGACTCGTCAATGCGAACCTCATTGGCGAGCTGGCGCTCACCCAAAACCATCAGCTCTCCCTAGGCGCGGTGGTCAACCCCAACCTCGTCGGCGCCGTCGCCCTGACCCAGAACCACCAGCTCGTGCCGGGCGGGGTCCTGTCTCGGAACCTCATCAGCGAGCTGGGCCTGTCTCAGAACCATCAGCTCTCCATCGGCGGCGCGCGCTGCAGGAATCGCATCCGGCAGCTCACCCTGAATCCGGCCCCACCCGACCCGGGTGATGGCCTTGGAAACAGGCTCCGCCCAGGGCTCGGCGGCCCGGGGTTCAAGCGGAGGATGTGACTCACCGGTCGGGCGACGCCACTGCCTCGCCTCGCAGCGCCCGCTCCTTCGCTGTCTGCACCCGCTCCCCCAGCCACCTGAAGTAGAGCACCATCGCCACGTCGGAGAACGTCGTCTCCGGCGCCGACACGGTCTCGTCCCCGTCCATCAGCCCGCCATTGCTCGGGTGCCCGACGCACCCGCAGAGCGCGTGCCCCACCTCGTGGCTGAAGACCTCCTCCATGGTCATGACCGGCACCTGGCTTCGGTCCGCCACCAGGATGACCGGCTCGTGGTCGTAGTCCCACCAGTTCGTCAGGCCAGCAAACCCCTGCTCCGCGATGTCCGGGCTGACGAAGACGTTCTCGCCGTGGCGCACGAGCCGCACCTTCAGGCACAGGCTCTTGTCCCACTGGCACCAGTCCCTAGCCGCATGCTTGGCCGCCTGCTTGAGCCAGGCTGGCGCCTGCACGTGGACCCGCAGCTCGGTGATGGGCTTGTAGCCCCAGTCGATGTCGGACCACCCTGGGGCATCCTGGGCCAAGTACGGGGCAAGGAGGAGGGGGAGCGCTAGCCAGGTCATCGGCGCCTCGCTGCGGCCATGGCAAAGCCCTCGGCCTGCGCGTCGATGCCCGCCTGCCGCTCAGGCGACAACGGGCTCCCGTCGAAGCCCTCGGTCGGGCGAATCATAGCCAGGAACCTCTTGGCCCCTCGATAGACCCGCCGCCTCACCAGCAATGCCCGGCGGCGACGCCTGTACCTGACCCTCGCGTTTGACATGCACTCAAGAAAAGCACATCCCCAAACGATGTCAACTTGACATCATCCGAAGGTGAGTTCAGCATAACTCCCATGGACGAGAACAAGAAAGAACTGGTGCTGGTCGACTTCGGGACGCTCTTCGGGACGTCTTGGTTTTCTGTGACGGGAGCGGAAAAGACGACGCTCGAGGAGGTGAACCACGATGTCCTGAACAAGGTCGACATCTGGCTGGACGACCTCGCCAAGGACGGCGAGCTCATCGTCTGCTTCGACTCCGCGCCGTACGCCCGCAAGGCCATCTACGACGGCTACAAGGCGTCCCGCGCCAAGCGCCCCCCTGGCTTTGGGGTCACCAAGGACGCAGCGCAGGCGGCGGCCAGGGCCAAGTTCTCCACGGCGGAGTATCCCGGCGCCGAGGCGGACGACGTCATCGCCACGCTGGCTGGTAGGCCGAACGACGGAATCATCGATGTCCCGGTCCGCATCGTCAGTCGCGACAAGGACCTGCTCTGCCTGGTGTCCGAGGCCTCTGGCGTCTACTTCCACGACCCCGGCGCCAAGGACGGCGCGCGCTTCCTGCGCACCGCGGCGGACGTGGAATTCAAGATGGGCGTCGAGCCGAAGTTCGTGCCGACCCTGCTCTCTCTGGCGGGGGACGCAGCTGACGACATCCCCGGCGCCAAAGGCTTGGGCCCCAAGGGCGCCATCAAGCTCATCAAGGACTTCGGCGACGTGGCCTCCATCCTCAAGGCTGCCGACAGCGCGTCGAGTCCCATGGAGGCGAAGCTTCGCAAGCTCGTCATCGACAGCAGACAGAGCATCGTGCTCTCGACCTCGCTCGTGCAGCTCGTGAACCTCGGCGACAAGCTGACCGTCGTGCCGCCTGGCAATCCCGCTCCCGAGCCCGACGAGGAAGACGCAGAGAAGTGGAACGAAGTGGCTGAGCAGATTCACGAGCTGGGTCTTAGCTATCGGTTCCGGCGCGACCGCACGCTGAACATCCATCAGCGCATGAACCTCGTGATGGAGGAAATCACGCACATCAAGAAGAGCAAGCAGACCCCGAAGTACGCCGGGGACTACAAGTACGCTGGGCATGACCAGCTCACCGAGCTGCTCCATGGGCCGTACACTCGCCACGGCATCGTGCGCACATGCTCGATGGACAGCTACGTGGTCACCGAGACGTGCGACTTCGAGGCCACCGTTCTCGTGCGGTGGACGAACGTCGACAACCAGAGCGACTTCGTGGAGGTCAAAGCCATCGGCCTCGCGCCATGTACCACCGGGGCCGACAAGCCGAAGAAGGTAGCCTCAACGCAGTCAGGTGTGGCGATGAGCTACGCGCAGAAGATGGCTGAATTCAAGGCGTTTTCGATTGCTGGCGACGACACGCCGGACGGGGAGGAAGGGTGATGAGCCGCAGCGGATACACGGACGACGGAGACTACGACGAGCTTGCGATGGGCCGGTGGCGGGGCCAGGTCCGCAGTGCCATGCGCGGGAAGCGTGGCCAGGCGCTCTTGCGTGACCTCGTTGCCGCACTGGACGCCATGCCGGAGAAGCGCCTGGTCCGCGGCGCACTGGAGGATGAAGAAGGCTCCGTGTGCGCGCTTGGCGCTGTCTGCAAAAAGCGCGGAGTCCCGATGCCCAAGATCGAATATGACGACGCCCCGGAGGATTGGTCAGGGACACTCGGTGCGACGCTGGACATCGCCGAGCAGCTGGCCGCCGAGGTGATGCACGTCAATGACGAATGGGGACCGTACAACCAGACGCCAGAGGGTCGCTGGCAAACGGTGCGCCAGTGGGCAGCTGGCCAACTGGAGCGTGTAGATCGCGAGGCCGCCAAGAAGGCCTCGGCGAACGTGGAGCTAGGTTCCAATGACTGACCGCTTCTTCGTCGAGTTCGACCGCGGCGCTGGCGTCGGAGGCTCCAAGCTCATAGGCGAGCTGGTGCTCTTCGTACCCAAGAAGAGCAAGACCGCCAAGCAGACGGCAGACTTCCGCATCACCAACCTCATCTACACCTTCGACCTGAACGACGGTCACCCGGTGCAGCAGAAATACCGCGGGAAACTGCGCATTTCCGAGCACGACCGTGACCAGCTTCTCCTTCGGCTCGACCTCTTCAAGCAGGGTACGTCGTGTCACTTCTGCAAGGGCCCAGCGTTCAAGCGAGCGAAGGGAGAGCCACCGCCGCGGCAGGTGAAACACAAGAACGGATTCGTCTGGTGCTGCCCCAAGTGCCGCGAGCCAGAGCTTCCGTACGCCGGGGGCCGCCGATGAACTGGGTAAGGGCCATCGGCGACCTGCACACGATCCGCGTCCCGTGGCTAGAGCCGATCAGGCCATTCGACGGGCCCATGCCGCATGTGATGGCCACCCGCACCATCGACTTCGATGTGTACCCACATCGCTCATCGAACGAGAGATTGCTCAGTCTCCGTGACGGTAGAGCTGAACTCATGGTCGACATCATCGGTGATGTCGCACACTGGCGCATCACCAGCCCAAGGCTCGTCGCCAGCGGGCACCTGGACACCTCAGCGCCAATCGGTCCGGCGCTCTTTGCTCTCGCCATGATGGCCAAGGCCTACGCATGAAAACTCTCCGCATCCCACCAGAAGTCGAGCGCCATCTCATCCACGACTGCCCGCGCCTTGCCGAGCTGCTGCGCGACACGGACGGCAGGCTGGAGCTCGAGCGGTTCAACTGGCTGTGCGTACTGCACGACGCCGACGAGAACTACGCGATGGGCTACAAGGCTGGCCGGTCTGACCGAGACGTAGAACCATGACCCACTTCCTCTCCCTCACCTGCCTGTCCTACCTCCGCTCCTGGTTCCTCACAGCCGACCCGGTCATTGCCGGGGCGGAGCGGGATGCCGACCCAGAAGAGCCAGAGCCCGAGGTTACGGTCGTCTCACGCCGCTCATCGGCCAGCTACAGCGCTCAGTGCGCCTTCCTGTCCGGTCGCACCGTGGGCAAGCGGGCGCTGCGCGAGGCGCTGATGGCAGACGCCAGGCGCCGCGGCGAGCGGGTCATCGACCTGCGGCCCATCGATGCACCAGGCGAGGGAGAGGCGACATGATGAGACTCTGCCCCATCTGGTCCGTCTCCTGGTTGGCCCTCTCCGAACGCGAGAACTGGGAGGGGTATCGCTACGAGGTGACGTTCCGTCGGCACTCGGAGGCCTCCCGCTTTGCCAGAAACCTACGCGCCACCCGCGGCACCGGAATCGTGCTCGGCGTTTACCGGGGCAATCGTCTCTACGGGCTGAGACACTACAGGCGCTTTGGAGGGGCGTCCGAGTCGCTCAAGCGTGTCCATGGGCGCCAGACCAGGGAGTGGGGCCCGGAATTCTACCCTCCCCCTGCACCCCCTCCTGAACAGAAGCAGATACAGAGGGCAGATACAGATACAGAGAGCTGTTGACACAGCTATCGAAATCAAAGACTGTCAAAGACATGTTCGGAAAGATGTTCACATCCTGCTACCGCGGTTCCATGCACGGAAAGGGCCCAATTGTCCTCTCCCTGTGGCCGTACATCATCTCTCACTGCGACCGTGACGGCGTGGTCGAGCTGTTCCCTGCCACCGTCTGCGACGACATCGGCATGAGCCGGGAGCAGTTCGACGACGGCATGAGGGTGCTGACCGACCCGGACCCGGACAGCCGGAACCCGGACGAGGAGGGGCGCCGGCTGGTGAAGCTGGGTCCCTTCCAGTGGCGGGTCGTCAGCCACGAGCACTACCGGGCCATCAAGGACATGGAGGGGCACCGCGAGTACATGCGCGAGGCGCAGCGCCGGAGCAGGGCCAAGAGGGGGGAGAAAGCACCGAAGACGAAGCCGCCCAAGGAGACGAAGCCAAAGCCGGCCCACCGCTGGACCAGGGTCCCTTTCAGCTGGGAGCCCGGGCCCGACCATGTCGTCCTGGCCACCGAGCTTGGCGTGCCCATCATGGCTGAGCTGGCCAAGTTCCGGGACCACGAGTTCAAGGCCCCAAAGACCGACGCCGACGCCGCTTTCCGTACATGGCTCCGCAACGCAGGAGGGTTTCAGTCCAGCCCCCGCCGCCAAGCCCCAGTCGACCCAGCAGAGCGCCAGGCCCGCCGCGCAATCGAGCTGCGGCGCGCAGCTGAGGCCCGTGAGCGCGGACAGGCGGCGCCATGAAGGACTACGAAGTCGCCGAGCTGGTAGCGCTCATCGCTGCGACCTGGCCCAGGCCTCCAATGGCCGAGGCGACGCAGCGCGCCTACGAGCGCCACCTGCTCTCGCTCGAGTACGACCAGGCCGGCGCAGCCCTGGACCACCTGGCCGCCACCTCGAAGTTCCTCCCCTCCATCGCCGAGATTCGCGAGGCAGCGGTCACCACCAAAGTCGGGCCTGTCCGCCTGGGCATGGAAGCCTGGGGCGACGTCGTCGAGGCCATCCGCAAGCACGGGGTCTACCCGTCCCTGATGCCCGGGGCGCCCAAGCTCGAGTTCGCTGACCCCATCGTGGCCGAGTGCGTGCGCGTCATGGGCTGGCGAGAGCTCTGCCTGAGCGAGAACGACATGGCCGACCGTTCCCGCTTCTGCGACCTCTACAACGGCCTGGCGGGCCGCCAGCGCGTGAACGAAGTCACGGGCCGGCAGCTGCCCGAGAAGGCAGGCGGGCTGCGCACGACGGAGCTGCGCCTGGATGGCAAAACGCGCGCCATTGGCTCACTAGTCGATGGCATCGGCAAGGGCGGCTCTTGATAGCCGCGCTGTTCGTAGACCCGGCCGGCATCTACTCCGGGCGACCCGACGTGGACTGCTGGGGCGTCGAGCGCGACGCGCGCCTGTACGACGGGCCGCATCCGGTCGTGGCTCACCCACCGTGCGAGCGCTGGGGGCGCCACTGGTCAGGTGGGCCAAGCGCGAAGGTGCGGCGCGAGCTTGGCGACGACGCCGGTTGTTTCGCTGCGGCCCTGGGCCACGTGCTCAGGTTCGGTGGAGTTTTGGAGCATCCAGAGGCAAGCCACGCCTTCCGAGTGTTCGGCCTTGGGCGCCCGAAGCCGGGAAGCTGGCAGGAGTCCGGGTTTGGCTGGGTGATGCGACCTGGGCAGCGTGGGTGGGTCACACAGGTCGCCCAGAGCGCCTATGGCCACAGAGCCAGGAAGCGGACGTGGTTGTTCTGCGCCGGGTATACTGAGCCAGCGCCCATGGACTGGTCAGAGCCCCAGGGCGAGAGGCTCGACGAGGGATTCCACTCCAAGGAGGAGCGTGACGCAGCACGAGCCGCGGGCGTGCGCCCTCGAGCGCGACTGTCCACACGCGAGAACCTGGCCACCCCACCCGCGTTCGCCGAGGCGCTCATCCGCCTGGCACTTGACGCCAAACTGTCACCGTGCAATGAGTAGAGAGTCCATGCAGCACTTTGTGGTGGGAATCGACCCTTCGCTGACCCAGACCGGGCTGGCCATCTGTCCACTGGACTGGGGAGGGGACTGGTCCTTGGTCAAGCTGGCGAGCTTTCCAACGACACCGTTCGGCAAGTCGCCCAGCGACCGGATGCGCCGCTGCGCACACGTGGTGGACCAGGTGACGAACACCGTCAGGGTCCACGGGCCGGTCGATGCCAAGTACGCCTTCTTCATCGAGGACTACGCCTTCGCTCGGGCGAACCGGGCGCACCACATTGGCGAGCTCGGCGGGGAGTTTCGGCGCCGCATCGGCATCGAGATGGAGGTGGGCATCGGGGCGGCCAGGAAGCGGCTGCTCGGCAAGTGCCCCAAGGAGGGCGCCAAGGTGCGCGTCTACGAGGCGCTGGTGGCAGCGGGCGGGACGTTCGCGAACCTCGACGAGGCAGAGGCCATGTGCATCTGCAACTACGGCCTAGGCGAGCTAGGCGGCTTCAACTTCCAGGTGGCGGCATGAGCGACACACGAAGCGAGCTGGAGGAGCTGAAGGCCCATGCGGCGACGCTATCGCAGCGCATCTCGGACCTGTCGCGGCTGTCGTCTGACCCGCCCGAGGCGACGACGCGGGGGCGCGTCATCAAGATTCTGGAGGACGGCATTCCTCGAGGCCCGCTCGAGCTGAGCAAGCTCGTGGGCAGGTCGAGGCAGCTGCTCTGTCACCTCGTGCGCGACATGGCGCGGGAGGGGCTCATCGTGCGGGTGAGCTGGGGGAAGTACACGCTGCCGAAGGCAGCAGAGGAAGTGAGCGAGTAATGAGCAGCATCAACCTAGTCATCCTCTCGGGGCATCTCGGGCAGGATGCAAAGATCAATGTCACAGCCGGCGGCCAGACCAAGGTCTGGTTCAGCCTGGCGACCACCATCCGCTTCAAGAGCAAGAAGACGGAGCAGTGGGAGGACAGGACGACGTGGCACGACGTCATCATGTGGGGCGAGACTGCAGCGAAGCTCCATCGTGAGCTGACGAAGGGCACGCTCCTCACGGTCGAAGGCGAGCTGGACAAGCGCTCGTACGACAAGGAAGGCGAGAAGCGCTACGTGGTCGAGGTGAAAGCCAAGACCATCGTGCTGCACTCGAAGGAGCGCGCGGAGAGGAAGGCGGCCAAGGAAGAGGCTGCTGGCGAGGGCGAGATGCCGCCAGACGACGAGCTGCCGTTCTGAAAAGTTTCCCCGGTCGCACAGGTTGCTCATAGCCCGACCGGAGCAAGCCGCTGAGCCGACGGTGGAAAGTTCGGCGCATGGAAACGCTACATGGCCGCTGCCGGCGGTTACCCCGAGTCCTCGATTCGAAACAGGACGGAGGGCAAGATGGTGGAAGCGTGACAGCCGGAGAGACGGCACTACAGCAGGATGGCGCAGTGGTAGCGCAGCAGATTCATAATCTGAAGGTCGCCGGTTCGAATCCGGCTCCTGCAACGAAGGAGAAAGCAATGCAACAGACCATCGTAGGGAAGCACTTCACGGACGAGAACGACAAGCCTGCTGGCGGATGCACGCAGGGAACTGGCATCCTCATCAGCTGGCAGAACGGCCCGCTAGGGCGCGGAGAGGCCCGGCAAGAACAGAACGGGGCCTTCGTCGAGGGTGTCATCGTGGCGGCGCTCGACCGGCTGGAGTGGTACCAGACCACCGAGTTCGCCTGCACAGAGAACGCCGAGGCCATCCTCCATCTGCGCAAGGCGCTCGAAGCATGCAACTCGCGCACCGCAGCTCGTGAGGCTCGCGCTGTCGAAGGCACGCACGAGGTCTGAGTGTCCGACCGTCTCGCTATGCAGAAGCTCCGCGCCGCCGTCGAGCGCGGCGGACAGCCAGGCTTCGGCAAGTGGTACCGCGAGGGCGGCGACCTGCGGCACGGCGAGATGCGCGTGCTCCCGAGCCCGAAGGCGCATCACAGGTTTTTCATCTTCGGGTTCGAAGGGCAGTTCGCGAAGGGCTACGCTAAGACGGTGGAGATGGCCATGGCGCTTGCTGACGACCACCTATACGCGATGGCCCTCTTCGAGCAGGTGCCCGAGAGCATGGAATGGACGCTGGGATGCTGAGCAGACGAGGGTTCTTTGGGGCTGCGGCGGCAGCGGCGGTCGCGCCAGCTGTTGCCCCAGTAGCGGCCCCTCTGCGCTGGGTCGACGCGGCGGACTACGTCTTCCGTCGGGGCGACTTTCCCGGCCAGGAACTAGACCACGCGCTCGACAGTCAGACCTACCTGTTGCGGGGCACGCTCCGATGACAGCCCTCGCCCGCGCCACCATCGAGCAGCTCATGAGCCCCGAGGAGAAGTCGGCGGCTGAGCGGTACGCTCTCGAGGACGCAGACGAGAAGGTCTACTTCCTGACCCTGATGATTCGCCAGCTCAGGTGGCACCGAGGCATCACGAACAGGGAGCTGTCCATTCTCTGGGGCATGACCGTGGACGCGGTGGCCAAACTCTCGGAGCGAGCGCGGTCGGCCATCGTCTACGAGCAGCGCTCGTCCTTCGAGAGCCCGGATGCCCTGCGCTTCGAGCTGAAGGACAAGGTGGAGTCGCTCATCGACAAGGCCCTGAATGCCACGAAGTACGTGGTGGTCGGCAAGGGCGATGACCAGTCGGTGGAGGAAGTATCCGCGCCGGACTTGAAGGCTGCCCTCATGGGCATCAGGCAGATTAGCGAGCTGTTTGGCCTGGGCACGAAGCGGCTCATCAAGCAGGGCAACGAGCTGGACAAGGTTTCGGATAGCGAGCTCGAGGGGCAGCTGGCAGCAGCGCTCGCCGAGAAGAGGATTCGAGAGGAGAAAAGACTAGATGGACAAGCAGTCGAAGTGGATAGCCATGAGCGTGTTCTGGCCTCGCCAGGCGGTGGAGACGGGGGTCTTGGGCCCGAGGCACCACTTCCGCGTGGGGAAGGACGACGTGACGAAGGTGGAGAGCGACGGGTACGCAGTACGGATAACGCTCACCCACGGCCGGGAGACCATGGTGCTCCTAGTGCTTCCAAACGGCAGCGGCGTGGTGTCGAACGAGGAGAATAGCCATGGGTGACCTACTACAAGCCGGGCTGTCGTTCGCGGCGCTGGGGCTCGGCATCCTGTTCATCTCGATGTCCATCCAGACCTGTGCGGATGTCGAGGCAAAACACCCGGGCACGCTCACGGACCAGAAAAGCCAGGTGACCAAGTGATTCGACCATTCGGAGACAACCTCCTCGTCCTGATGGACAAGGCAGAGGTGAGTGCAAGCGGCATCGTCCTAGTGCAGGCGCCGATAGCCAAGGGGCGGCACAAGGACACGAAGTACGGCCCGAACAGGCCGAGCTCTGGCGGAGTCGGCGGCGACCTCTGGTGGGGCACCGTGCTCGAGGTGGGCCCGAAGGTGGACACGATAGCCAAGGGCGAGCGGGTGCTGACGTGGTACCTGGCAGGAGAGCCACTAGAGCCCGAGCAGCTCGAGCGGTGGGGCTTTCCCGACATCTCGGCCGATGTGCGCCTCATCCGGGCCGAGGCCGTCGAGCTGGTCAAGGAGGTGGAGGATTCGCTGCCAGCCAGCGCTGGTACGCCTCCTCTGCCTTCCGAGTCCTCTCCCGGGCCAGCCTAATCTCCTCGCGGTGGCCGTCCAGTAGCGCCTTTGTGTGGCGCCGCTGGTCACGGTAGGCCCCGGCCATGCACCAAGCCAGGAAGGCGAGGGCGCAGCCGGCTAGAAAGATGGCGGTGCTCATACACCCTCCGGGTCGCGCCAGCGCAGGAGCCGGTAGTCTCGCTCGCTCTCGGGGCTCTGGATGCATTCCCGCTCGCGCAAGCACGCCTCGCAGGTGACGTAGTCCCAATTCTCGCACAGGTAGCCCACGGCCCCACATAGCCCCTGCTCGTCTTCATCGTTGGCGAAGTGGAGCACGCGGGCGGGGGTCGGCTCGTCGTTG
>Ga0247783_1000699_pt1 | contig 10623 bp, 7 predicted proteins | sample UWRJL064202C5_FD_179911 | JGI IMG/M metagenome (GOLD analysis project Ga0247783, IMG submission 179911) | Plant litter microbial communities from Arlington Agricultural Research Station in Wisconsin, United States - UWRJ-L064-202C-5 | ecosystem: Environmental > Terrestrial > Plant litter >... | reverse complement strand
AATCAAGTCCCACATTTCTGGGACTGTGTGCCAGAAATCTGGAAATGCGTCCCACAGTTCTGGAAATCTGTCCCACAATTTCTGGTAGCGGTTTCACACCGGGCCGCGTTTTTCCAACTAAAGACGGCTAGTTCGTCTACGCTGCGCAGCACATGGCTGGACGCACTGACATCGCTGAAGTGGCTCGGCACGCTCGTGTTTCGAAAAGCACCGTATCGAGGGTCATCAACGGCGGTTACGCCAGCGCGGAGGTCAAGGCGCGCGTCGCCAAGGTAATCGCGAAACTCGGCTACACGCCCTGGACCACGGCTCGAAACTTCTCGCTCGGTCGTGCGGGCTGTTTCGGCCTGGTGATGGAGTCCAGCCAGAGCGAGTGGATCACGCAGATCTTGGGTGGCATCGAGGAAGAGCTGACCGCCAAGCACATCTCGCTCTTGGTCGGTAGCTTGGTGCTCAAGGGTACGTACGACGCGACGACCGTGCTGTCCTGGATCCGCGAGCGACGCGTCGACGGTTTGATCTTTGCAGGGCCCGGCCGTCGCGAACGCACGGTGGTCGAGACTGCGCGCAAGGCCAAGGTGTCCTTGTGTTTAATCACCCCGCAACAAAGCTTCAAGGTGGGCGCGCTGCTGCGCAGCAACAACGCCGAGGCAGGCCGTGAGATCGCCGATCACTTGTACGACCTGGGGCACCGTCGGATTGCGTTCTTGGGCGGCCCGAAAGATTCCCTCGATAGCCAGGAACGCTTCGAAGGTCTGGAAAGTGGCTTGAAAGCGAAGAAGGTCAAGCTGCTGCCGAGTAACGTGACGTTCGCGCCGCGCTTTCATGCGGAGGAAGGCAAGGCATACGCCGAACGCTGGCTGAAGATCGCACGCAGCCGTGCGCCCACCGCGGTCGTGCTCGCCAACGACACCATGGCGCTCGGCTTCATGCGCACGCTGCACGCGCAAAGCGTGGGCATCCCCAGTGAAGTTTCGGTGGTCGGCTTCGACGACATCCCCGCAGCCAGCTTGTTCTGGCCGGGGCTGACCACGGTTCGCCAGCAAATGCGGGCGATGGGCGCGGCGGCCTGTCGAACGCTGCTCACCGCCTTGCTCGAGGAACAACCCGAACGCTCGGTGCTCGATTTCCCGATGGACCTGATTGTTCGGCAAAGCACCGGGCCGGCGCCACGCGCCGCTTTGCCGTGAACGCGCCGTTCTCTGGTCCGACGCTGGAGCTCCCCGCGCAGCTCAAACGTGGTCTGCAAGCCGGGCATCCCTGGGTTTACCGGGATCACGTTCCGCGCGGTTTTCAGGCTCCTTCCGGCAGCTGGGTCAAGGTTCGGGTCGGCTCCTATGCGGCGTTCGCGCTGTGGGACGAAACGTCCAAGATTGCGCTTCGGCTGTTCTCGGAGCGCGGTGTTCCGGACGCGGAGTGGGTGAAGGACCGCGTTGCTTCGGCGCTCGCGCTCAGGCGCTCGCTGCTCGACGAGCAGACCTCTGCGTATCGCTTGTTGTATGGGGAAGGGGACGGCATCCCGGGTCTGACGGTCGACGTGTACGGCGCGTTTGCCGTGATCGTCACCTACGCAGATTCACTCGAGACGCTCGTGCCCTGGGTGGTTCGAGCCTTGGTCGAGCTGCTCAGGTTGCACGGCGTGGTGCGCCGCGCACGCGTGAAGGATGGAGATCCGCCGCGGCTGGAGGTGCTGCATGGTCGCCTGCCGCCGCGCGATCTGATCATCGCCGAGCATGGCTTGCGGATGCAGGTGGATTTGTTTGCTGGCCAGAAAACTGGGCTATTCCTCGATCACCGCGACAATCGTCGCTTTTTGGGCGAACTGTGCGCGGGCAAGCGGGTGCTGAACCTCTTCTCCTACACCGGCGCGTTTTCGCTGTACGCAGCGCGTGCCGGTGCCACGAGCGTCACCAGCGTAGACCTCTCGCAACCTGCAGCGCGCGCGGCGCGCGCGAATTTCGCGTTGAACGGTCTCGATCCAGAGCAACACGAATTCCTGTCGGAAGACGTATTCGAATTCTTGGAGCGGACGCGCCAAGCATGCACCACCTACGACATCGTGATCTGCGATCCACCGAGCTTCGCCAACTCACGCGAGCAGCAGAAGAATGCGCTGCGCGCGTATGTCAGCGTGAACAGCGCGGGGCTGCGCGTGCTCGAACCGAATGGTATTTATGCGGCGGCCAGTTGCACCGCGCAGGTGAGCAGCGAAGCGTTCCGAGGCGTGTTGGCTGAAGCTGCGGTCAACGCCAAGCGTCGGCTGCAAACTTTTCACGACGCCGGGCATGCCGCCGATCACCCTATTTTCGTCGGTCACCCCGAAGGCCGCTACCTAAAATTCGTCGTCGCCCGCGCGCTGCTCATCCCTTGAGCGGCCTCGCGCCCACAAAAACCACGGCAACATCCCGCTCCAAGATTGGAGAGTGGGGCGATCGCAATTCCGCATCGCACCTCAGGCCAAGGCGCTATTTTCGCTCAGAGCATTCCCTGATTTTCGACCGCCAAGACGCCAAGTCCCGACAACGCCCGAGCGCACCGTCTATCCACCTCGAGGCACCCGGAAAGTTTTTGGGTTAACGGTACGAGTCGCTATTTCGCATTTTTTTTCGGCGTTACCTTCTCGGCTCCGCCGTCTCCAGATCGTCAACAACAACGCGGGCGCGCGCCGCGCGCTAACCCACCAAATCCTCATCGTGCTCATTAGTGGATAGATTGCTGCGATCCAGCGCTCTAAGGACTTGGCGTCTTGGCGGTTAAAATCCGGGAGCCGCTCAGGCACGCTGAGCCGTCCCATGCTGAGCCGCCTGCTTGCTCTCTCGGTGCGCGCGCAGCGCCGCACGCTTCGCGCCGGGCGCGCGGAAGGCAGCTCAGTCGACTGCCCGCTCCCGCGTAGCGCCTGAGCGGAGCAATGCGACGCTGCCCACAAACTCGGGTGCGTGCGCAGCGCGCACGCTCGCGCCGGGCGCGCGGAAAGACAGCTCAGCCGATTGCCCGGAACTAAAACGAGCGAAAAGTCTTGGAAGAACAGATCACGATCAGCCAATAAGGTGGCGGACCTACGACAGCTGACCGAACAGGCGCCTGCTTTCCACGGGCTTCAGCGCGGGCGGCCCAGCGCCACCGTCCGAGCGTGCGCAAAACGAGAGTCTCAAGCCGCGCGCCGCAGGCGCCGCGCGTCCCTTTCTCTCTCACGCCCACGCGCGGCGGGTGTCGTTGAAGCTCGAAACCAGGTCATGCGCGCCGCTCTGACGTGCCACCACGATCGCTTGCTCGATGTAGCCAATGGCTTCCACCTCGCGGTGACGGCCGTGTGCGACGTGTGCCAGTGCCGAAAGCACGCGTGCGCGATCGGTGCCGCTCGGCCCTGCGACATCGAGGGCTTCGCGCAGCACGCCTTCGGCGTCTGCGAAATTTCCCGCACGGGTCAACGAGGCGCCCAGCTTGCGGCCGAAGATCAGTACTGCGCGCAGCGGATCGTCGAGCTCACCGCGGGAAATTTCCTGACGTGCGATCTCCAGCCCGCGGCGCAGGGCCAGCACCTCGGTGGCAGCGTCACCGCGCGCCGTTGCGCGATCGGCCACTTGCTCGAGGAGCAGCAGTGCCTGAAATGAATCACCCGCGTAGTAGGCGTGCTGCGCGCGCGCCTCGATCGGCGCGCTGATTCGCTCGCACGCGCGGAGCGCTTTGGCGTGGAGCTCCTTGCGGGCGGTCGCCGGAATGCCGGAAAGGACGATTTCGCGCAGCAGCGGATGCGAGGTCGAAACGCGACCAGCCTCGAGCTCGACCATCCCGGCCCGCTGCAAATCCGAAAGCATGCCTTCCAAATTGTCCGTCTTGGGCAGCAGCTCGAGCATGGTGTCCGGCCGCATTTCGTCGCCGATCACGGACAGCGCCTGCAAGGTGCGGCGCGCGCTGGGCTCCAGGGTGTCTACGCGCAGCGCAATCAAGTCAGCGAGCCGACTGGGCGGATCGCTGCCGCCCTCCTGCGCGTAGCGCAGCACCTGCTCGATGTACATCGGCAGCACACCCTTGGCGTCCTCGCTCACCGAACGCGGCCCGGTGCGACCTGGGCGCAGCAGCCGCGATACGGCGGGCGGTGGGAGTCCGCCCAGGATGCGCGCCGCGGCGTCCGCACCCCAGCCGGCATCGAAGCCCGGAATGTGAGTGGCGATCAGCAGCACAGAGCAGGCGGGGGGTTCACCGACGACGTCGGCGAACGCATTGCGGCTCGGACCGTCGATGCGATAGATGTCGTCGATGGCGAGGATGACGCGTTGCTTGCCGGCGCGGCGCGACGCCGACAACAGCGCCCAGCGCAGTGCCTCTGCCAAAGCGTGGCGACGTTCTGCGGGCGAGCGGACATCCTGGCGTGTCGGAGCGCCGGAGAATATTTCCTTCAAACCCGACGTCGCGTCGCCCGTGGCGCCATCGAAGCGTCGGTCGTCGCCCGTGTCTGGACCAAGTTGCGCGAGCTTTCGAATCGCCTCGCGTAGAGCATGATAGGCAACCTCCGCATAAAACGGATCGGGCCCAGTGAGCACGGTCAGGTCGCCCTCTGCTCGGGCGCGCCCGAGTAGCTCGCGCAGGAGCCGTGTCTTGCCTGCGCCGGGTTCGCCGACCAAGCGCGCCCCAACCAGGCTTCCGCGCACTCTTTGTCTGCGATCCTCGAGCCAGTTCAGATCTTCGTCGCGAGCGACGAGCGGCAGCGGCAGCTGCGGTAGCGTCGGATTTTCGGGGATCCCGCTGCGGATCGGCAGCCGCGCGCCGCACTCCAGGCAGAACTTGGCCATCGGCACGAGCGAGCCGCACGAGCCGCAAGTGATTCCACCCAAGAGCGTGTTCGGTGGGAGGGTTGCACGCTGCTCTGGCCGCACGCTCTCCGCCAAGATCAGCGCGTTCTTCAAGGCATCGGCGAATTCGGCGGCGTCTTGGTAGCGCTTCTTTGCGTCTTTGGCGAGCGCCTTGAGCACCACGTCTACGAGCGGCTCGGGGATATTGCGCTCCGGTGCCACCTGGCGCGGATCAGGCACTGGGATCGTGAGGTGCATCATCACGACCTGCGTTGGACTGTCCGCTTCGAACGGCAGGCGTCCGGTCAGCAATTGAAACAGCACCACGCCGATCGAGTACAAATCGCTACGGCCATCGATCGCGTCGCCGCGGCCTTGTTCCGGCGCCATGTAGTCTGGCGTGCCGCAGACGATGCCTGGGCTGGTGACGCTCGGGGACTGCGCGTCGGCGCGTAGTTTGGCCAGCCCAAAATCTACGACTTTTACGAAGTCACCGCCGCGGCGCAAGGGTTCGAGGATGATATTTTCCGGCTTGAGATCGCGATGCACGATGCCAAGCTCGTGGGCCTCGCTGAGCGCGGCCAGCGCCTGGCGCAATACTTCGACGATGCGCGAGAAGGGCAGCGGTCCTTCTTCGTAAGCAACGCGCGCCAGATCCTTCCCGCGCAAAAACTCCATCACCAGGTACGGCTGCCCGTCGTCGGTGCGACCGAAGTCGAACACGGCGATCGAGTTGGGATGGTTCAACTGGCTCGCAGCGCGCGCTTCCGTCATGAAACGGAGCGCGGAATTTTCATCGGAGAGCAGGTGCGGGTGGATAATCTTGACCGCGACCGTGCGGCCGAGCGCGGCTTGTTCGGCGCGATACACCCGCCCCATGCCGCCGACGCTGATCAGGTCCAGGATGTAGTAGCCGCCGGGCAGCGACTTACCGACGAACTTGTCGTCGGTGGTCGAGCCCATGGTTCCCACCGGAAAGCCGCACGCCGGGCAGTACTGGTGCTCTGCGTTGCAGGTTGACCCACAGTGCGGGCAGATTCGACTAGAGGCTTGTACTGCTGACAACCAACGACTCCGAAGGTGGCTCGCGCTCTGCGCTCACGACCCGGCCGAACTCATGTACGGGTCACATTCTAAGCCGGCGTTGCCTCCGCAAACTAGCCTTTGTCCCTTCGCATCGTGAAATCGGCCGCCTTGGCTCCAGGCCCTGTCCGGAACTGGAAGCTCAGCCGGCTTTTGTGCGCGAGAAGCAACGAGTGGCCGCAGCGGCGGCGCGTAAGCGAACAAAGCCAGTTTTGGGGTCGGGGCCCCAAAACTCAGGGGTGGGGCCCCGCTGAATTCACTTCAGCGGGGCGGGGGTGAAACCCCCGAAGACAGCCGTTTCACGTGTGCGATTAGCCCCGACCTTTCGGCAGGCTTCCCCGCACCTTCCGCGGCGAAGGTCGTCGCCAGCCAGCGTGTTTCGCTAAAAGACGCCAGAAACTGCCCGTCTTCCGGCGACTGAGCTAGGATTTGAGCTTGATGGTTCCTGCACGCGTCCGGCTGGGCGATCTCCTCGTCGAGGCTCAGATTGTTAGCCGCGCCCAGCTCGAGGAGATGCTGAGCGCCCAAAAACGCGACGGGCGGCGCATCGGTACGATGCTGGTCGAGGCTGGGCTCGTCACCGAGACGCAGGTGACGCAGATTTTGAGCCAGCAACTCAGCGTGCCCTGGGTCTCGCTCTATCACATCGATTTTTCGCGCCAGCTGCTTAACCTGGTGTCGCACCAGTTGGCCGAAAAATATTGCTTGGTGCCGATCTTCGTTCGCCGCGTCCGTGGCCTCGGGGAAACCTTGTACGTCGCGATGGACGACCCGAGTGACGACGCAGCGCAGCGCGAAGTGGGACAATGGGCAGGGCTGCCCGTGCGAGCGATGATCGCGCCGCCTACCGACATCCGCTCTGCGATTCGAGTTTACTACGGCGTCGGTAAGGACACCGCGTCGCTCTCGGAAGCGGTGGCCGAGGTGGACGCCGAGAACGCGGCCGGTGTTCGCTCGCAGCGGAGCTCATCGCCCGTGCACGAGATCCCGTCGCCCGCCGAAGTTACGCCCGTTCCAGGATCGCTAGACATTTTGAAACCCGAGCACGCGCCGCCAGTTACAGTCGCGTCCGTCAAGCCGCCCCCGAGCCCAGTGAACGATGGTGCTGCAGCGGATGCTGCCGCCGCAGAGCGCCCGATCTCGGAACCGCCGGATTCTGGTCCGCAAATCGAAGCTCGTGAAATCTCGATGCCGGCGCCCAAAAAGGGCGGAGGGCGCATGGTCACCCTCACGTTGCTCGACGGCACCCAGGTAAATCTTCCCGCGCGCGAGCCGGCAGCGCGGCCCGCAGCGAAGGTTCCCTCGCTCGCGCCCGCGGCGCCGCTGGAGGGCAACGAGCTCACGGCCCGGGACTTGATTGCGGCTCTGCGCGCGGTTTCCCACGGCGCGGATGCCAGCGAAATCCTGGGTAACGGCGCGCAGTGGGAAGCGCTCTTTTCAGCGCTGCTCTCTTTGCTGCTGAAGAAGCACCTGATTGCCGACTGGGAGTTCGTCGAAGAACTGAAGCGAGTCTGAGGCTTCGACTCACCACTCGCGCCCGCTGCGTTGGGCACGGAGCCAAGCGGACGGCGCGCTTGGCGGGGACGGTGTTCGCGCCGCTGCCTTCGCGTCGTCGACGATGCGAGCGGCTGCCGCAGCGGCTGCGCTGAGCAGCCACTGGGTCTCGGCATCGATTGTCGGCTGCGCGAGCAGCGCGCTCAGATTATTGGTCAGGAACGAGATGTCGTAATTGCCTCTGGCGAAGTCTGCGTGCGAGAGGATGCGAGCCAGCAGAGCAAGGTTGGTACGGATGCCGCCAATCGCATACTCACCGAGTGCGCGCCGCATGCGTGCAAGCGCCTGAGGCCGGTCTTCACCCCAGACCGACAGCTTCGCCAACAGTGGGTCGTAGTTTGCGCTGACCTGCGCGCCTTCGAAGATCCCCGAATCGTCCCGCACTCCTGGACCACTCGCGGGGCGCAAGAGCGAGATCTTGCCTGGGCTGGGCAAGAAGCCCGAGGCTGGATCTTCGGCGTATAGCCGCACTTCGATGGCTGCGCCACGGCGTGTCACTTGTTCGAACGAGAGCGGCTTGCCATCCGCGATCAAGAGCATCTCTTTCACCAAATCGAGACCGGTGACGAGCTCGGTGATGGGGTGCTCGACCTGCAGTCGGGTATTCATTTCCAAGAAGTAGAAGCTGCCGTCAGGCGCGAGCAGAAACTCGAACGTGCCCGCAGAAAAATAGCCAATGGCTGCGGCGCCGCGCAGGCTGACATCGGCCATCTTTGCCAGCGTCTCTGGGCTGAGCACCGGGCAGGGCGTTTCTTCGACGACCTTTTGATGTCGCCGTTGGATCGAGCAATCGCGCTCGAACAAACAGACCAGCCTTCCGTGTTGGTCGCCCAGCACCTGGATCTCGACGTGGCGAGCGTGCTCGATTGCCTTCTCGATGTACACTGCGTCGCTGCCGAAGGCGCTCTTGGCTTCGCTCCGAGTTCGCTCGAGCGCGGGGCCGAGCTCAGCCTCATTTGGCACGAGCCGCATGCCCTTTCCGCCGCCGCCATCAGTCGCTTTGACCAGCACCGGGTAGCCCACACGCTGAGCGGTCGCGCTCGCTTCGAACAAAGTGCGCGCATCGCCGCCCGGGATCAGCGGTACGCCGGACGCGGCCATGCGCGCGCGTGCACGCTGTTTCGAGCCCATTGCGGCGATTGCGCTCGCGGGGGGCCCGACGAAGCTCAGCCCAGCCGTGGAGCAAGCAGCGGCGAACTCGGCATTCTCGGACAAAAAGCCGTAGCCGGGGTGCAGTGCGTCGCAACCGCTGGCGCGTGCGATTTGGATCAGTTCTTCGGCGTTCAGATAGCCGAGCGGCGAACGGAGCTCGATGGCACGATCTGCCCTCCGCGTGTGCAAAGCAAGCCGATCCTCGGCGGTGTACACCGCGACTGATTCGAGCTCGAGGTCACGCAGCGTGCGCGCGATGCGTACCGATATTTCGCCACGGTTTGCGATCAACACGCGCTTCATCGAGGATGCCTTGGAGCATGCCCGAAATTGCGGCCTGTCGCGAGCTCGTCAGCCGGTCAGGCCCCTCGCCAGCGGCTCGTCGAACTCTCAAGCTTGGTATAGGAAACGTCGGCTCGAGACCGGCGCCTCCATGTCATCGCCGGGGGGGCTCGAATCCCCATGACGACTCAGGTTGCGGGCGACCCGAGCTGGAACCCCGACGACGAGCGTGTTCGGAGGCACGTCCCGCGTGACCACCGAGCCAGCTGCGACGATCGCGCCAGCGCCGATGCTGACCCCAGGCAGAACCACCACACGCGACGCCAGCCAGGCGCCGTCGCCGATCTCGATAGCTCCGAACTTCCGATCACCAGAACGCATTTCTTCCGGACCCACGCGGTGGTCCACGGTGAGTAGCGACACATCGTGTCCGATGCGTACTCGGCTGCCGATTTGCACCGGCGCACCGATGTCGATGTGCAGGGAACCGCTGATCAAAGTGAAGTTGCCGATGGAGATATTTTCACACGGGTTACCCACGCCAGTAATTCGCACCGGGCCTTGAATCAGCGAGCTCTTGCCGATCTGCAGGCCCGCGCGGCGCAGCAACGCGGTGCGCGTACGGCTAAAGGATTGCGTCGGAAAGCCCTTGGCGATTTGCGCCAAAACGCGCCGCGAGAGCAGCACCTCCACCTCTTCGAATGCGACCCGCTTCCATTTGGACCAGGAGAGGCTGGGGGATTTCATTGGTGGCTCACTGGGTTGAGTTCCTGCGTACTCGGGGACGGCCCTGCGGCACAGCTGCAAATAGTCAGCCTAAGCAGATGCGCGCAGCCTTGCCCGTTTGCCCGCCAGGTTCCCCTAGTGTCGAACTGAGGCATGGCGCCACGGTGAGACATTGTGGGACCAACCATCACACGCGGTTCGATGTGTGGCAAGGCGCAAGCTCGCGCGAACCACTCGATTTGCAACGAGCAGATTGCAAACTGCTGATGGCGGCGAGTTTCGACATCTGAAAATCGCGTGACAGTGCACAGCCGAGCCCGATTCTCCGGCCTGTTCAAACGAACGGTGATCGGCCACGCGGAAGTGAAGAGCGACTTCGCACGTGATCATGTCACCGCGTTCGAGCGCGCTGGCGAGTGGCTTGCGAAAGGCACGAAGGCAACTCTCTGACTTCTGCTGTCGAGAGAGTCTCGGAAATTCGAAACTCCGAATTTCCGAAGCTCTTGTGTCCGATGGTCCGAGCCGCGAGCTGATGAAGACGATGAAGGCGAGTGTGCGAGATTCCCCGCATTCTCATGCCCGTCGATAGAGATTGTCGAGCATGTTATCGTCCGGCTCATCTTGACCTCGTCTCGAAATTTCGTTGCGTTGTCGTTAGCTGGGCTGTGTGCGGTCGTCAGCTGCCGGAACCTGATCGGCCTCGATGGCTACAGCGTGGCGGATGACAGCGCCGGCAACGGCAACGTCGCAGGCACTGGAAACACCGGTGGCAACAGCGTTGAAGGCGGCGGCGCTGGGATGGAAGTCGGCGAGGGCGGCACGAGCGGCGCGCCGGAAGACGACGGCGGAGCGGCCGGAGCAAGCGGCTCGCCCGGTAGCGGCGGCTCGCCCGGTAGCGGCGGCTCGCCCGGTAGCGGCGGCTCGCCCAGTAGCGGCGGCTCGCCCGGTAGCGGCGGCTCGCCCGGTAGCGGCGGCTCGCCCGGTAGCGGCGGGTCGACTGGAATCAGCGGCTCGGCTGGTGGCGGCGGAGGGCCCG
>Ga0247783_1000698_pt1 | contig 10629 bp, 9 predicted proteins | sample UWRJL064202C5_FD_179911 | JGI IMG/M metagenome (GOLD analysis project Ga0247783, IMG submission 179911) | Plant litter microbial communities from Arlington Agricultural Research Station in Wisconsin, United States - UWRJ-L064-202C-5 | ecosystem: Environmental > Terrestrial > Plant litter >... | reverse complement strand
ACGGTGGTCGCGTGTCTCGCTTTTTGGCGACGGCCTATGTCGAGCTGTTTCGCGGCACGCCGGTGCTGCTCCAGCTGTACGTGCTGTATTACGGCCTGTCGTCCGTGATTCGGCTGGGTGCCATCGAGGCTGCGATTCTGGGCTTGGGCTTGAACTATGCGGCGTACGAGGCCGAGGTGCATCGCGGCGCGCTGGCGGCGTTGCCGCGCGGGCAGGCGGAGGCTGCGAGCTCGCTCGGCTTGTCGCGCTATCAGGTGCTCAGGCACGTACTCTTACCGCAGTCGCTGCGCATCGCCTTGCCCGCGTTGACCAATGACTTCGTGGCGCTGCTCAAGGATTCCTCACTGGTCAGCGTGATCACCGTGGTCGAGCTGACCAAGCGCATGACCATCGTGGCCGTCGAGCTACGCGATTGGGTCGTACCGGGCCTGCTCTGTGCAGGCATGTACTTCGCGATGAGCTTTCCCTTGTCGCGGCTCTCGCTCTGGCTCGAGCGCAGGTACCAAAGCGTATGATCCGGATCACGGGCTTGCACAAGGCATTCGCGGGCAGCCCGGTGCTCTCCGGCATCGATGCCACGGTCGCTGAAGGCAAAATCGTCGCTTTGCTCGGCGCCTCCGGCTCGGGCAAGAGCACGCTGCTCCGCTGCCTGAACGGCCTTTCGACGTTCGACGCGGGTAGCTTGGAAATCGCCGGGTTTTCCCTGACGCCGGGCGCGCACGACGGGCGCACGCTGCACGCGCTGCGCGCCAAAGTGGGCATGGTGTTCCAAGAGTTTCACCTGTTTTCGCACTTGAGCGTGCTCGACAACGTGACGCTCGCACCGCGCATCGCACGTGGTACCGCGCGCGCCCAGGCCGAAGCGCATGCCCGCGAGCTGCTCGCGCAAGTGGGCTTGGCCGAGCGTGCGCATGCCATGCCGCGGGAGCTCAGTGGCGGCCAAAAGCAGCGCGTGGCGATCGCGCGCGCGCTGGCGCAGGGCGTGCGTGTGCTGCTGCTCGATGAACCGACCAGCGCGCTCGATCCAGAGTTGCGCGAAGAGGTGCGTGAAGTGCTGCGCAAAGTCGCGCGCGGCGCTCACGGCGCGTCCGGCGCGGGCCTTACCATCCTGCTCGTCACGCACGAGCACGCTTTGGCCCACGAGCTCGCCGACGAGATCTGGACCCTGGCTGGTGGAACCATCGTCGCGAAGAGCGCCCCCGCAAAGCCTTAGGCCGCGCCCGACTATCTCAACACGTCGGAAACCCGCACTTCGACGTCGTTGAACGCGCCCAGGCGGATCGCTTGGCCAGGCGCGTATTTTTCGACGTGAGCGTAAGCGTTGCCTTCGGGGGCCGTGTACACCTCGATGCAGCGCTCGGGCAGGTTCACGATCCAATACTCGGGCACGCCGCAGCTCGCGTACAGCCGGCGCTTGCGGCCGCGATCGATGGCGAGGGAAGACTCCGCCACCTCGATGATCAGCAGGGCTTGGTTCGCCTGTTCGGAATCCCACGAGACCAGAGGCGTGATCGTGAGGTCTGGCTCCGGCTCGGAAATCTCTGAAGCCGCGAAAGACATTTGAGGCCGCACCTTGGCCCGGCCGTGCAGCGCCAGGACGAGGAGCTCGTTCAGCTCTTGCACGGCGAAGTTGTGCGGGATGCCAATCGGGCTCATCTCGTACAGCGCTCCGTCGAGCAGCTCGATGCGTTCGTCTTGGAATACGCCGAGCGCGACCAAACGGTCGTATTCCACGCGGCGCAGTGGGCGAATGACTTCAGCGGGTGCGGCTGCCATGACCAAAGTAAGTTGAATTTAACATACACTCCTGCCCTTCGGCAGACCCCGCTCGAGAGTTGCGCGATTTCGCACGCTTGTGCCGTGATCGAGATCGCCGTATTGGGAACGGAAGTCCGACATGAGCACGCGCAACATTTCCGTGAACGCCGTTCTTCTCAGTGTGCTTGGGCTATACGCCTGTGACTCGTCGAGCAGCAGCAGTCCCGGGAACGCCGTAGCGGGCGGCGGCAGCGCGAATGGCGGGAGCACGAGCAGCGCGGGCATGAGCGGACAAGCGACGGGCGGCGCGCTCGGACCAGGCGGTGCCGCGAGCAGCGGAAGCGGCGGCATTGCAGGCCTTGCCGGCGGCGGTGCAGTTGGCGGTGCCGTCGCGGGCGGTAGCCCTGGGGTCGGCGGCGCTGGCAATGGTTCGTTGCCGCCGTTGACCGTCAGCGGCACGGAGCTGAAGGCGAATGGCCAGAAGGTCATCTTGCGGGGCTCGTCGCTGATTGATCTGGGTGCCTTGTTCGTCGCCGGAGGCAATAGCACGGCTGGCATCACGACGCGGATCGACAAGCTGGTCGCCGCTGGCGTGCAGGGCCAAGTGGTCCGAATGCCCGTGTATCCAAAGCTCGATTACAACGGCGGGTATCCGTATTGCTCGGCCCTGCCCTACCCAGTCGGCACGGGTCCAACGAGCACGTGCACACCGACGGCACCGATGAGCGCGGATGAGTACTACGGCAAAGTGCTGAAGCCGGCGGTCGACTACGCGACCAGCAAGAATCTGTACGTGATTATCGACTTTCACCAAATCGATGACGTCACCACGGGCACTGGCGCGAGCGCCACGGCTAGCACCTCGGCCGCGGACGCGCTGACGTTTTGGACGGATATTGCGCCGAAATTCGCGACCTACAGCAACGTGTTGTTCGAGGTGTTCAACGAGCCCATCGATACGCAACGGTCGATCGCCTGGGCGCAGCTCAAACCGGTGGTGCAGAGCTGGATCGACGTCATCCGCAAGAGCGCGAGCAACGTGATCATCGTGCCTTCGATCAGCTACGACCAGCGTCCTGGCGATGCGGCCAGCGATCCGCCATCCGGCGGCAACTTGATGTACACCTCGCACATCTACCCGAACAATTGGAGCACGGCGTTCAAGGCTCAGATGGCCGCCGCCGCAGGCAAGGCGCCGATCTTCGTTTCGGAGTGGGGCTACATTTGGCAAGGCATGGATTCCGGCCAAGCCCTGCTGAATACGAGCGACGCGAGCTGGGGTTCGAGCACCGCCTCGCAGGCAGGCAGCTTCCAGTCTGCGATCGAGGGTTACGGTGCGAGCTGGACCGCGTGGGTCACCGACAACTCCTGGACACCGAATATGTTCGCCGATAGCTCGATCACGACGCTCACGGACTTTGGAAGCCAAGTCAAAGCCTGGCTCGCGGCCAAGGCGACGAGCGGCTCCCCGAAGCCGTAGCTACGCTTGGCTCGCCGCAGCTCAGTTGCCGCGGAAGGTGACGACCGTGATCAGCGCGATCAGCAGCATCAAGCCGAAGGCGTGGATGTTCGCTTCTACGCGCGCGTTCGGCTTGCGGCGCGTGACGGCTTCGTAGGCGAGGAAGGCCAAGCGACCGCCGTCCAGGGCGGGGAAGGGCAGCAGATTGAAGCCGCCCAAATAGGCGCTGAGCGCGGCGAGGAACCACAAGAACTCGGGCGTGCTGCGTTCAGCGGCTTTCGACGTTTCGCGCACGATGCCGACCGGGCCCTTGAAGTCCGGCTTGTCTTTGCCGGTGATGATGCGCGATAGCCCGAAGACCAGCTCTTCGACCACGTTGAAGGGCAAGCGCACGGATGCCGAGAGCGCCTCGCGCGTGCCGATCGGCACCTGCTTCTCGATCGGCGAAACGCCGATCTTGCCTCCGCCGTCCTTCAGTTGAGGAGTGACTTTGAGCGTCAGGTGCTCTTTGCCGCGCAAGACTTCGATCTCGAGCGGCTTGTTCGGTCGGGCCAGGATCAGCTTGCGCATCTGCTCCCAATCCGTGACCGCTACTCCGTCGATATTGAGGATGGTGTCACCCTTCTTCATCTGCGCGGCCTTGGCCGGACCGTCCATCACGACCACGGAGGTGGTGGGGACGGGCTTGCCTCCGATGATCAGCGCGGCGAAAAAAAGCACCGAGGCGAACAGGTAGTTGGCGAGCGGGCCGGCGAAGATGGCCGAGATGCGGCCGATCAGCGACGCGTTGGCGTAGCTCGACTTGTCTTCCGGATCGACGTCCTCGAACGGGTTCATGCCCGCGATTTGCACGTAGGCCAAAAACGGAATCAGCGCGACCTGGTACACGGTTTCACTGCCGCGCGCCTGATAACGCCAGAGCGCAGGACCGAAGCCGATGCTGAAGCGCACGACACGCATGCCGAACGCCCGTGCGGCGAGCAGATGCCCGGCTTCGTGCACGATCATCAGAAGGGCGAGGCCGAGGATCGCAACCAGCACGAACGTATTCATGAGCCTTCCCTCTATATAGCGTAGTCCCGGCCCATCGCCATCCGGACCGGGATCCGCGCACAATCTGGCCTGTCACGAAATTCAGGCCCGTACTCGAGCTGCCCGCGCCCACGCCCTGCCCTTGGCCGCGCCGCTCTCGAGTCCTCCGCCTGATCTGGGATTGATGGTCACAATTCCGCCCCGCGCCCGTCCCAGCCTTCGGCGTCGCTTTCAGGAACCCAGCCTCATGAGCCATGCGCTGCTGGCTCGGCGCGCTTCGCGATACCCGAAGGGGGCGATCGCCCTGTTCGAACTTGAAGCGGCTCCCAGAAGGCCGCCAAGATCGCCAAGATTTCCAAGATCGCCAAGCACATAGGGCGTCCAACCAAGACGGATGGACCCCAGAGAGCTCGAGGAAATTTGGGGTTAGCGGTGTGGAGCTTGGCTTGCCATTTATACTGCGTGAGCGGTTTCGCGATGCCGACCGGTTGCGTGCCACGTGCGGTCGGGGCTTTGATCGCGTCGACCGATGATGGTCGTCAACAGTGCGAGCTTCGAGGCCCAGCGCGAACCCCCACAATCTTCCGCGTGACGTTCAGGTGCTCGGCGCGCTTCGCGATACCCGAAGGGGGCGATCGCCCTGTTCGAACTTGAAGCGGCTCCCAGAAGGCCGCCAAGATCGCCAAGATTTCCAAGATCGCCAAGCGCATAGGGCGTCCAACCAAGACGGATGGACCCCAGAGAGCTCGAGGAAATTTGGGGTTAGCGGTGTGGAGCTTGGCTTGCCATTTATACTGCGTGAGCGGTTTCGCGATGCCGACCGGTTGCGTGCCACGTGCGGTCGTTGCGTGCCACGTGCGGTCGGGGCTTTGATCGCGTTGACCGATGATGGTCGTGAACAGTGCGAGCTTCGAGGCCCAGCGCTAACCCCCAAATCTTCCGCGTGACGTTCAGGTGCATTCTGCGTTCTGGGACGCTGAAGGCACTTGGCGATCTTGGAAATCTTGGCGATCTTGGCGGCCCTCACAGGAAGCCGTTCGCCGCGTCGGGCGCGCCGTCGTCGGGCGCGCCGTCGTCGGGCGCGCCGTCGTCGGGCGCGCCGTCGTCGGGCGCGCCGTCGTCGAGCGCGCCGTCAAAGACACAAGAACGTGTAGCGGAACGGAACCGGCACGGGTGGCCTCAGCGTGCACCTCGGAATTACATGAAGGAGAGGCCGACCGAGAAGGTTGGGTAGCCTAGGCGCATGGTTAGGGTCATCGAGTCGGAGAAATGCCAGCGACCGCCGACGAAGAAGGCGGGCTCGGGGTTCCAATCGTGACCGCCCGGATAGCCGCTGTAGCGAACCGAAAGGCCCGGCTCGCCGAACACGGACCAGCCCCGGCTGAGGAAGAAATTCCACTGCATCACCACCGGGAACCAAAGGTTGTTCACGCTTTGCTTGTCCGAGTAGCAAACGCCCGCGTTGCAGTAGTCATGGTGGTGGCTGTAGTGCACCCAATCGACACCGAAACCGATGCCAACGGAATTGTTGATGGTCTTCACGAAGCCGTTGTTGACGATGATCACCGTGCCGCGGAAGCCCAGGCCGATGCCGGTGCCACTGGCGACGCCGGTCGGTTCGAACAAGCCGAGCAGCGCGTGCGGCTCGGGCTCGAATTTGTAGCGCGAGTGGTCTCCGGGGTTCTTGATGATCAGGGTGTCGGCGTGTGCGCGAATCGTCACCGAAAGCGCGAACGCGGCCAGGATTAATGCGAAAACTCGGGCGTGGATGGACCTGGAACTCGCCATGTGTCGCCACTATTGCCCAGCTGTTGGCGCACTGCTAGACAATCCCCTCTCGAATGACTCAACCGACCCCGCCTGGAGCTCCGAACGGCCCTGCCGCCAACCTCAATTTGCAAGGCGGTGCGGCGATCGTCGCGCCCGTGAGCGCCTTTCCGGGCGGCGTGCCCGGGAATGCGTTGATCGTCTTGCCTTTGAGCAAACCGAGCGACGAGCTCAGCGAGCAGCTCAAGAAGGGGCCGCTCGCGCTCGAGATCGACAAGATGTGGGAGCTGCTCGGCTTCAACGGCCCGGCCGTGCAAGTGCAAGACGCCGAAGGCCGTCCGATCGCGATCGGCCTCGACGACCTGCTGTCCGGCCTGGAGAAGCATTGGAACGAAGACCCGAACGATCTGAACCGCGCGCGCTTGTTCGTGCAGGAGCTGATGAAGTACGGGAAATTCGAGCGCGCCGAAAAGGTGATGAGCAAAATCGTCGCCCTCGGTGGTGGCGGCGAGGATTGGCTCGGCTTGGGCATCACGCAACTGCAACAGGGCAAGTTCGACAAGGCCGAGGGCACGCTCAAGGGTGCGCAGAATCTGCTGCCCGAGAGCCCGCTGCCCGTGCTGCACTTGGCCAAGGTGTTCCAGGGCAAAAAGGACCCTGCGAACGAGCGCGCGATGATCGAGCAGGCGATCAAGATCGACCCCAACTCGGTCGACGCCTGGGCGTACCTGTTCACTCACGTGAAAGAGGCCGAGAGCGAAGAGGCCGCCACCAAGGCCATCTCCGCGCTTTCGGAGGTCGAGGCCAACAAGAAGACGGCCGCGCCGTTCATCGCCCTGCAAGGCCTGTATTCCGCGGACGAGGCCACGCGCGATCAGGCGCTGGTTTGGGCCAAGAAAGCCGTCGAGCGGAACGAGAACGATCCGCTGGCCTTGATCTGCTTGTCCGCGCTGTACGGCCAAAATGGCGATCTCGATTCCGTGATCGCATTGCTCCAAAAGCACGAGGCCAAGATGGCGAACGACGTCCGTCTCGCGAACAACTACTTCGAAGCGTTGTTCCAGAAGCGTCAGCTCGACCGCGTGACCAAGCTGCTCAACGCCCTCGCTGGTTCGTCCAATCGGGAGGTCAAGCAGTTTGCGATCGAGCGCTCGCGCGCGGTCGCTCAGTTCTTGCAACAACAGCAGCAACAGCTAGTGGCCGGCGCGCCGCGCGCCTGATTCACTCGCAATCCGCCGGTTTCACGGCCGAAAGGGGCTTGCTCTCGCGCGAGACGAGCCACTCGGCTACGCTCGCGCCCGCGCTCGAGTGACCGCGCGCCGCGCCGATGCTGTACCTCGTTCTCACCGTCCTCGGTTCGCTCGCGATCTCGTTCTTTTGTTCGATCGCGGAAGCGGTCATTTTGAGCGTGCAGCACGCGCAGATCGAGGCTCTCGGCAAAGCGCGGGCCGCCGAGATCTTGCGTGAATTCAAGCGTGAGATCGACATTCCGATCGCCGCCATCGTCTCTTTTCACACTGTCGCGCACACCGTGGGCGCCTCGGTATGCGGCGCGATGTACGTGAACGCCATGGGCGAGTCCACGCTTTGGGCTTTTTCGCTCACGTTCACGGTCGCCGTGCTGCTGTTCTCGGAAATCATCCCCAAGACCATCGGTGTGACTTACGTGGCGCAGCTCGCGGCGCCCGTGGCGTACGCCGTGACCGGGCTCACCTTCGTGCTCAAGCCGCTCTTGTTTCTCACCGGTTTGGTGGCCAAGGTGCTGCGCGGCGATCACGAGAACCCGGTCACCTCGTTGGAGGAGATTCGGCTTTTGGTCGCGCTCGGTCGCACCGAAGGGGCGCTCGCCGGTCGCGTGGCGGACATGATCGAGGGCGCGACGGCCCTGCGCGAGCTCACGGCCTACGAGGTGATGGTGCCGCGCGCACAAGTGGTGTTCCTGTCCGGTGAGCGCACGATTCAAGAGAACCTGGATCTGATCCGACGCTCACAGCATAGCCGCTTCCCCTATACGCCCGACGCGGATCTCGATCATGCCAAAGGCGTGATCTTGGTGAAGGATCTGCTGTTCCGCGACGGCGCGCTGGCGACCGGTGCCGACATCGACTTCGATCAGCTGCAGACCCCATTGCTGGTCGTGCCCGTGAGCGCTCCTTTGGAGAAGGTCCTGCGCACCTTCCAAGAGGAACGGAGACACATCGCGATCGTGGTCGACGAGTACGGTGGCACACAGGGCTTGATCACGCTCGAAGACGTGCTGGAAGAGATCGTGGGCGAGATCGAAGACGAGAGCGACCGCGTCGAACAGCGTATTTTTCGGCGTAACGATGGCGTGTTCGTGTGCCGCGCTTCGGCCGAGACCCGCAAATTGTTCGAGATCCTGGGCATCGACGAAGATGCGGAAACCGTCACGGTCGGAGGTTTCGTGGCGGATCTCGTGGGCCGCGTGCCACGCACGGGTGACGTCGTGGAGTTCCACGGCTTTCAATTCGCGGTGGCACGCGCCAGCGCGCGCCGCGCCGAGCGCATCGAAGTGCGGCGCATGGCGACGCCGCCGAAGTCCGTTCGCGCCTGACGCGCTCGACGCGGCTCCGCCGAAGCGAGCTCGGACGACGACGGTCCAATGCTTGACAGCCTCGGCCCCCGGTCCGATCCTGTGAACTTCAAGGGGAACCGATCATGACCAAGAATATGAGGCTCGTGCTTGGCTCAGCTTCGCTTGCTCTATGCGGGCTCGCTAGCCTTCAAGGTTGCGATGTTGGCGAGACCAGTCCCCAGCCGTCTGCCGGAGCGCCCGCTGCCGGAGCGCCCGCTGCCGGAGCGCCCGCTGCCGGAGCGCCCGCTGCCGGAGCGCCCGCTGCCGGAGCGCCCGCTGCCGGAGCACCCGCCGCAGGAGCGAGCGGAGCGTCAGCCGGCGCTGCCGGAGCTAGTGCTGCAGGCGCTGCTGGGTCGACGGCGGGGAGCGCGGGTTCTGGCGGAGCGGGCGGAGGCTCGGCGGGTCATGGTGGCGGCTCCGCGGGCCAGAGCGGTAGCGGCGGCAGTGGCAAAGCGTAGGGAAATCGCGCGACCAGCGCTTTGCCTGCTCTCGTTGCATTCGCGCATGGGCAATCGCTAGAGCGCGGAAATTTCTGGCTTCGCCAGATGAGGACAACGAATGTTTCCAGCTCGCGATCTCAGCTCCCCTCACGCTCGATGAGGGTCCGTCGACACGAGCAGCTTACGAGTCAGTTCATTTTTGTTTCGAGCAAGAGCTACTCGGTTGGGCACGAGCAGACCCGGCGGGACCTCGACTAAACGGAGCATCGATCGGTCGTCACGACCCGATTGCATCCGCGCCACAGTTCGCGCAAGAGTCCCGCCCATGGCTAAGAATATGCGACTTGTCTTTGGTGCTTCTGCGATCTGTTTGTTGGCGCTTGCGGCAATTCAGGGCTGCAGCGACTCCGACTCCAACGGCCCTGCTGTCGGCGACGCCGGCGCAGCTGGTGTCGGTGCTGCGGCTGGCGCTGCGGGTGTTCCTGAGTCTGCTGGCGGCTCGCCCTCGGAGGCGGGTGCTGGTGGTTCCGCCAGCTCGGAAGCGGCGGGCGCAGGCGGCGACAGCGCTGGCGGCACGGGTGGCGACAGCAGCGGTGAAGTGACTGCCGGTGCCGGTGGCGAAAGCGGCTCGACCACTCCCTGAGCTTCGGAAGATTTCACGGTCGCCTGAAGCGCGAGCACTGCGGCGTGCATCGAAACTTCGGCGCTGAGTAGATAAATCGGATGGCGCGGGCGCGATACGCTCGCGCCGTCGCAATTTCGCCGCGCGCGGCGATCCGTCAGTGCCGAAGCGCTCGCGCTTAGTCTAGACTTCGACGTCTCACCCATGCTGACAGCAATAGCGAGGTCCACTCGCGTTTCGATTGGGGCGGCGTTCGTGGTTGTGGTGCTCGCGCTTTACACCGGTTGTGGCGATCAGAGCACCGAGCGTAAGGGGGGCGGAGAGCTCCCGGATCTCAACGCTGGCAGCGGTGCGAGCGACGCTGGGACTGCCGGAGCCGGAGCTGGCGGCGCGCAAGGTGGGCTCGTGCCGTGGTGCGATGCTTACAAAATCGTCAATTGCGTGTGTCAGCAGTGCCATCAGAATCCGACACGCAATGGCGCAGCCATGCCGCTGATGACCTACGAAGACACGCAGGCGCCCTTCCCGCAGGCGACCTCTTCGACCCGCGTCTGGCAGCGGATGCAGGTGGCGGTTACCACCCGCACCATGCCGGAAACAACTAACCCCTCCGTCGACCCTGCGGTCAAACCGCTGAGCGAAGCGCAGCGGAAAACTCTGCTCGACTGGCTCGCCCAGGGCGCTCACGACGAGGGCGGCCGCAATTGCTCGATGACCTGTGATTGGTCCAAAGGAGCTGCCAACCCCTGAGGATCGACGCGGCGGCTCGAACGAATGTCTGCCAGGGTATGTCCGGGCTGGGCGCTCGGCGTTGACATCTGAACAGCCGAGCAGTACAAGCTGCTCACGGGTCGAGTTCAAACCCCCGAAGAAGGTCGCACCATCATGGACGAAAAGCCGAAAACCAAAGCGCTCGAACTCGCAATTGCCAGCGTCCAGAAGGAGTTCGGCGACG
>Ga0247783_1000697_pt1 | contig 10637 bp, 11 predicted proteins | sample UWRJL064202C5_FD_179911 | JGI IMG/M metagenome (GOLD analysis project Ga0247783, IMG submission 179911) | Plant litter microbial communities from Arlington Agricultural Research Station in Wisconsin, United States - UWRJ-L064-202C-5 | ecosystem: Environmental > Terrestrial > Plant litter >... | reverse complement strand
AAACTACAGAGGGTTGGGCATATAACTGGGGAGAATAAATGGTCGGGTTAACTTTGGGTTAATGGTAGCATATAGGTATAGAGAGGGGGGGGTCGGGAATTAGGGAATTATACGTGCAGTCTACGTACTGTTGACGTACAGTATACGTGTAGTGTTTGGTTGTGTTTTGCCCTATACGTGCAGTTTAGGAAACCAATGGTAGCAAGAATTAGGATTCCTGCAGCGCCCTGTTGGGGCAAAAAACTGAACTACCGCCCTTTTGGGGTATAGGAGGCGGGGGTGGGAAAATGGCTGCCGGGGGCAGCAAAAAGGGCCAGGGGATCGCTCCGCCTGGCCCGCACTAAAAGGGGGCGTCCATGCCCCAGGGTGGTGCTACTCCTCGCCGTCCTCGTCCTCGTCATCCTCGCCGTCATCGCCAGCTTCCGCCTTGGCCTGTGCCCGCGCCAGACGCGCCGTGGCATCTTCCAGCCGGATGGCATCGAGAGCGCGCGAGATTTTCTTCTTGCTGCGATACTCGGCGGCCTGCTCTTTCGTCAGAGTGTCGACGAAAGCCTGTGCAGCCAGTTCCGTGCTGTCCTCGCCCGCCAGAGTTTTGACGCGGTGGATTGCACGCGCCAGAATGCTGACTTTGACAGCGGCTTCGCCGGTCCTGCCGGGATTGAAGATTCCATCCACCAGACTCTGCAACTGGGCGCGCACCTGTGCCATGCTCCAGTTTACGGGGTCGGCTTGCTTTTTCGCGCTGGCGTAGGAGTCTCCTACCTTCTGGCTGATTCCGTGAAGGAATGTCTGCAGCGCCGTTCCGGTCAACGGGACATAACCGGGGATCTGATCCGCGCGGATTGTCAGGGCTTCGCCGCCGTCTTTCGTGAAATCGAAAACCACCGAAGCAGTTTCGAGGTTGACTTTCTTTTTAGCCATGATGTGTATTCCATGTTCCAAGATACACGGTAAAATTACCGCATTTGCATATTGCCAGAACTCGCAACCCATTGCAACGGATTTTTCAACTATTTTTCAAAAAGTTTTTGGCATGGATTTTGCCAGCGCTGGCGGCAGTCGCTGCCATCCCAGGTATCCCGACGGGGCAACCACTGCAGGTGCAACCATTGCCAGGTTCAATAGCATGGGACGGCTGCTACTGCCTGGCCCTGCTACTGCCCGCACCTGTCACCCACCTGGGCAACTACTGCCTGGCTCAACAGTATGCAAGGCCAGTATCTGCCCTATCCCCTGGCTGCCATCCGCAATGACTGCCAGCCGCATCCTCTGCCATCCGCAACAGCCGCCCCCCGCAGATGCTGCCGTCCACTATGTCTGCCTCTCGCAAGAATGCAGGAGTCAGTAACAGAACCTGGCAGACGCGGCTCCCGCAGTAGCTGCCCCCGTCAACCCCCCTTGCGGGGGAGGTGGGGCCCCTAGTCAGTGTCGACACATCCCCCGCGCCAGATTTTTGAAACATGCGACCATTAATTCTTTTACTGCTATCGGCGGGAATATATGTGGAGGGGGCAATAATGGTCGGGTTAATCGAGAGTTAATGCGACCATCATCACGCCACCGTTGCCCGCCCTCCGCCTGAACTGTATAACGTGCCCCATAGATCGGGGGCAGAATTTAATGCGCAGGTACTGAGCCGCGCAAGCGGCGTGGAGGAACTAGGTAGTGGCACAGGTTGACGGAACTCCAGGCGTTCAAAAGCTGTCGGTTAAGCATACCGATGTGATGAACTTTATGCTGGCGAATCCGCTTGTGAAGCTCGCAGACGTGGCCCGGCATTTTGGGATGACCCAGCCGTGGTTGAGCTGCATTATTCATAGCGAGGCGTTCCAGGCAGAGCTGGCGACGAAGAGCGGGGAGATATTCTCTGCGACCGTGCTGCCGATCAAGCAGAAGATGACGGCTATCGCCCACCAAGCGCTGGACCAGATTGGCGACCGGATGCCTATGATGGAGGACAAGGTGGTTGCTCAGGTGGCGGATAGCGTACTGGACAGGCTGGGGTTTGGCTCGAAAGTCGTCCCCTTGACCCCCGCCCCGACCGGGCATGTTACTATCAACTTCAATCTGAAGAACGAGCTGGAAGAAGCTCGCAAGCTAATTGGCGCGAGATCCGCGGTCAGCCCTGGCGCTGCCGTCCCCGCGCTTGAGGTAATGGTGGATGGAGAGATTGCCCCTATTGGAATCGGCCGCCCCCAGGAGGTATGTGTCGCGCGTGATGCCGACTCAGGTGCGGCCAGTGACGGACTCGCCCTGGCCCGCGCGGCGTATCCGCGGTCAGAGGTTCTTGAAGGGAGTCAAGTATGAGGAGAAGGTGCATGGCCGCTTGCAAGAGGAGCACGGCCTGCGGTACATTCCGCAGCAATGGTGGGAGTACCGCTGTTCAGGAGATGAAAGGAGGCACTTTGCCCAGACAGATGGGCTCCTTCTTTTACCAGCTCGCAAGCTTTGCCTACTCCTGGAAGTAAAGCACAGCCACACGCCGGAGAGTTTCTGGCAGGTCGAGAATTTGTACATGCCCTTGTTGGGAAGATACTTGAGGAACAGCGGATGGGGATTGGCAGCGGTGGAGATTTGCAAGTGGTTCGATCCGCAGACGCCGTTTCCCGTGAGACCGAGTCTGCTGGAGGACCTGCTCTCCGCCAGTCCAGGGAAATTCTCCGTGCACATTTTGAACAGGTAGAATAGAGTGGCTGAAGCTGAACAAGGAGTGCAAGAAAATGCTGTGATGCAACTCTCGCGGCAGGAGTTGTTCCGCCTCTCCGCGGCCGATGGAGTTTTCTACTCCCGCACCTTCTTTCCTAACACCTTCCGGCAGGTCGGCCCCAGGTTCGAGCGGGACTTCTGGACGAAGCTGGATGATCCTCTGTACGACTTCTTCGGGGCGGAGATCTTTCGAGGTGGGGCCAAGACGGCGCGCGCCAGGAGTGCTATCTCCCGCCGGATCGCCTTCGGTCTTACCCGCAACACCCTAGTCGTGTGTATCAGCGAGTCGATGGCTGAGCATACCATCGCCTGGCTCAGGAAGCAGGTGGAGCAGAACACCTTCTGGACGACCACCTTCGGGCTGAGGAAGGGCAAGAAGTGGACGGATAACTGGATCGAGATCTACAACGAGCCCTTTGACTTTACCGTCAACATCATAGCGAAGGGGATGACTTCAGGCCTGCGCGGGTTGAATATCGACGACTGGCGGCCGGACTTCATCTACTGCGACGATATCTGCAACGAGGAAAACACTGCGACCGAGGATCAGCGGACGAAGACGAACGAGCTGCTGTTCGGCGCCCTGGTCCCCGCCCTCGCCCCGAAGAGTGAAGCGCCGACGCGGAAGTTCGTGCTGACAAATACGGGGCTGCATTCAGACGACGCGATCAACCGCGCGCATAAGGACCCCACGTTCCTGACGGTCAAGTATCCCAAGCTGACGATCAATGAAAGGGGGCAGGAAGTTTCCAACTGGGAAGAGCGGTTCCCCACGAACGAGTGCTTGCAGGAACGCGATGACTACACTGCGCGGGGGCAGTTCCACATCTACCTGCGGGAGTTGGGCTGCAAGATCATCAGTCGAGAAACCGCACCGCTGGATGCCAGTCGACTCCGCATATGGAAAACCCTCCCCTCCAACCTCATCATCGCCACCGCCCTGGACCCCGCGACCAAAGCTTTTGATGCGAGCAAGGCGAAGAAGCTGCATAAGACGGCGGGCGTTAGCTGGGGTATGGACCCCCGAACCGGAGACCACTATCTGTTGAGCTACAAGGCTCAGCGGAACATGGACCCGGATGAGATTTGGACCTGGCTAGCGGATAACTACCGCACCCTGCGGCCGCGGATTGTGGGCGCGGAGACTGTAGCTTTTCAGAAGATGCTCAAGTGGTATCTCGAGAAGAAGATGCAGGAGGACCGGCTGTACTTCTCGATTCGGGAGATTAACGACAGGCGCAGCAAGCCTACCCGAATCTTGCAGGGGCACAACGGGCTGGCCGCTCAGGGAAAGCTGTGGGTTAACGAAAACCACCTGGAGTTCAGGCAGGAATACGAAGCCTGGACCGAAGGGCAGGACGTGGATTTGCTGGACGGCAGTGCGATGGCTATCTCGCTGCTCAACCCGTGGATGATTCAGGGCGTGGGGATCGGTGAAGGGGAAGATGATCCTGTCATCGACGAATCTGACATCCCCGATATAGAGTTCGATGGAGGCTGTCCGTAATGGCTATCAGTGAAGAAATCAAATACCGCCCTGATGATTTGGGCAGCAATGTCCTTCACGATAAGATCGTGAACGCTATCTGCGAGCGGGCGAAGGCCAGCAAGCGGCAGATGGACAAGTTCATGAAGCAGTGGAATCAGGCGGACGATTCCATGCGGGCCTATATACATGAAAGGGAAATTGACAAGAAGCGGAAGCATAACAAGGAGTATAAGGGGGAAGTGGAGTTCGTGACGTTGGAGGTGCCGTATTCGTACGCCACTATCATGACGGCCCATACGTACTACAGTTCTGTCCTCCTCGGCCGCTCCCCGCTCTGGCAATTCTCCGCCCGCCATGGCGAGACGATGGATTCCGTCCAAGCCGTGGAAGCTGTGATGGATTACCAGCAGATGGTAGGTGGGCACAAGCCGCCACTGTACCACTGGCTGTATGACCTGGCGAAGTATTCCCTGGCGGTCGGCGGGGTGTACTGGGAGAAGGAAGAAAAGACCGTCAGCAAAACGGTCGAGAAGCCCAAAACCTTCATGGGTTGGCCGCTGGGCGGGACTGAGAAGGTCAAGGTGAGTGAAGTCGTGGCGGGGTTTGCAGGGAATAAGCTGTACAACATCCGGCCATATGACTTCCTCCCCGATCCGCGCGTTCCCCTGTGGAAGTTTCAGGAAGGGGAATTCTGCGGTCGGGTCACGAGTGAGAGTTTTGCTTGCATCCTGTCGTATGAGCAGGCGAATCCGGGCACCTACATAAATCTCGAACATTTGAAGAGAATGTCCCAGGAGAATCGAGGCGCGCGGCAGGATGAAGCATCTACGCGGACCATCGGGCCTGTGAAGCCGGGTGAGGAGAACATTCCTGGAATGGGGTTCTTCAACCTCAAGGAAATGTACATCAAGCTGATCCCGAAGATTTGGAAACTCGGGGATGGGAACAGGGTCGAGATCTGGAAGTTCCTGGTGGCGGAGGATAAGCTGATTATCCAGGCGTGCCCGCTGGGACTGTATCACAACATGTTCCCGTATTTCCTGGGAGAAGGGAACTTCGGGTCAGACGAGTTCGCGAAGTTCGGCATGATAGAGATCATGCGGCCGCTGACGGATATCCTGACGTGGCTGATCAACAGCCACTTCTACAACGTCCGACGGGTCCTGAACAACCAGCTGATCTTTGACCCCAGTCGGCTGGCGATGAAGGACCTGACGAAGTCCGGGCAGCGGCTGATTCGCTTGAAGCCGCAGGCGTATGGAACAGACCCCCGGCTCGCCGTGCACCAGCTCACTCATATGGACGTTACCCGCACCCACCTGCAGGATGCGCAGTACGTGGAGGGAATGATCCACAAGGTGACTGCCGTGATGGAGAACGTCATGGGCCTGCAGGCGACGGGAGGACGGAAGAGCGCGACGGAGGCTCGGCAGTCTTACAACCAGTCGATCACCCGCCTGAAAACCCCCGTCGAATACAACAGCGAGCTGGCCTTCACCCCGCTGGCGCGGATGATGCTGTCGAACACTCAACAGTTGCTGGATATCGAGCGGAAATACGCGATCGCCGGCAATACCCTGGACATGGCTCGCTCGTTCATAAACGTGGACGGACAGAATATCGCTGGAGAGTATGACTTCGTGTCAGTGGATGGGGCAATGCCCATCGACCGCCTGGCGCAGGCGACTTTCTGGAAGGAACTTCTCCTGCAAATGGCTCGGCTGCCGAATTCCTACGCAGAGTGGGATATCAACGGCATGATCGCCTATACCATGAAGATGCAGGGGGAAAGGAATATCGACCGGTTCCGGATCAAGGTCGGATCGCCCGAATATCTCGAGCGGCAAGCGGCGGCCGGAAACCTGGTGCAGGTGGGAGGAGGACAAGGTGGCGGAGGACAAGCAGGAGCGAGAGGACAACCGAGAGGTACGGGACCTGCAGGAGGAGCGGTCTAGGCTGATGAGCCTATTGGACCATTCCGGGTTCACATACTTTAAGGATATACTGCACGCGCAGTATGAAACGAGGACGCAGAAGATTATTCTGAATCCTCTTAAGTCGATGGACGAGGCGCTTGGCCAGGAGTACGAAAAAGGCGAAGCGGCGGGGATCAAGTTTGCAGAAGAGTTCGTTTCGATTCGATTGGAGGATTTGAGCGAGCAGATTGATGAACTGTTGAAGGGCCGAACCAAGGACCAGGGTGGTGATGGTTCGAGTGATGACAATTCTGAAGGGCAAGATTAACCATGAACACTTTTTACAAGCGGATGATTTTTCAGTGGAGATTCCTTGAATCCGTTCCTACGGCTGCGGATGGCGGTGCTGGTGGAGGCCCCTCGAGTGGTGCTCCCGCGCCGGATACTGGCGGCATGGACGGTGACAGCAGTCTCTTTAGCGACCTGGCGAGCCATGACGAGGATGGGGACGGCGGCGTTCCCTCAACTCCTGCGGCTCCCGCGGTCGTTCCCCCAGTTTTGGGGCCGGCGGCTGTAAGCCCGCCTGCTGTTGGTGCGGTTCCTCCTGCTACGGGTAGTCCTTCCCCAGTTCCAGGCGCGGCCCCCGCACCAACAGCTCCGACGGCAGTGCCGCCGGTCCCACCTGCAGCCAGCGGCACTCAACAGCCGCCTGCGAGCAGCGCGCCCCCAGGAGATCCGGCTACGGCCGCGACCCCTCCTGCGCCGATTGACTTCGCCAAGCACAGGGAGGAGATGCTACCAAAACTGGCATCACTCTATGGGATTGACGAGGCAGATGTTGAAGCCCTCAGGACTTCTCCTGAGAAGGTGCTCCCCACCTTGGCTGCTCGAATGCATTACGAAGTGCAACATGCAGTATTCGCTGGTGTGATGAACGCATTGCCCAGGATGATGGAACTATACTCCAGCCAGAACAAGGAGTTTGAGGCAAATGAAACTGCCTTCTTCTCCCAGTTTCCCGCGCTGAAGGAAAAGCCCGAATACGCGCAGACGGTACTGGACACGATCAAGGCCGTGAAGATGGCCGCCCCGAACCTGAGCCGCGATGATTTGATCCGGCGCGCTGGGATCATGGCGAGCGTGACGTTAGGAATTCCGTTGGCCGGTGCTGCTCCTGCAGCCGCTGCGCCCGCGGGAGTTCCTGCTGTCGTGCCCGCAGCAACCCCTGCATACGGTCGGCCGGCGGGTGTAGGCACGGTCGGACACGTCGTCCCGCCACTGGCCCCCGGAGAAGGCGGCCCGCAGAGCGATATCGATGCATTGGTCGAGGCCCACATTGGGGGAGAGATCTGACCTCTCAACAATTGATGGAGAACTGAAATGTACTTTGCAGGTTTGCGTGGAACGGGAAGCTTCGGCGTCGATGAACGCCCGAAGAACTTCCGCGAGATGATCCTCTGGATGAATCCGGCTGGCACGGCGCCGCTGTTTGCCCTGACCTCGAAGGGCAAGACGGAAGTCGTGGATGACCCGGAATTCAACTGGTGGGAAGAAGCCAACACGATCGCTCGCTTCGCGGTGGACACCATCGTAGACGCGGTGATCACGACGATCACGCTGTCACCGGGCCAGGATGGACGGCAGCTGATCCCCGGCGACGTGCTGCAGGTCGAGCCGGCCGTGCAGACCGTTCTCTACGCGCCGGAGCTGATGCGCGTAGTGCAGGTTCTCGGGCCGACTTCGATCTCTGTGGAACGCGGCGTGGCTGGTACGACTGCGGCGGCTGCCGTGGCCGGCCAGTTTGTCACGCGCGTGGGCAACGCGCAGTCGGAAGGCAACCTCTCGGTGGCCTCGAGCTCGACCAACCCGGTCAAGTTCAACAACTTCTGCCAGATCTTCAAGACGCCGTACACGATCACGAAGACGGCGCTGGCGACGAAGTTCCGGACTGGCGATCCCAAGAAGAATGAGCAGAAGCGCAAGAGCTTCCAGCATTCGGAGAAGATCGAGCAGGCCCTGTTCTGGGGCATCCCGTTCGAGACAGTGGACCCGAGCAACGGCAACATGCCGCTGCGCTACACGGGCGGACTGCGGAACTTCATCGCGACGAACGCCACTGTGTTCACGGCCGACCCGACGCTGGTCGGATTCATGAACGCAGTTTCGCCGGTGTTCGACTACGAAGCGGGCGGCGCCGGCAACGAGCGGATCGTGTTCGCGGGCAACGGTGCACTGAACTACCTGAACCAGTTGGTAGCGACGTCGCCGAACACGAACATCACCTACGACGGTATCGTCAAGTTCTACGGAATGGACCTGCGCAAGTACGTCCTGCCCCAGGGAACGCTGTACCTGAAGTCGCATCCGCTGATGAACGTGCATCCGCAGTACAAGAACTCGATGTTCGTCGTCAACCCGAGCGGCATCATCTACCGGCCGCTGAAGGGTCGGGATACGCACCTGGAGAAGGATATCCAGCCGAACGACGCTGATTTCATCAAGGATCAGTGGCTGACGGAAGCCGGGTTCGAGTTCCACCACGAGAAGACCTTCGCCTATCTGGGCGAGTTCAAGGACTTCCCGTAACAGGGAAGGCTGGGAACAGGGAGCGAGTCTCGCGGGAGGGGTGTAAAAGCCCCTCCCGTTTTCCGGACTGAAGATACGAGGTACGACCATGTCACTGACACATTCTCCCGCGATGCGGAACCTGCTAGCGTCTGTCGTGGTACAGGCGATAGACTCGGGGACCGTCAATCCAGCGGGGAAACTCCTGCTGCTGACGGGAGGTGGGCTGCCGGTCGCTACACTCACTTTTTCCAATCCCGCGTTTTCTCCGCCTGGTGGCGGGGTCGCGGTGGCGAATCCTATCATCGGCGATCCGGCCGCAGTGGGAGGTTTCGTAGCGAGATTTCAGGTGGTGAATCGGGACAACCAACTGGTGCTGGAAGGCACGGTCGGGGAAGTAGGCGCCGATATCACCGTCGTTAATAACTACATCGCCCCCGGAGATGCGGTTGAGGTCGATCCCGGTGCGATCATCTACCAGGCGGTGCCGTAATGGCGCTTCACAAACTTGTGGGGTTAGGCAATGTTCCAGTCGCACAGTTCCTGGGGCAGGTCAAGGCCCCGAATCCGGATAGCTGGGAGAGCGTGGAAAACGCCTGGGGCGACGCGGACGCCGTCCTCAGTGAAGACAAGCCCGTTTTCTTTCTCGGTGCGGAGTTTTATCAGGAAGGAGTGGGCACGCTTTATAACGGCCTGCCGATCAAGGCGAACTTGGTCCGCACTGGCCTCGTCATCACGGGGAAAGGTCGGAAGGGCGAGTGGACTGTTGATACCACGGTTACCAAGGAGGTAACGGGAATTTGGCCGGTGATTCGAGGGAAGCCGGGGCAGATTGTGAGGATAAAGCTGGGCGCGGCGCAGGAGGCGGCAGATCCGATTCGGTGGGATGGGGAGAGGGATTTTCGCATCGGCCTGGACTCGTATCTCGACTACGTGATTTCAGGGAAGTTCCTGGCCGTGAGTTTCGAGAGCGAGGGCAACGACCCCTGGGAATTGCTCAGCTACGAGCTGGAAATCAATCCGGTGGGGATGTAGGCGGGCGGAGTTAATGGTAGGGTTAAACGGGAGTTAATGGTATCATGGCAACAAACGCTGAAAACATCACCCTCATGATGCTGAGGTTGGGAAGCCGCTCCTCGCCGACCCTGAGATTGCAGCTTGTGCAGGAGCTGAACAAGACGATTCGGGAACTGGAGCGGGGCGCGACAAAGCCCTGGTTCATGGAGGATCGGCTGGACGGCGTGCTGGTGGCGAACCAGGATTGGGCGCCGATGCCGGACACCTTCCTGGAAGAAGTGGAGGAAGGGCACCTGCGGATTCAGCACAACATCAGCAAGAAGTGGTGTCAGCTGACGAAGCTGGATTACGACCGAATGCAGAACGAGTCGGAGAACTGCGCTCCCGCCTTCCCAGTGGCGTACGCGATGCGGGGAGAAAAGCTTTTCTTCGCACCCGCCCCTGTATTCGCCTACCCGTACAGGTGGGAAGCTTTCGTCCGCACTCCGCCTATCTTGGATGATACGACGGAGACCACTAACAAGTGGCTGTTGGAATTCTACGACTACACATCTTTGGTCACGCTGAACAAGATTGCGCGCCTTCATATCCGCGCGCAGGAGATCATGCGTGATATCGCTCAACCCTTGAAAGACGCGGCCGATGCCTTCTGGAGAGCGTGCGAAGCTCGTCAACAGGCGAATCGGAACTACGAACAGGAGTAATCGGCCATGGGCTTGGAAGTCAGTAATTTCATCTCGCAGCTGGTTGCCGCCTGGCCGCTGTCGACGGACAAGGTTCGTGAAGGGGACGACCACTTCAGGAATTTGAAGCAGGCGCTGCTGAATACCTTCCCGAACATGAACGGGCAGGTGACTGCGACGCCGGCACAGCTGAATTCCCTGCCGAGTTCGGTCAACGCGGTGGTGGCTGAACTCCTCAAGCACATTGTTCCAGTGGGCGCG
>Ga0247783_1000696_pt1 | contig 10648 bp, 5 predicted proteins | sample UWRJL064202C5_FD_179911 | JGI IMG/M metagenome (GOLD analysis project Ga0247783, IMG submission 179911) | Plant litter microbial communities from Arlington Agricultural Research Station in Wisconsin, United States - UWRJ-L064-202C-5 | ecosystem: Environmental > Terrestrial > Plant litter >... | reverse complement strand
TCAGGCCTTAACTATGTAAAGCTCGACGGTAACGTGGGTTGCATGGTGAACGGTGCCGGTCTCGCCATGGCTACCATGGACATCATCAAAATTTCAGGCGGCGAACCGGCTAACTTCCTCGACGTAGGGGGTGGAGCAAATGCCGAAACCGTTGAAGCAGGCTTCCGTATCATCCTGAAAGATCCTAATGTAAAAGCTATCCTCATCAATATCTTCGGCGGTATCGTACGTTGCGACCGCGTAGCAAACGGTGTAGTAGAAGCTTATAAGAAGATTGGTGATATCCGTGTTCCTATCATTGTACGCCTTCAAGGCACCAATGCAGAAGAAGGCGCTAAGATCATCGAGCAATCCGGATTGAAGGTATTTTCTGCGATCGTATTGAAGGATGCAGCTCAGAAAGTAAAAGAAGTGCTGGCATAAAATTTATGAAAAAAACCTCATATATTAGCATGATTTGCCGATAAAAGAGGTTTAAAGAATTTTAGCTGCATATAGCGCCGATGACCAAAGTAAGACTCCTTCTAATTTTCATAACTGTTGGGTACTTCTCAGCAGACGGGCAGACTTTTTACAATTTTCGTAGAAATAGAAACTTTATCGCTACTGTAGGCAGCGGAATCGCTGCCTACAAAGGCGAACTTGTTAATCCCGGCGAAATTGGAAAGATCAAGCTTAACATTGTCATGGGCGTTGAATACTTCTTCGCAGACCGATTCAGTGCACGAGGCGAACTGACATACTTTCGCATCTCCGGAAACGATTCCAATGCCGATGACGACCGCGTAGAGCGGAATCTTTCGTTCTTTTCAGACAACCTGGAACTGAGTTTCACCGGAACTGTAAACATGATCCCTATCGGTACGCGTTTCTATCAGCGCCCGAAGTTCAACATGTACGCATTTGGTGGCGTCGGGGCATTGTATATGAATCCGAAGACCACGTATGAAGGAAAGACATACGCCTTGCAGCCGCTTCAGACAGAAAACGTAAAGTATTCAAGGATACAACCCGTAATACCGGTAGGTCTCGGAATCAAGTATATGGTAAATCCTTTCTTCAACGTAGCGGTTGAAGGCGGTTACCGGATCACCTTTACCGATTACCTGGATGATATCAGCAGCAAGCGTTATACAGATCCCTCGTTGCTGAAAAGCGACCTTGCACGGACACTCTCGGATCGCCGCCAGGAACGTATCGATAATCTCGGCCTCGACCAGACCGCCCCTGCCTTCAACAAAGGTGTACGCGGAAACCCCGATACAAACGATGGGTACTTCGTAATCAACGTAAAGGTTCAGTATTATTTGCCTTACGAAGTTTTCCAGAACAGCAATCGCAAGCTCTTCAACAAACGGAGAAAGTATTATTACCGGAGACCTAAAGGTCAGTAATTCCGGAACAGGAATATAAAAGCAAAAGAGATCGTTACAATAACGATCTCTTTTGCTTTTATACCGGTCTGATTCAACAACAAACCTCAAAGCCCATCGGACGAATCTTTGGACGAACAAAGAAAATCTGCTGGTAGTAATCTTATCGTTGGCAGCTCAGTGACTTGCTCCTGTTATCTTCCTGCCACAGGAATCCAATGAGGCCGACAATAATTCATTACATGCACATTCCGCAAAGCAATACATTGCATGCCCTGACGGACGCAATCATATCACAGCCATTATGTAATCAACAGAATAACCCTATCAGCGACGCGAACCGTCCGGGTTATATGTAAAAGATAAGAGATGCTATTCTACCCGTTGCGCGTGTCAAGCACCTCGAAGCGTGAGTAATTGCTCTTGTACTCAGGAACGATCTCTTTCATAAGGGTAACCATCTTGAGCTCGTTCTTGTCGTATATAAGATCTTCCAATAGACCGAGGCTCCGGCATACTTCGTCGTACATATACTCGGAAACTTTTGCCTTCATGATCTTTTCGTGGTGTGTTGGAATGGTGTTCTCCTGATCGCTTAGAAGTTCTTCGTAAAGCTTCTCCCCATCTCGCAGACCGGTAAAAACGATATCGATGTCCTTTCCCAGCTCCTTACCGGAGAGCATAACCATCTTACGGGCAAGATCGAATATACGGATCGGCTGCCCCATATCGAAGATAAAGATCTCTCCACCCTGCCCCATTACACCGGCTTCAATTACCAGCTCACAGGCTTCGGGAATGGTCATAAAGAAACGGGTGATCTCCGGGTGAGTTACGGTAATAGGACCGCCGGCACGGATCTGTTCTTTAAAGATCGGTATTACTGAACCGTTCGAACCCAACACGTTCCCGAACCGCGTAGTCACAAATGAAGTTTGTCCAAGACTGAGCCTCTCCAGGTGACGGTTAAGCGATTGTACGTAGATCTCGGCAATACGCTTTGAGCATCCCATCACGTTGGTGGGATTCACCGCCTTGTCGGTAGAGATCATCACGAACTTCTTGACCTTATTCTCAACCGAGAGATCGGCCAACATTCGTGTACCGAAGATATTTACCGCTACGGCTTCCGAAGGATTGCTCTCCATAAGGGGCACATGTTTGTAAGCCGCCGCATGGAATACGATCTCCGGTTTATATTCTTTGAAGATAGCCTTCATGCGCTGCTGATTGCAGATATCACACACGAAAACTATGATACGGCACTGCGGGCTCTTACTGCGCAACTCCCGTTCGATCTCATAGAGAGGCGATTCGGCCTGATCTATAAGGATCAGGGTTTGCGGCTTGAGCGTTGATATCTGACGCGCCAACTCGGAACCGATCGACCCGGCGCCACCGGTTATACAAATAACCTTGTTATAAATTTCAGATTCGATAGTATCGTTATCCAGGCGGATCTCTTCACGACCCAGCAGGTCTTCGATGTTTACATCGCGGATCTGGTTAACGTCAAAATCGTTATTGATCCACTTCTCGAAAGAAGTAACGTAGCCTACTTTAAGATGATACTGAAGCGCATCGTCCACCACTTCATTCTTTCGAACAATGGGAAGGTCCTTTACGGCAATGATCATCTTGCGGATCTTATAACGCTTCACAACATCGGCCAGCTTATTGTAGCTGTAGATCTTGGTACCGTTAATGTCTTTACCGTTCTTCTTTTCGTCGTCATCAACAAAGGCCGCCAGCTTATACTGGCTGGTCATGTCGGCCTCGATGGCCTGTTTGGTCAGAAATCCTGCTACACCTGCACCAAAAACTACTACCGGTACCTGCGAAGCCGCATCCGACTTATAGTAAGCAAATAAATTCTTTACCAACAGCCGGTATTGATACAGCAATAGCGAGGAGATAAAAAACGAGATGAATATTACAGAATACGGTATTGCGTTCCGCTGAAAGTTATAATAATACAGCAGGTTGATCATGATGATGATCCCGAGGCTCAAAAGCTCGGTGCGGATGATCCGCCAACCGTCCTGAATACCGGTATACCGCACAATGCCCGCATAACTTTTGGTTACTGTGGTAGACACCAACGCGGCCATCATACACAGGATAATACCGGGGAACGGTTCAAAGTTCAGAACAACGTCCAGGTCGAGGTTGAACCGGAGGAAAAATGCCAGGAATACCGATATAAAAATCAATAACTGGTCAATGAGTATCACTACCCATCGCGGGAGAACCGTAAGTCTGTTAAGAAGTCTAAGTATCAAGCGTTAGCCTTTTTGTCTGCTTTTTTAAGGAGTCTGATCCCTCCGTAGATGCCTCCGGAAATCAACAGGTACTCTAACCCCGTGAAAGGTACCTTATCCGGATCACCCCCCGGATCTGGAGGAGGACATGTGGGACACGGTGGCTGTGCGCCAACGAAACCCGAAGTTAGAAAAAAGAGAGCCGCAATTGTAGTTACGGAACGAATCAGTTTGGTCATTTTATTTTCGTTACTTTCTTCGTTAACAGCTTGTCCCCATCGTCTATCCGAAGTATATATACTCCGTTGGGATAACCTGTTAAATCAAATTCTCCTTGTTGCTGTTCGCCGGTATTCTTCAGCTCGATGTTTGCTATTGCAACCCCTGAAGCCGATACCAGCGTTACCCGTACTTCCTTCGAAGTCGGTATAGCCAGTTTGATCTTGTCTGCTGTAGGGTTAGGATAAAGCGTAAACTCAGTTCCTGCAGCACCTTCCTCTCCCGTTATTGTCAACTCTCTTGATGCAGACGATGTACAACCATTAATCGCTACCTCAACGGTATAGATACCGGAAGCTTCTGCGGTCAGCGTTGCTCCGGTTGCTCCTTCGATAAGCGTACCGTCCAGATACCACTGGTTTCCTGTCGCGTAGCTTGAAGTGAAGGTTGTGCCCTCTACCCCGAGCGTTACGTCATCAAATATAACAACATTTGCCTTAACCGCCACACGCTCACCTTCACATCCTAAGGCATTCAGGGCCGCTACGTAGTATGTTTTTGTTCTGCTTAACACAGGCGTAACAAACTCCGCTCCTTCCTGTCCGGCTATAGCCATGGTAGATTGTAAATCTTCATACCAATGGAAACCTGACGCTTCCAACGATTCCGCTCTAAGAGTTACGTTCCCGGCGTGGCAGGATTTCCCCTCTTCCACACTAGATACGAGTGTCTTCAATACGGTAACCTGAGTTTTTTCATTCAAGGGGAAAATTGCGCATGACGACGATTTCGCCAATACGGTTATTTCATTTTCACCTTCTGTTAATGAGCTTACCTGTACCGGAAGCTGCAGATCCTTACCAGTTCCCGCAATAAATTCAGATACTACCGCTCCGCGTTGCAACGCATACGATACGCCAACTTCCGAGTTGTGAAGTGTAACCTGTGCACTCTGGTTTGTGGCACACACCTGCTCGCCCGCAAGGGTTAACGCAAGATTAGCCTCCGGCTTGCCCAATATGATCGAGAAGCGTTTTGCCAGCTTCGGCAGATCGTCGGTCGTCAAAGTAACCGTGTACTGCGATGTCTCGCGCACGTTTATGGTCTTATTCTTAATACTATCGTACAGGAAAATATTTACGTTATCGTCAAACGATGTTATCCCTGTAAAATTGAGCACATAATCTCCTGCTTTTGCACCTTGTACGGTGAAACGTATCGACTTGTTGCAATCCAACGTACTCATCGAATTGATAGAAAGCGACGTATTGTCGGTTGTCTGTGTTGCCACGTTGAATACAGGATTAGACCATTTGTAAGCGTCATACTGGTCATCAAAGCCGTCGGTTGCCTCTTCATGCAGGCGCAGCACCGCCTCGTCCGCCACACCTTGTCCTTCCATAGTTATACGGAGTACATTCGGGATCTCACCCTGGCGGAAGAACTGTGCCTGTCCAGCCACCTTATCAGCTTCCTTAAAAGTAATCGTGCTGTTGGCTGTGGCGTGTACCCAAAAAGCCTGCCCCTGGGCGATGAGACCGGAGTAGCTGCCGGTGCCTACACCCGCCACGTACGATATCACGTTTCCAGTACCTGTACCGCCGTTGTCTGCATTATCGGTAAAGTAAATGGCGTTGTTCAGTCCTGCTGGTATGGTTACGTTGTCCCAGTCGATAGCCGATGGATATGGATTACCGATCAGATTCCAGCCGTCACTGCTTCCGGCCGCCGAATGAGCGGTAATAGAGACCGGTACGTTGCCCTGGCCGATTGTTCCCCGTGTATCCAGAAGAGGAGTACCACCACGTATGTATACAGAGTATCCCAAACCGCTCTTGAGCGGAGCGGCAGAAGACAATCCCGAGACCGGGTAGGCGCGATAACGCGCTCCAAGAGCCGAAGTACCGTTGATGTTGGTCTCATCGTACCAATACATCGACGGGCTTTTCGGTGTCAGACCAGTTCCGGTGGACGGATCGGTAAAAGTACCGGTTATCGGAATTTCCGCTTTCCAGTCAGATACAAACGAGTTTGTTACCGGTGATGTCATGTAGCGCCATGCACGTGTACCGTTGGCATTCGGCAGGTAACGCTGTACGATTATCGCACCGGTCACTGAAGCGCCAACAGGTAATTGTCCAACATATGCCGTACGGTCGGCAGTCGATGTCAGCGTAAGGAGATTGGTACCGGCAGTGAATACAGTAGCCGTCTTGATCACAAGGCTGTTCTGAATAGCCACGTTCGTCTGAAGATCAACCGTTGCACTCGAGTTCTTGTTTACTTCAAGGTCGAAGAGTGTAAGTAAACCGGTACCGGTGGCGGTGCGCAAAATACTTTGCGACTCACCATTCGTGAAGATCACCTTACCGAGACGTCCCTGGAAGGTTCCGTTTACGGTGAAGTCATCCTTGATCGTTAACGTGTAGTTATTATTGATGTCGACATCCAACGTCACGTTGTTATCGATCACAAGGTCATTATTGATGGTAAGAGGCTCGTGCAACAATACAACACCAGTTCCTTCCAGGTACAGCGAGTAGAACGCCGACCCGTTGGTAACCAGTGTCTGACTTGTACCGGTGAAATCCACACGGCTGAAGTTTGCTGTAAACGTTCCCCCGTTTACAACCCAGTTACCCGACACGGTTATCTTCTCGATGTCCACATCCGGGTTTGGAGCAACCGTTACCGTCTGCAGTATCAGAGCACCCGTTATCGACACGTTATTAAATCCACCGAGCAGCTTAGCATTAGTTCCATTTCTCAGGGTAGTATTTCCGGAGAAGACAGCAGTGCTAAGGCCGCCATTAATAGTACCCGTGTTGTTGATGTTACCGGCAAAGTTGACCGTAGTTGCCGGTGCTGCTGCAGGCCCGAGGTTAAGCGTCGCACCGCTGTTTACAGTAACCGCACCCAATGTAGCTGGCGTTGTACCGCTGATCGTAGTGGTTCCGTCAAATATAACTGAGCCCGACACAAAGTTACCGATGGAGTTACTCACAAAGTTGCTACGCAATGTTAATGCACGAGTACTTCCATGAAACGTACCGTTCGATAGTGTTAGGACACCGTTTACTGTAGCGTTTTTATCCAACGTCACCACGGCCGTACCTTGATTTGTAAGATTTGCCAGCGCGGTTGCCGAAGCAGGCAACTCTGGGCCTGTGGCAAAGTCCGTCGATGTTTGGTAGATCAGATTGTATGATGTTTCTGCAGCCGGCGTAGCGGTTATTGAACCTGCGTCATAACGTGTGATCTTACTACCGGTTGCCATTTGCATACTGCCGGGAGTAAGCGCCCCTGACACCAGCAACAAGTCATTTGTAAGATACAGATTACCCGATACGGTCAGCGCGCTTCCAGGGCGTTCCAATCGAAGCGTATTCAAGATCGGTTGCGTAGCTGGCGCAGGGCTTGAGAAAGCAATTGAGCCTAGTGTACCCGCTCCGTTTATCAACACACCGGTGTACTCATTTACAGCAAGCGTACCCCCGGTGCGGTTATAATTTCCACTTATCGTCAAAATCCAACCTCTGAAGTCCAGGTTACCGTTACTTTGCGTAAAGGTACCTGCTATCGTAAAGTGATTCGAAAGGTATACGGTGTTTAGTGTACCCGAGCCCCTGTTAAGCGTAAAATTGTTCAGTGTTGCACCAGTCAAAGGCAACGTCAGGTCACCAGAGCCATTAATAATCAGATTCGACGTTGCAATTGTAACGATTGAGTTGGCGTTGGGGATTATCGATCCACCCAATGTCAATGTTCTGGCACCTATACTGATGTTGCCACTCACTAACTCCAGCGTTCCGTTGATAGCAATGTTTGCAGCAAGAGCTACTCCGCTGGCGTTATTGATCTGCGTTATAACACCTGCTGCCGATGGATGGCCAGCACCGATAAACTGCGCCCCCGTTCCATTATATACAATTGTTGCTCCGGACGCGTACGTGCGCGTTCCGCTTACACGAATGTTACCATTCGATGTTCCGGTTTGGATGGCACCACTCGTATGGGTAGAAGCTACTTGCAAAATACCCTGAACATTCAGTGACCCTGAGCCGCTTAAGAAACTGTTGTTGGGAATCGCAAGCGTCGATCCGCTTACCACTGTATAGTTCAATGCTCCATTTGGAACCAGTGAGGACGTATACGTCTGTGTGTTTGTTCCGGAGAAGTTAATATTCGAAACATTTCCACTCGCGAAAATAGAACCTCCGGATTGCGTATAATTTCCCTGGAGATTAAAGGTTGTTGTGCCCGTCGAGGCAGAGAATTCGACCTGGGCATCGTCTTGCAAAACGAAGCTACCCAGGCAGTCTATTGTTACATCCTGGTCATCGGCGAACTGAATAAAACCCTCTCCGGAGATGGTTATATTACCTGCAATATCAATAGCACTCGGGCCAGTATCGCCTGTGGTAAAAGCAAATATACCACCAGAGACTGTAAGGTTTTTAGAAATATTCAATGTCCCTCCTGATCCACCAGTAGAATAAATCACCGCATCCGTTCCCGTACTAACAACTCTGAAGTCACCGTTGATCGTCGTCGGTGCCCCATTCGCTCCAGTATTTAAAAAGACCGTTCCATCTTGTCCGGGAGCATTCCATACGAAGTTTCCAAACTGCTGATTCATGCCGCCGGGAGCTGTTGTATTACCAGAAGTGTAACCCACAATACTAACCGTTGATGTTACATCCCACGTAGCAGAAGGAATAACTCCACCGTCTGCAAATTGGTGGTTATAAAATGATCCTGACAAGAAAAGCAACTTCAATACCGATACACCGGTCATGGCGCCATCATTATTGACCACGCCTGATACTGATACCGTTCTATTAGGTGGTATGGTAGCAAAGGCAATCGTTCCGTGATTTGTCAGTGTCCCGTTTACGGTTATCTCATTACCCGCACCATTAGCGAGCGTTAGGAGTATACCGGAGTTTGTAACCAGGGTACCACCGGTATTTATGACTACCTGATCAACCGATACGGCTGCCGATACGGTTATTGTATGCCCCGATTGAATGGTGATTATACCGCTGGCATTTGTGGGACTTGATGACGCGGTTACCCAATTGGAACCGTTATAGGTCTGCCAGGAAGCTGGTTGATTCCAGAGACCTGATGCTGTATTACTCCTGTAGTCACCACTTGATTGAGCAACAAGGTTGGTAATACCTACCATAATAGCTAACAGACATACTAAAGCTCTTTTCATAAGCACTTACTATAAACTCAGTTTCACAAAAGTAATCAAAACCTTACATTAACAGCACGTTACCGTTTATAATCTTTGGCATCTGCTGTTATCGGTATAATTCCTATACCAACATACCATCCCAGGTCATCAAAACCAGTTGTTAGAACAGGCTTTTGATGACGTTAACAATCCTCTCAAGGTCCACTTGCGTCAGGTTGGAGCCTGAAGGCAGGCAAAGCCCATCTTCGAAAAGCTTATCCGAAACCCCGTTCACAAAAGCAGGATAGTCTTTGAATACCGGCTGCTGGTGCATCGGCTTCCATAGCGGCCGGCTCTCGATATTCTCGGCCTCCAGTGCCAGCCGTATGGTCTCCCGTGTTATGCCTCCGGTTTTCTTCGGATCGACAATAACAGTTGTAAGCCAGCGGTTTGCATACATCCCTTTGGGCTCGGCCGGAAAGGTGATGCCGGGAATATTCCCCAATTGCTTCACATAGAAATCAAAGTTCGCGCGACGCTGCTTTACACGTTCGTCCAGTACTTTCATCTGGCCGCGGCCTATGCCCGCACACACGTTGCTTAACCGGTAGTTATACCCTATTTCGCTGTGCTGATAGTGCGGAGCCGGATCGCGCGCCTGGGTTGCGAGGAACCTGGACTTTTGTATCCAGGCAGCGTTCTCGGCAACAAGTGCACCACCTCCGGATGTTGTTATTATTTTATTTCCATTAAACGAATACACACCAAAATCACCAAAAGTCCCTAATTTCTTACCTTGGTAATCGGATCCGAGCGCTTCGGCTGCGTCTTCGATAACCGGAATCTCATATTCCCTGGCAATCGACATTATCTCCTGTATTTTAGACGGCATTCCGTACAGATGAACGACGATAATAGCTTTAGGCTTCTTACCGTTTTTCCGAATACGATCTTCGATCGATTTCCTCAACAAGTCCGGATCCATGTTCCAGGTCTCTTCTTCCGAATCGATAAACACCGGAATAGCCCCCAGGTAAGCAATAGAGTTACACGTTCCCGAAAACGTAAAGCTGGTGCAAAGCACCTCATCGCCACGCTCCACACCCAGGATGATCATCGCGAGGTGAATGGCCGCCGTGCCCGAGCTCAAAGCAGCGCAGTGAGCAATCGAGTTATATCGGCAAAGATCCTCTTCAAATCCAGTGATATGCGGTCCCACAGGCGAGATCCAATTCGTATCGAAAGCTTCCTGAACGAACTTAATTTCATCGCCTCCCATGTGCGGGGAAGACAGCCAGATTTTACTTTTTTCCATGTTTGAGATACGCGGTTTTCATTTCGGGAGGCAAATATAGGCTAAAAGGCATCGCAAAGCCCCCTTAAACGATGCTTTATCCCATTTTACCCCGAATGTGTAACCCGTTATCATAAACACCTCTCATAAAGCATGCCCGTTTATGATGATGCGGATGCCCTCTATGCGTGAGGCTGGCTTCGTTGATAGTAGAATGCGGGGATAAGCAATAGTAACAACGTTGGGTTGAGTATCAACCGGTGAAGAAATGACAACAACGGCCCGTTATACCTTGGGAAGTAAACCTTCAGGACGA
>Ga0247783_1000695_pt1 | contig 10654 bp, 1 predicted proteins | sample UWRJL064202C5_FD_179911 | JGI IMG/M metagenome (GOLD analysis project Ga0247783, IMG submission 179911) | Plant litter microbial communities from Arlington Agricultural Research Station in Wisconsin, United States - UWRJ-L064-202C-5 | ecosystem: Environmental > Terrestrial > Plant litter >... | reverse complement strand
GTGATTGATCTCGCGGTGACGATTCCTGAATTGCGCGTGTTTGGTACCGTTAGCAATTCTACAAACCAACCGCAAGCAAATATTATCGTCACTGCCTGGGATCGCGATTTGCGCAAGCGGCAATTGCTGGGCTCGGCCATAACCGATGGCCAAGGCAATTATGCTATCAACTATGGCTTTGCTGATTTTCGTTTTGGTGATGCGCCATCAGGTCGTGCGCCTTGGCTGATTGTCAAGGTACAAACCGTTGCAAATGGCGAGGTGCTTGCTATACGAGAAGTGCAAAAGGCCACGCCCGACCAAATGGTTTCATTCACATTGGAAAATATAAATATTGTGTCTGAGTGGCAACGAATCAGCGACGCAATATTTCCGTTATTAAAGGGGCAGGGCGCCACGCGTATTGAAGTTGGTCCGAATGTGTCTGGTGATGAGAATAGCCAAGACCTTAATCCTTTTGATTTAACTCCCACCGATGTGGACTTTATCGTACGTGATGCTGGGTTAGATCGTTTTGCAGTAGAGGCATGGGTTGCGTCCAGCAGAATGGTGCAAAACGCGTTGCTTGGCCTTGATGATGAACATGTTAACGAGCAAGCGATTCTGCATGAACAGGGTTGGCCTTTTTTTTACGCTCTTGCTCGCCAACGTATAGCGAACCAGCTGGATGCGGTATTGCGTAGCCAGCCTGCAAAGTGGCAGCAAATCTGGCGTGCCGCGAGCGCGGCTAAACAAGTACCACCGCTCAATGAAGAACAGCTTCAATCTGTGATTGATGCATTAGTACTGTTGCAGCGCTTACAACAGTTAACCCCGGAAACCAACGGCGATAGCGAATTTACCCGAGTGTTGGGTACCAATCCTTTACCGCTACCCAATGTGGTTGCATTGGATGCGTTAACCATTTACCAGGAGAGAGGTCTTGATGATGTTGATGCGTTTCTTGAGTTGGAAAAACGTCACCCGGAAGCAGCAGACTCCATTAAAACGTTTGTGCGTGGCGTACGTGTGCATCAATTGGTTGCAGGTGATGCAGATTTTTCACGTGCGTTGAATGCGCGCTTGGTCGGCATATCTGATTCAATCGAACCATTAGCGGTGTTGCCTTCCTCTGACTGGTTGGGCATGGCCAGTGAAGCATCGGTAACTCAAGGCCAAGCGTTGCGCGTGCAAGCACAAGTTGAAATACAACATCCTCTAACCGCATTGCAAGCGCGTATTGATGGGGGGCAATTACAACTCGGGGATGGATCAATCAGTGAAATTAAGAAAGTACTTGAGCAAGATGCTGTAAAATCCGAAGCTATTTTGAAAGGCAATATCTATATAAAAAATAAAGATAATCCGCCAAACTCTTTAAAGGAGTTACAAGCTATAGGGCAGTTTATGCGTACTGGCCTAAGTATGGAAATGGCAGGAAATCTAATGCGGGCTGGCGTGAGTTCTCCAGCTGCGGCCAATAAATATGGCCAGAATGGTATTAGTGAAAAAATTGGAGATGGTTACAGTAAAGAAACTGCAGACGAAGTTGCAGCGGCTTTTGTTCAAAGAGTGGATCCCCTAATTGCCAGCCTAAATGCTTTTTTATTAGAGAGTGGCAATCGAAATCGGCACTATGGGCACGGAGGTAAACTATCTTTGCCAGATGATGTTATAGAAAGTTTGCCCGATATGCACTCAATATTTGGAGATATGGATGAGTGTATGTGTAATCCTTGTGAATCCATGTTGGGGTTACCTGCCTATCTGGTGGATTTATTAAATTTACTTAAAAAGCAATCAGTTAAAAATGGTGGTCATGCTTTAGGTCTACTGAACGAAAAGCGGAAAGATATTGCGGAAATGGATTTAAGTTGCATTACGGCTAAAACAGTAAGGCGGCACATTGATATTGTGTTAGGGATATTGGAAGGCAAAGTACCCACCATTGAACATCCTTATTTACAGGCTGGGCGTGCTATTTATCCCTGGGGCTTACCCTTCCATCGTACTCATGCTGAGACGAAAACTTTTTTACAAAAATTAGGCATAAAACGTTTGGATTTATTACCCTCACTAGGGAACGATGAGCAATTAGAATATATCGCCGCTGAGACATTGAGCCTTTCAATGGATCAGCGGGATTTTCCAAGCGAGATTTCAGATTGGAGATTACTCATTGAAGTACGCAGAGGTGCGGCGGTTTGGGAAGCCTACGGCCTGGTCCTGCAGCAATCAGGTGAAGTCACCATTTTTGATCCTGTAACCGCCAAAAATGTCGAAGGATTTCCTGAAAATCTGCTTCCCCAAGTATCCATACTATTAGATCGCACTGGTTTAACTCTGGATGAGTTAGATAAGATTATTGCTACAGAAGTGCTAGTCAACACACCAAACCGCAAGGAGCTTGAAATAGAAAAAAGAGACAGCTGTAAAACTAGCGAAATGCGTGTGGAGATTAAATTTGATGTCGATTTATTTTTTTCTAGGCTGCATCGTTTTGTACGACTGAAAAACAAAATTCCGGAATGGACAATTGAGCAGCTTGCCTCGGCAATTAACTACTGCGGAGGAATATTATCGGGTGATCCCAAGTATTATGGTTATCTGCTAAGAAGATTGGCTACCGGTAAGCGTCTTTGTGATAACTATAAATTACCCATTGCGCAGTTAATAACGATTAGCGATAGCACTGATGCATTCCCAAATCTGTTGGGATTATCTGAGCGCCAATTTTTACTTTTAAAAAATATTGCGGGGCTGGTTATTCCAACTCCACCCGATTTCGCGTGGGAAACAATAGAGAAAATGTGCATTGCCCTTAAGCGCATTCTTGCAGCGGGTTTAACGATTGAACAAGTGGCCGAGGCAAAATTAACTCAAGCACAATTAGAGGCTATATATGGCGCATTGCCTACATCAATTAAAACAAACCAGCAGATAGAGAAAATACTGATTGGCTTGCAGCAACGTCTACGTGAGGTTCTTGCGGTTAAACCAGACGTAAATCTTGAATCACAAGTTAATGAAGCTTTGACTGCGATTTTCGATGCAACTACTGCCAGCAAAATTGTTGCTGCTATTAAGGACGCTGGTGCGGAAAATGCTGTAAATCGTCAGCCAGCTGCGGCAATGCTAACGACTTTAACAACCCCTGCAAATACTAAGTATGGCTTAGGTAATTGGTTACCATTGTTATCCGAAAATAAAGCAATAGAAATCTTAGCGGTAACGGATGACATTAAAAGTGATGTTAACACGCGTTTTGAGCTGTTGTTAGAGGCTATTGCTGAAAAACGTCGTCAACGTGAATTAATACTAGTAATGACAGCAGCTATTGGATTGCCAGAAGTAGATGTAGTTAAGCTTTTAGCGGGGCGACTCTTACTTGATGATGACAATGACAGTTTAACAAGTGAAATAGCCTCTGAAGTATTTTTAAAAGAAAATTTTCGAATGGCTAACAATGTTTCAGTTACGGCTGCTCCACGCCTGCATGCTTGGGTGGATCGTGTAAGTCGACTTGTCGATTTAATTAAGTTGGTTGGTATAGATTCAGAGCTGATGGAAATATCAGACCTTGTAGTGGCTCATCCTGATTCCACCAAAAATTTCTGGCGCGATACATTGGCGAGCACACAAGATTGGACACTCAATTGGTGTGCTTTGCTCGATTTCATCTGGTTACAGAAGCCAGAGCAGTTTTCGCGCGCAACACTGAATAAATTGCTGGGTAATTTAAAAGATCTTGATGGGGGGGCAGATTTACTGAAAGCCTTGCAACCTTTAGCAACACGTTTTGAAATTACCAATGAGGAGGTTTTAGCAATTATTAAACAAGCCGTGCCTGAATTGGATGTAACGGCATATTCAAAATCGTTACGAAATCCTACTCACTTGCGTCGTATTGTTGAATTGTTATTACTGGCCCGCAAGCTAAATGTCAGATCTGCGCAACTTGAAAAACTTATCGATATTGAAAACAACGATATAGCGTCTGTTACGGCATGGGAATTGTTGCGCGAAAAAGTAGGTGAGCAAGAATGGGAGGCTGTGGCTGACAAAACCCAAAATCCTATACGGCAGCAGCGTAGGGATGCATTGGTTGCCCATTTGGTGCAGATCGAAAAGTTGCGTGATGTAAATGATCTTTATGAAAAATATTTAATCGATCCAAAAATTGAGCCTTGTTTTGAAACAACAGAATTGTTAGAAGCTGTAAACGCCACGCAATTATTTATCCAGCGAATTTTATTTGGGTTAGAACCAAAAATAATTTCCAGTGTGGAGCTTAAGCAGCATTGGGTTTGGATGCGCAATTACCGTGTATGGGAAGCAAACCGAAAAGTATTTTTATTTCCTGAGAATTGGTTGTTTCCAGAATTGCGCGATGATAAGTCATCAAGTTTTAAACAACTTGAATCCGCACTTGGTCAAGGTGAGCTCAGCAAAGAACTTGCTGAAGAATCCTTTGGGCAATTTCTAGATGATGTTGCTCAAATGGGGCAAATAGAAGTGTTGGGGATGTATGAGGATAAGGGTGGTGCAATAACAAAAAGAGATCTCTATGTAGTGGGCCGTACACCCAATCTGCCTTACGCATATTACTGGCGAAAATGCATTGATTTCGGCAGCGACTTTATGGAATGGTCGCCTTGGCAACGCATTGAATTAGATATTCAGGGTGATCATGTGATGCCGTTTATGCTTGGGGGGCAGTTTCATATTGCTTGGCCGATTATTAGAGTTAATAAGCAAGATAAAGACCATGTTGAATGGGAGGTGAAATTGTCATGGACAAGATATGATGGTAAATCTTGGAAAAAAGTAAGTATTTCAAGAGAGCCAATTAATATTCCTGAGATAGCTTTTATGGATGAAAGGTGGAGCTTTTCGTTTCGGTGTAAAACCCTAACAGACGACACGGCGGCGGAAATAGAATTATATATATTAGATGAAATACCTGACACCAAGAAAGATAAGCCAGCTTCTGAAAATGACGATGAAAAAAAGACGCCATTCAATCTTTCACTGAACAAACAAATAATTAATAGCCTTATAACAAGTGATTGCAAAAACAACGCTATTAACACAAGCCTTTTAACGTTTTATGGTAACCGACTACAACTGTTCATTTCTGAAAACTACCCTAATCTGCCACCAACCATTGGAAAACATTTCGAAGTCTATGCTATGGCCTATGAAAGTTGGTGTGTGCCTCCTGGCGATAAGCTTATGCATCCAAATGGCAATAACGGACTATATCGTCAAATACGAATTAATGAGACGGTGGGCTGGATTCCTCATGGGTTATTCGAGCACCCTGAGAATGCGCTTGAGATACATGATACTGCACTTAAGAATGACACAAATTTGAAGGGCGCACTCTTTGAAAGATCTGCTAACGCAATGTTGGATGATTATTTAGATCTAATGCTTAGTCAAACCACGGGAACCTTTACCGCAACAGATTTCAAAAACACGCTTGCGGGAGCGAGTTCCTTTTTGGAATTAAAATGTGAGGTATGGGTAAGAGTAACTGTCCCCGGAGTGACGAATCCAGATTTAAAAAAAGTAAATGGAGACAAGGGGACATTTACCTGTAGCGTTAACGGCGAAAATTTATCGCCGAGTACTCCCGTTTCCATTTATAGGCTTGGAAAACAAGATCCGCTAAACTGCCAAATGACACTTAGAACAGCAAATTTTACACTGCCTATAAGTGCTGTAGAGACCACAATTGAGGTGCCAAAAAATCGAACAATTGTGCAAACGCTAAAGTTTGAAATTATTGGTACAAGTCTCAACCCTGCGCAACTTACCGAGTTAGGTATTGATTTGACGGAGTCAAGAAATTTATTGCTAAATTCCAAATTTGTTTTAAAACGTGATAATAATGTTAGTGTTATAGAATTATCAAAAAATAACGTACAGCTTTCAAATCCAATCTTGTATTCGAAACCTTGGATGAATGGTTATCGAGAAAACATACTCCCTTCTGGTATCAGTCCAACCTATCCAATTAAAATTTTCAATAATGAAGTAATGCCGTCGTCGCTGGGTGGCCAATTTTTGGCTGTGCAGGCATCTAGCTCGAATGGAATTAGTTCGAGTATTTGGCATTACTCAGAAAATCAATATGGAGGATACATCAACTTAGGTTTTGTAAAAACTGCAGAAGATAAGGGCTTGGGTTTGTATCCAGATTCTTATTCAGAGTCTGCAAATGCTTATCGCTTTAATTGGAATAGTAATTGTTCGTTACTTCAACCTGATATAAATACAGGTAGCTTTTCAACAAGAAATACACCCTCTTTAAGTGCTAAATTTAATACGGTAGATTGGAATCAAATAAAAATCGGAAAATTGGCATTCAATTCCCGCTTACCTTACGCCTGCTACAACTGGGAAGTATTTTTCCATGCACCATTGATGATAGCCAACCAGCTTTCAAAACAGCATAAGTTTGAAGAGGCAGAGCGTTGGTTACGTTATGTTTTTGACCCTACAGATCATAATGCAACGGTTAGTAATCCAAAGCCTTTCTTTAAATTTAGAGTATTTAAAGAGTTGGATTTAAATGAACAAGTGATTAATGATTTAACTGTCTTAGCAAAAGCATTTAATACTGGGAATATTACAACATCTGAAGTTAAGGATATTCAAAATCTTATTAATCGCTGGCGTGATCTACCGTTTCGTCCCTTCGTTATTGCCCGCCGTAGATATATTGCTTTTTTGTGGAGCACTTTATTTGCCTATTTAGATAACTTGCTTTCTTGGGCAGATAGCTTATTTAGACGAGATACACGTGAATCAATTAATGAAGCTACCATGCTCTATGTGTTGGTCGAAGAAATTTTAGGTCGTCGGCCGCAACAACATAACGGGGAGTCAATGCGTGCGCCTGTCAGATACAATGATTTAATTGATAAGTGGGATGATTTTGCCAATGCATGGATAAGCCTGGGGGCTGGAACGGGTAAAACAAATCAAGGATCGAGTGATGAAAAAGCTGATTTAAGTGGCATGTTGTATTTCTGCAAACCATTCAACGATAAAATACTTTCTTATTGGAATACAGTAGATTCCCGCTTAATCAATATTCGTAATTGTCGCAATATTGATGGCATTAGTCGCACTTTGCCATTTCTGGATGCGCCGATTGAACCTGAATTGTTAATTCGTGCATCGGCAGCGGGACTCGATCTCGGTGATGTAATCAGCGGGCTTTACGCACCGCCTCCACATTATCGTTATAACATTCTTGCAGCACGCGCAGCGGAATTGACGAATGAAGTAAAATCTTTGGGTGCTGCATTGTTGTCGGCGATTGAAAAGCGCGATGCTGAACATATTTCAAAACTGCGGTCGTCCAACGAAATCAGTTTGTTAAAACTGGTGAGTGATGTCAAACAATTACAGATTACCGAGGCGGAGCGCAATATTGAAGGGCTGCGCGCCTCACGTAAATCGACCGAAAACCGTTACAACCAATATCAACGCTTAATCGGTATTAAAGATGTAGTAGTCCCCAAAGAAAATGAATCTGCGGGTGAAGTTTCCATGCTTGGTAATCACGACGAAGGTTTGGCAAGTCATCGCTCGGGCATGGGTTTAATCAAAGAAGAGAATGAACAGTATCTTGGAATTGAGGGTGCGAATACTTGGGCAACTGCAGCGAGCATTGCTAAAATTATTGGTAGTGTAGCTCATACAGCTTCATCAGTTCTTGTGGCATTTCCGCAGGATAAGCTTACAAGAGCTGGAAAAGTTGTTGAATGTGTGGCGAATAGCGCTTCTGTTACTGGCGATGCATTTTCAATGGTATCTCAAGGCTGGCGCACTTATGCCGAGCAACAAGGCATGCTAGCCAGCCACATACGCCGTCGCGACGAATGGGCATTTCAAAGTAATCAAACCTTAAAAGAATTGCAACAAATTGATAAACAATTGTTGGCGAATCAAATTCGCATTGACATTACCAAAAAAGAATTAGATAACCATGACGAACAGCTAGAGCAATCCACAGCCATGGATGAAGTGCTGCGCAGTAAATTTACCAACGAACAGTTATACCAATGGATGCTTGATCAATTATCGAAATTGTATTTTTCAAGTTATCGTATGGCATTAGATATGGCGCGCCGCGCTGAGCGTGCCGCATCTCGTGAGCTTGGTACAAAACCGCTGAACATATTGGGTAATGAATATTGGGACTCGTTGCGAATGGGTTTATTAGCGGGTGAGAAATTACATCAAGATTTAAAACGCTTGGAAATTTCTTATATTGATCAAAACCGCCGTGAGTTTGAACTAACTAAACACATTTCATTGCGAAGATTAGCTCCCGAGGCCTTAATAGGGTTGCGTTTCAAAAATTCTGAGTTGAAAAACTCTTGCGAATTTAAAATTCCTGAATGGCTATTTGACTTGGATACGCCTGGGCATTATTTGCGGCGGATTAAATCTGTGAGTGTAAGTATTCCTTGCGTGGTTGGGCCTTACACTAGCGTAAATTGCAAATTAACTTTATTAAAAAGTGAGGTTCGACATGATCGCATAACCGCCACCAATGATTATTTGAAAAAAGCAGATGATGCCCGTTTTACCGATTATTTCGGTGCTTCAGAGTCGATTGTGACAAGTACCGCCAATGCAGATTCTGGCTTGTTCGAAACGCCCTTGCATGACGAACGCTTTTTGCCGTTTGAACATGCCGGTGCAATTAGCGAATGGCGACTTGAGTTGCCTGACCAATATGCACAATTTGATTATTCAACCATTTCAGATGTGATTTTAACGGTTCGTTATACCGCACGGGATGGTGGGGAGCAATTAAGAACGGAAGCTATGAAATCAATAGGTATGCTTAAAGAGCCAAACACATCGCCTGAAACGGCCATTAAATTTCCACTGCTCTTAAGTTGTCGATCAGATTTTCCCACTGAATGGGCGCAAGCCAAAGCAAGCGATGAAACGTTAAAAATTGCAGTAACAAAAGATGTACTTCCTTATTGGTTTGAGGCTGCCAATATGAACAGGATAAGCAACGGGCGTGTGGCAAAGGTAGGAGATAACATAGCCTTTGAATTTACTGACATTGCTAATTTTCCTGCCAGCATTGCCATTGGCGCTACGCTGGATACGAATATAGTATTGACGGACACAGGCCTTCGGGATGTTTTTGTATTGGTGGATCTGGGTAAATAACTTCCCCCTGTTATAAAGGACGAGTGTTGATTCACCTGCATACATGATGTGCCCAGCTACCATGCTGAACAAAGGGCAACCCTGGTTGCCCTTTGTTTTTTGCCGCTGATTTTTTTATCTGCATCATCCATTTTTTAAATAATGCGTAAGATAATGTTATCCCCCATCTTCATTGCCAAAAAATCAAGTCAATACCGCAATTAAAATAATGATGGGAATGGGAATGCCAAGGAACCATAAAAGAATTGAGCGCATAGTGTTTCTCCTTTCTCGATTGATAGTTACAGGTCTTTTAAATGATGGCTACAGGTCGCGTTGACGACCGCCATAAGTGGCAAGCCAACTCGCAGCGAACGCACCCGCTAGCAGCGACACAAATAACCAGAGTGAAATATAGGCCGTACTTTTGCGCGCATCATCGGCAGCTTGTTTGGCGGCTGCCTCTGCTTCATGCAATTTAGTTTGCCAGAGGTTATAAGTGTCTTTTACGCGTGCTTCTGCTTCCTGCTGGTTCAAGCCAGTATGTGCGGCAACAACTTGCCCGAGGTATTGTGCATCTGCCGGTGGCAATGCATTCGTGCGCAGGGCGTTGGCAAAAATTCGCGCAACTTCTGCCGTAGGCACTTCATTAGCGGGCAAATTATTTGCCCCAACATCCGTGGTGGGAGTGGTCACAGCAGCGGCTGCCGTGGGCGGTTTGCGAAATAAAGAGTCCACAAAATAACTGCTTGAATTATTATCCAATCCCAATTTATCGGCATTTGCACCTGCCACAGTCGCAGCAACACCCACTGAACCGACAGCGCCGCCTGCGATGACTGCACCTGCTTTAACACCTGCACCCAGAATAGAGCTGGCAGCAGAAGTCAATAAACTGGCAGTTAATAGGGTGGCAACAGCCCAAGCGAGAAGCCCGTGCGCGGTATCGCGAAAATACACTTCATCACCCAGCGCAGAGGCCCATTTAGTCCGCAAACGTCCCGCTAAATAACCGCCCAGGCCACTGGCAACAATGGACGTCAAGGTAATCCAAACAATGCCGGAAATACCTAACGTCTTTGCTTCTATGCCGTCATTCGCCCATGGCGAGATCGCACCTAAACCAAGGCCCGTGCCGAGAATTAACAGAATAAGCGACAATGCCGCTGCCGCTGCTGCACCAGCAAAAATGGCCCCCCAGGACACCGCGCTCGCGCTACCCTCCCATGTAGTACCTATCGCATAGCGTGCGGCATCGTTTGTTTCAGTGGCTCCAATCGTTGTATTCATTATCAACTCCTTAAGCGGATGTGTGACGACAGTATTCGTTAATCTCTGGAGTGGAACCTCAGAGAATTCCGTAGTTAATACTGTGGGAAATACAGGTCGGCCTCAGTGCGCTAGCGAACGTTTTTTGAAAATTAATAAAATATTTCCCTGTATAATAACGCAGGAAAAAACTCGTCGCCGTGGGGAGTGGGAA
>Ga0247783_1000694_pt1 | contig 10661 bp, 8 predicted proteins | sample UWRJL064202C5_FD_179911 | JGI IMG/M metagenome (GOLD analysis project Ga0247783, IMG submission 179911) | Plant litter microbial communities from Arlington Agricultural Research Station in Wisconsin, United States - UWRJ-L064-202C-5 | ecosystem: Environmental > Terrestrial > Plant litter >... | reverse complement strand
AATACTCAAAGAATTGTTAATTTTAGAGTTAACCAAGGATTTAAAGTGTTTTTATACGATCTAGATTGTAAAACTTTATATCATTCAAGTAACTCTTTAAATGCTTTCTGTGCTGATTTAGGTGTACACAGCTCTTCTTATAGAAAATGCATATCAAGCGGTGTTCCTTACTTAAATTTATTTGTTATTTCAAATACTTTAATACCGGATGCAATACCAGCTAATTTAACTGAATCTGAAGTATGTGAGTTATTAGCTAAACGTAGAAAAGAGAATTTAGATCAAAAATCAATAGATTTGGGTAAAGTCGTAGAAGTATTTGATAAAGATACCAATGAAATAAAAACTTACCCTTCTCTTTATAAAGTTGCATATAGATTAGGTACTACTAGAACTACGGTTAGAAGCTATATTACTAGCGGTAAAGCTTACAAAAAGCGTTACTACTTAAAATTTTCTTATATTAGTAAATAATCGATAATTTGTAAGATATTCTGTAATCACGGCATTTTACATTGGAAGATTTATTGGGCGACATTTGTTAGGTAGAAGTTGTAGCGCGATCCAGGTAGATTAAATCAATTTTCTGTTTTAATTAATAGATTAGGTACATTCTATGGTCTTATTGAACAATGGCCAAAACTGTAGTGAACCTATGGTTATAAATCATCAAATTGCGGGAAACCCCTAAAGGAATCTTAACCAAGTAAGTATGGTAACATAACTTATGGCACAGGTAATGACTCGTGGTACGGTAAAATCAAGATTTATTATTCAATGGGCAATCCGCAGCCAAGTGCCAAGTATAAAATATTTGGTATGCAGTTCATCGACTAAACGTTGGTTGGTGTTATTAGTGTTAATAATGCTTAAGATATAGTCAGCCCCCACCTGAAAAGGTGCAGAAAAATGTAAGTATTATTTATATTTTTTGTTAAATAGATATATATTAATTTGTTAATTATATTTAGGGATCTCTACAAGTTTGCTAAACTTATTTTAATGTAAAAATAAAATCTTAAAAAAAAATGAAGCACTTGTCTTTCATACGAAAGACTATTGTAGTATTTGTATGATACAATTAGTAGAAGTGTTTTTAATAATCACTTCATATTGGATAAACGTATTGGATTAGGTTCTATAGGTGTTATCTCTTTAACTAGATATTTTAATTCAAGTAGATCTTTTAGTTCAAGTATACCTTTGGCAAATAAGCCAGAGTCTTTAGCGTTAGAGCATATCAATAGTGAAAAACCTACTACTTGATCCACTATTAATAAAATATTATTAAATCAAAATTTATCAGTTACTGACCCTAAATTAGAAAAATTATTAAAAGTAAAAGGTGTTGAATTGGATCTTCCTATATCTACACCGGAAAATATTAAACTTTTAGCTGAATTAACAGGTAAATCTAAATATAAAGGTTTCTCTGGTGTATATATCTTTATACATAATAATACAGGCCATAAATACGTAGGTTCATCTAATTTATTAAGACGTAGAATGGATTACTATTTTAAAGGAGATTTTCCTTTAGTTGGTAAATTTTTACCTTTACTTCATAAAGAAGGGCTAAAAGCTTTTAAATTAATAATATTTAAATTAGATAGTAATATATTTAGTAATCAAGACGCTTTAATATTAGAACAGTATTATTTATTAAATAAAGAATTTAACTTGAATACATTAAGAGTTGTTAATGCAGGATCTTCAAAAGGTGATCCTGTATATGTTTATGATTTAACATGTAGTACTCTTTATTATCATGCGAAATCTAATATTGAATTAAAAAGAGTATTAAAAATACATACTAAAACGAGTAAAAAGTATGTAGATTCTAAAATACCATATCTTAATAAATTCTTACTATTAAGCTATTATATACCTACTGCTTTAACAAGCAATCTATCGGTAGATAAATTAGTAGATATAATGCAAAAAGAAAGACAAGATATGTATACATTAGGAACTCGTAGAAGTATTTCAGTAGAATTAAAAATTAAAGAAGGAAATACCTTTGTAAATTCAGATTCTATAGGCCAAACTTTAAATTTTGATTCATTAACATCTTGTATTGTATATTTAAGAGAATTAGGTTTAACGATTAAAAGAGCCACTCTTACTAAATATATAAAAAATGAAAAAGTGTTTCATAATTTCTTATGTAAATATTCAGATAATATTTTACCGGATAATTTTGAACAAGTAGGATTAATTATTGATGAATATAAAAAATTAATAGTAGATACAGACTTAGATTCCTTAAAAGTAAATAGAAAAAATAAACCTGTATTAGTAAAAGGAGAAAATTTTGAGAAAGAATTTGAAAGTATTACGGATACAATTAAATACTTTGATACTTTAAATATAAAATTAGATAGAAAAGCTTTATATCTTCATTTAAAAAACGATAAAAGATATAAAGACTATTATTTTTCTCATAAATAACTAGATAATAGTTCAAAATATTTTATTTTACTGGTATAGTAATAAAGATTTATCAATTACATTAAATAAACGTAGAGATACTCCGCAATGTTCAGAAATTTGTGGTATATTACATAGTTCTATGCCTATAGTTGTGGAATCTGTATCTTTAGTTAAGTTCTTATCTTGACTACAAGAACAATAGTCTAATGACGTCGTCATTGGTATTATCAAAAACCCGTAGGGTTTTTGACTTTTATAAAATAACAGTTAGATTACTGTTAACTTGTTATTAAAATTAAAAAATAGTATAACAAATCCCCTTTTTTAATAATTAAGTAAGGGAAAATTGCTTTATAGCTATAGTAAATGACTTTAGACGGCTTTGGCCGGCTTTGGCCTGTAGTTATTATATTTGTACAGCAATTACTGGGAGAAGATTATATATTTGATTAAAGCCCACTTATGTAAAAAAAAATAATAAAATTCTTCGCCTTGCCCCCCAGCAGGCTTGCTGCAGATGGGGGGGGATGCGGGAAAAGATACCATTATATGTTAAATTTAAATCTAACCAAATTTAAGGGACATCCTTTCATTTAGTATCTGCTTCTCCATGGCCTTTATATACATCCATTAGGTTACTAGCCCTTACAACATATGCAGTTTTATCATTTCATGGTTTTTATTATGCAGGAAATAATTTAATTATGCCTTTTCTGTATTAATCAGATTAGAGTTGTAGGGGCTGGTATGCAGTTTATAGCTTATAATCCATTGTACAACTATTATAATTGACAATGCTGTTGTAATAATATTATTTATAGTGGAAAAACTATATATAAATAAGTAGTAGTGTATAGTAAATATACTTTTATATGCCTGTACATTCAAACTAAAATTTCTAAAAAAAAATAATAATTCACATGTACCTAAAATATTAAAATATATAATATATGCATTGTACACATATAATTAAAATAACTATTTAAAATATACTATATTTATATGTAATTTTATCATTATTTATTAATTCAAATATGTTATATTTACCAACAATAATGTCTATTCTTGAAGTATTAGCTGTCACTATTCCTGTTTTATTAGCTGTAGCCTTTGTAACCATAGCTGAGAGAAAAACAATGGCTAGTATGCAAAGAAGATTGGGTCCTAATTCAGTTGGTTGATACGGTACTCTTCAGGCATTTAAGGGGAAACAAGTACGACATTTTCACACTACTCGTTTATTACACAACAAACCTGAAAGTTACGCTGACAATGATAACTCTTCAAGCATTATATTCACTAATGCTATTAAAGGATTATATAAGGATAGATTAGCCCCGGTAAAAGTCTTTTCTGATAAAATATTATTTTCTTGTTCTAATATACTAGATATTAAGGAAAGATCAGACTTTTTTAAAGAAATAGATAATAAAGGAGGTATCTACATTATACAATATAAACACGACTCTTTAGTTTACTATATAGGTAGAACTATAATGTTTAGTAATAGACTTAGATCTCATATTAAACACAAAAAAACAGACAAGTTCCATGTTTTTGCTAATATGGTAGGTTGAGATAATTTCACTATAGGTATTGTGGAAATCTGTAATGCCGATCTGCAAGGGATTAGGGAGAACTATTACCTGCAAAAATATTTACCCCTGTTAAACTCTACCTTTTTTTCTAAATACTCAGAAATTGCTATCTTAAAAACTTTAAGTAGCATATTATTATCAAAAAAACCTTTAGAAGTACAAACTTCTATTAGTACTAATATCAGGGAAAAAGTGACAATATGAGTGTATAAACTATGTACTACTCATGTTGAAAAAACATTTGTCAAATATGATAGTTTAAATAAAGCCAGCAAAGGTACAGGACCTTGCAGGGATTCAATACAAAGATATCTTAATACAAATGTTCCTATAAAAGGGTTTTTATATTACACTAGCCCTATAGAACACTTTAATGCTGCATTTAACTTAGCTAAAAGTTCCTTCAATGAGTTAAAGATAGATGGTAATTTATCAAAAAAAGTTTGAGTCTATACTATAAAAAATGGTGAAGTAATATTAGTTAACAATCAACCATTTTCTTCTAGAGAACAGGTAGCTAAATTTTTAAATACTATACATGGTATAGTAAGATACTATATAGATTCCTGGAAATCTCAAGGCTTAAATGGTTATTATTTATTCAATAACCCTTTAGATAGTGCACAATTTAACAGTTTATTGGAACTATCTAAAGAAAAACCTATATCTTCCAAAATTTCAGTATGAGTATACAATGCTAAAACTATGGAATTAATTAATGACACACCTTTCCCTAGTATGCAGAAATGTGCAGACTATTTTAAGTTAGATTACCGTACTATATCTATTCATTTAGATACTATGCTTGCTACTTTTAAAAACGAGATGTTGGTTTATTTCTTCTCCAGCGAAGCTGGTTTTGAGGTTAAAAAGGAACTTCTTTTAGCTACTAAAAAAGCAACTAATGTTACTACTAAATTATGAGTTTATAAAAAGGTGGATGGTAAATACAATTTGATCGGAGATAACCAACCTTTTAGTTCTAAATTACAAGCGTGTAAGGCTTTAAATATCAGTCCTAAGACTATTGCTAAATTTATTGATTCTCACAATAGCTATAAAGAATTATTTTTCTTCAGTGAAAAAATTAGCTTACTTTAAAAAGGTTGTGTTAATAGTATATAATTTTAGTATCTATTCATTTAGTTATTTTATTTCACCCCACTTTATTTTTTTTTTATTGTGTATTGTAGATAAATAGCTACAAAAAAATCAGGAAGCAGTTTAGTTTTGTAATAATTGTATATGTAAATGTTTGTAACTTGTACTGCAAGTGCCATAGTGTTTTGATAAATATCTTGATATTTATGTTTCTTATATCTAATGATGGTGTTTATTATTGCACTATGAAAAATAAAACTGTATGCTGGAAACTCCTTAATTTTATTCCGGTTTAATTCTTTCACGCAAAGGCGACGCAAAGGCCAGTGGGTTTTTTTATTTCCTTTTATTGTTATATACTTTTTTATTAAATAATATTTCTATTCTTTAGTATTAAAAATTATATAAGAAAACAGCGAATTTACAGATTAATTAAGGACAATCAGCAGGAAACTTTGTTATATCCTTCTTAAGGTTATTAGATACTTAGGACCAGTTAATTTATTTTTTTAGATATAACAAAGTCTCCTCAACGACTAAACGTTTTACATATTTCTCATCTAAATAATAAGAAAATAGAAATATGGTGATATAGTCTAACCCTTATGGTAACATAAGGGTAAAAATTATAAGAATATAAATTATTGTAAATCATTATAACCTCACGTGTTGCAGATGCCCTTAAGCTTTTATTAAAAGAGTATGTTTCTCCTACACAAGCCAACATATTTTTATTTTTCCTTGGTCCTATTATAACTTTAATTTTTTCATTATTAGGCTACGCCGTTATACCTTTTGGTCCTGGTTTAATGTTGCTGGATTATAATCTGGGTATATTATATCTTTTAGCTATGTCTTCATTAGCTACATATGGAATCTTGTTGGCTGGATTAATTACTAGTCCCCCTATTATGTGAATAATTAGTGGAAAATCGGGTAAATTTCAAGAAAGACTTATCTTAAGTCAACTTGAAGCGAAGCATGGATATATTTTCTTAGTATACATCAGGGTTATCTTCTTCCTACTTGAAGAAGGAAGCCTATGGTGTATAAGAGTGTATCATGAACGTTCAACGACTAGTAGATGAGTTTATAAGAAATACAATAATTCTACCACGAGCGCCCGAAGTCTTGCTTTATATCTGGTTTTCACTCCAAATCCACCCGCTCCCTTAAGGGGAAGGGTAGAACTTTACAATTATTTATGGCCTGACTTTGTTTTTTACTTTTTATACATATAGAGGGAATTAGCCTTGATTGTGAATATATTTATAGCAGTAGTGTTTGCATGTCTTCTAAAGTACGAACCATATTATTCAAAGATATAAGACAATGTTATACTACCCTGGTTACTGAGAATGACAACACCGAAGATTTACAAGCTTTACATTCTACATACATAAGAGAATTGTACAAAGATAGGGAGGCTCCAGTAATACCTTTTGATCGTGATTTAATTTTAGCTACTTGTTACCATTGCTTAGATAAGAATAAAAGATCTGAGTTCTTAAAAGAGTGAGGATCTAAAGGTTGAATATAAGTATAACCCTTTTATTTATTATATAGGGAGAACTACTCTGTTTAAAAGAAGATTTAATAATCATCTTTTAGCTAATTCTACTAGCAAATTACATGTATTTTTGAAGCTAGTAGGTTGAGAGCATTTTGACATTTCTATTTTAGAGGTTTGTTCTTCTGAAGAACAAGGAGCAAGAGAGAATCACTATCTTCAAAAATACTTACCTCTATTAAATACTGCTTTTTCTTCAAAAATGACCGAATCTGCTATTTATTCCAGTTTAACTAGTAAATTAGTCGCTCTTAAATCTACTCCTGATTCTTACGTTTCTGGTCAATCTATTCCTGTTTATGTGTATGAGGTATATGACACACATATAAATAAAACATGTGTTAAATATAATAGTATTACGGAAGCTAGCAGTGGTGAAAAAATTGCTAGAGGTACTTTAGGAGTTTTTAGAGATACTAATGTACCGTTTAGAAATAAGTTATACTACTCGAAACCCATTATAAATTTTGAGTTGACATTTAATTTATCTAATCGTGCATCAAGTGGTCTAATGCTTAATAGTAATATAGCGAAACAGGTTTGAGCTTACAATGCCAAAACCCTAGAATTAATAAAAGGTAGCCCGTTTCCCTCTAAAAGTCAAGCATCCACTTCGTGTAGGTGTTAGCCGTAATGTTATAACCACGGCTCCGCCGAGATACTTGGAAAGCAGAAGGGGTGAAGGGTACTTATTTATTTAGTAGACCACTGGGAGCTAAAGAAGTGGAAAGTCTTATTGAGTCTTCACAAAGACTAGAATTGGGTAATAAAATCAAAGTTTGAGTATATGATACTAAAACACTTGAATTGGTTAATAATTCACCCTTTTCTAGCTTGCTATCTGCTGCTAATCACTTCAAAGTTAATTATCGTACTATCTCTAGGCATTTAGATACGAAATTAGCTAGTTCTCAAAATAAAACTCTTGTATATTTTTTTACAAAAGAAATAAATTCAATTGTAAAAAGTGAACTTTTAAAAAATACAAATAGAGCTCAATACGCCCGTACTCAGATATGAGTGTATAAGTTAGATGAGAATGGTGTGTTAAATTTAATTCCCGATCAACCATTTAAAACCAAACGGGAAGCTATTCGTGTTCTCAAAATTCACATTACTGTATTGAATAAATATTTGGATTCTTTTGAAATATACAAGGGATTTCTGATTTTCAGCTCTCCTCAAAATTCTGAGGATAGATCTAAATAGATAGTGTACGTATAACAACATAAAAACATTTGTCACAGTTCCGTTCTTTTTTTTGTATATTTAGCATAGGAAGTCTATAACCTATTCTCCTTGCTTAATTATGGAATACGGTTATAAACAAGACTATGACATAGTCTGAGCCATCTTGTGAAAGATGGAAGTAAAAGATAAAGAGCTTTTACGATAACAATACTGGGTCAGCTAATTCTAAATATGCTTTTTTAGGTTCATTAAGAAGCACAGCTCAATTAATTAGTTATGAATTAATTTTGAGTTCTGCCATATTATTAGTAGTTTTATTAGCAGGTAGTTTAGATATAACTGTTATAATAGAAGCCCAAAGAGCTATTTGATATATAGTACCTTTATTTCCAATATATATTATATTTTTTATAGGATCAATTGCAGAAACAAACCGAGCACCGTTTGATTTGGCTGAGGCTGAATCAGAATTAGTTAGTGGATTTATGACAGAACATTCAGCAGTTATATTTGTATTTTTCTTTCTAGCTGAATATGCTAGCATAATACTTATTTGTATTTTGAACAGTATTTTATTTTTAGGTGGTTATTTGTTTGATTTTAATTATTATCTATATCCTTATTTTTATTTATTACAATTCATTGAAGGAAATAGTTATATGTATCTAACAGATAATGAATCTAATTTTAATGTAATTGATTTTGATAATTACAGTACAATAATAGGAACAGTAATAGGTGGTATAGTTATAGGAGTTAAAGCTTGTATGATGATCTTCACCTTTATTTGAGCACGTGCATCTTTTCCAAGAATACGTTACGACCAACTTATGTCGTTCTGTTGAACTGTTCTATTACCAATAGTTATTGCATTTATTATACTAGTCCCTTGTATTTTATATAGTTTTGAAATAATGCCTTGTAACATACCTTTACTATAAATTTGCATTTATAAACATTGTATATTATAATTTAAATTAATATATATTAATATAACCTTTACTAACTTCATATTGACCAAAGCCCTTAATTTTAATTAGGAGAGAAGGTACGATTAAATACTATCCTTTATCCAGACTAAATTCTCCTTCCTTATATTACACTAATCATCCCAGCAGACCTGCTGGGGGGGCAAGGTGATAATATAAGGAAGGTGACTTTCAAAGGATTTCAAGAATCCTAGTGCAGGAGAGGCTTTTATATAGAGACAACCCCTGGGTCCTCGGACTGGCTGAATCACGGTCTCACGAAACCTGATTATAGTGATAAAATCTTAAACTAAAATATGAACACAAAAAGAAAGGAAATTCTTACTCCTGTATTGGATAAACTCACAAAGGGAATTACAATTGAATGTCGAAAAGACGTTATAATAAGCAAAGAAAGAGTATTTCCACTGTACAGTGGGAATATTATAACGAATAAGCCAAAACATTTACGTACGTTTTCTCCTAAACTTGCTTCTCTTAAACTTGCTTCTGGTTCCTTTACTTCGTTGTGGGGTGCTACTCTGATACATAAACCATCCCCCCAGCAATGCTGCAGATGGGGGGGAAGCCTGTTTATATTTGTCTCCTTCATGTTTAGGTAAAAAGGTAAAACTAAAAAAAGCTAAATTAGTTGTATAAAGGTAAATTTATTATAAATTAATACTATAACATGAATTATAACGACTTCTACCATCAGCATACATAATAGTATAAAAAATTGTCCTAATTTTTATAAACACGGCCCCGCCGAGGTAAATTACAAGGGTGATTTTTTTTTGTACCAGAATTCTTTATGAGGCTAATTTTAAAGATTAAGAAATAAGTGATTTAAACACTTAACCTGCCGTGTCCAACGGATGCTCTATCAATTGAGCTAATTTCTTTTTTTTTGCTCCCCAAATTAAGTATCTAATATTATTTTATGAGAACTAAGATTTAAAGTCAGATTTACAGTAATAAGAGTCCGATTAAGAGTAAGATTCATATTAAAAGTAAAATAATATAATATTATAAATAACCTATATGAAGCGATTCATCAAAACTCCTGCCTAAAATTCCGGCTAATTCTTTTAAATTAATAAGTAAATCCTCCTTTAAACCTTCAAGTCTAATAAAAGTATTTACTGATACATCTTTAAATATTCTTTTTAACATAGGATTTTCTATGTTTTCTATAATTTCAGCGAACTCCGCCATAAATAGATTTAATTGATCAATAAATTCAACCAAATTATCATATAGCACAGCCAAATCAGCTATAGAAATACTAGAGAAGTCAGAATGTGCCATTACAACACTATTAACTGTATCTATGAAAAAATTAATACTATGTTATTCATGAGAGTAATGAATGTTTTAACCATGTCATACCCATATATAGCTGTCATCGTAGACAGACCAATATATAAAGCAGTTTTTATTACAATGAATCCACCTAATACAGGTATAAATGTTAAACCTCCATTACTATTCAAAAGTTCGCCAGGTTTATGCGAAGTACACTGTATGACAAACCAACTAGTTCCAATATGGTTTCCCATCGGTAACGATAGTATACCATTATTATTATTCTTTACGATAATAATAATCAACTCATTCTTTAAACTTTATTATTCTTATTTAATTTTCCATCTAATTTTACAATATAGTAGCCTTGGGTCTAGGAATGATTTATTAGATTTAGTCTTAATTACTAACAATAAACTTTGTTCCTATAAGGGATTTATTTTGCCTTACTCTTAGGTAGCTAAAATACCACTTACTCACCTGTACACCACT